>ERZ1740060.505-NODE-505-length-20586-cov-20.447518_pt1 | contig 20586 bp, 23 predicted proteins | sample MGYA00581743_ERZ1740060 | MGnify/ENA primary metagenome ERZ1740060 (study PRJEB43018, sample SAMN04849235) | marine metagenome | isolation source: floating plastic debris | place: Pacific Ocean | collected 2008-08-27 | study: EMG produced TPA metagenomics...
TGTTGAGCTTGCCCAACATGACCGCACCCGCATCGCGCAAGTTCTGCGACACGGTACTCTCGTATTCCGGCTTAAACCCTTCAAGGATCGCCGATGCCGCCTGCGAGGCGACGCCCTTGGTGCAGAAAAGATCCTTGATCCCAATCGGCAAACCACACATCGACGGCGCATCGCCCTTGGCCAGCGTCGCATCCGCCGCCTTGGCCTGCTCCAGCGCCAAATCCGGCGTATTATGCACAAACGCATTGAGCGTCTTGGCCCCGTCGACAGCGTTCAGACACGCCTCCGTCAGCTCGACCGATGTGATCTCTTTACCGCGCAGCTTGTCGCGTGCATCGGCCAGCGTGAGTTTGTTCAGATCAGCCATTATTCCACCACCTTCGGCACTGCGAAAAAGCCTTCGCGCGCGTCGGGCGCGTTGGACAGAACCTTGTCCTGCTGATCGCCATCCGTCACCACATCTTCGCGCCGCTTCAGGCGCTGGGGCGTGACAGAGGTCATGGGCTCGACGCCCTCCACATCCACTTCCTCAAGCTGTTCGATGAACCCAAGGATCGCGTTGAACTCTTCGGCCAAAGCGGGCAGAGCGTCGTCTTCCACCCTGATACGGGCCAGCTTGGCCACCTTGGCTGCGGTTGTGATGTCGATGGACATGGGGCGTCTTCCCTCGTTTGATCGAAAGGCGGTTTAGCGCGCCTCTTGAGCGATGCCAAGCACATGCCTGCGGTAAACTTCGATCATCCAAGCCAGCATGATCCCGTTCAGGATATGCCACATGAAATGCGTGCCCATCGGGAAGCCATCACACAGCGGCAAATCAATGGTGCGGAAGGTCAACGAGACGACCAAGATCGTCGCCCCAATCGCCAGCCCCTTGGCCGTCTCGGGCGCACGGTCTTTGAGCCAAAGCGCATAGAAATAAATCAAGAGAGGCACCGGCGCATAGCCGGCCGACGATCCCAACCCCGGGATCAGTGAAAACGCTGGCACCATCATACCCGCATAGGGAATGAACAAAGCCACACCGCCCAGCGCGCCCCAAAGGCCCAGGCCCAAAAACGCACGGTTGGCCACATAGATATATAGCAGGATGAACAGCAAAATTGGCGCCACATCCGTCGCCGCCGCCCAGCCCGTCGCATGCGTGTGAAACAGGAACGAGCCCACCCCGATGGCAAAGAGAACCACACAAAGCGCGCGCGCCAATGGCAAGCACGCCGTGCGCCGCCACATGAACAACGCCCCCAGAATGAAAGCGATATTTGTCACCGCATTGATCGGCTCGGCCCAGAACGACGGATCCATCCGCTCGCAATAGGCGTCAATCTGCTCAGTCCAGTTCATGCTTTGGCTTTCCCTCTGCTCCCGCTACCCTGACAGATAACCATCCCCAGCCCGGAGACCACCCCATGAAGATCATCCCCCTCGGCCATGCCAGCCTGCGTATGGAAATCGAAGACCAGATCCTGCTGATCGACCCCTGGCTCGAAGGCAACCCGGCCTTCCCCGATGACCGCCGCGCCGATGCGTTGGACGGTGTCACCGCCATCTTCCTGACCCACGGACATTTCGACCACGCCGCCGAGATTGAGGCGATTGCCAACGAGACCGGCGCGCATATCTACGCCATCGTCGAGCTGGCCAGTTGGCTCAGCGAAACCCTCAAAGTCGAGGCAACCGGCTTCAACAAAGGCGGGACGATCACACTCGGTGATGTCAAAGTCACCATGGTCAACGCCACCCATTCCAGCTCGCTGCCACTGTCAGACAAGCTGATCTATGCGGGCTCTGAGGCAGGCTACATGATCTCTGGCGATGGCCACACGATCTATATCTCAGGCGACACAGACGTGATGGCCGACATGCAGGTCTTCAACGCGCTCCACGCCCCCGATATCGGCATCCTGTGCGCAGGTGGGCATTTCACGATGGACATGCACCGCGCCGCCTTTGCCGCGCGCACGTTTTTCAACTTCAAAACGGTCATCCCCTATCACTACAAGACCTTCCCGGTGCTCGAACAATCCGCAGACGAGATGATAAAGCACTTGCCTGACACGCAAGTCGTCGAACCCGAACCGATGGTCGCGATTGAGATGTGAGGATGCCTTCGGCGAGGATACTTAAGCAAAGATGAAGCCAACAATTTAATTCAAATACCGGCTTCTTTTGTCTCTAAATACCGCCGCCGGAGGCTCAAGCGGCGTCAGCCGCGCAGATTTTCAAAAAAGGCTTTCAGCAAGCGTTCGGCTTCTTCAGAGGCGATCCCGTCATAAACCTCTGGCGCATGATGACATTGCGCATGGCTGAAGACCCGCGCGCCATGCGCCACGCCTCCGGACTTGGGATCGCTCGCCCCGTAATAGAGCCGCGCGATCCGGGCGAAGGAAATCGTCGCCGCGCACATCGGGCACGGCTCCAGCGTGACGTAAAGATCATGGCCGGGCAGCCGGTCTGATCCCGCAGTCGCACAAGCTGCGCGGATCGCCAGCACTTCGGCATGAGCGGTCGGATCACTCAACTCCCGCGTCCGGTTGCCCGCTTGCGCCACGACCGCGCCATCCGGCCCCACAACGACAGCGCCCACGGGAACCTCCCCCCGTTCAGCAGCCGCGCGCGCCTCGTCCAGTGCGATGTTCATGTGGCTCTTGAAATCCATCCACCTTCCCTGCCCCAGCCCGTGCGCTCTGGCAAGCCTGTGCAAAACCCGCTAAGGCCAGCGCCATGAGCACCGACACACCAAAAGGCGCCCCAAGTGGAAACCGCATCGCCAAGGTTCTGGCCCGCGCAGGCGTCGCCTCGCGCCGCGAAGCCGAGCGCATGATTGAGGCGGGTCGCGTCACCGTGGACGGCAAACAGATCGACAGCCCCGCCCTCAATGTGATCGAAAGCGCCGAGATCACCGTCGATGGCAAACCCATCGCGGCACCGGAACCTGCGCGGCTTTGGCTCTACCACAAGCCAACAGGCCTCGTGACGACGGCGCGCGATGAAAAGGGCCGCGAGACGGTGTTCGATGCCCTGCCCGAGGATATGCCCCGCGTGATGAGCGTCGGACGGCTCGACATCAACTCCGAAGGGTTGTTGCTGCTGACCAATGATGGCGGCCTAAAACGCACGTTGGAGCTGCCCTCGACCGGCTGGCTTAGAAAATACCGTGTCCGCGTGAATGGCCGCCCTGAGGACAAAACGCTTGAGCCGCTCCGTCGCGGCATCACCATCGACGGCGAGAAATTCCAGGGCATGCAGGTCACGCTTGATCGTCAGCAAGGCGCAAACGCGTGGCTCACCATCGGCCTGCGCGAAGGCAAGAACCGCGAGATCCGCCGCGCGATGGAGGCCGTGGGTCTGCCCGTCAATCGCCTGCTGCGCGTCAGCTATGGCCCGTTCCGGCTGGGCGATCTGAAAGCGGGCGCTGTCGAGGAAGTCAAAGGCCGCGTGCTCGCTGACCAAATGGGTTGGAACGATAAGCCCAAACCCCAGCGCAAGCGCAAACCCGTGCGCAGACGGAACGATCCGCGCTAAAATTCCCCCTTCTGGTATTCTTCCAAGCGCTTACATATAGTTTTGATGTTCGCGGGTTAATGGGGCCGAGGGGGCTATCATGTCAGCAACCGGATTGCAGAAATTGGCCTTTGGGCTGCTTTTGGCATTAATCGTGTATGTCGCCGTCGGCGGAGGGCTCTAAGCATGGCGCAACGCTTTGGCGGCAAATATAGCCCTGACGCGCCAGACACCCCGTCTGAGTTTCGCGGCAAAACCCGCACGCGCGTCGGTGGACGGGCGAACCTGCTGTTCTTTGTTCCGCTGCCACTGGCCGTGCGCGCTTTCACAGGTGACGCCAGCCAGCTTGCACTCAATCTGATCGCGTTCGGCACGCTGATCCTAGCCGCTTGGCTGACCCGCGAAGGCCTCAAAGCCGAGGAAGCCTTTAACGCCCGCAAAGTCGCCAAACGCCCTGCATTTCCTCGCAAAATCGCGGCCTCCCTCCTGACGGGTGCCGCGCTCGTCATCGCCGGCTTCGCCAGCGGCGGCCTTGGCCTTGCCCCGATTGTCTTCGCCGTCGCAGGCACGCTTTTGCACGGGTTCGCCTTCGGTCTTGACCCGCTCAAAGACAAAGGCGTTGAAGGCATCGACGCTTACCAACAATCCCGCGTGGCCCGCGCCGTGGACGAGGCCGAAGACCACCTCAAAGCCATGAAAGATGCAATCCTGCGCGCGCAAGACCGCCAGATGGAATCCCGTGTTGAACGTTTCGCCACCACCGTCCGTGATCTGGCCCGCACGGTCGAAGAAGACCCCCGCGATCTAGCGGCCGCACGCAAATATCTGGGCGTCTACCTGCTGGGCGCACGCGACGCGACCGCCAAGTTCGCCGACATCTACGCCCGCACCCGCGACGCACAGGCGAAAGCCGATTTTGAGGCCCTGCTCACCGATCTTGAGCAAAACTTCGCCGCCCGAAACAAAACCATGTTGCTGGCAGACCGCAGCGATCTGGACATTGAAATCGACGTCCTGCGCGAGCGCCTCGCCCGCGAAGGTGTGAAAACGGATTAATCAGGGAGCCAAATAATGGATGAAAACGTGCGCAAAGAGGCCGAGAAAACCCTCGCCGCTGTGGAAGAGCTGAACGCGGTCGTTCTGCCCGAACCGACCCCAGCCACCGACATCGTGCCGATGGAGAAGGCCAACAAGACGCAAACGGCAGCCATCAAAAAGCGCATGGACGAGATCGATATGGAGAACACCCAGTCGATCATCTCGTTCGGCTCTGCCGCCCAGGCCGAATTGCAGCAGATCAGCCAATCCATGCTGTCGGATGTGCGCAACAAAGACGTGGGCCCCGCCGGTGACAGCCTGCGCAACATCGTCACCACGATCCGCGGCTTTTCGATCAGCGAACTGGACGTCCGCCGCGAGCGCAGCTGGTGGGAAAAGCTGCTGGGCCGCGCCGCCCCCATGGCAAAATTCGTCGCCAAATTCGAGGATGTGCAGGATCAGATCGACCGCATCACCGACAACCTGCTCAAGCACGAACACACGCTGCTCAAAGACATCAAATCGCTCGATGTGCTTTATGAGAAAACGCTGACCTTCTACGACGAACTTGCGCTTTATATCGCGGCCGGTGAAGAGAAGATCAAAGACCTCGACGCCACCACAATCCCCAACAAGGAACGCGAGGTCGAAGCCGCATCGGAAGAAAATCAGGTGATGAAAGCGCAGGAATTGCGCGACCTGCGCGCCGCGCGGGACGATCTGGAACGCCGCGTGCACGACCTCAAACTCACCCGTCAGGTCACGATGCAATCGCTGCCCTCGATCCGGCTGGTGCAGGAAAACGACAAGTCGCTGGTGACCAAGATCAACTCGACCCTGGTCAACACGGTGCCGCTTTGGGAAACCCAACTGGCGCAAGCCGTCACGATCCAACGCTCCCGCGAGGCGGCAGAAGCCGTGCGCGGTGCCAACGATCTGACCAACGAATTGCTGACCGCCAACGCCAAGAACCTACGCGAGGCCAACAAGGTCGTCCGCGAGGAGATGGAACGCGGTGTCTTCGACATCGAAGCCGTCAAAACCGCCAATGCCGAACTGGTCGCCACCATCGAGGAATCGCTCCAGATCGCGGACGACGGCAAAGCCAAACGCGCCGCCGCCGAAGTCGAACTGCAAAAAATGGAGACCGAGCTACGCGACACCCTCGCCGCCGCCAAATCCCGCAAAACCGGCACCGGCGACACAATCGGGACAGCGGCTGGTTAACGCGCGATGAGAACGGCACTCAAATGGATCGCAGGCACGGCCGCGCTGACAGCGTTGGTCGCCTGCGAAGCCGTGCCGCCCTCCCCCAAACCGCAGGCCCGCCCGCCGGGGCTGGCGGCTGCGATGTCCAAACCCGAACCCGCGCGCTCTGCCGATAGCCTGCAGCTGGAACGCTATTATGCGCGCGTGGAAAACGATCTGCTCGTTCAGGGCCTGTTGCGGCAGGATGGCGGCGGGGCCGACACGCCCTTCAACAAACGCCAACTGGTCGAAAACTTCACCCGCATCGCGATGTTCAACGAATACACCGAACGCGCCAATGCCCTGACCCGCGTCGAAAGCGCCTCGATCCTGCGGCGCTGGAACAAGCCGATCGTGATGGCGGTCGAGTTTGGCGCGTCGGTCCCCGAGGCCAAGAAGACCGCAGATCGCCTCGAAATCCGCCGCTTCACCCAGCGCCTGTCACAGATCACGGGCCTGCCCATTCGCCTGTCCAATCGCAATGCCAATTTCCACGTTCTGATCCTGCATGAAGACGAGCGCCGCGCGTATGGCCCGCGCTTTCAGAAACTCGCGCCCGGCATCACACGCTCTGCGCTGGACCGCATCGTCAACCTGCCGCGCTCGACCTTCTGCGTGGCCCTCAGCCAGTCCGTGGGCCGCGATGAGGGCAGCTATGATCGCGCGATTGCCGTCATCCGCGCCGAACATCCAGACATCCTGCGCACCGCCTGCCTGCACGAAGAAATCGCCCAAGCCATGGGCCTGGCCAATGACAGCGCCTTTGCCCGCCCGTCTATCTTCAACGATGACGAAGAATTCGGGCGGCTCACCACCCATGACGAATTGCTGCTGCGCATCCTCTATGATCCGCGCATGAAGACGGGGATGCGCCTCCAGCAAGCGCGCCCCACAGCCGAAGTGATCGCCGCCGAACTGCTCGGCGGCCCCGCATAATGTAAGGAGACCCCATGGGCATTTTCGATTTCCTCAGCGGCGAGTTCATCGACGTCATCCACTGGACCGACAACACCCGCGACACGATGGTCTGGCGGTTCGAACGCGAAGGTCACGAAATCAAATACGGCGCCAAGCTGACCGTACGCGAAGGGCAATCCGCCGTCTTCGTCCATGAAGGCCAGCTTGCCGATGTGTTCACCCCCGGGCTCTATATGCTCGAGACGAACAACATGCCGATCCTGACGACGCTGAACCACTGGGATCACGGCTTCCGCAGCCCCTTCAAGTCCGAGATTTATTACGTCAACACGACGCGCTTCAACGATCTGAAATGGGGCACCAAGAACCCGATCATGTGCCGCGACCCCGAGTTTGGCCCCGTACGCCTGCGCGCCTTTGGCACCTATTCCGTGCGCGTCACCGACCCCGCCAAGTTCCTGATCGAAATCGTCGGCACTGACGGCGAATTCACCATGGATGAAATCAGTTACCAGATCCGCAACATCATTGTGCAAGCCTTCTCGCGCCTGATCGCAGGCTCCGGCATCCCCGTGCTCGACATGGCCGCCAATACCGGCGATCTGGGCAAAGCCCTGGCCGAGAAAATCTCCGAACAGATCGCCGAATACGGCCTGAGCCTGCCCGAGCTTTACATCGAAAACATCTCGCTCCCCGCCTCTGTCGAAGCCGCCCTCGACAAACGCACCTCCGCCGGAATTGCCGGAGACCTTGGCCGTTTCACCCAATACTCCGCAGCCGAGGCCATGACCGAAGCGGCCAAAAACCCCAATGGCGGTGGCGGTATGGGCGCAGGGCTCGGCATGGGGATGGGCATCGCCATGGCCAATCAAATGTCGGGCCAGATGCAGCCGCAAATGGCGCCACCCCCGCCCCCCGTCGAACATGTCTGGCACATCGCCGAGAACGGCCAAACCAAAGGCCCCTTCTCAAAAGCGCGCATGGGTCAAATGGCGCAAGACGGCACGCTCACCCGCGACACCCATGTCTGGACCGCAGGCCAGGACGGCTGGAAAACCGCGGACGAAGTCGCTGAACTCGCCCAGCTCTTCACGATCCTGCCGCCTCCGCCTCCGGGCGCATAGGGCTTTCATCTTTGTAAAAATATCCTCGCCGAAGGCCCGCGATGCAGCCCGCAAACCTGTCGATCCAAGATCACCGCTTCCCCTGCGAGCAATGCGGGGCAGACTACCGCTTTGCCGCCGGGGAAAATGCGCTGATCTGCGATCATTGCGGGCACACCGAACAGATCAGCGAGCCCTCGGGCACCACCGCCATCCAAGAGCTCGATTTCCGCGCCGCGCTTAACGCCCGCCTCCCCGAGGCCGAGATCGAGGAAACCCGCGTCCTCACCTGCCCCAATTGCGGCGCGCAGACCGAATTCAATGCCGACACCCACGCCAAGGAATGCCCGTTCTGCGCCACACCCGTGGTCACCGACACAGGCACCCACCGCCATATCAAACCCAAGGCCGTGCTGCCCTTCCAACTTGACGAACGCGCCGCCAAAGCCGCAATGAATGACTGGCTCGGCGGCCTCTGGTTCGCGCCGGGCGGCCTGCAAGACTACGCGCGCAAGGGTCGCAAAATGCAAGGCATCTACGTCCCCTACTGGACCTATGACGCCGAAACCGCCTCCCGCTATTCCGGCCAGCGCGGCGATGATTACTACGTCACCAAGAAAGTCCGCATCGACGGCGAAATCCGCACCCGCCGCGAACGCCGCACCCGCTGGTCCAACCGCTCAGGCCGGGTCTCGCGGTTCTTCGACGACGTGCTGATCCTCGCGTCCAAATCCCTGCCCAAACGCTTTACCGACGCGCTGCAACCCTGGGACCTTTCCTATCTCGAACCCTACCTGCCCGAATTCCTCGCAGGCTTCCGCGCCGAAGGCTACACGGTCGAACTGAAAGACGGCTTTACCGAGGCCCGCCACCACATGGACCGCGTCATTGAGCGCGATGTCCGCTTTGATATCGGCGGCGACCGCCAGCGTGTCCACAATATCGACACCACACTCAGCGATGTCACCTTCAAACACATCCTGCTCCCCGTCTGGCTCGCCGCTTACAAATACCGCGGCGAAACCTACCGCTTCGTCGTCAACGGCCAAACCGGCCGCGTGCAAGGCGAACGCCCCTATTCTGCATGGAAAATCGCCGTCGCCGTGATCCTGGGCGCCATCGTCGCCGGAGCCGTCGGCTACGCCATCGCACTCAACCAGTAGCGCGGCACGGCTTTCATCTTTGTAAAAATATCCCCGCCGGAGGCACCCTAAGGCTCCCGAAACGCCTCACGCGACTTGTAAAGCGGCTTCATCAGATATTGCAAAAACGTCTTCTGCCCGGTGTGCAATTCCACCGTCGCCTGCATCCCGGGGCGCAAATCCAGCCCTCTCTGCCGGTCCGACAACGCGTCTTTGTCGATCTTCAACGTCACCTTGTAATGCGCGTCATCTTCCGCCTTGCGCTCGTCCTTGAACGTGTCGGCAGAAATCACCTCGACCCGCGCCTGCAACGTGCCATAAATCGTGTAATCATAGGCCGACAGCTTGATAGAAGCCGCCTGCCCCGGCTGAATATTCGCAATATCCTTCGGCTTGACCTGCGCCTCTAGGTATAATTCATCGTCCAAAGGCGTGATCTGCGCAATTTCTTCACCGGGCTTCACAACCCCGCCAATTGTCGTCACCGACAGATTATTCACCACCCCGCGCATCGGCGCTTCCAGAACCGTCCGGTTCAACTGATCCTGCGAGGCCTTTAGCGCCGCCCGCAAAGACCCCAGCTCTTTCAGCGTGTCCGAGTATTCCTGCGCACGCTTCAGCTCTGTCTGCGTGACGATCTCGTTATACTTAATCTCCGCATCCCCATGGGCCTTGCGCGCCCGCGTCACCTCGATCAGCGCGACAACCTTGCGCTCCAGCATGTTCTCCATCAGCGCACGCTCTTTTGCAGCCTGATCCAGCACCTTTTGCGCGCCGCGCTTGCGGCTCTCAAAATCCGACTGCCGCGCCGTCAGTAATGCCGCTTCCGAACGTACCATCTCAGGATTGCGCTCAAACATGCTGCGCGTCACCTGAAAGCTCGATTTGCCCGCCATCTCGGCCTCAAGCCGCATCCGGCGGATCTCCAACGCATCAATCTGATCGCCAATATCCTGAACCGAGCTTTGAAATTGCGTCCCATACAGCCGCGCCAGCACATCGCCTTGCTCAACGATATCGCCCTCGCGCACCAGCAGTTCTGCCAAAATACCGCCTTCGAGGTTCTGAATAATCTGCGGGCGGGAGGAGCTGATAATCTCCCCATCCGCGCGCACAATTTCATCCACCCAAGCAAACGCTGCCCACAGGATGAACACAAGCAACGCCGCCGCCGACATCCAGATCGTCAGGCTCGGGCCGCGCATCTCGCGGGTGATATGCGCATCCAGTGTCGCCATCAGACTGCCTCCCCCTTGCGCAGATGCGCCATGACTTGCTCACGCGGCCCGTCAATCGCCATGCGTCCGTTCTGCATAATCAGCGTGCGCTCTGTCAGCGCCAGGATCGGCACGCGGTGCGTCGCAATCACAACCGTGCGGCCCTGCAGCCATGTCTCCAACCGGCTGACCAAGGTCGCCTCCAGCGTCTGGTCCAAAGCCGCCGTCGGCTCGTCCAGCAGACAAATCCGCGGGTCCTGCAGCCACAGCCGCGCCCAGCCCAGCGATTGGCGCTGCCCGACAGAAAGCCCAGCCCCGCCATCGCGAATATCCAGATCAAGGCCCTTGTGATGCCCGCGCACAAACGGCCCAAGCCCCGCAAAATCGAGCGCTGCGAACAGCCGTTCGTCATCACGCTCCAACTGCGTCAGGTTCAGGTTCTCGCGCAAAGTGCCTGCAAAAAGCCGCACCTCCTGCCCCAGATAACCGATATTGCGGCGCAAATCGCGCGGATCAATCTGCGCCAGATCAACGCCATCGACCAGCACATGCCCGCTTGTCGGCACCGTCAGACCCGTCAGCAGCTTCAGCAAAGACGTCTTGCCCGATCCGTTCGCGCCCAGCACCGCGACGCGCTGCCCCGACTTGATCGCAACGCCCGGAATGTCCAGCGTCAGCGGCCCGTCTTGCTCATATCGAAAAGACACCCCGCGCAGCTCAAATGCACCCTCCAGCGTCTCGCGGCGCAAATGCGTACGGTCTTCGGCATAATCCTGCGGCGCCTCCGCAATTGCATCCAGCGCCGTCAGCGCCGTTTTCACGTTGCTCCACCGCGCCATCGTGCCCGCCAGTTGCGTCAGCGGCGCCAGCGTGCGCGAACACAAGATGCCCACCGCGATGATGGAGCCGACCGTGAACTCCCCGGCAAACACCAGAAACGTGCCCGCGATCACCGCCCCAATGTAAGTCGCCTGCTGAACCCCTTGGCTCCAGAACGTCAGGGCCGAGGCCAGCTTGCGCTGCTCGGACGTCTTGAGCGCGGTCAGCGTGGTCAGCTCCGCCCAAGTCCGCGCGATCTTATCGTCCGCGCGCTGGGTCTTCACCGTCTCAAAGTCATAGATCGTCTCGTGCAGCAGACGGCTTGATTTCACCGACGCGCCTTGCGTTTCTTGCGTCAAAGCCAGCATCTTCTTTTGCAAGAAAAATCCCGGCAAAATCATCAAGATACCGCCCAGAACCAATACCCAGACCACGTTGCCCGCAATCGAGGCGACGAGCAGCAAAAACAGGAAGATAAACGGCACATCCGCCAATGTCCCGATCGTTGAGGCTGTAAAAAACTCCCGCACAGAGCCAAATTCCCGCATCGCCGAAAACGTCTCGGACGGGCTGGATTGCGCCGCTGTCGGCGCGCGGCCTAGCAAGCGCTGCATCAGCCGCGTTTGCACCGACAATTCAATCGACCGGCCTGCCCCATCCATCAACCTTGCCCGCGCGATCTTGATAAGCGTCTCAAACGAAATCGCGAGAACCGCACCCAACGCCAGCACCCAAAGCGTCGCCGTCGATTGATGCGGGATCACCCGGTCATAGACCTGCAAGGAAAACAACGCGACCGCGACGGCCAGCATATTGGCGGTGAACGAGCCCACCATGATCTCGGCAATATGCCGACGATGCGCAGCAAATTCCGACCAGAACCAATGGGCTTTCCCTTTGATTTGGCCGTGCTTTTCCGCCAGCTGCGCGACAGAAACCTCTGCCCGCAACACCTGCCCTGCGTAATGCGGCACAAATTCCGTCAGCGGCACCTCGGCGCGATTGTCCGACCGCGTCGCGTCATAAATCGTCAGCGCGTCGCCCGTCTGCCCCAAGACCAGAACCAGCGATCCATGCTGCATCTGGACCATCGCAGGCCACAAATCAGGCCCGATCCGTGGCTCATGCACAGCGCGCGCAGCGATGCCGTGGCGCCCCAAAGCCTGCGCAAGGGCGTGCAACGATACCTTGCCGCCCCGTTGCACCTGATCGGGATTGTCTGTGGCCAGCGCCTCGATCAGATCAATGGGCAAAACCTCGCGGCCCAGCACGCTTGCGTAAACCACCGCCAGATCCGCGCGTCGCCTGGCGCTGTCGCTCACCGAATGGGCAACCTCGTTGACAGGCACCTGCCCCAGCGCGGCTTTTGCATCCGACAAACGCTCCATCAGCGCAGCCCCGGCCGCGCGCGCTCCGGGAAACGCGATCATCTTGCCGTGAGGCGCGTCCGTCATACGTCGTCCCCATCCGCGAGAACGCCCAGATCCCGGGCCATCTCAAGCTGAACACGGGCAATGTCATAAGGCAGGCTTGCCTGTTCCTGCTCAAGCCGCATCATCGATTCATAGGTGTTCACCACATCCATGATCGTGCGCTGCCCGGCCTGAAACTGCTCTTGAAACAGCTGGAAATTAGCCCGCGCCGGCGCCGTTAGGCCTGCCGCATCTGCCTGCTGACGCTGCAGTGATGCAAGCTGCGCCTCGAACCGCCGCAACTTGCGGTTGGCGTCCTCGTCAGCTTGGCTCACCTCGCGCTGCGCTGCTTCGCGCTTGGCCTCAAGCGCCTTGAGGTTCGCGCCCATGCCAACACTCAGCAACCCGTCCGTGCCCGCGCCGATATCGCCGGTCGTGCCGTTTTCATCTACCGTCGCGCGCGCGGTCAGCCCCGGAAGAAGACCTGCGCGGTCGATCTTGGCCTGCGCCACGTCGCGATCGGCCCGCGCCTGTGCGCGCGTCACGGCCAAAGGCTGTGCTCTACGCGAAACCGTCAGCGACGTCGCACCGTCAACAGTCTGCACCTCCCGCGCGCTCATCGCGTTCAGTTCCGCCAAAGCGGTCGTCTGGCGTTCGCGCTCATTTTTGATCTCAGACTGCAGCTCGGCCAGCTTTTGCTGCATCACACGCAGGTCCGACAGGTCCGATACACCGCCCTCAACCCGCTGGCGCACGATGTCTTCAAACCGAACCAGCTGCGCCTGACGCTTGAACATCACATGCTCGCGCGCCTGTGCCGTCTGCGCATCAAGATAAAGCGATAAAGCACTGAAAACGCGCGCATTTGTATCAATCGACAGATCCGCCGCGGCCACCTCGACATCATGGGCAGCAAATTCGCGCTCGGCCCGTTTGCGGCCATGGTCAAACAGAACTTGTTCCAGCAAAAGCTGCGCCACCACATCGCCCAGCGATGTCAACGAGATGTTGGGCCCGATGCTGGGCAACCAGTTCTTTGAGGCCGCCCGCGCGCGCAACCGCGCGCTGCGCAACTCGGCCTCGGCCGCGCGTGAGTTTGCGGCCAGAACGGCATCGGCCACGTTTGCATAGGAACTGCCGGCGGGCAGCACTGAACGGCGCGCCTGCAAGCTTAGGATCGTGTCTGATTGCGCCTCTTGCGTGCGCATCGCGGCGTCGTCAGGTGTCGTCAGGTTCTTGACCGCCGCCATCGGCTTTGCAGCCATGCGGGACACGGCATTGCCCGCATCCGTCAGCCCCGTTTCGCCCATGCATCCTGTCAGCGATGCGACCAAAAGCATCGCGACGCCCCCGCGCAGACACGCACGCGGAGTCCGTCTGTGGACTGTCATCTTGAGGGTCATACTCGTACCGCCTAGCCTCAATATTTCACGGCTTATGCTGCCGCTTAACCCCTGCGATTTTTCGCTTTTCAGGGCATCTTGCGAATAGTTATGACCCGTTTTGGCTCAAATCTCTAGCGTTTTTTTGACCGCCAACCGCAAAATAGAGTGCGATTCCCTAGGATTAGGCGGCGTTCTTTACCCGTTTGGCCCAAAGGCAAAGCCCGTAATCAACTGTTTGAGCCCCAAAGCCGCGCCCGCAAAAATGGCCAAAAACGTCAACGGCGCGCCGAAAGACAGCACCGAAAACCCAGTGATGCCTTGCCCAACCGAACACCCGCCCGCGATGACAGCGCCCATGCCCATAATCGCGGCCCCGATGATCTGGCGGCGCAATTCGCGGGGGTCCTCGCAGGCTTCCCAGCGAAACTCGCGCTTTATCAACGATCCCAGGCACGCCCCCGTCCAGACCCCGGCGACCGAACCGATCCCAAAGCTCAAGGTGTTGCCCGATGCTGTCATCGCAAACAGGATCGTCTCACCCACGGGGGCCGCAAATGTGTGCGATGTGACCGGCAGCGCGTTAAAGCCATGGGTCGCGATCCACGCTGTGCCGCCCCATCCGGTGACAATTGCAACGCCGACGCTCGCGCCCCAAAAAATGCTGGCCGGGGCGGCCCGAAAGCGGCGGCTCAGCAAAGCCGCGCCCAAAAGCCCTGCGCCCAGAACCATGCCGATCAGCGCCGGGGCCAGCCCCGAAACCTCGCCCAGCGCCACCGCATAGCCGCGGGGCGGGGTCAAAACCGGCGCAAACGCCCAGACCCGCACATAGGCCAGCGGCCCGGAAAGCGTGACATACGCCGCGATGCCCATCACGACGACGATCACAAATGACCGCAGGTCGCCGCCGCCCAACCGCGCCAAGGCGCCGTAGCCGCAATTGCCGCATAGCGCCATGCCATACCCAAAAAGCACCCCGCCCAGCACGGCACCAATCAATGGCGGCGCCGCCGTCAGGTGAAAAAGCGACGCCGCAGGCACCAACCCCAGCGCCATCAGCAGATGCACACCGATCATCGCCACGCCAATGGCCACCAGCCACATGCGCAGCCGGATGTCGCTGCCGCCATACAGAAAATCCTCGATAGAGCCGAGCGTGCAAAACCGCCCCAAACGCGCGGCAAGGCCCAGCAAAAGACCACCCACAGCGCCGACAAGTGCGACCATCACAGGCTCTGTCATCAGATCAAACATGCGCCCGTCCTCCCCTCCGGTCGCGTGTCAGGAGCGTTCAAGGACAGTCTTTGCAGAACAGATCATAGACCACTTCAAGCACCTGACGCGGGCGGTCATCCGCCAGCGAATAGTAAATCGTCTTGCCATCGCGGCGCGGCGTCACAAGGCCTTCAAGACGCAAGCGCGACAATTGCTGCGACACTGCCGCTTGCCGCGCACTTAGCAACTCTTCCAGTTCGGTCACGGATTTTTCACCGCTCACCAGATGGCACAGGATCATCAACCGGCCTTCATGGCTGATGGCCTTGAGGAAATTCGCCGCGTTCTGCGCACTTTGCGCCATACGGTCGAGCTCTTCCTTGGGAAGCGTTTCATCAAATACGGGCAGGCCCATGGTGGACATCCTTTAGAATGCAATCTCGTCTTCTATCGCGGCAATTCCGGCGGCCGCGCACGCATCATCCAGATCGGGCCCCGGCGCACCGGAAACGCCGATCCCGCCCAAAAGCGTGCCGTCCCCTTCGATCAGCAGGCCGCCCCCCAATGGCAGCGCCTTGCTGAGGAAACGAATACCATAAGGCGCCGTCTCAGGCTGGGTTTCCGCAGCAAGTGCGGTGGTCGATGTGCGAAAGCTCACGGCCGTCCAGGCCTTGCGCTCGGCAGTCTCATAGACATGAAGCCCCGCAAACCGGTCACGAACGAACACCTGCGGAATGCCAAAACGGTCCACAACAGATACGCCCACCTGATAGCCCCTGGCGCGGCAGAACTCCATCGCCGCCACTGCAGCACGCATCGCAACCTCGGGTTTCATGACCTTGAACGCAACAAACGCGCTGTCATCATCGGCGATCACAGGGCTTGCCGCCAGCGCCAGGGCACAGATCAGATGTTTCATCCTTGCGGCGCCTCGCTGCTGTTTTCGTCGATCATACGGGCCAGAAGGCCCCAAAAGAAATCCTCGCCGGGGTAGCCTTCGATGCGGCCCAGTTCGACCCCATCGCGCACCAGCAGGAAGGTCGGGGTATAGATCACGCGGGCCGCTGTCTGCAGCTCATCCATAGGCAGATCGCGGATCATCACGCGCTCAAGCGGCGCGGCTTTGCCTTCGTCCGTCTTGGGGTATGCGCCCGCGATATCGGCGTCCCATTGGGCGCACCAATGGCAGCCAACCTGTTCGATCATAACCAGCTTGAACGGCTCAGCCAGACCGGGCGACACCAGCGTAGTCAGCGCAAAGACGCAGGAAATCAATAAGTTACGTGCCATTTGACGCAGCGCCTTTATACAACTTAATTTGAATATATGAATTGAACGGGGGCCAGCGCAAGACAATGATGGATATCTCTGCTGCCGGCGCCCTGATCGCGGGGCTGCTGTCGTTCCTGTCGCCCTGCATCCTGCCGATCGTGCCGTTCTACCTGTCCTATCTGGCGGGTGTAGGCATGAACCAGATCAGCGCAGACGCGCCAATCACGGGTGCGGTCAAACGCCGGGCCGTGATCTCGTCGCTGTTTTTCGCCGCCGGGGTCATCGCGATTTTCGTGGCCATGGGCGCCACAGCAAATGCGGTCGGCCAACTGGTGCGCGACTGGTTTCATATCCTGCGCTGGGTCGCGGCGGCGATCATCATCGCCATGGGGCTGCACTTTCTGGGTGCCTTGAAAATAGGCATTCTGTATCGCCAGTTCCGCGCGGAGGCCGGAGACACGACAAATGCCTCATATTTAGGCGCTTTCGTCATCGGCCTCGCCTTCGCCTTTGGCTGGACGCCCTGTGTCGGTCCGGTGCTGGCCGCGATCCTGTTCACCGCCGCCGGGGCAGAGACCGCCTCTAACGGCGCCTTTCTGCTCGCCATCTACGGGATCGGCATGACAGCCCCCTTCGTGCTGGCCGCGATGTTCGTCGGCCCGTTCATGCGATTTATCGCGCGCTTTCGCCGTCACCTTGGCATGATGGAGAAAATCATGGGCGTGCTGCTGATTGTCTTTGGCCTGATGATCGGCACCGAAACCATCAACCGCCTCGCCTTCTGGATGCTGGAGACCTTCCCGGTCTTCGGCGCAGTTGGCTAAACCTTGGGAGGACCACCATGAAACTGCTCACCACCCTCGCCACCCTGATCGCCCTTGCCTTGCCCGCCACGGCAGCAGAGCTGGGCGATGACGGCCTGCACAAAACCGCTTGGATGCGCGATACATTCAAAGACCTGCGCGAGGATCTGGCCGACGCCAATGCCGAAGGCAAACGGCTGGCGCTCATCTTTGAACAACGCGGCTGCATCTATTGCACCAAAATGCACAACGAGGTTTTCCCCCGCGAAGACATCGACAGCTATATCACCGACAATTTCTTCGTGGTGCAGCTGAACCTGCATGGCGATATCGAAGTGACCGATTTTGACGGCGAAACCCTGTCGGAAAAGAACATGGCCCGCAAATGGGGGATGCTCTTTACGCCAACGATTCTTTTCATGCCCCAAGAGGTGCCTGAGGACGCCACCGCCCAATCCGCCGCAGTTGCGATGATGCCGGGCGCCTTTGGTGCAGGCACCACGTTGGATATGTTCACCTGGGTCAACGAAAAGCGATATACCCTTGATAACGAAGAGGATTTTCAGCGCTATCATGCCCGCCGCATTCAGGAACGGGGCGACGGATCATTCGATTGACGGGATGCGTGATCGCAAACTTATTCAAGGAAGCGAATATTATTGTTGCCCGATCACAAAGCCGTGCGCTACGGTATACAAAGCCAAGCAGGGCAAACCCTGCAGCCAAATGGGAGGAAACATGAGGCTTATACCAACAGCACTTGCCGTTGCGGCACTTGCCACCGGCGCGGCGTTTGCCAACCCCGTAAAGCCCGCAGAAATTCAGTTCGACGACTACGGCGCAATCGCCACGTCCCTCACCGGGGTCGCGGGCGATGCTGCGAATGGCCGGGATGTGATGATTACCCGCTCCAAGGGCAATTGCGTCGCCTGTCATGCCGTCACCGCCTTGGCCGACATCCCTTTTCACGGCGAGGTTGGCCCAACACTTGACGGGGCCGCAGATCGCTGGGGCGAGGCGGATTTGCGCGGTTTGGTGGCCAATGCCAAAATGACCTTTGAAGGCACGATTATGCCCGCCTTTTACAAGGGCTCGGGATATATTCGGCCCGGCGACGGCTACACCGGAGACGCGGCCGTGGGTGAACTTCCCCCGATCCTGACCGCGCAGGAAATTGAAGATGTAGTGGCTTATCTGCTTACTCTGAAAGAGTAGTTGGCCCCGATCACAAGGAGAATACGCATGATGCTCTCACGACGCGATACGCTGGCCCTTGGGCTTGGTGCCGCAGCCCTCATGACAGTGCCACAGGGTGCTTTTGCGGCTGGTGATGCCACCGCCGCCATCGCCGAATTCACCGGCGGTGCCGAAGCCGGGTCCGGGGATCTGACCCTGACCGCGCCCGAGATTGCCGAGAACGGCAATACCGTACCCATCGAAGTAAACGCCCCCGGCGCTGTCGCTATCGCAGTCTATGCTGCTGGCAACCCCGAGCCTGCCGTAGCGCAGTTCAAATTCGGCAAGCTGGCAGGCTCTCACGCGGCGTCCACCCGGATCCGTCTGGCAGGCACGCAAAACGTGATCGCCGTGGCGCAGATGGCCGACGGCAGCTTCATTCAAGCCTCGCAAGAGGTGAAAGTCACAATCGGCGGCTGCGGCGGCTAAAAGCGAAAGAAGGAGACCAGAACAATGGCATCCGGTGTTAAACCTCGCGTGAAAGTCCCCAAAACGGCATCCGCCGGTGAGACGATCACGATCAAGACCCTCATCAGCCACAAGATGGAAAGCGGCCAGCGCAAAGACGGCGACGGCAACCCCATCCCGCGCTCGATCATCAACCGTTTTACCTGTGATTTTAACGGGGAAAACGTGATCGACGTTGTGCTTGAGCCTGCGATCTCGACCAACCCGTTCTTCGAGTTTGAGGCGGTTGTGCCCGAAAGCGGTGAGTTCAAGTTCACATGGTATGACGATGATGGCTCCGTCTATGAAGAGGCGAAGTCGGTGGAAGTCAGCTAAAAGCGGGCACCACCAAGGGAGGAGAAAAAATGACAATACACGTAGCCACGCGCGCTACGACCGGAATTGCTCTGGCAGCCGGTCTTGCGTTTGCAGCCACAGCCGATGAGACCGCCAATCTGATCGTCAACGAAGAGATCGAGATGGTGACCCACACGGCGGCGCCTGCTCATGTTGAAAATCTCGACGAGATCGTATCGGGCTGGGTGTTCCGCTCGGCCGAGACGCAGTCGCTTCAGATGGACGACTTCGACAATCCCGGCATGATCTTTGTGGATCAGGGGATGGATCAGTGGAACGAGGTTGCCGGCACCGCTGGAAACTCTTGCGCCACCTGTCACGAGGATGTCGCCGTCACCATGGCCGGTGTCCGCTCCGTTTATCCCAAATGGAACGAAGAGGCCGGAGAGGTCCGTACGCTCGCCATGCAGATCAACGATTGCCGCGAGAACCAGATGGGCGCGGAGCCTTACAAATATACCGGCGGTGAGATGGCCAATATGGAGGCGCTGATTTCCGTACAGTCGCGCGGCATGCCAGTGGATGTCGCCATCGACGGCCCGGTTCAGGCCACATGGGAAGCGGGCAAAGAGCTGTATTACACCCGCACCGGTCAGCTGGAACTCAGCTGCGCCAATTGCCACGAAGACAATTACGGCAATATGATCCGCGCAGACCACCTGTCTCAGGGTCAGATCAACGGCTTCCCGGTGTATCGTCTGAAAAACGCCAAGTTGAACACGGCTCATGCGCGTTTCAAAGGCTGCGTGCGCGACACGCGGGCGGAAACCTACAAGCCTGGCTCGGACGAGTTTGTGGCCCTAGAGCTTTACGTCGCTTCGCGTGGCAACGGCCTCTCGGTCGAAGCCCCGTCGGTGCGCAACTAACCACGACAGACCCGCGCAAGGCTTCCTTTGCGCGGGTTTTCTTTACGCTGAAATATTCACGAACGCGCATATAAGGCGCAGCAAGGAACGACACAGATGATCTCACGGCGCGATTTCATGCAGGTGGCCATGGCCAGTTCGGCCATTGTGGGCCTGTCGGGCTTTGGCAACTGGTCCCGTCTGGCCGCGCAACAAGCGCTGACACAGGACCAGCTTCTTGAGTTCGACACCTCCGGCAACGTGACGCTGATCCACATCACCGACATTCACGCGCAGCTGAAACCGGTGTGGTTCCGCGAGCCTGAGATCAATCTGGGCGTTGGCATTGCCGAAGGCCAGCCGCCGCATCTGACGGGGGCTGATTTTCTTAAGCGCTACAACATCGAAACCGGCTCCCCCGCCGATTACGCGCTGACCTATAACGACTTCACCGCCCTCGCCCAGACCTATGGCCGCGTCGGCGGGATGGACCGCATTGCAACCGTGGTCAAAGCGATCCGCGCCGACCGCCCCGATGCGTTGCTGCTGGATGGCGGCGACACATGGCAGGGTAGCTACACCGCGCTGAAAACCAACGGTCAGGACATGGTCAACGCCATGAACGCGC
>ERZ1740060.506-NODE-506-length-20583-cov-9.422204_pt1 | contig 20583 bp, 24 predicted proteins | sample MGYA00581743_ERZ1740060 | MGnify/ENA primary metagenome ERZ1740060 (study PRJEB43018, sample SAMN04849235) | marine metagenome | isolation source: floating plastic debris | place: Pacific Ocean | collected 2008-08-27 | study: EMG produced TPA metagenomics assembly...
CAAATGAGACTCACCTATTCAAAGGGGTTGCAGGACTTTTCTGCACCACTAAGCCGCAGCCACTAAGAATGAAGCAACAAAGAGAAATCCTCCTGAGACTGGAACATCTAAAGTTATGAGAATGATTACTACCCCGACCGCTGCTGCAATGAGCAAGAATTTTGCACAAAGGTTGAAGATATGCGTGTAGATAATCATGCAATTCTGCTGTTGGAACGATGAGGGGATTAAAAAACAGGAATACTAGTCCCTGGCCATTGATTTTTGGTTTGACACTCGATGGACTAACTATCGTTGGGGTTAGCAGTGCCACCCCCTTGTAGAACTGAGCGCTTAGCTGACGGTTCATACCTCAAAACCAGACCGACCGCCGCAAACGCCTCATTGCCTTCGAGCTTGCCCTCAATGCGCTTGACGATCTTGAAGCCTTCCGAGAGATAGAGCTTGAGCGCGGGCATGTTGCCCTCAAGCACCTCCAGCTCCATGACCGATGTTGCGTCGGCGATCGCATGACGGACTAATGCGCGTCCGACCCCTTGTTTGTAAAACTGCGGATCAACGTAGAGCCACGTCAGCTCCGCGCCACTGTAGGCAACAAATCCCTGCACGACGCCATCCACTTCAGCCACAACCAGCCTGTCGTCAAACAGACCTTCACTTTTAGCCGTCTGCTCCAGGGTCAGAAACGCGCGGGTGCCAACGGTAAAGCGCAGTTCATCTAGACGAGAGGCATCATGGATCTCGCACAGCCTCAACCAGTCGGTTGATTGATAAGAACGGGTGTTGACCATCCATACCTCCCAGCATTTGAGCTCTCAACATGCTTGACGTTGTTGTCAGTAAAGGGGCGACACAGCAAAGGAAGTGGGAGTGACACTCAACCCTGCATAGCCGGATGGCCAGCCATTCGCCCCATCGATAACTAACTGTAGATAAGGGGATGGCTCTGCTCTACCTGCAGTTGGGTACCTGCCACCACCCAACTGGGCGACCCTGGCAGCAGGACTTGAACCCTCCGACTGGCAGATAGACTAAGGCTGGATGACGTGGCGTGTCAGTTTCGGTTGGGCAGTCATGAGCCGACAACCCAGACCTAATGTGTTTCAGCGGTGGCAGCAGCGCCTCAGCTTGGCGATGGCAGACCCTCAGCCATCAGCGGCGTATTGTGCCTGGCGACAGCGGTTTATTCAGGAGCGCCTGCGGCTAGGGCTTTGGTTAGGCGGTCTGTTTCTCTTGATTTTGGCAGTACTTGTTGTTGGGCTGATCATGCCCGCCCTCAACCGCACTGACCAGGCAGAGCTGATGGTGACCCGTGCCGATGTGATCGCGGTGCTGTGCATGGAAGTGTCGCGACTGTTAGGCGTTGCCCTGTGTCTGATTGTTTTGTCGTCTAAGACGCTGTCGCTGAGCCAGATTCGCTGGGCCTTTTGGGGCACCACGGGCGCAGTGATGATCATTCCGCAGGTGCATCACATCCTCGCGGGTGAAACCAATCTAGACTTTGGCGGATGGAGCTTCTTTTTTCTCTTTCAGGCGATCGCCGTACCGGTGCAGTGGCGCTGGCACGTCGTCTCTCAAGTCGCCCTCCTCAGCGTCATCAGCCTGTCCATGTTGGGCTTAGGCTTAGACGCGCGGGATCTGCCGCAGGCCGTGCAACTCCCGGCTTACATCATGGTGATGTTGCTGGCGATCGTGGCCTTTGGCATTGCCGACTTGGGCGTGTACCTTTACGAGCGACTGCTGATCAGCGAGTTTGACCTGCGACAGCGGCAGGAGCAACTACTGCATGCGGTGTCTCACGACTTGCGGAACCCGGTGACGGGCACGCTGATGCTGTTGAATAACCTGCTGCTGGGGGAGGAAAAAATCACCCTCGATCGCGCTGTCGTCACCCGCATGGCCAGAAGCCAGGAACAGCAGCTCCAGCTGATCAATTCGCTGCTAGAGGTCCATTCTCAAAATCTGAACGGCGTTTCGTTGCAGGTGCGATCGCTCAGTCTGAACCATTTGGTTAAAGACATCACTGAGGACTTTGAGCTGCGGCTCAGACAGGCGCGAGGCCAGATGGTGGTTGCGTTGCCTGCCGATTTGCCACACGTCAGCGCCGATGCGCTGCAGCTCCTTCGCGTTTACGACAACCTGATTGCCAATGCTTTGCAGTACAACCCGTCTGGCGTCTGTGTCACCCTCAACGCCAGTCAGCAGGGGGACTACCTGCGCTGTACGGTCAGCGATGATGGGCAGGGCATTCGTGAACTGACGGGAGATCGCCCGCAGTCGGCTGCGGCTCAACCTCCACAGACCGACCCCAACCATTGGATTTTCGATCGCTACAGTCGGGGGCGCGATCGTCAGCCGCTACACCTTGGCCTGGGGCTGAATATTTGCAAGCAGATTATTGAAGCCCACGGTGGGCAAATCGGTGTTGAGAGTGCCGCCAACCAGGGCACTACATTTTGGTTCACCCTGCCGATTGCGCCAGCACTGCCATGATTTTTGGACTGATTTTATGACCTTTTACCCTATATTTCTCAAGCGGCCTAGGCGGCAGCTTGGTAAACGCTGGGCTCAATTGCGGCAGCGTCTATCGCTGACTCAATCGAGCGACTATCTTCAGTGGCGGCAGGCATTTTTATATAAACGGCTGGGCTTTAGTCTATGGGTCGTGCTGGGCTGTTATCTAATGTCCGGCAGCTACGTACCCTACCTTTTGGTTTATCGTATCGACCAGGCGACTGAATACCTATCTGGTCTCACCGATAACGCTGCGGCAGTTGCCCTACAGCTCAGAGGAGCCGCAGTCACAAGCTTTTTCGTCACCATAGCGCTGCTGGTGATATGTTTACTGCTGCACAAAACCCAGTGGGGACGTCGCCATCCGGCAATTCTATTCTTAATATCGGCCTGCGCGGTGAATGGCTTTTCGCGTCAGGTCGTTTACTCGTTTCACCATATCCCTGCTGAGCCAGTGCCAACGGTTTTCTTAGCCTTAGCGGTGCTGCTGCCGCTGCGCTGGCCGCTGCATCTGCTGTCTCAGGCGCTGTCGGTGACCTACTTTGCCGTTGTGCTGCCGCTGCTCGGGATCACTCACATGGGCGATGTTGCGGTGTTTGACGGCGTTGACATCTGGCTCACCTTCACTAACTTGGCTTGGGTTTGTGTAATTTGTAATATCGGCGTATGGGTCTATGAGCGGCTGCAGATTTCAGAGTTTGAGTCGCGGCGACAGCAGCGGCTCTTGCTGCATGCGGTGTCCCATGACTTGCGGAATCCAGTGACGGGTACACTGATGCTGCTCAAAAATCTACCGACACACGAAGCGGGTGTGTTGCTTAAGCCAACGGTTTTACGACAAGTGATTGGGGCTCAAGAGCGGCAGCTAGGACTCATTAACACTTTGTTAGAGGCTTACAATCAGGAAATCAAAGGCGTTTTGGTCAATCCTCACCCCCTGCAGTTGGCTGAGCTGGTGCAGGATATTGTTCTAGACTCACAGCCGCTGCTGCAACAAGCCAATGGCAAAGTAGAGAACTGGGTCGCGGCGGAGCTGCCGATGATTCGCGCTGATCCGCTACATCTGCGGCGTGTTTACGACAACATGATTACCAATGCCCTGCAGTATAGTCAGTCTGGCGTTTGTATCACGCTCAGCGCTGATGTGCAGGGAGATTATTTGTATTGCACTGTTAGCGACAATGGCCAGGGGATTGCCCTGAAAGCTGAACGCTTGGACGCAGGTCAGAGCCTGTTTGACCGCTACAGTCGAGGCCCGAGTAAACGAGAGCCGCTGCACCTAGGACTGGGTCTGCATATTTGTCAGCAAATTGTGCAAGCCCACGGCGGAGAAATTGGCGTGGAGAGTCAAGTCAATCAGGGCACCACGTTTTGGTTCACGCTGCCAATTGAAAGTACTCCATAGTAGTTCTGACTCTCTTTTAATAATTACTCTTGAAAATAAAATAGCTATGATTTAAGCAAATAGATTAAATTCTTTTTCTATGTCATTTAATTATACAGAGCTTGACCTTAATCGATTCGACAAAGAGGTGGTGAGGTATCTCCAAAGCTTAACTGGCAGAGTACATCATGCAGCCATGAATGCATTACGCCACTTGGAAAGAGCCAAGGCAATCGCAGGGATTGATCCGGAAATGGCAGCCTTTCGGGCAATCACAGCTGAAGAAGAAGCTGCTACAGCATTTTTCAGTTCTTTGAAGCAGTTAAGACACAAGAACTCCAAGAAACTAAATTATAGAGATCATAAATTAAAAGCTGGATTGTCACCATTCATTACTGTTGTTCATCACCAAATCCACGAAATTTTTCCATTGTTGTTAGAGGGGAGACTCAAATGGGAAAACTTATCCTCTAACAAAGAAGTGAGAAGGTTGAGGCTGATTATAAAAATAAATGGGGTCAGAGGGTGGATTATGCCAGAACCACCTTTGAATTTTAGGCTAAGTGATTCAGACTCAAATGAACCAACATACTTCGAATCTCAAATCAATAAGCTTTCCCAAGGAGTAGGAAAAGAAAAAGCACTAGATCATATCAAAGAGATTGCAAATCTTCGAAATAAGCTACTTTATGCAAGCGATACAGGTTATTTAAGGTTAAATAAAGAGCGCATCCTCGAAGATATTGAAGCCTGCAATCAGCGCGTATTTCGGATATTAAGAATTCTGTGTCTTGTGCATCCTTATAAAGAGCATGCACTTTTTGTCCAACAGTGCATGGATAGCTACTTATTGATGATGGAGAGGATTACAAAAGAAGAGCTCAATAACGAAATATAGGCTCTAAAATCTCTGGCTGCACAATTGGCCATCTTCAATGTGCAAATTGCGCTCGGCAATATCGAGGATGCGGTTGTCATGGGTGACCAGCAACACTGCTGTTGGTGAGCGAGCTGCTGAATCAAGTTCACCACGTCGCGCCCAGAGTGGCTATCCAGGGAGGCGGTCGGTTCGTCAGCCAGCACGATTTTGGGTTGTGACACCAGGGCGCGGGCGATCGCCACCCGCTGTTTTTGCCCCCCCGAAAGCTGGTCGGGATGCTTGTGGCTGTGTTCCCCTAATCCCACTGCCGACAGCATGGCGTGGGATCGCGATCGCCGCTCTGACCGAGAAAACTGGTGCAGCTTCAGTGCCATCTCAACATTCTCAGCAGCCGTCAAGCAATCCAGCAGGTTGTGGGACTGAAAAATAAACCCAATTTGATTCCGCAATTTAACCAGCCGTCGTTTCTTCGCGCCCTTCAGTTCCTGATCCAGAATCTGTAAGCTGCCCTTTTGCACCGATCTCAGTGCCCCCATCAGCGTCAGCAAAGTGGTCTTGCCGCTGCCAGAGGGACCAGTGAGCAGCACAATTTCACCCGGATACAGCGCCAGAGTGATGTCGCTCAAGACCGTGCGGCGCAAATTGCCCTTGCCGAAGCTGTGAGTGAGATTTTGGATGGTGACGGTGGGGTGCATGGGGGTGTGAGGGTGGATGAGTAGATGAGTGGCAGGGTGGATGGGTGGATGGGGAGTAGGGAGATGGATTAATAAGGGGGATGAAGTAAGTGAATTTTGAATTCCCTGTTGCCGATTACCCATTGCCGACAACTCAAAACCGAGAACTAAAAACTGTTCCCTATTCCCCACTTCCTGCTCCCCACTCCCTATCCCCCGACTACCAAAAACCAGTCCCCTAAAAAACATCAGCAGGATCAGCAGATTGCAGGCGACGGATGGAGATCGCGCCAGACGCGCCACACATCACCAGGGTCAGCACAAACACCTGTAAGGCAACGGCTCCCTTCATCGCGAGAGGAATGCGGGTCATCGTTGTCAGCACTTGATACAGCCCCACAGAAGCGGTAAATCCGGGAATGAAACCTAAAATCGCCAGCAGCATCGCTTCCATCAGCACGACTCGCAGCAGCGCCCCATCGCTATAACCCATGGCTTTGAGGGTGGCGTACTCGGGCAGGTGATCGCTGATATCGGTGTAGAGCACCTGATACACAATGACAATGCCGACGATGAAACCGACGGTGCTGCCAAAGCCAAAAATGATGCCAATCGGATCACTGGCACTAAATCGGTGTTCTTTGGCGATGAGTTCTTCTCCCGTGAGGACTTCGACCGTTGCCGGGAGATGGGCCTGCAGTTGGGTTTGCACAGCGGCACGATCGCGGCCCGGTTCCAGCGTCAGTACTCCTAAGGTGACTTGCTTGAGACTGTTGTCGCCGTACCAGCGGGTGTAGGTCAAGTCACTCATAACCACGGTGCCTTTTTCGATCACGGTGCTGCCCAGGCTAAACAACCCCACGACGGTGACGCGCCGCCGCGCCATCAGGGTTTCAACCGCTCCCGTGGCGGCCCACTGCTGGGGAATGTCGCCCAGAGAGGGCTGGGAGAGTTCGTCAAACAGCACGGTCTGGGGGGTGCTGAGGCGATTGAGTTGCGCATCCACCTGGGGCAAATCCAGCACGGGTTGAGTGGGGTTAAAGGCAATCACCCGCACCTGAGTGCCAAAGACATCCCCGCCCTCACCCGGTGCCGCCGCATCCAACTGGTTGGGGTTGGTCCAGTTCGCCGTACTCAAATACAGCGGCGCAGCCGTCGCCACCCCATCCACGGCATTAGCTTGCAGCAGATAGGCCCGTGGCAAAGTCGATGGAAAGCGCAACGTCGGGCTAAAAGACGACATTACAAATAGGTCACCCCGCAGGTTTTCATGCAGGGTGGTGGTGCCATCTGAGATCAGCGCCTCTAACCCCATCATGGTGAACATGAGAATGTTGGCAAAGCAGACTCCGGTCAGGGCCACTGCCAGACGCACCTTTTGGTGAGAGAGTTGCGCCCAAGCGAGGGGTTTCGGCATGTAAGAGAGGAGAGGTTTGAGCATGATCTCTCTTGGCAACTACAACAAGTTCAAACTAGTCAGGCATCGTCGAGTGATGGCTTGTCGGGCTGGCAGGTCAGATGCATCTTGAATATCGATGTTGGTGACAAAGAAATAAACATTGTCATGTTGTTCTAGATAGCCGACATACCAACCTACGTTGCCAGCCAAGGCCCAGCCCGTTTTTGCGCGCAGGGTATAGTCTGGCGTTTGTTCCACAATCATGATGTCTTTCACGATCTCGATCGTGTTTTCGGAGAAAGGGAGTTCGTCTTTATATAAGCGCTGTAAAAATTGAATTTGTTCCTGTGGGGTAATGCGAAGATCTCCGGTCAACCAGAAAGCATCAATTTCTGCTGCACTGCCGATATCTTGATTGCCATAACCGATATCGGCAATCCATTCTTGCATTCGTTCATGGCCAATGCGGCGGGCTAACACCTGATAAAACCAGACTGCTGAAGCCTGAAAGGCTAATCGAATATTCAGATCACGATTCCAAGCAGGGGAACTCCGAACAATGCCATCCCAAGTCACAACAGAGACGTCGTCCTCAATGACTCGGGTCTCTAGAGCAATGAGTGAATTAGGAATTTTGAAGGTTGAAGCAGGGAGGAAAGGGGTGGTGTTACGTTCAAGGTTATGTTCATACGTTAGGTTCTGGTTGAGATCAAAAATCACAATAGAACCTTCAATATCCAAGTCTTCAAAGTGCTTAGTTAAATCAATATTTCCATGATCAGTTTCCTGAGAGAAATTAGAACTTGAAATTTTAAAATTGGCTTCAGAAAGACCAATTTTTTCAGAAATTAAAACACAAAAACTAATCAGGATTATTACGCTGATCAGGCGAGCTACTTTGTTCATTTTTTGGATTGAATGAGGGTTTGACTCTATTGATAATTCAAGGGTTTTAGACTGATTCCCAATGCCTTGAAGGCAATATTGCCATCGCGCACTGCCTGTCCGCTAGACCGCAAAACACCGGTTTTAACGGTCTGCCGCCACTTCATCTTTGATGGCGATCTCAACCCGTACCTGCATCCCGGTTAGGGCCGCTACGGCCTTACTCGCCTCTTGATCCAGACGCACTTTGACCGTGACCACGCGGGCGTTGACATCCTGAGTGGGGTCAGCGTCTCCTTCCCCGAAGCTGGCAGTGCCAATTTGCAACCCAATTTGGTCAACGGTGCCGGTGAGCTCCTGGGCAGTGCCGCCGTATTCACTGGTAACGGTGACTGCTTGGCCGAGGCTGACCTGGCGAATGTCAGTTTCGTACACTTCTGCGAGCACCATCATTTGGTCGGTTTGGGCCAGCTCCACGATGCCTTCTTGGATGTTGACCTGCTCGCCCACCTGGGTATTGATTTTGAGAATCTGGCCGGTAACGGGGGCGCGCACCATCACGTCATCCAGGTCAGCTTGCCGCTGAGCGACCTGCATTTGCGCCTGTTCGAGCTGGGCTTGGGCGATCGCGATCGCTTCGGGTGTGGTCTGTTGCAATTCGACCAACCGGGCTTCTTCTTCTGCAATTCGCAATGTCAACGTCGTCTCCGTTTCGCCCAAAGCAGCCTGCTTTTGAGCGAGATCAGCCTGAGCCGTTTCGTAGTTGCGTTGGGCAATGTCCAACTGTGAGCGGCTTTTGGCTCCCACGGCGGCGAGTTCTTGATACCGCTGATAGTTGGCTTCGGCTTCGCGTAAGTTGGCTTCGGCTAAATCAATATCCGCTTGGCGCTGCTGAGTTTGCGTCGTGAGTTGGGCTTCTAGACCGTTGATTTGGGCCTGCTGGGCCTCCACTGAGGCCGCCTTCACGCTACCGTTTTCGAGTTGTGCAAGTTCCGCTTGACGCTGTTTCACCAGGGCATGGGCCGCTTGCAAATCCGCTTGGCGGCGCTCGGCCCCTTGCAGCACGGCGATCACCTGATCAGCCTCGACGCGATCGCCCTCTGCCACGCGAATCTCATTCACCCGACTGTCGGCGGCATTCGGCACGGACAAACGAATCACTTCCCCTTCAGGTTCAATCCGGCCCAGGGCCACAATCGCGTCCGGCTCAACGGCCACGGGTACCGGCTCAGCCTCCTCGGTTGGAGAACCGAAGGGCACCGCGCAGCCTGATGAGACCAGGGCCATTAAAGTGACAGCGCAGACAAGAGATGCTTTACGGGACATGATCACACCGTCTATAACTAGGAAAAACTGGCATCAGCTCTCACTGATGCAGGTGCGGCCTCGAACAGTTACGGCTTCAATACTGCGGGCGATGCAGTTAGCGTTAGCCAGCGATCTCGGTAATGAGAGGGTCGCGGTAGATGTCGGCGAGGGCTGCTTGTCGTTGACCATGTCCCAAGCCACGACGAGCCCGACACCGCCAGCAACTAGGATTAATAGCACCGCCTCGGCGATGAGTAGATTCTGCGCCCATTGCTCATAGTGCGGTCGCCGCACTAAATGGGCCGCTCTTGAACGGGTTTCCATCACAAATTAGGAATTCGACCTTTTGAAGATAGGCCGCTGGGCGGGCGCTATCCTACCTGCAATTGGGCCATCGTCTAGAGGGTATGGCGCTCACCTAATCGGGTAGACCTAACAGCAGGAGGTTGTGGTTTTGACTCTGGCTTAGCCTAAAAAAGAGCCATTTATATGGCAGCTCTTAGTGTTAGTACCGGAGTAAACCCATGGCACCCGATTCGTCTCAATTGTCTAAACCCAGTGAAAGGTCGTTCGCGATCGCGGCTCGCAACTTTCTGCTAGGTATCAGCCTCAGCGGAGTACCCATCTTGGCCTATTTGTGGCTGTCGGTAGATATGACCTACGGGAGCTGGGCCGCTGTTGGGACGGCAAGGTTGGTGGGAGCGATTGCCGTTCCTCTCCTCTGCGGTCTACTGTCCGCCAGCTTGGGACAGCGGGCGATTCGAGTCCTGTCTCAAATGGTTGAGTCGGCAAACTTGCCATTTTAAGGCAGGTGAAAGGAAAACTTTGCACAATTAAAAGCGGGCGCGTTAGCCAAAGGTGCTCGTCCCCATATTTCTGCCCGGAGCAGGGAGACGCCTCGAAATGTCACGACTGAGAAAGGCTCGACAAAGCCGTCGAGTGCTGATCAAAACTGGGCCGTTCTTTCTCGGCTCTCTGGCTTTGGCGGCCTGTAGTCAGCACTCTGCCAATTCTTCTTTGCAGACGACCGAGCCCTCCGCTTCCGCTCAAACCTTACCCGCAACACCCGCTTGCGGCGACGACCCCACACCGCCGCAAACCTCTGGACCCTTCTATCGGCTTCATTCCCCTGAGCGCACTTCGCTGCTAGAGCCAGGGTTCGCTGGCACGCTGCTCAGGCTCACGGGCCAGGTGCTGTCCACAAGCTGTCAGCCCATTGCCGGAGCCAGACTTGAGTTTTGGCATACCAATGCCCAGGGAGAATACGACAATGCAGGCAACACTTTTCGTGGCCAGCAGGTCACCGACGCTGAGGGGCGTTACCAGCTAGAGACGATCTCCCCTGGCCTCTATCCAGGACGGACGCGCCACATTCACGTGCGGATCAAGTCCCCCAATCAGCCAGCTGATCAGCCCGCGCTGACAACACAGCTCTACTTTCCCGACGAACCTTTAAACGAGGGTGATTTTCTCTATCAGCCTGAGCTGCTGATGTCGGTTGATGCTAGCGGCAGTCGCCCCCAAGCCCAATTCAACTTTGTGCTAGCAGGGAACGTCTAACGGCAGGATTTCACTGTGGATGCGATCTCCTGAAATGGTGAGGCGGCCAACGGCGATCGGTAGCTTGAACCGCTTTGGCCCAGCACTCCCTGGATTGAGGTAGAGCGTCCCATTTTTGTCTGCGATTTTGGGCTGGTGGGAATGACCCGACACCACCACCCGAAAGCCTGCTGCTTGCGGATTCAGATCCAGTTCTTTGAGGTCGTGGAGCACGTAGATGAACATATCGCTGGCCTGCACAACTGCCGTTTCGGGGAACTCGTTGGCCCAGGCTGCTTTATCGATGTTGCCGCGAACCGCTGTAACGGGAGCGATCTTTGCCAACTGTTCAATCACTTCTACGCGACCAATATCCCCGGCATGGATGATCAAATCGCTACCCTGCAAGGCGGAAATGGCTTCGGGTCGCAGCAATCCGTGGGTATCTGAAATCACCCCGATGGTTTGATTCATGGCGGCTAGACTCCGCCAAAGCACTCTAGAACTGCAACCTCACAGGCCGGAAAAGCGTGGAGCTGAATGGCTTGTTCTCTGAGGATGAGCTGGCGTTGATAACCGTCGGGACTTGGATCTCTAAAAACGTGAAGCTGCCGAGCTGAGACGTTGAGCACCCAGTAATCGAGAATGCCTGCGGTTGAATAGAGTGCGGCTTTGCTGCCCAGATCCCGCTCTATCGTTGTATCCGCCACCTCAATAATCAGATAGACGTCGGCTGGGGTGGGGTGATGACTGGCGTAAAAGTCATCCCGAGGGCAGACCACGGCAATATCCGGCTCGGGTTCCGAATAGTCGCCAAGCCGGATGGGATCTTGCAATCGCACCAGCACTTGCTCACCCAGGCGGCGTTCGAGTAACTTTTCGATTCGCTTGCAGAGGGCGCTATGAGCTGGGCCTTTGGGCATTTTTTGAACAATTTGTCCGGCAAGCAGCTCGACCTGTTCATCCGCACCCAAAATACCGACATCCGCCATGCGGTGATAGTCAGTGGTGGAAATCAGGCGAAGCTGAGTTGGCGATTGCGGTGTGGCGATCACGGCTGTAGAGGCAAAGCTTACTTGGCTCAAATTATAGCGATGAGGGCGGTCTCAGCTTCGATGCTCTGCGGTGTACGAACTGCGATCGCCAAAACATTCAGCGTGAGGTGCGATCGTAATTTCTAACGATGAAACGCAACGACGGCAGGCAATCACGTAGCACCTGACCCCCTCAATGACACCCGTCCGTTGCAGTAGGGTATTGCTTGCTTTACACTCGGCTATATGAGCACGACCCGTCCGTATTATGAGCTACCGCGACATCATTACGATTGAGCCTGATAAGCGGGGTGGCAAGCCATGCATCCGTCGGATGCGGATTACGGTCTACGATGTCTTGGGTTGGTTAGCAGTTGGCATGTCTATTGCTGAAATTATCGACGATTTTCCAGAATTAACGGAAACTGACATCAAAGCTTGTTTAGAGTTTGCGGCTGATCGAAATCACCGTTTAGTTGCGTCGGCAAGTGCGGTTTGAAATTATTATTCGACCAAAATCTTAGTCGTAAGTTGGTTAAGCGGTTGGCAGATATCTTTCCTGATTCAAGCCACGTTCAGCACCATAATCTAGCTGAAAGAACCGATACCGAAATTTGGGGATTTGCAAAGCTCAATGACTTCTGCATCGTGACGCAAGATGCGGATTTTCCTGAAAGAAGCCGACTGTATGGTTCTCCACCCAAAGTCGTGTGGTTGCGGTGTGGCAACGCCCCAACAAATCAAGTCGAAGCATTAATCCGCTCTGGATCAACAGCAATTCAAGCCCTTTTGGCAAATTCTGAACTGCACTGCCTAGAGCTTCATTGAGATTCTTCTTGAAGATCATTGAAATTGGATGAGTTGTGCTGGCAGTAAAGGGGCGGCATGTTGTTGATTCTATTAGTTGGCCGCGTTGAGTGGCGGGTTTAGATCGCAAAAGTATTCAGCGTAAGGTGCGATCACAATTTCTAACGGTTCGGGTCAGCGGTTGCCAAGTTTTTTGCCTCCAACTCAAGTGAATTCGGTCAATCCGCTGAAACCGAATTACTATGCGGCATTTTCACTATTACTGATCTGCAATCGAATCTTGACACATTTGACAAAAAGATATGTCATCTTCTCCAGAGTTCAAAAGACTTTTCAAATCAGGATATTCAGGTGGGTTGTCGCCTTTTTCCCATTCACCTAAATATTCTATGTAAGTCTGCTCACATCTTGCACATATATGGCCTTCATATTTAGCGCGACAATTGTAGCAGTAAGAGATCGCAGAGTAGGACCTTGGATCAGGTAGAACAACTGCTTCTTCACCACATACTTCGCAAGCAAAAAATGAATGATCAACTCTTTCCTTAGGATGAAGTGGTATACCCCGATCCGACATATATTTAATGTACGATAGGAAAGCAAGACAGAGCGTCTGGTAGCTATCTTGCTCAGGTATTTTTTCTTCTTCTATACCTGCTTCAACCATCTCTTCCCATCGAAGTTCATCAAGTTCTTCTAACTTCTCAGACAAACTTAGTCCTAGCTCTCGACTCACAAAATCATCTAAGAATCGGAATGCGACACCCAGGAATTTATTAACTGCATCTTTATTAAGAGAAGCTTCCTTATGCTCAATGTCATTTCTTGCTTGCCGTAACTTTTCCAACTCTCCAGTTAATTGATATTTAAATTTTTTGTTGTTGGATTTACATTCCGAATAACTATCCAGCGGAATATTCACTTCATTTACCAATCGCCCGATTGCTTCAACGTAACTAACTGTATGTCCATTTCTGCGATTTGTATAAATAAGCTTTTCATCATGCTTTGCAAGTCTTGCCTTTAAGAAAAGTTCAACTGCATGGAAAACATGCAGAACTATGTATTTCCAATCAGACTTACGTTTGCCATAAAGGTGATGCTCAATACCGTGAACGAGAGAATCCATTGCATTCTCTTCAAGTGTTATTACTAGCTTTTGTTGTTTAGAGATATCTTGCTGAGCCATACGCACCTTGCTAGCTAAATCTAAAACCTTGTCAAAAGTGATGATGTCTTTGAATTTCTAAAATAATTTCTGAGATTCGAGGTTTGCTATTGCAATCTATAGGTGCCGCATAGCTATATATTCAGCGTCAAGTCTGGTAGATAAGATCCGCTTTTCTGGACCTTATCCGTCATTTCTGGGTGAGAAGACCACCATTTACAGAGCTTACATACGATTTTTGACCCATAGCCCCAGAGAACTGAGGTGTTACGGGTCACTTCTGACAGGTAAGTCTGGTGAAGGGGGTGCTTATGCGCACATTACAGGGACGGCGGCATCATAGTCGTTTCAATAGCTCGTCATATTCAGCATGTGTTCCAATCCAAAACCAATAAACATGCTCTTTTTCTAGCAATCCTAATGCTCTGTAATTGAGACTGACACGAGCTGAATAGATTGGTTGACGCTGACTTACTCGTTTGAATTGCAGACTTGGGTGGTATGGATTAATTTTCCAGAGTGCATATGCTTTGTTAGTTTGCTCCTGTACAGAGACTGGCAACTGATTTAGCCGTTTGCGAAAGTCCTTGGTAGTGCTCGACTTCATTGACTAATTGGGAAGACATCATCGAGCGGTACAGGTGGATCTGATTCAATTTCCTGCCGCACCATAGCTGCAAGGCTATCCCATTGGGCCTCTGTGGTGGCATCAAAGCGCGATTGCCAAGCCTGCTCGTTTTCTAACTCAGCTAAGAGTCGGGCGGCGATCGCATCTTGCTGCTCTTCGGACAACTTAGAAACTTCTGCAATGGCTTGCTTGAGGAGTTCAGTCATCAATAAAAACAGCTACCAACTAAGGTAATAATCCATTTGCATTGTAGCCCGAGCAACTTTCCAAGATGTCGTCACGACCCTGCTTGAACCTATGCAGGGCGCTTAATCAACCAGACCACGACGAACAGCAGCAACAGCAGCTTGCACCCGATCGCTCACCACCAGCTTATTCATAATCCCCTTCACATAGGTCTTGACCGTGTTAGGGCTGAGGTAGAGCTTTTGACCGATCTCGGTGTTGCTCAAGCCCTCAACGATAAGTGCCAAAACTTCGTGCTCGCGATCGCTCAGTAGCCCCATATTTCCAGCAGCTTGGGGACGGGCTGGGGTCAGACTTTGCATCACCGTCTGGGCAATTTGCGGGTCCAGATACGCCGCCCCCGATGCCGCCACCCGAATCGCATTCGCCAATGCCGCCCCATCCGTGCCCTTAATGCAGTAAGCATCCGCCCCGCTGGAAAGGGCCGCAATCACCTCCGTGTCATCGGTGTGAGAGGTCAGTATCACCACCCGCATATCAGGGAATTTCGCTTTGATCGCTTGAGTGGCCTCAATCCCATCTATCCCCGGCATCCCCACATCCATGAGGACAATATCGGGCTGGAGCGCACTGGCCTGGGCAATGCCCTGACGACCATCCGTGGCCTCCCCGGCAATGGTGAAATCAGCTTGCTGACTAAGCGCTGCTGTCAACCCCAACCGCATCATCGGGTCGTCATCAACAATGAGTAAGGCTAAAGCGGTCGGCGTTGCACTCATCGAAATATCTGCAAAAAACAGGCTTTTATTTTACGCTGACAGCCTCACCCACTTGGGTGATCTAGTTGCGGGGTGCCCTTCTGGCCAAATTGCGAGAGCATTAAATCCAGACCTACGACCCGCCCCAGGGAATCGCGATGGCGCAACGTCACTCTGAGCATCGCCCAATGGCCATTCTGAACCCATTGCTGCATCAGCTTCGGCGACAAATAGCGCAATTGCTGGCGGTTCCCCCATCATCCAAAGCATATCAACGATGGCAAGAGCGGTTCATACGCGATCGCTTGCGGTTAACCCTCTATATTTCGATGGGGATCTTGACCGTGCTGGCGATCGTGAACGGGGTCGTCGTCATTCCAGCTCTGACCAGCAGCACGAACGAAGCCTTAAAACCCACCCTGGAACAGTATCAGTTCTATCCCTACGTTTTTGCGGCGCAACAACTGGGGCTCGGTCTAAATCTGTTGCTCCTGCGTCGGGCAACCCTTGCCAAAAGACTCCGGTGGCATTTTCTTGGGTATTCAGCGGCAATTCTGCTTGCGCCACAGATTATGTACATGCTGCTGGGCATCACCGTCGTGGATTTAGGCGGCTGGATTTTATTTTTCATGCTGCAGGCAGTACTCATTCCGGTGCGGTGGCGATGGCATCTCATCTCGCAAGTGAACCTGCTCGCCATCATGGGCGCATCGACACTCATCTTTCGCTTCGACTCGCCGGGTATGCCCCCTGAGATTCAGCTATCGGTTTACCTCTTTGTCTTAGTGGTCATGCTCTGCGTTTACGGTGTCGCGGACTTTGGCATTTATTTGTATGAGCGGCTGCTACGGCGCGAATTTGAGTTGCGGCAGCAGTTGCAGCTCTTTCTGTATGCGGTGTCTCATGACCTGAGAAATCCCGTGATGGGCACCCTGATGCTGCTCAAGAACCTGCCCGCTCACGACAGCAAAGTCTGGATCGATCAGTCTATGGTCAGTCAAATGATCGACGGCCAAGAGCGGCAACTCAAACTGATCAATGCCTTACTCGAAGCCCACAGCCAAGAGACCGTTGGCATTTTGCTGCATCAAGAAGCGATCATCCTGCAAGATTTAATTGCGGCAACCGTGCAGGATTTTCAACCCCTGATGGAGCAAATGCAGGCCACGGTGCAAGTCAACATATCGGCCACCCTGCCTGCGGTGAGCGTGGATGCGATGCAGTTGCGGCGGGTCTATGACAACCTGATCAACAATGCGCTGCAATACAATCGTCCCGGCCTCAATATCACCCTAACGGCGATCTCCCAAGGCAACTACTTACGTTGCACCGTTAGCGACAATGGTCAGGGGATTGGTGCGCTGGATGGCGAAACAACGCCCTCGGTTTCTGTAAAGCAGCGCATCTTTAGCCGCTATAGTCGGGGCATCAATAACCGTCAGCCCCTACACCTGGGTTTAGGGCTCTATATCTGCCAGCAAATTATTGAAGCCCACGGCGGACAGATTGGCGTCGAAAGTGAATTAAATCGGGGCACCACATTCTGGTTTACGCTGCCTGTATCGGCTTTGAGTTGAGGGCGACCTCTATCTCATCTGGCTTGATTTAAATCTGGTTAACACTTGAGGTCGATCAGGCAATCAAAACCGTCATACATAGGTCCTTGCAGGCATTTGAGAACCCTTTGAAGAAACTCAAAAATCTGATGCAACCCTTGAGAAGATGAGTTTTGGAACGGGACTGGTGCGATTCGAACGCACGACCTGCCGCTTAGGAGGCGGCTGCTCTATCCAGCTGAGCTACAGCCCCAGGTTCAAACAGCAGCAAAGCACTGTCTGGCATAACTTCATCGACACCTTAACACGTGACTATTTGTGCATTGATCGGCTAGAAAATAATTTTAAGCGTATGGGTAGAAGCCCTAATGTTCACTTCTGAGTCGTGACGCAGCGGCAGATCCGCGGTAGATCCGCTCGGATTGTTGGCGCGACAAGCGGGTGACTCCGGGCAAATGCTCCTTGGGCGTGACATAGCTACCCGCATTGACTGGAGTGCTTGGGGTCTGGCGATCGGGGACGATAAACCCATGGTGCTCATTGTCGTAAATCAACACCTGCGCTGTCTCAATGTTGTAAATCCAAGCGTGAATGGATAAATCCCCCCGGTAAAGCTTTGAGCGAATCACGGGATAGGTGCGTAGATTTTCGATTTGGGTCAGTACATTCTCTGCAACCAGGGTTTCTAGGGTCTCTGACTTACTGAGATGGCCATAGTTGTCAATAACTAGCTTGCGCGTGGCTTCTGTATGGCGCAGCCAGCGATAGACCAGGGGCATTTTCTCTTCAAGTTCCCCCAGTTGTAGCAGCCCTTTCATGGCACCGCAGTGGCTGTGGCCACAAATGATAATTTGATTGATATCCAAGGCTTCCATGGCGTATTCAATGGTGGCCCCTTCTCCCCCATTGGTGGCCTCAAAGGGTGGAATAATGTTGCCTGCATTGCGGATTACAAACAGGTCACCCATATCCGCTTGGGTGATGATGCCAGGATCAACCCGTGAATCTGAGCAAGAAATGAATAGAACCCGAGGATGCTGCCCCTTGGTAAGTTCCTCCATGAGGTTTTGATGGGAGGGTACATAGTCGCTTTGAAAGCGGCGCAGACCCTTGATGAGCTTCTTCATAGAACCTTTGGAGGAATAGGACAGAGGCGCAGCGGAGGCATTGAAGTTGGGTTCAAGCAATGTATCCCCCTCGTGCTACTCATCGTTATCCCATAATCAAAGGACTTTCTAAACAAAGTTTTGCTTATTGGTGCAATTGCTGTGGCTTCTTAATGGTGAGTTGCAAACCCTTACATTGCTTGGGTTGATCTGCGCTACTGGCTCTGAACGATACCGCTTAAGCTTGGCCTTGATCGCCACGGGGGCGAAATAGATGGGTGTGGTCAGGGTTATACAGCCGCGATCGCGCCTTTGCTGCATTCAGAGCAGGGCTAATCACGTATAGGGTGGTGCGAATCAAGTCCGCAGCTTGGGTCGCAGTCGCCATGTCTGCTAAAGACACGAGCTGGATCTGCTCATCGGGCCAGCCCAATCGGTAGCAAATGGCGACGGGGGTATCGGCTGGATACTGTTCCATCAGCTTTGCCTGGGCCGCATCCACATGGCGGGCGCTCAGGTAAAGACACAGGCTGGTTTTATGGGCGGCTAAAGCCCCTAACTCCTCCGGTTCAGGGACTTGGGTGCGGCCGCTGATGCGGGTGAGGATAATCGACTGCACCAACCCCGGAATGGTGAGTTCTGCATTGAGCTTGGCTGCCGCTGCCTGAAACGCACTGATGCCAGGAATGACCTCAAAGGCAATTTGCGCCTCTGCCAGCAGTTGAATTTGCTCATGGATGGCGCTGTACAAGCTGGGATCGCCAGAATGCAATCGCACCACTGACTTGCCAGCCTGCACCCGCTCAATCATCAGCGGCACGATTGTCTCTAAGGTGAGATTGGCTGTGCCAATACGCTCCGCCTGGGGGTGGCCCCAATCCAGCATTTGTTGGGGTACCAGGGAATTGGCATAGACAATCACGTCTGCTTGCTGCAAGATACGCTGCCCGCGCACCGTCAGTAGGTCCGGGTCTCCTGGCCCTGCCCCCACGATGTAGACTGCCGGTTTAAGGGCGAGGTGCGAAGCCGTCTGGGCTGAAAGCGTCGTTGTCATAGCAGCGAGAGACCAAGGTGACCGTTAGCTTCGCTAGGCTAACAGAGGGTCCTCCGCATATCGAAAATCCTTCTGTATATCTGCGGTGTTGGGGGTCTGACCCCCGCCCGCAAAGCTACGGAAATTATCCCAAAACCGACAAAAAACCAGTGAAGCCGTTCAAAACTAGCCGGATCATCGGCATCAGCGCCGTTAAGTGGGGTGGTAGATGCACCCTGATTCCAAATCCCAGTGGCCTTGGCCCTGGGATTTTTTTTGCCTTATCTACCTAAACGGCAAGCTTCTGTCTGAGGTGGCTAGGAGACTCATGCTCAATCAGTTCGCCCTGCTCTAATAAAAAGGCGCGATCGCAATAGTCCAGCTCCAGCAGGCGATGGGTGACCCACAGGGCTGCTAATTGCCTTTCTTTAACCAGTTGCCGCACTTGTTCGACTAGCTCCAATTGGCTATCGGGATCGAGTAGGGCGGTGGGTTCATCCAGCAGCAGTACATGGCAGTGGCGGGCAATGGCACCGGCGATCGCCACCCGTTGCTTTTGCCCGCCGCTCAGGGCATAGATGGGCCGCCGAATCAGGTGCCCCAGATTGACTGCATTCAGGGCATCTTGCACCCGAGCCCGAATCATCGGTAAGGGCAACCCTTCGTTGGCGAGACCGAAGGCCACATCGGCCCCCACTGTCGGCATCACCAGTTGATGATCAGGATTTTGGAAAACATAGCCTAGGGGAGGGGCAACCCGAATATGGCCCGTCTGAGGCTGGATCAACCCAGCCAAAAGCTTGAGCAGAGTTGATTTGCCGCTGCCATTGTCCCCTAGCAACATGCAAAACTCGCCAGGGTTTACGGCCAATGTGCAATCTTTCAGCACGGCTAGCCCCGATGGCCATTGAAAGCAGAGATTATCCACTTGAATGCCAGCTTCAGGCATCAAGGCACCTCATATCACGATTGAGAATGATGTTATTCAGATGCCTGATCGCCCACCAGTGAGAAAAATCCAGGGGGCTTACCAGATGCAGATGCCGTGCCTGATTTCTCATACATTTGCACCGCAGCCACCTCGCTGGTCAACACCGTGACGGATCTGTTGGGGATTTGGTCGCAGGTGATTTCTAAAAATACGGCACTGCCTGATTTAAGGGCATCGGTCAGGCGGTTATAGTCGGCCTGGGCCGCTTCCAGTTCTTGCTTCAGCACAGAAATCGGTAGGGCACTGTGTTTCAGGTTGATTTCGAGGGTATACATCGCGTTTGCGTGCGCTCACATATATAGAGAATCGCCGCTAGCCCAAGGGTCGGTCAATGAATTCCGACAGTGCAATGGGTAGCCCTCTGAGTCTAACAATCAATGTAAAGAGGTGGATGCTGCAGTCCGACATCGCCCCACAAATACCTTGAAATTCTCTCTAGTTCAGCGTTCTAGCGTGACACCCCCGCCTCGACCGAACGTATTGAAGGTACGGATCGATTACGGGAAACCCTGCAGTACCTCAAAGGATTGTTTATAGTAAAGATTAGTAAAGTCCTGCTCATAATTATCAAGGATTTTATTGGCAGAGTTTCGTCTCCATCGCTGGCCCGCTTAGGGGTTAGGCGCTTGGGAGAAGCTCTATGCACTGATTTAAATCTTACGTTTGGAGAATCGCGCGATGACCATAGCAATGGGAAGAGCGCAAGCCCAGCGAGGATGGTTCGACGTCCTCG
>ERZ1740060.507-NODE-507-length-20577-cov-23.550726_pt1 | contig 20577 bp, 16 predicted proteins | sample MGYA00581743_ERZ1740060 | MGnify/ENA primary metagenome ERZ1740060 (study PRJEB43018, sample SAMN04849235) | marine metagenome | isolation source: floating plastic debris | place: Pacific Ocean | collected 2008-08-27 | study: EMG produced TPA metagenomics...
CCCAACCGAAGGGTTAAATTCGGAATAGTTGAAAACTCATAGCGCTGGCGCACATCGTTTGGCCGCAATTAATCGGCTCAAAGAACCTGCCCCTCAGTGGTGTGCTGAGCACCTCATCGACGATTTGGTACCAGTGCGCATCATGCCGTTTGAGCGTGCCCAATTCCCCAAATCATAAGTTAAGTTGACAGCTAGGTAGAGCAGACTGTCAGCGATCTCGTCTTTTTAAGCTCGGGTCACCCATTCTGACACTTCGGGCAATGTGGCCAAATTTCCTGACTACTCTGGCAGAAGCAGGAAAAGTAGAAGATAAAGGCAGCAAGCAAACTGCAAAACTGACCCAGTAAATAGCTCAGATATCCTGGGTCGTTCTGACCAGCATTACAAATTCAAGTAGCTCTCAATTTAATATGTCCAGTGCTGATTTTTACACTAATTTATCACCGCTTGATCGATTTCTCGATTTAGCCGATCCTGACCTTTATACTGACGTCCCTGAAGACTGGTACGTGCTGATTACCGACGTTGTGGGCTCCACTCAGGCGATCGACCAGGGGCAGTATAAAGAAGTTAACCTCGTAGGCGCTAGCTCCATCATTGCCGTTTTGAATGCCCTCGACACGGCCGAGATACCGTTTGTATTTGGTGGCGACGGCGCCTCTCTATTAGTGCCGCCCTGGGCTCTGCACGCTGCTCGTGAGGCGTTACTCAGCCTCAAAACATTGGCCCGCAAAGCCTTCCAGCTAGAGCTAAGAGTTGGCGTCGTTCCCGTATCGGTCGTCACTCAACGATTTCCTTTGCAAGTCGCCAAGATTAGATTAACTCCGTACTGCAATCAATCTAGCTTTATCGGGGGTGGACTCACTTTTGCTACTGACCTGGTAAAAAAGAACGAGCGTTATCAGCTCATCAAAGACGGTGAATACCCTGCTAACCTTCAAGGCTTAGAATGTCACTGGCAAGATATTCCTAGCCTTCACGGGCACATGGTAAGTCTGATCGTATCAGCTCTCCCGAGTGGTGGGCACAGTAATGAAGTCCTTTATCAACAAGTCATTCAAGCAATTCAGACGATTTACGGCGACGAGCAGCGTTACCGACCCGTTACCCCAGAAGCCTTGAACCTAACGTTTAACCCTCAAAGACTCATTTTAGAAGTCAAAGCTAAAACTCAAGGTAAGCCACGGTGGCTGCGGATTTTATATCTAGTGCGCGTTCTCATCGAAATTTTTGTCGGGCGTTACTTGATTGCCTTCAATGTGAAATTTGAGAACGTCCAATGGGGGCGCTATAAAGAGGATCTTTGCGCTGCTTCGGACTATCAGAAAATCGATGACGCCTTACGGATGGTGATTTCTGGAACATCATCCCAAACCCATCAATTAGAGGCGTTTCTAGAGCAACAAAGGCAAGATGGAAAGCTAATCTATGGCCTGCATGTGAGCGATCGCGCGCTCATGACTTGCATGTTTATGGGAAGTCGCGAACACCACATTCATTTCATTGATGGAGCGGATGGCGGCTACGCTCTAGCGGCCCGTAACTTGAAGAGGGCGATCCCAAACAGAAAGGCCTGAGACAGTTGGTGTGTCATGCTAATGCCTTCGGCATGGCTCCGCCAACGCGATGACACATCCTACGAACAATACGAATCGTCAAATGCCAACGACAGAGATCCAAAATGTTGGTTTGCCGCCTTCACTTGAGGTTCGTTGGGGTTATTCAGGTCCGATTCTGAGGTGGGAAATCTTCTAAAATTGCATAATGCTCAACATGACGATCTGGAATCAATCCATATTTTTCGTCTTCCGGATACAACACTGCCTTTAACATATCCTTTCCTGCAAACGTAGTAATGTCTTCAAGCGAATGCCAGAAGGTAATCAGCACAACATGGCCCCAGTCGTCTCTTTCATCCCTGAGTATGCGGGCTCCAAGGTTGCCCGGTAACCGAATCGTTTCGCTTACCCCCGTCTCAATAAGGTATTGAAGAAAGGCTTTACTGAGAGACTGAGGAACTTTTCCATGCCAACGACGTTCAATCATAGTCACCTGTGTAAAACGTTTCAGAGTGAATCCAGCGAGGCATTTATCAATATAAATTCTGGAAGCGATTTATATTGATAAATGCCTCTGGATTTAAGGATTTGGAAACAGAACTTAAAAATATATTTACAGTAAAGACTTGCCAAGCCTCCAACTGCTGTGCAAGCATACTCGGTCACGCTTTCGACAAAAATTCTCTGTATTTGTCATATCTATCTTTAAACTCATTCAAAACCTGATAGGTTTCATTCTTACCTTTCTCTTATTCCACTTTTAACCTCTTTAATATTATCTGCGTGGTATCTTCTGCTTCGGGAGTCACGCAAACTTAAAGGGTAGATTGAAACAATCACATTTGATGCTCTCTGGCAATTGGTCTTTTCTCGCCATTTTAAGCTAGTGCTTTGACAGCTATTTCCGTGGCAGATTAACAGCTCAACTAATAAGCTTGTTTTCTTGATGAAAGGGTGATTCTTTTATTCAAAGAAACAGGATATTGAGGATTAGCTGGCTTCTACTTTAAGTTGGCTTTTGTTTCTGCTGCGAGAAAGGCGTATTACTTTTCAAGCCTGATAGCTAACGCAGTGAATTGTCATTCCCTTTCTTGGAAGTATGGCGTGATTTCTGGTTTTTAAATTTCTCACGAGTTCTGTAATCACACTGTATTCTAACGAAGGAGACTGCCGAGTTATGTCATTCCGAGTTAATCCGTATTTGCAACAACCTTCTAGTGATGGCATCTATATCACTTGGTTTGGTGAAACCAATGCTGCCGGTGAAGTATCCATTACCGGGCCAGAATTAGAGGGTCCGCTGACATTTACCACGACCCCAACCTTCGAGCCGCTGCTCAGCTATACCAATGCTGAACTGAATCAAGAAATTGATGGGTTAGAACAAGGTTCCTGGTTGCTGGGCGATGAAAACTACAAGCATACGGTTGATGTCAGTGGTTTATCGCCCGATCGCACTTACACCTACACCGTGACTGTAGGAGACGAAACTTTTGAAGCCAGTTTCACCACCGCCCCGACGGCTGAAGACTGGGATGAGATTCGCTTTATGGCGCTTGCCGATAGTGAAACTGAGCCGCGCGGTCGGGTTCGTCGGCGTGATTGGCAACAAGGTGCTTTAGAGGCCGATTCTCTGGCGCGTCCTGCTACAGAAGATAGCCTTTGGGCGGAGAACCTGGGTGTTGCCGGCGATCGCCTTAACTATCCCCTGACTGAAACGGTGGGGTATCGCGAAAACCTTGAGATTATCAACAGCCGCGACCCTGACTTCCTGGTGATGCCGGGAGATTTGATGCAGGGGGGAGGATATCAGCCCGGTTGGGATGAGTTCTTTCGCCACAACGCCGGTGAGTTAGATAGCGGCTTATCAGAATACGCTCTGCTACCGGCTTTGGGCAACTGGGAAAACTTTGGCGCCCTCAATGGCGGCTACGGCACCGATGACGATGGGCGGTTTGGGCCTTTATTTGGGCGCCAGAAGTTCGACGTTTATTTTGATGCGCCTGAGAACGGGACGCCGGAACATCAAGATAACTATTACCGCATTGATTATGGCCCCATTACCATTCTGACTCTGGACAGTTCGAATGGTGAACCTGATGACAGCCGTGACAATTATGGTGGCGAAGGACAGCCGCCCCAAATTAGTGGTCAGGAATTTACCGAGCCGGGAACGGATACTCAACAAAATTTCACTCGCGAAGAGTATGAAGCGGCAGGAGGCACCGATTTAGCCGACTTTAACCCCGGTAGCCCTCAATGGAACTGGGTGATCGAGCAGCTTGAAGAGGCCCGAGAGTCTGGGCAAATCATCTTTGCTCAGTGGCACCACGCGCCCTACTCTAGTGGCACCCATGGCCTGCCCATGAATCACGCAGATTCTTCGGGACAAGGAGGCACCCCGATGCGTCAGTACCATCCTCTGTTTGAGGAGTATGGGGTCGCTGCCGTCTTCTCTGGGCACAGCGAGATGTTCGAGCGCAGCTTTGTCGATGAGAATAACGATGGTATCGGCGTCTACTACTATGACGTGGGCGTTGCGGGTGATGGCATGCGCGGGCAACGCACCGATGAAGCGGGAGAGCTCTTAAACTACAACCCCTTTAGCCAGTGGACTGCGGATCAAGACGCACCGGAGTTATGGGCAGAGGTGGATGGTGTCCCTCAAATCATCGAAGGCGGTAAACACTACGGTCACCTGGAGGTCAATCTCGAACGGCTTGATCGCCCAGAGGGGGGAGCACAGATCACATTCACGCCGGTCTACAGCTTCCCTGTGCTGGATTCGAACTATCAGTTGATCGATACGGAACGTCGGGTTTATGGCGATGAAATCACCCTAGAGACCAATGCCGCTGGGGAAGTCACCGATGCGTCATCGCGCCCCTCAGCAAACATTGATTTTGAAGGTTCGGAACTCACCGCTGGAACGGTGGTCACCGATCAGCTGACCGGTCTGACCGTGACCACCAATGGCTTGGAGGCGATGATTTTCGATACGGCGAATCCCACTGGGGGCGATACCGATCTGGCTAGTGATGCCCTGGGAAATGTCCTAATCTTGTCTGAAGACGGCAACAGTACTAATCCTGATGACAATGCTGTCGGGGGCACGTTCATATTCACCTTTGATGAGGCCATGAACATCGCGAGCCTCGATGTTCTCGACAGTGAGGAAGGGGGCAGCATCGAAGCCATGGACCTGAATGGTGTACCTCTAGGCAGTACTGCCATTGTGAAGACTGCTGACGGTGAATTAGGCACCACTGACATCAATGTTGATGGCGTCAGTCAACTGGTCGTCACGCTAAATGGTAGCGGAGCAATTGCAGAGCTTACCTTCGCGTAAACGCTGCACTGGTCTACCAAGATCGCGGGCTCATCAAAGTTTCCGAGCCTGCGATCGCGTGCCTCCAGCTTCTTCACTAAAAGTAAGGTTCTGACAACATAGAAAACTGCTATAACGCCCTGCTCTGCGGCAAATTCAGAGCGCCGCAAAAAACTGGTCCGACAGCAGCATTTTGTGAAGCTACTCACTCACCGCACTGCCTTGATCTTGGTATTGTCCTTGAGGTGTTAGCGCCCTGTGCAACCGTTGAGTTAGATGTTTTGGGTGGACTTTAGTCAGAGATACTGAGTCACATTTTTGAAAATGGCAGAACTGTGTGATGGCGTCTACAAATGCAGCAATCACTAAATCTTCCTCAAAATGATGTGGTTCAAAATGGAGTGATTTGATCTCTAAATGGCTGATTTTTCGATGGGCTTTACAATCCATCCGTCCAATAAATTCATCGCGGAAAAGGAGTGGCAAACAAAAGTAGCCATACTGACGTTTGGCTGCGGGCACATAACACTCTATCCGGTAGTCGTATTGAAACAGGGCTTTGAGCCGTTCTCGCTGAATCACGCTATTGTCAAATGGCGAAAGAATCAACATGCGGTTGTTCAACCGGGGCAGAGAACGTTCCAACGTCGCCGTTTCTAATAGAAAGACTTCGCCACTGCTCACTTGCACTTGTTCTAACGTGCGCTGCGCCAACCTTTCGTTGACCAAAGCTTTGACCGCCTGGCGGAGGTCAGCATTGCGGCGCTGGTAGGTCAGCCCTTTGAGTGAAACCAACCCCTGGCAGCACAACTGTTGATCGACCATATGCGCCGCCAATTCTTCCACGCTGGGCATTTGTGCATTGACGCGAGAGGGCAGTACCCGCTCGGTTAGGTCATAGGTTTTCTGGAAACCTGCGCGATCGCTGACCATGAGATCGCCCTCCATGTACAACTGTTCGAGGGCTTTTTTGGCGGGTTTCCAATCCCACCAGCCAGCCCGTTTTGTGGTGTGAGTTTCGATATCGCGCGATCGGATTGGGCCATCGGCCCGGATCCGGGCCAACAGTTCATCCATGAGCTTCGTATCACGGGTTCGATACCAGTGGGTTTGGCCACTTTTAATGGCGTGTTTGTAAGGTAAAGAGAAGCGAAAATCGGCGATGGGGAGAAAAGCTGCCGCATGGGCCCAATACTCAAAAATGTCTCTGTCGAGCAACATTTGATGGGTCATGGCGGGCTCAAACTCAGGCACCCGAGCGTAAAAAACATGATGATGTGCCCGTTCGACCACTGATATAGTGTCGATCTGAACATACCCCAGGTGATTGATGGCTTTACGCGCCCCCGCCAAACCCCGTCCATAAGGCTGAGCCTGCAGCAAACCTTGGGCAGCCAGGGCCAGGCGGCGTAAACGCGCCTGCTCTTGTGGATGTTTAATTTCAATCATGGTCATACTAGCCGCCTAACGACCGGCATCACCGGGCCGCCCCGTTTGATGTTCCATTTGAATCCGATCGGAGCGGCGGCTTTGGTGCCTGCGTTTGTTATGTGGCATGATCGCGCAAGCGTTTGAAGTACACCCATTCCGGATCGCCTTCGTCAAGGTTGTCGATGAAGCCACTTCGATCAAATCCCAGGGTTGCCAGCAGTCGCTGCATCGGGACGTTGGATTGATTCGTCGATGTGAACAGTTTGGGGGTGCGGCATTCATTAATCAAGTGACGGATCAACGCCGATCCGATTCCTTGACGCCGGAATTGCGGATGGACATAGAGCATTTCGATCCAACCGTTGTCGTAGAATTTGTAGTTCAGGATGGCGTAGGCCACGACGTTGGCGGCGATGACGGCGATGTAACAAGCGCCCGATTTGATCTGGTCGTGGATGAACTGGACGCGTGCCGGGTCAGATGCCGCGACGTGATCGAAAGCGACGATCGCCTCTGCATCCGTCTTTGCCGCGATTCGCAATTCCATGGGAGTATGGCATGTCATCTAACGCCTCAATCAGTTGATCGCTGACGCGCGACTGATTGAGGCGTTAGGCTGATCTTAATGCTCAAACCACCCGAGCAGTCCTACCATCAGACCAAATCCCAAAATTGGCCCTGCACCATACCCAACCAGCGGAGCTGGAGTAATGCCTGCGGTTGAGCATATAAATAGAACCGTATAGTACGCCGCTACGGCGGACAGCCAGAAAGATCCACTAACCGATTGCATTCACAACCCGACAATCAGCGCAATGGCACTGGCAATTACGGCAACCCCGGCAAATAATGAGTGACCTAGCCCCAAGGCAAAGACCTCCTCTACATGCGGTACCGGCGCCAAAGGATCGGGTAAAGAGAATGCCCACATTGTGACCAATACCAAGGGCATAACAACGATGCCTAACCGCAATATGCCAAGTCGGCACTGCACAACGACAACAGCCGCAGCGACCAGCAATCCAAGCACCTAGGACGCGTCTGGCTGCAAAGCGAGCAAGAGGGCGGCCCCAAGGACAGCCGCTAGGGAAATCATTTGGCGCTTGCCGTCTTGGCTAACAAAGACCGAACATGCTGCGATAAACGAGGGCAGCAAGAGCGGCGCGGCATAAAGCCTCAACGGCCCGACCGCAATCCAGCGCTCAGGTTCTGATGAGTCCCCCAGTAATGGAATCGCCAAACTGATCAAAATCAGAATGACCGTAGCAAAAGCTGTAATTTGGCGATGACCTAACATTCTCATCAGACTGCCCACCCAGGCAAGACAGCAAGCCAAGAAAATTGCCAGTAGGTGAGTGATCCAGACACTCCACCCCACAGCCGCTAGAGCTAGGACAATAAAACTGCCAACAATCGGCGGAGCCGCCACGACGAGTAATGATAGAGGCGAAGTATGCATATTCTTCTCTAATGGCTCAGATCAGCGGTGGCAGGGACCTTGAAGTTTGCCGTAATGACTCTCAACCGGCCGCTGCATTGGAATCGTTAGACCGCTTTTCTCGCAATGTACTGCACGACTGATGCCATACCCGTATGCCCTTGCCCCTCGCTGACCTCACGCTCGATTTCTAGGGCCAGAATCGGCTTGAGACTGGGGAGTTCTTGACGAAGCTTGGCAACAGTCATGAGCATGTCAATGTCTTTAGGGCCGCCCGTATTTTTGGACAACTGGCTTTCAGAATAGGCCTCAAGCAAAAATATGCCATCTGGTTTAAGCGCTTTTTCAATCAGTGGATACAGCTTGTGGCGAATGGCACTGGGTAAGTGAGCAGAAATAGAGACGATCGCACCAAAGTGGTTTTCTTTGGGTTGGAACTCGGCTAGATCAGCAATTTCTGTTTCAATCACCACACCGCGAGACTGCGCTAATGATTGGGCTTTTGCTAAACCGACTTCCGAGCAGTCGACGCCGAGTACGCTCAAACCGCGAGTTGCTAAAAAAACGGCATTGCGCCCCTCTCCCTCCGATAACGAGAGTACCGGCCTCTGCAGCAAGTCTGCGTTTTTGACCAAGAAAGAGTTGGCCTCTGTACCGTAAAGATATTCGTCAGCGTTGTATCGTTCGTCCCAGAAATTTTTGTTGTACATGTTCCTTCTCTTGAAGCCTCGCTAGGGTATCCAACGTCAGATCTGAAGAATCATCCTCATCGATCTGCTGGTGTAGTGCAAATTTGATGAATCATCCTCAAAAATTCGCTTACTCGGTCCAGGGCGGCCGTCGATACAGCTACAGCATTTCAGTCTGAGACAAGCTCCAGTTAGTATGAGGTCAGGATCAAGCGAGACGTATACAGTCGCGATCGCATGCCTAAGATCATGTGAGGCGATCGCGCCAACTTAGCCTTTGCGATTAGAAGAGCGTTGAAAGAGGCAAACGATTAACGGCTTGGCGCTCAGCTGCATCGCGCACATTGGGGTCGTCGCGTCATCGTTACTCCCGATGTCTGGCCGACGGTGTAAAACAGAGCGGCTGGCCGACCGCCAGGCGGCCGCGCCGAATCACGGTGCCGTAAACCCCAGCCTTATTCTCCCGCTCGCGTACCACCGCCTTGAGAACTTCCGGCGTGCGGAGCCCCGAGTCCGGGTCAAAGTTGACCATCGAGCAGCGCTCATCCCAATTGGTGACGGCGATCGCGGCGGCGGCTTCGCCTGCCCCAAACGACAGCACCCCTCCCACCCAGGTGTCTTCTTCAAAGGGAGCGGATAGGTGCGATGATCAGAATGTTGGGTCGGAACCTGCGGACATCTGGAGACTGGCCGCAGCGGCGTCAGCCCCCCGCCGCACCGGCGTGAACCGAATCAGCTCTGGCAGCTTAGAGGCCGTCAGCTAAGGAAACCCGTGGCGATCGCTAATCCGCCGAAATGCCAAGCGGCGATCGCCTTCCAGACCGTGCCAGCCCAGCTCGGCTGCCTCAAGCGCCTCACCCGCCATGGACTTCACGGGATACCGAAAGAGCGCCTCTACTTCACCAACCTTGATCGCCATATTCGATCGCGTCCGCCCAACGATTTATTAGGGAGAATCGTTCCATATAATTCACCCGCATAAATGTTTCGGCAAAAGATTTTCGGCCTAATTTCCAAATTTTTGGCTACTTATGTAGAAAGATGAATTTAGTCATAGTCATCTCTCCTGTAAGTGCCTTGAATTACGTGGGGAGCGTTAAAAGTATTCACCGTACGCTAATCGCTGTTTTCCCAGACCATGACGACTGTCGAGGCCGGATCGGAATTCCAGCAGTAAGGAATGCAGGGATAATCGACATTGACCTTGAGGTAGACCCAGGCTTCAACCGATTTGCTCAGGAGGTCGCGATCGACCGAGAGTCCTGCATCGTCCACCAAAGCCAGCAAGTCATCGATTAACTCCGCGTCTTCTTCGTCCAGCCCGCTGTAACAATGCCAGCTTCATACCCGATGATGAAGCAAACGCCCTCGAACTCCTGGAGATCAGCGTGAATGATTGGATTAGAGGGCATGGCAACTTTGCCAAAAACTGTCGATAAACGCCACTGCTCGCGTTTAGGGGGAACCCAAACCCATGAATTTCAACGATTGGCGATGGCCAATGGCCGCTGCTGTGTTGTGACAGCTGGCTTGTGGATTTTACGCGAAAGAGTACACAATTCTCAGGCTATCGGCCTTTCATCATTCGGGTCTTGAGGGATACCAGCTTCTTGATCTCGTGGGTGATGTCCTCTTGGTGCTCATTCAGGATAATGTACTCAGTGGGCTGAGTCTGCATAAGAGACATCACCAACTCTTCCACCGCTTGTTCGTCTGTCGAGTTCAGTAGAATCGGTTCCATGTCCTTGTCTATCCCATCCTGGTGTATCCACAGTCAAGGACTCTAATGCTAACCAGGACTGATTGCTGCATCGGGTGTAACCGGATCGTTAGGCCGCGATCGCGAACACCTAAAAGCAGCGATCGCGATGAAGAAGAGACCAGCGCAGGCGCTCCTGGCATCATGTAGGCGACCGCGATGTGCGACCCATGCCACAAAATCTGCGTACCCAGAGGAATGGCAGCTAAAGCTGCTAGCGGCTGCCCTTCGGGTCAATGGCGTCGCGCAGGCCATCGCCCAGCAGATTAAACGCCAGCACTGTCAGCGTGATGAATAAGCCGGGAAACAAAATTGTCCACGGGGCGGAAAGCGAGTAGCCACCTTTAAAGGCGTCCGAGAGCATCGTGCCCAGTTCTGGCGTGGGCGGTTGTGCCCCCAGCCCCAAGAAGCCGAGTCCGGCGGCTTCTAACGTGGCCGTGCCGATCGCCAGTGTGGACTGCACCACAATCGGCGCGAGGCTGGCGGGCAAAATATGCAGAAAAATGATGCGCGGCGGCTGGGCGCCAAAGGCGCGGACGGTTTGTACAAACTCCTGTTCGCGGAGTGAGAGCACCATGCTGCGCGTCAGGCGAATGAATTTAGGAATTTGCACAATGCCGACGGCCATCATGACGCTGACGACGCTGGGGCCGGTGATAGTGACCACCGCGATCGCCAGCAAAATGGAGGGAAACGCCAGCATCACGTCGGTCAGCCAGCCCACGACGCCTTCGATCCAGCCCCGAAAGTAACCGGCAGCAAGGCCGAGGCTGACCCCAATGATCAAGCCCAATAGCACCGACACCAGACCAATCACCAACGACGTTCTGAGGCCGTACCAAACTAGGGTCAAAATGTCGCGGCCCAAGCCGTCAGCGCCAAACCAATGTTCCCAACTGGGGCCTTGCAGGCGGGCGGCATAGTCGCGATCAGTGGTCGGATCGTAGGGATTCAGCACCGGGGCCAGCAGCGCCGCCAACCCGATGAAAATCGTTAACCCGAGGCCAATTAAGCCTGAGGTCGATTCGGCAAATCGTTGCACCGCGCGATTGTTTTTGAATCGGGTCAGGCGGCTGGGGGCGATCGTGGTGGTCATGGGCGTTGGGGGTGAGAGAGTGGATGGATGGTTGGAGGTGCAGGGGCGAGGCATTGTCGCCCAAATATTTCGGTTCAGACTAAAACGGGTATCCGACAATGCCTCGCCCGTACGGGATGGGTGAATGGCGGGAGGATGCCGGGCGTACAGGATTTCCGCTCAAAGATTTCGGTTTAGATCAAAACATGCCTTCGACAATGCCTCGCCCGTACGGCAATTATTTGTATTGAATTCGCGGATCGAGAAAGGCGTAGGAAATATCAACCAGGAGGTTCACCAGCACAAAGACAAAGGCCACAAACACGATGCCGCCCTGTACCACCGGATAGTCGCGCAGCAAAATGCCTTCATAAATCCACTTGCCGATACCCGGCCAAGAGAAGATCGTCTCCGTTAAAATGGCCCCGCCGAGCAGCGTGCCAAACTCCAGTCCCACGATAGTGACCACAGGCAGCATGGCGTTTTTCAGGGCATGTTTAGCCACTACCCAAAACTCCACGACGCCCTTCGCGCGAGCGGTGCGAATGTAGTCTTGAGACAGCACTTCGAGCATGGCACTGCGAGTGATGCGAGCCAAAATCGCCAGCGGAATGGTGCTGAGCGTCACGGCAGGCAAAACTAGGTGCGACAAGATGTTGCCAAAAGCGACAAAGTCGCCTTGAATCAAGGCATCAAAAATAAAAAAGCCCGTGATCGGTGCAAAGGTGAAGCCGACATCGACCCCGAGGCGACCGCTGGCAGGCAACCACTGTAAATTGACGGCAAATAGGTACACCAGCAGCAACCCCAGCCAGTAAACCGGCATCGAGACCCCCAGCAGCGAACCGCTCATCATCACGTTATCGATCAGGCTGTTTTTGCGGACGGCGGCAATGACGCCAGCAGGGATGCCCACCACCAGCGCAATCAGCATGGCGATGACGGAGAGTTCAAAGGTGGCAGGCCAGCGCAACAAGATTTCATCCCAAATAGGCACGCCGGTAAAAATGCTGGTGCCCAGATTGAAGCTCAGCAAACTCCCCAAAAAGGACAGGTACTGCAACGGTAAAGGTTCGTTTAACCCCATCCGCTCACGCAGCACCTCGACCTGTTCAGGCGTGGCGCGATCGCCCAGCATCGTCACCGCTGGGTCACCGGGAATCAGATGCAAAAACAGAAAGACCAGCAGAGAAATGCCCAACAAGACGGGAATAAGCCGGAGTAAGCGGGCAAAGATATAGCGACCCATGATGAACGTTCTGAGTGAGGACTTTACGGGTTGGGAGAACTTAGGAATGAGAATTTGATAAATTCCGTAATTTGCTTTGAAGCAAAGCCGGATGTCATATCCCCTCCTGGGAGGGGCAACGGGGTGGGTTGGCCGGTAGTGCAAGCGATTGGAACCCACCCCGCCCTGCGGGCACCCCGCCCGAGAGGGGATAAATCAGCACATTATTTAATTTCCGAGCCTTAGTGGTACTAGGACTTTGTTTGGTCAGTTAGGCATCCTGCCTGAACGGGGATAGCCGTGATGGCTATCCCACTCGTTGACTTTCTATGGCCTAGCTTTTCTCAACGGTGGAGAAGAACTCCGAGCCCAGCGGACTGGGCGTCCAGCCAGTGACGTTGGTGCGCTGCGCCAGCAGCGGTTGAGAATGCACGATGGGAATCCGCAGGGCGCTGTCAAACAGCTTGGCATCCACATCTTTGTAAATCTGCTCGCGCTCAGCTGGGTCACTGGCGACCCGCGCTTTATTCAGCATGTCGAACAGCTCAGCATCTTCATAACCGCCGAGATCTTGCGTGGCCCCCGGCCCAAAGTGCGCATAGAGGAAGTTGTCCGGGTCGCCATAATCCCCCGTCCAGCCCAGCATGAAGGATTGAAATCCGGGGGCTGTGTTGCGATCTTCCAGGTAAGCGCCCCAGTCTTTGGTTTGCAGGTTGACGGTGATGCCAATTTGACTCAGCTCCGCCGCAAAGGCTTCGGCAATGGGCTTGGGGTTGGGGAAGTAGGGCCGACTCACCGGCATGTACCACAGATCCATCTCGAAGCCGTCGGGATAGCCCGCCTCCGCGATCGCCGCCTGGGCTGCTTCAGGATCGTATTCGTAATCGCCGACCTCGTCGCTGGTGTAGTTTTCCAAAGAGGAGGGGACAAAGTGACCATCGGTCTGACCCAGCTCGCCCCAAAACGCATCGACGATGGCTGTCTTGTTGATGGCTTGGGCGATCGCCTGACGCACTTCCACTGAGGCCAAGGGCTCATAGGTGGGGTTTAGCGCCAGATAACCGACGTTAAACGAGGGTCGAAAGACCGCTTCGAGTGCCGGATCTGACTCAATTTCCGGTAACTGATCGGGGGTGAGATCCACCGTGAAATCTAGCGTGCCTGCGCGCAACTGCGCCAGCCGCGCCGCCGGATCTTCTACAAAGCTAATCACCAGCTGCTCGGTGGCGGGGGGGCCATCCCAATAGTCGGCAAAACTGGAGAGCAGGATGCGATCGCCACTGCGCCACTCGTCAAACACAAACGGCCCCGTACCGACGGCTAAGCCAGACGGCGTGCCGTAGCTCGGTCCGGCTTCCTGCATGGCGGTGGGGCTGGCAATGCCGAAATAACCGGATGAAATGGCGGCCGGAAAGGCGGCGAAGGGTGCCGCTAGCTCAAACTCGACGGTGAGGTCATCGACGGCCCGCACGTCCACCAGCGTGGAATTTTCATCGCCTTTAAAGCCGCCAAACAGGTCAGTCCAAATTTCGTAAAGGTTGCCCTCGGCGCGAAAGCCAAATTCAAACTCGGGGTCCCACCAGCGCTGCACGTTAAACACCACCGCCTCGGCATTGAGATCGCTGCCGTCGTGAAACTTAACGCCCTCGCGCAGGGTAAACGTCCAGGTCAGAGCATCCTCGGAAGCTGCCCAGTCGGTGACCAACTCAGGCTGCAAATCGGTTGTCCCCGGTTCGGTGCCAATTAGATAGTTGTAAATCTGGCGCTGCACATAAATGGAGTTGCCGTCGGTGATGTTGCCCGGCGTCAGGCTGACCGGTTGGCCGCCCGACCCAAACACCAGCGCTCCTGTGTCGGCGGGCGCCGCGGCGCCGTCAGGTGCGGCTGGATCAACGGCTTCTTCGGGGGTGCCGCCGCAGTTGGCCAACACCAGCGCCAGGGTCATGGCGCAAGCCGCTAGTAACAGTCGTCGCAGATACCGTCGCCACAGACGGGGATTGCTCAACATAGTCAGCTCCTGATTCCACAAGATTAAGGTTGAATAAACAGCACTCTAAGGGATGCCTTGGTAACCTGTGCTCGAGATGGTATAGAACTTAATTGAATCTCTCGGCGCAAAAGTGAGTCCTCTGATACAGATATCGACGGATTGCTACTCCATGCTGCCTCTACAGGCGTCAACTAGAGCACTGTCGAGAATTCCTCAAAAATGACATTCCTGATCACTGAGTTTTGGTCTAGCTCAGCCTGGGCTGCCCTAGGGATGTGATGTCAGCCCAGAGTCCTTGTCACGATAGTTTTTGGAACCCTGCTCATGGCCCCTTCCGCTGCTCCGATTCTGGACGTTCGCGACCTTTGCGTTACTTTTTTGACCAAAGCGGGGCCGGTACCGGCAGTCAAGTCCGTCTCCTTTGATTTGTCATCGGGCGAGACGCTAGGGCTGGTGGGTGAGTCCGGCTCGGGTAAATCGGTCACCTCGCTAGCACTGATTGGCCTGTTGGATCAAGGCGCTGAACTGTCGGGTGAAATCTGGTTTCGCGACCCGCGGGAGCCGGAAGCCGCTCCGATCGATTTATTGCAACTGTCACCCGAAGCCCGTCGTCAGTATCGGGGCAAGCTGATCTCGATGATTTTTCAGGAGCCGCTGACGTCGCTCAATCCGGTCTATACCTGCGGCGCTCAGGTGATCGAGGCGCTGCGATTGCACCAGGGACTAAAGGCTGAAGCCGCAAAAGCTCAGACGATCGCCCTGTTTGAGGAAGTCAAACTACCCAATCCGACCGAGATTTTGGGCCGCTATCCCCATCAGCTCTCGGGGGGACAGCAGCAGCGGGTGATGGTGGCGATCGCCCTGGCGGGCAACCCCGCCGTCCTGATTGCCGACGAACCGACGACGGCTCTGGATGTCACCATTCAAGCCACCATTTTGGATCTGCTGCGCGATTTGCAGACGACTCGCGGCACCGCTACCGTCTTCATCACCCACGACATGGGCGTCGTCTCGGAAATTGCCGATCGCGTCGCCGTTATGTATCACGGCGATCTGGTGGAAATCGCCTCGGTGTATGACCTGTTTGCCGAGCCACAGCATCCTTACACTCAAGGCTTATTGAACTGTCGACCCCGGCCTCAGCAGCAATTGCGCCGACTGCCTACCGTCAGCGACTTTATGGAAGAGCAGCTCGTTGATGGTGGCGGCGTGCAGGTGGTCTCAAAGGTGCGCACCCCAGCGGAAAAGGCGGAACTGTTGGCCGAAGTCAGTCCTGAAGAAATCGCCCAAAAGCGGCTGGTTCTGCAAGAGCAAGCACCCCTGTTGCAGGTTAAGAATCTGACCAAGGCGTTTCCGATGCGGCAAGGGTTTTTCGGCAGCAAAACTGAGTTTCGCGCCGTCGATGACGTCAGCTTTGACGTGTATCCCGGCGAAACGCTGGGACTCGTGGGCGAGTCGGGCTGCGGTAAATCGACCCTCAGCCGCTGCCTACTCAGGTTGATTGAGCCGACCCGGGGCACCGTCCACTTTGAGGGGCGCTCCGTTTTAGAAATGTCACCCACCAAGATGCGTCAGCTGCGACAGTCCATGCAAATCGTGTTTCAAAACCCCTACGGCTCTTTAGATGCGCGCCAAACCATCGGCTCAGCCATTATGGAACCGATGCAGATCCACGGCTTGGGCGGCAGCGAAGCGGAACGGCAGGCGCGGGCGACCGATCTACTCGAACGGGTGGGGTTGGATGCCAGTGCCCTGCGACGCATGCCCCACGAATTTTCGGGTGGGCAGCGGCAGCGTATTTGCATTGCTCGCACCCTGGCCTGTGAGCCCAAGTTCATCATTTGTGATGAGTCGGTTTCGGCGCTGGATGTGTCGGTGCAGGCTCAGGTGCTGAACTTGCTGAAGGATCTGCAGCAGGAATTCAACCTGACCTATATTTTCATCTCCCACGATCTGAGCGTGGTGAAATTCGTCAGCGATCGCATCGTGGTGATGAATCAGGGGCGTATTGAAGAAATCGGCCCCGCCGAAGTGATCTACAATTCGCCGCAGCAACCCTACACGCAGCAGCTAATCGCCGCCATCCCCGACGCCACCCTCGACGACATTCAGCAGCGGCAAACGGTGTTGAGTTAATAATCGCGACGCGCAGACGTTTCAATTAATCCAGCTCACCGCCTTACAGCGAGGTAACGAGGGCGTGCCTAAAACGTATCCAGAATGGACGGACGGACGCCAAGCTTTTTCACCACTAAGACGTACAGCCAAATATTCCACAGGGCCATCGAGAGGGCCGTGGCGATCGCCGCCCCCAAGATGCCAAACCAGTGAATGCCGACCCAGTTCAAAATGACGTTGGCAAGGGCGCTGGCGGCCATTACACCAGCCGCCTGTTTCTGGTAAGTCGTCATAATCATCAGATAGCCCACCGAGCCCGCACCCACATTCACCAGTTGTCCCAGCATCAGTGCAACTAACGCACCTTGCGCAGCGATGAATTCTGCCCCAAACAGGTGCAGGATGGGGCGCGAAAAAAGCACGATCGCGATCGCCATCACCAAGGCCGGGTAAAACATCCAGCGGGCAATCATGGAGACGAGTTGCTGCAGTCCAGCCTGATCATCCTCGGCGTACAGGGTGGCAATGAGGGGCGCTGCCATGGCATTCACCGCCATCAAAATGAACGGTACCCAAGCCGCCGTTTTTAACGCCGCGCTGTAAATGCCGACCTGTTGGGCATTCAACATCAGGCCAATCATGAGGGTGTCGGTGTGATTCAAAATCATGAAGGAGCCGCCCATCAACATGACCGGTAAGGCAGTGCGCCACCATTCAGCCGTTTCATAAATGTGCGGGGGGCGGCGAATCTGGGCATCGAGTCGGGCCTGAAACCAGCCCCATTGCACAGCCAGCACCAGGAGAATAGCGGTGAGGCTCAAGGCCATGGCCACGGTACTGGTCAAGGGGCGCTGCGATCGCCATCCAACGGCTAGCCCCAGCAGTACCAAGGGCTGCCCAATCAGCGACGGGGCAAAGGCCAAGACAATTTGCTGAAAGCCCCGGATAATTTCTCTTTGCAGACCCAGTAGGGTCAGGCCGGGAATCGTCCAGATGCCGAGCAGCAGGGGCCAGGTATACACTCCTAAGTCACGGGTTGCCTGCAGCCCCCCCCATACGGCGGTTCCGCATCCGGCAATGCCAATGCTGGCCAGCAAAAGCTGTCGCCAACTGCCGCCGATCAGCCCCCCCAGCCGCGCCCAGTCACTCTGGGCGCGATAGGCCGACACCAACCGCAAAGCCACAATGGGCAGGCCAAAGCTGGCGATAAATGCGCCGATGATGCTGATGGCGGTGGCGTATTCATAAACGCCGTAGGCTGTAGTGCCCAGCCAGCGGGCCAGCCACACCTGCACCGCGTACAGCAGGCAGGCACTGATGAGCTGGACGGTTAGCGCCGCCCCTGCCCCCCGCGCAAATTTGGCAAACAGCCCGGTTGATTGCATCCGCAGTCCTTGAGTTACTGAGCAACTCTGTCAGTCATTACACTAGCTTCAACGCCAGCACCAAACTGGAGCAAGATTGATGCAGGTTGAATCTTAACTTGCACACTAGAAACGACTCCCGCGATCGCTTGGGCAGTCTCTGTTCAGGCTAATGGGTCGATCACATCGTGGTGATACACCCAGGCCGCGTTGAAGAAATTGGCCCCGCCGAAGTTATCTACAATTTTGCCGCAACAACCTTACACGCAGCAGCCAATCACCGGCATCCCCGATGCACATCCAAGAGCCGCAAACGGTCTTCAGCCAGTGATCGCGGCGCGAGGTATGCGATCGCACCAGCAACGTCAAGTTGAATGAGGCAAACAATGTTGCTGTTCTCGCCTGGGGAGGAACTAACAGGGTTGGTAAGTCGATGCTGCCTATCAGGATGACGGCTTTTGCCGCACCCGATGACAAAAGCGGTGATCGAGGCGAGCATTTTCGGGAATTTGTTTAGGTTCACGCCAGTAGTCCGTTACATGGGCGATCACCGCATCATCCAATTCCTCAATGGGCTTCCAGCAGACATGGCAGGTCGGATGCTGGTCTAACAGCCTTTGTTTGAAATCGCGGGCATAGGTGCGGGGCTCCCCCGTGGGTAAATCGATCAGACGCGCCAGCCGCGCGCCCCAAGTCTGCGCCCGATATTGAATGCGATCGCTCCGGTCGGTGCTGGTGCTGATATATTCCACGAACTTTTTATCGTGGGTCAGTAAATCCAAAAACGCTTCGCGGATATGGTCTTTGATGGGCAAGATTTGGGGCAGCTCATACTGGCTAAAGGTATAGAGAATCGTGTCCCAGAGGGCGACGTTGAGCCGCGATTTTTCCCAGGTGCCATTGGGGTTATAGGCGTTGCCCAGATAGTACCGCCGAAAGGCCTTTTCTTGAAATACGGCATAGGCCATTTCAATTGACTTTTCAAATACTTGTCGCATCTCAGTTTGAGCCGCTTCACTCAGCTGACGATGCCGCTCCATCTCTGTGTTTAAAAAGCGCTTAGCTGGGCCTTTGTAATGCTGTGGCGTATTGCGCCACATGGCAAAAAACCGCAGCACCAATTGGCGATCGGCCATGCGGCTGTGGGGCTCTTTCGATTGCAAAATTCTGAGTAAAAATTCGTTTTGGGCCAGCGATCGCAATAGTTCGTTGTAGTTGCCGCGATAGACACAATTTCGCACTTCTTGGTCGTTCAGCTTTTCTGCGCCTAGATTGAGTCGTTCAAACACCTCAAACTTCACATCAGGGTCGGAATCTTTTTCAATCACAATTAATCTGAGAATGAAGTTGAGCATTTCTTCTTGCAGCTCAACTGGCAAATCGGTAAAGGCTTTGCGATTTAAATCTTTAAGCACCTGCAAGCCCGACAGCTTAAACTTTTGGCCGTTGGGAAACGCGCCATTGATAAAGGCACAAATGCTGGTCAAACGCTGCTGGCCATCGACGACTGAATAGGTGCGATTGGCCTCTTCAGCGACATAAATCACGGGAATCGGAATCGCTAGCAGTAAAGATTCGACCAAACGGCTCGCTTTGCCACTGTTCCACACGAAGTTGCGTTGAAAATCTGGCTGCAGGTTGAGCTTGCCGCGATTGACCCAGCTGACCAGAGTTTCGACTGGCAGATCTTGCTTTTCCGTTTTGACCCGTCGTTTTTCTGGCTCAATGTCGAAGGGGGTATCGTCTGCGACTTCTTCGATGATCAGATCGTCAGCGGGGGGCGGCTTTGGAGCCGGAGTAGCATTGGAGTGAGCCATAGCGTTTGTGAGACAGGCAGAGTCTTCACGTTTAGGATACGCCAAAGCGGATTCGGGGCTTGATGACCCGTAACTATTACTCGCTTTCGATGATGAAGCTCTTAACCCCTTCGATTATTTCAGGAGCCTAAGGCACCATACTTGTCTTCAATTGCGGAATAATATGGGCAAAAGGTTACGCGGGGTAGCCTTGAGTAACCCGTTCGGTGCTTTATCAAAGCTACGTGCATGTAGTTAATATTGCATGCACGTAGCTATTTGTGGAGCAACAACAACCTGGTACTGATGATTCAAAACGTAGTTTTAGATGTTCAGCGCTAAAACGCGTCTTCAAACTATGCGTTACCTTGGTTTGTTTGCTTGAGATAGCACAGAGCCTGCAAGTCGCTTGGTGTCCGCACTGTACTTTGGACTCTTGAGAACTTTAGCAGCAGTTTCCTCCATCTGTGAACCTGTTTGTTTTTGGGAGTCAGATTGTGAAAGAGCAGAACCTGCTAGTTTCTTCTGGATTGCAGATGCATTTGCATCAGATAACGTTTTGGCAGCTTGAGAACTAATCTTGTTAGAAGATGCCTTTTTGTTTTTGGACATATTGGTTGTTTTTGAGGGAACAGCTCTACGCTAGCGCAAGTTTTTTTGTATAGACCTTATTTCTGAAGCAATTCAGCGAATATGTCTGAAGACGGTGTTCCGGAGATCGTACTTGCTCAAAAAACAGTCAAAATTCGGCGTTGCTTAATCAAGAGATGAATCTTGGCGGAACTGGAACCTCGTCGAACTT
>ERZ1740060.508-NODE-508-length-20569-cov-23.355221_pt1 | contig 20569 bp, 15 predicted proteins | sample MGYA00581743_ERZ1740060 | MGnify/ENA primary metagenome ERZ1740060 (study PRJEB43018, sample SAMN04849235) | marine metagenome | isolation source: floating plastic debris | place: Pacific Ocean | collected 2008-08-27 | study: EMG produced TPA metagenomics...
CTGAGTAAGTCGCCCTCTTACTGCAGTGCCGCAGGGCGTGCCTGCCTAGGGATTAGTTTTCACCGACCCGGACTAACGCAGTCGAATCATTTTCACATCTCCTGGGCTTCCCACATTGGGACAGTCATCTTCGCAGCCCCTGAACTGGGGGTTCAGAGCCCTATGGGCGCACGAAAAAGGGAGACAACGCGTCAGTCCTAGATTTGCAAAACTGATCATTCATAAGGCACCCGATGCAAACTCAACTCACGATTTCAGTCGAAAATCTCGCCCCGCAAAACGGCACTTCCCTCACGCCCTTTTGGTTTGGCCTACATAACGGGAGTTTTGATACCTACGATCGCGGTCGTCCTGCCTCTGCAGGCTTAGAGCAGGTGGCCGAAGATGGTGACACCTCAGGCATTACGCGCGAGTTTAAGCAAGCGGGCTTCGGCACGGCTCAGGGCACCATTGGCGCTGCGCCTATCGCCCCCGGCGAGACGGTGGAATTCGTCGTGACGGTAGATGCCCACGACCCCACCAGCCGCTATTTCAACTATGCGTCAATGATTCTGCCCAGCAACGACTTTTTCGTCGCTAACGGCAACGAACTGGCCCATGAGGTGTTTGACGAAGACGGCGATTTCTTAGGCGCTGACTTTATCGTGCCGGGCGCTGCTGTGCTAGACGCCGGCACCGAGGTGAACGATGAGCTGGCTGAAACGACCGCTTTCTTTAGTCAAGGGGCACCCAATACCGGCACGACCGAAAACGGTGTCATCCTATCCGCCGAAGGCTTTATCCCTGACGGCCGCATTCTCAGCGAGCCCCGATTTGCCGAGGCCGATTTCACCACCCCCGATTATGAGGTGGCCCGCATCCGCATCTTCAATACGCTCAATGGTGAAGCCGGGGACGATGACATCACCGGCGCCAACCGCGATGACCTGATTAACGGCAATGAGGGCGACGATCGCCTCCGAGGCCGACGGGGGAATGATCGCCTCCTGGGGGGTCTGGGCGATGACCACTTGCAAGGCAATGGCGGTGATGATGATCTGCTTGGTGGTGAGGGCAACGATCGCCTGCGCGGCGGCAACGGTGACGATACCCTGTATGGCGGCGCTGGTTTCGACCGGGTGTCAGGCGGCCGAGGGAGCGATCTCTTTGTGCTCAGTGCAGGGATTGGCGTCGATACGATTACCGATTTTCAGCTCGGCAGTGGCGATCGTCTTAGCTTGCTCGGCGGGCTGACGTTTGGTGATTTGACCTTGACTGCAGTGGGTCGCAATGGTCGTCATACGGCGATCAGCGTTGGCGTTGACGAACTCGCCGTGTTGAACAACGTGAGTGCCGACACGATTACTGCAGACGCCTTTGTTTAAGGCCACTGGTCGGGGCGGATTTGATCAAGACCTGGTCGCATGGCCTCAAGGTTTCTCGCTAAATCCGCCTCTATCGTACCGGTATCGTCTTGCGCAGACGTGAGCTGACCTCCTATCCCAGTTCTACAAACGATAGCGACACAGATAAGTCGGCTTTCTCCCAGTGGGAAACCCTGCGGGTTGGCCTGGCCTGCCCGTCGGGCTGTCGACGCCGCTCAGCCGACGTTCCTTGAGCGGCGTCGAAAGGCAGGTCGGTAGTCTAGTTTCAGAGAAGTGGGATTAGGTCGAGCAAGCTGCCGTCGATGGATGTCCGATTGACACCGCCATCGATGGCGATGTCCAGGCCATTTTTTGCCCGCCGAGGGCTGATTGGGATTCTCAGGCATTTCTCATTCACTTGCCAGGTAATCCAGCAAAGCCGCCCGAAATTCTCAGGCCGCTCTCATTCACTTTCTCGGCAATCCAGTGAAACTGTGCCTTGTTACACCAGATGGGCGGGTAATATGAACCGCAAATGCCAGGCTAACGCTGGGAGGAGCGCAGGATGGGCGTGAGTGAATGCCAAAACACGGCTACCAGCGCGGCGCTCATGCAGTTGGCGGATGCGGAGATTGCTCAAGCCGTGAGCCGAGGCAACCTCTCAGCGCTGGCCATTCTTTATCGACGCTATGGCGGGGCCGTTTATCGGCTGGCCTCTCGCATTTTAGGCAGTGTTGACGAGGCCGAAGATTTGACCCAAGAAGTGTTTCTGGCGTTTTGGCAGGGGCAAGGGTACGATCCGTCGCGCGGCACGGTCGTGGTTTTTCTATTAACGCTGACGCGATCGCGCGCCCTCAATCGCCTCAAACAGGTTAAGGCTCAGCAGCAACGACACCGCCAATGGCAGCAAAACCAAGCCCCCAATTCTGTGCGCATTCCCTTTGACAATGCCTCCCTAGAGGAGCTGTCCCAGCAGGTCTCAGAAGCATTGACTGGCTTGCCCGATGGCCAACGCCGGGTGCTAGAAATGGCTTACTATGATGGCCTGAGCCAGTCAGAAATTACCAAGCGCTTAAACCTCCCCCTGGGTACGGTCAAGACGCGATCGCGCCTTGGCCTACTCAAGCTACGACAACTCTTAAAAGGCTGGATTGAGTAATTGTGGAACCTGCAGACAAGCCTCACAAACTGCAACAGCTCTTGGCCGGTTATGCGCTAGGCAACCTAACGCCTACGGAAGCGGCGCGGGTCAAACAACTGCTGAAACATAATCCGGCCTTGGTAGCAGAACTGCAAACGCTGCAGTCGACGCTGGCCGTGGTGCCGTTGTCTCTATCCCACCCCCTGCCGTCGCCCCAGCTAGAACCCAAGATTCTGCAAGCGGCCCAAGCCACCCCTCAGACCGTAGCCCCCGCTGTCGCGATCGCTCCAGTCAAATCGCGGAATTGGCCTGGGTGGACTGTGGGCAGCATCGCCGCCATTTTGCTGGCCGGACTCGGCCTGGAAACCTATCGGCTGCGCCAAGGCCTAGCGGCTGCCCAGTTGGAGAATCAAGCTCTCACAGAACAGCTGACGCTTACCCAAGCCACGCTCCAACAGTTGCAGCAAATCGAGCTGGTCAACACGCGTCAGGAGCTGTCTCGCTATCAAGGTGCGGTGAACCTATTGCGCCAGCCTGATAACCGCTATCTGGCCCTCCAGGGCACCGTGCCAGAACAGCCCGCTACCGGCAGTTTAGTGATCGTGCCAAGCCAAGGTGCTGCCATCCTGGCGCTGCGTGACGTGCCCGCGTTGCCTGACGAGGGACAGGTCTATCGCATGTGGGCGGTGGTGGAGGGTCAAAAGATCGCCTGTGGTGATTTTCGACCTGACGCAGCGGGAGAGGTGTTTTTGCAATTGCCAGTCGATGAGTGGGGAGCAACGCCGGAGATCGTGATTACGGTTGAACCGGAACAAGACCTGCCAGAACCCGTGGGCGAAATGGTCATTTTCGGCAGTTAACACTCCTTCTCAGCGATCGGACTCCCGCTGTAATTCTGGCAGCGCTGGGGAGTCAGGTTTGTCACCTTGTTTCAGAACCTCAGTATTACCAGATGCGTGGAGACAGCGGCCCTGCAGGCAATCAGAACGGGGATAACGGCGTCAAACAGACTGCCCTCTTTCTCCCCTGCCCCCCTACTAAGCAAGAGGGGGAAAACTGCGCCACAATTTACGCTGCCTGCTCAAAAGGGATAGAACAGCGGGGCGATGAACACGGTCATAGTCCAAAACAGCAGGTTTAGGGGAATGCCAATGCGCATGAAATCGGTAAATTTGTATCCACCGGGGCCATAGACCATCAAGTTAGTCTGATACCCAATCGGGGTGGAAAAGCTGGCCGAGGCGCTAATCATAATGGCAATCACAAAGGGCATATAGCTGACCCCCAGGGTTTGCGCCACCGAGAGCGCGATGGGAAACATCAGCGCCGCTGCCGCATTATTCGTAATCAGCTCAGTCAGCAGGGACGTCACCCCATAAATTACCGCCAGCGCTAAGAACGGCGTGCTGCCCACCACGCTGAGCAAAGTTTCAGCGATCGCCTCCGCTGTCCCCGTCACCTGCATGGCTTCGCTCAGGCCCAGGGCCGCCGCAATCACCAGCAACACTGACCATTCAATACTCTGTAGCGCTCGCGTCGGCGAACAGCAGCCCGTCACCAGCATCAAAATCGCCGCCAACACCGCTGCTTTGAGCATACTCAACCAGCCCAACCCTGCCAATACGACCATGAGCGACAGGATCGCGATCGCGATCGGGGCTTTGGCATGGCGGCGCGGTTCCGAATCGGGGAGATCACTCACCAGATAGAAATCGCTGGAAACCCGCTGACGCTCCAGAAACTGGGGATGGGTTTCGAGCAGCAGCGTATCTCCAGGGCGGAGGCGAATGTCGCCAATTTTGCCCTGCAGGCGTTCACCGTTGCGGGCCACCGCCAAGACCACCGCGTTGTAGCGTGAGCGAAAGCGGCCCTGGCGAATGGTTTGCCCCACCAATGAACAGGTGTTAGAAACCACCGCCTCAATCAGCCGCCGTTCGGTGCGCGGGGTATCAAGCTTAAACACCTGATCGGTCGCCGGGTTCAAGCCCCGCAAGCGATGCAAATCGACAATAGAGTCGACAATGCCGACAAAAATTAGCTGATCATCTTCTCGCAGGGTTTCACGCGGACTCACCGCCGGAATAATTTGCGCCCCTCGGGCAATTTCGGCCAGATACAGGCCGGGCAAATGACGCAGCCCCGCTTGCTCAACGGTTTTGCCCGCGAGGGGACTGCGGGGCGCCACCACCATCTCGACGGTATATTGCCGCATGTCATCGCGTTCGCCCATCACCGGCTTGCGGGTCGGCAACAGCCATCGTTGCCCCACAAAGAGATATACCAGCCCCGCGATCGCACAGGGCAGCCCCACTGGCGTCACATCAAAAATGCCGAGGCCGGGATGATCGGTCGCTTCGATCAGCAGCCCGCTGACGACTAAATTGGTGCTGGTGCCAATTAGCGTGCAGAGGCCGCCAAAAATGGAGGCATAGCTCAGCGGAATCATCAGCTTAGACGGGCTGATCCGCAGTTTGCGACACCAATCACTCACTACGGGAATGAACATCGCCACCACGGGCGTGTTGTTCAAAAACCCGCTCAAGAGCATGACCGGCACCGTCAGCCGGATGTAGGTGGTGAGGCGACGCTTCGGTAGCCCCAACACCTGCTGCGACACCCACTCTAGGGCACCGGTTTGCTGCAGGCCGGTGACGACAAAATACAGTACCCCCACAGTGACCATGCCATCGTTGCTAAAGCCGTTGAGCGCGGCAGGCGTCGAGAGCACGCCGCTGACATACAGAATTGCCACCGCCCCTAAAAAGACGATTTCTGCCGGTAAGGCAGTCACGGCATTGAGACCAAACGCCACGGTGATGAGGCTCAAGGTCAGCCAGCCCTGCCACCCTAAACCGATGAGGGGAGAGTTCGCCGCCGTCAAATGGAGCAGGGCGATCGCTAAACAGCCCACTAAGCCGATCGCCAAAAAGACTAAAGCTTGCTTCTGTCGCCGTCGAGACCACCACTGTCGAAACGCTTGCTCCGTCTGCATAAACTTGCTCGTACTACGGCTGTGAACACTATTGTGTTTGACTCAAAGTTGCCCAAAGTCAATTCTTATTCTCGGTAATTCAGTCTCAATCAAGCGCTTTTCGTGACATCGCTTAAGGCGATGGGGCCACGCTGGGTAGAAAGCCCTCTGAAGATTTTGCCCGGAATCGTCAAACAGGCACGCAAAATCGGCAGATACCGCTGCTCTACTTCAAAACTTCACACCCCATTAAGGGAATATCCGGAAGTAAAAGCTGCAGAAAAACTCAGCAGCAAGATTCGCCGCTGTTTTTTGAGCCAAGTGAACCCCGACATTCAACGATAGAAAATACTTCAGAATTGAGGAGCTTGCCGCTAAAAACTCAGATCGGCACACCCTCTGCTGAACGATCTGAACAAGCTGATTGAGGATGTAGAGGCATTGAAGCAACGCCTTTACATCCTCTTCCTCAGTCACTGCGGCTGTCGCGTCGATGCGTTACTTACCACCGAGATAACCAGAAAGAAATCGAAGAACTTGAAAATTAGAAGGAGTGATCATCTTGGAATGGTGCTCTCTCTTGCTTGAGAGGTAAGCCATCAATCGGATGCAAACCTTCAAAGTATTTTCCACTACGAACGTAAATCTCTGTGTGTACAATTATGTACGTACAGAATATTGATATTGACTCTATGCGTTTAGTTGGGGAACTTAACGTATGAGGTGGTTTCACTTATACAAAGGGGAGCTAATATTGAGCCAGGACATAGTAACTTCAGCAAGTCACCCAAAAATGACTATCCAATTAGCTGAATATGCTGAGAAAACCGGTTTGTTTTCAGAGCAAGAAATAGAAAAAGTCAAACTCCTGGCCTTTTTCTATCAAAAAATTCAAAAAAAGACCGATTTCACATTAGATGAAATTTGTATATCTTTTTCAGAAATAGGCCTGCACATACCGAACAAATCTAGACTCAAGCAAAATATCAGCAAGTCGCGCTCTTTCGTTAAGGGTACAACCAAAAAATCGTATAAACTTCACGTAAGTGAGATCCAGAATATAGAAAAGATACATCCATTCGTACACCAAAAAAGTGAAGAGGTGGAAGCAACTGATACAGTCCTTCCATCTTCTCTGTACTCTCATACTCGAGGCTATATAGAGTCTTTGTCAAAACAGATCAATGCATCCTATGAAAATAATATATTTGATGGATGCGCAGTTTTGATGAGACGACTGCTGGAAATCTGTTTAATTCATTCTTATGAAAATTTAGAGATTAGTGATGATATCAAGGATGGTCAAGGGAATTATAAAATGCTGTCAGACGTTGTCGCTAATGCTTTGGGGAACTCAAAGTTGTCTCTTTTACGCAACACAAAATCTTGCTTAGACAATTTTCGCACGATAGGCAATTTTTCGGCGCATAAAATTTACTACACAGCAAGAAGATCTGATCTCCAGAAAGTAGTTTTAGATTATAGGGCAGCTATAGAGGAGCTATTCTACAAAAGTGGGTTTAAGAGATGAGCATAAATAGTGGCGAGCATGAAGAAATGGGTACTCCTGCCAAAGTCAGAATAAACTTTAAATCGGGTGAGGTTGAGCTAGAAGGCTCAGAGAGTTTTGTTCAAGGACAACTTGAAAACATTGATACCATTGCAGAGTACGTAGCACTTCTTGCATCTAGCAATTTCTCTGGCAGTACAGAGCTTGAAGAGGAAGAAGAGATTGCTGCTCTTGTGGAGGAAGAAGAAGATAAGCTATCTTCCGCTGGTGAGCAAGGATTAGAAATGCCAGGCACCTTTGGTGAGTGGTTTCATGGTTTCAGAGATGATATCAATGATTTGGATAAAGCATTGATTGCCGCTTATTTTGTCCAAAAGCAATCTTCTGATAATGACCTGAAGACGTCTGAGGTTAACAAGTCATTAAAAGATCATGGCATCAAACTTACTAATCCTTCCACTTCTCTTAGAAGGCTAGAAACCAAAAAGTTACTCTTTCAAACACGAAAAGTTGGAAGTTTAAAATTCAAGAGAGCTTCTGCTGATGGAGTAAATCATTTGAAATCTCTTCGTAGATAATCTAGGAAAATCCATTTCAGGATGATGCTTCAAGTCAAAAGAGTCCGGCTTGAGTGAGGCGAAGAGTGGTCCTAGGTATGAAGTGAGGGAAAATTTTCCTTCGGACAGGTTAGCGCCAACGTGGAATGTGATCGGAGGGGAGATGGAGATCGGTACAATAAAGATACCTGTAATTCACATTCAGCCATGACGCTTCAGGATATCGAAACCAAAGCATTGCAACTGTCGAAGCCAGATCGATGGCAGCTTGTTCATTGCTTGCTAGATTCCTTACGCCGAGACATCACCCAAGACGAAGATCAAACCCAATCCGTCCTGGAAAATCTCAATTCGATCTACAGCCAAGAATCCTCAGATATCGATCCGGCTTTGGCACAGGCGCAGCTCGCGGCTCTCCCTCATGAGGACTGGTAAGTGTATCGCGGCGAAATCTGGTGGGCTAATTTGCCCAATCCGATAGGCTCGGAACCCGGCTATCGTAGGCCAGTTCTAGTCGTGCAAGATGACACCTTCAATCAAAGCAGCATCAATACCGTTATCATCGCCACCCTTACCTCTAACCTGAGACTTGCTGATGCGCCGGGCAACGTTTTTCTATCTCGGCAAGACTCTAGCTTGCCCCGTGATTCAGTTATCAACGTTTCTCAACTCTTGACTATCAACAAAACTTTGCTGACCGAGCGGGTGAGTTCGCTGTCCAAAAGTCTTCAAGACTTGGTGGATGAAGGTTTGAGGATGGTGTTGTTTTTGTAGAGCATTGGGTAACTGCGATAGTCGACCTCGTTATTGTCACAAAGATGCGGACGCTCATTACTGGAACATTACAACTGGCAAAGTCCATATCTTTGACCTCGTAAAGCTTCTGAGCAACAAGGTGCTGAGCGCTAAGCGATCGCCACCGCGCCACCCCGACGCAGATCGCCTGCCCCATGTAGGGCTCCATTCTCATCACAAGCCACCGCATTTACCCCGCCAAAAAACATATTTTGCTGCTGCCAGGCGATCGCCGCCGTTGTCTCCGCCGGTTGGGTGCGTGCCACAATGTCAGCCGCATAGCCCGGTTCCACATGCAGCGTGCCGCGCTCCCAATGCAGTCGCGGGGCCATGATGGCGTCAGTCAACGGCATATCAAAATCCAGCGCATTGGAAATCACCTGCAAAATCGCCGTTCTAATGCGGTTAGAGCCCCCCGAACCCAACACCAACTGCGGTCGCCCGTCTTTGAGAATCAGGGTCGGAGCCATCATCGACGAGATCCGCTGATTCACTGTCCATTGGTGAAAGCCCTGGGGATGCAGATCCTCTTCGCCCAACATGTTGTTGACCATAATCGCCGTATGCGGAATTACGTAAGATGACCCTTCCCCATTCGAAGTAGTGACACTGGCCGCATTCCCCTCCGCATCGATCGCGCTCACATGGGTCGTACTGCCTAACCGATTTACCGTGCCCTTGAGAGTTTCCTGATACGGCCACAGCTGCTCGTCAGCCAAAAACGCAGCGGCCACCCCAGGTTCATACAGGCGATTGTCATAGCCCTGGCGGCGCGCCGCGTTGGTCAAAGCCATCACGTTGGTCAAGCTGGTCAAATGCTCGGGTGAGCCATAGGCTAGGCGATGCAGGTCAATCTGTGACAATAGCTTCAGGGCAAACCCAATCAGCGCTCCCCCCGAACTGGGGGGCGGGTTCGTGACTACCGTTGCGTTTCGATAGCGCAGACTCAGCGGCTGTCGCTCTATCACCTGATACTGCTGCAAATCGGCCCGCGTCAGATAGCCGCCCGCCGTTTGGCAATCTTGGGCAATTTGCTGCGCGATCGCCCCCTCATAAAAAAAAGCTGCCCCCTCCTTCACCAGCCGTGTCAGAGCATCCGCAAAGTCGGACATCACCAGGGTATCCCCCGCCGTCAGCAGCTGACCGGCTGGCGCATACAGACTACTCACCATTTTGGAAGCAGTCAAAATCGGTTTCAGTACGGTATACACATAGGCCAAAAAAGGGGTTACCGTCACCCCGGCTCGGGCATGGTGAATGGCGGGCTCAGCGATCGCGGCTAAGGGCAACCGTCCCAGCCGGTCATGCACCTGCAGCAGTCCGGCGATCGCGCCCGGCACGGCCATCGAGCCCAAACCAACGTGAAACTCCTGCACCGTATCGCCAAAGTTAGCGTGGATTGGGTAAAAGTCAGGCGGTTGGCTCAAGCGATTGCAGCGAGGCGTTTGCGTAAAGAAATCAAACAGGCGATTTTCACCCGCTGCCGTGTGTGCCAGCAAAAAGCCCCCGCCACCCGCAGACGTCAGCACCGACTCGGTTACCCAGGCCGTCATCACGGCTGCGATCGCGGCGTCAAAGGCGTTGCCCCCCTGCTTTAACATGGCGGCACCCGCTTCCGCCGTGAGGGCATGACCCGCTGCCACCACGCCACGGCTCGGCACCTGAAGATGAACCATCGCTAACCTTGCCACCTCGCTGGAATAAAGTGTTGACCAGTCCGCTGACGACACCGATTCAAGGGAAATCACCCTGCCGTGCAAGCAGTCTGGCTCGCAGTCTTGCCCTAATCGCATAAGTGACTGCGATAAAACAATGCCTCCTACTCTACCGCTATGTATCGAACGGCGGATAGTGCGGGGTTAGGTCGCTACACCGTTTATTCAGCGCATCTGCGAGAGCCGCATTGAGACTTAGCCGCTCAGATTTGGTCATCGAAAATGCGCCGATCTGAGCTATCTTTATTAAACGGTTCTTGCAATCCCTCTGAGCACCGTAACCTTCCCACGCGGATGTGGTGGAATTGGTAGACACGCACGCTTGAGGGGCGTGTGGCTTTGCTGTGCGAGTTCGAGTCTCGCCATCCGCATTTTGTCTGCACAACGCAACTTAATTCGACGTTGTGACTTTACCCATAAGTTGGACAAACGTTCAGCTTATGCTTCAAAAGTGAAGCAAATTTATAAAGGCTTTAGCCCCAGCTCATGCCTAGCAGTTTCCAAGGCGTCGACAACTGCTGGTTCATGAAAATAGGCTGGTTTGCTTAATCGCTGTGAGATTCTGCCTCGAGTAGGTTCTACGCCTGCTTGGTAAAGCTGGAAAGTCACATCGCGCACTTCAGCGCAAGCAGCTTTGACGTTCTCTGCTTTGATAGTATCCCTGTAGCTGATGTATTGAGCGGATATTTTTTGGCAAATCTCTGGAAAACGACGTCGGATATCTATTCTCTATGTGTCTTTCTCTGAGGTCGCTGGCTTGCTAGGGCGATTTCACCAAAAACGGTTGCAGGAATGGCGCATGGCGTCATCCTGTAACCTTCGCAATGGCCGGTAGCGATTTGCGTTTGACCTCGGAAATCATCCCCAAATGCAAATGCTTGAATGCCTCGAAAGCTCTCACTTCGACAAACAAGTCTTGGTATAGCAAGCCGCAGTTTGATCAGGTCAACCTGGATGGCTGAGTCCGATATCTGGCAAGCATTTCAATTCCGCATTACAAACTCCGCATTCTGCTATAACTGGCGCAATATTCGTCAACGAACCCAACTGTCGGCTGGGCTGTACGGGGGCGCTACCATCCGCTCTACCGAGTGCTCAGCCTTTATACATTAATTTATCTGCCGCCAGAGTCATTGAAGAGCGATAATTAAAGACTTCTACTTGTCAGCTTTTCAGAGTTCGGTGTCTGTGAGCATCGTTATACAGCGCCATCATCGTCGGCAACGGCAATGTCAAAGTGCAGCACGTCTTCACGGACTCCCAGCTTCGTATAGAGCGCGATCGCCGGTGCATCTTCTCTATCTGCCTGCACATAGATCACCGAGGCGGCCCGCGCTGCGGCAATCGTCTTGAGTTTTTGAATCAACGCCGTCGCGATGCCCTCGCGTCGGTGCGCTGCGGCCACCGCCAGATCATAAATATAGATTTCACTGCGCTCCTGCTCAAACTTTTGCAGTTCGTAGGCGGCGATGCCGCCAACTACCGAGCCCTGCTTTAAGGCGGCCAGCGCAATGAAATAATCGCTGGCGAGTAAGCGTTGGAGATAGGTTTGACTGGGGCGAGCCGCCGTGTAGGTTGCCTGATCCTCGAACGCGGCACCGAAGGTGGTCATCATGGCTGCCATCAGGGGCCAGTCTTCAACGGTCAGCCAGCGAATACTGTAGGGAGGAGATGCAAACGACATGGTTTAACGTGAGGTCAAATTCAGCGGCGACGTCGGCCGCCGGTTCATTCTGGCATGTGGTTTGAGTCACGCTCGATATTATGCTATCTAAACGCCCAGAATGATTCTCAACAAGCTACTGTAGGGGCAGTTCACACATGTAGCGTTACCACACCGGGGTATGAGGTCTTCCCAGATTTTGCTCATGATCATGACTAGCTGCGGGCTGCTCCGAGCACCCGCCGTCATGGCGCTTCCGCCCCCTACCGATACGCCGGAAGAAGTCTTAAGAACCGAGATTATTTTAGAAGCGCGATCGCCCCTGACTGGCGAACCCCTCAGCGCGGCCGAATATCTGGAACTCCAAGAAGACCTCAGGCAAAATCAGGAACCACTACTGTCTTCGCAGGTGCGTGAAACGGTTTTTCTCCTGCAAATTAGACGGATTTTAAGGCCCATCATTCCAGTGATCCCTTAATTCCCGTGCCTGGTCGCCGACTGCAGGAAATAAAAGTGACATCTTTTACCCTGTGGACAGATATTCTCTACAAAGTTTTGTTAATCTGTTCCCCAGATATTACATAAGTCACAGCCCCCCAAGCGGGGTGCAAATTTTCAATACATCGTCTGAAACGTCTTAATACAAGGTTATCTATGCCTGTTACAGTCGCCCCCGAGCAAATCGATCGCATCGTTTGGAATCAACATCACGACCCTTTTGAGGTGCTGGGGCCGCATTTGATTCAGCAAGACGGCAAGACGGTGTGGGCGGTGAGGACGTATCTCCCCAATGCATCTCAGGCCTGGGTGGTGCTGCCCGAAACCCGCAGTGAGTTGGCGATGGTCGCTAGCCATAATCCCCACTTTTTTGAATGTGTTTTAGAAGTTCAAGATTTGCCCAACTACCAGCTCAAATATCAGGAAGGCGAACACGAACGATTTATTTATGATCCCTACGCCTTTAAAACCCGGCGGATCACTGACTTCGATGTGCATCTGTTTGCGGAAGGCAACCACCATCGGATTTACGAAAAGCTTGGTGCCCACACCGCCGAACTCGAAGGTGTTTCAGGGGTTTACTTTGCCGTTTGGGCACCCGCGGCTCGCAACGTCTCGGTGCTCGGCGATTTCAACTATTGGGATGGGCGCAAGCACCAAATGCGGCTCATCGGCAACGGCATTTGGGAGCTCTTTATCCCGCAAACTAGCGTCGGTGAGCACTACAAGTTTGAGATCAAGAATCATCACGGCCATATTTACGAAAAATCTGACCCCTACGGATTTCAGCAGGAAGTACGACCCAAAACCGCTTCTATCGTCGCGGATCTGGATACCTACGATTGGCAAGATGCCGATTGGATGGAAAAGCGTCGTTCCACCGACCCGCTGACGCAACCAGTTTCGGTCTATGAAGTGCATCTGGGCTCTTGGCTGCACGGCTCTTCGGCAGAACCCGCCCGGCTCCCCGATGGCACCGTAGAACCGTCAGTGCAGGTGGCTGAACTTAAGCCCGGCGCGCGATTTCTCACCTATCGAGAACTGGCTGCCAAGCTGATTCCCTATGTGAAGAAACTTGGGTTCACCCATATTGAACTGCTCCCCGTCGCTGAACACCCCTTTGATGGCTCATGGGGCTATCAGGTCACCGGTTACTATGCGGCTACTTCTCGCTATGGCAATCCCGAAGACCTGATGTACTTTATCGACCAGTGTCATCAAAGTGGCATTGGCGTCTTGGTAGATTGGGTGCCGGGTCACTTTCCTAAAGACGGTCATGGCCTGGCCTTTTTTGATGGCACCCACCTCTATGAGCATGCCGATCCCCGCAAGGGCGAGCACAAAGAGTGGGGCACTTTAGTTTTTAATTACGGTCGCAACGAGGTTCGTAACTTTTTAGTTGCGAATGCGCTGTTTTGGTTCGACAAATATCATATTGACGGCATGCGGGTTGATGCTGTGGCCTCGATGCTGTACCTCGACTACCTGCGAGAACCGGGAGAGTGGATCGCCAACGAATATGGCGGACGAGAGCATATCGAAGCGGCTGACTTTTTGCGTCAGGTCAACCATTTGCTATTCAGCTACTACCCCGGCATTCTCTCGATCGCTGAAGAATCAACGTCTTGGCCGATGGTGTCTTGGCCGACCTATGTGGGGGGGTTGGGCTTCAACCTGAAGTGGAACATGGGCTGGATGCACGACATGTTGGATTATTTCCACATGGATCCGTGGTTTCGGCAGTTCCATCAAAACAACATTACCTTCAGCATCTGGTATGCCTTTAGCGAGAACTTTATGCTGGCCCTCTCCCACGATGAAGTAGTGCATGGCAAAAGCAACATGCTCGGCAAAATGCCGGGGGATGAATGGCAAAAATTTGCCAACCTCCGCTGTTTGCTGACCTATATGTTTCTCCATCCCGGCAAAAAGACGTTGTTTATGAGTATGGAGTTTGGTCAGTGGAGCGAGTGGAACGTTTGGGGTGATTTGGAATGGCATCTGCTGCAGTATGAGCCTCATCAAAAGCATCACACCTTTATGGCGAAGCTCAATGCGCTGTACCGCAGCGAACCGGCCCTCTATACCCAAGACTTTTCACAATCGGGGTTTGAATGGATTGATTGCAACGATAACCGCCATAGTGTGGTGTCGTTTGTGCGGCGCGATCAAGACAGTGGCGACTTTATTGTGGCCATCTGCAACTTTACGCCGCAACCCCACAGCCATTATCGGGTCGGGGTCTCTGAGCAGGGCTATTATCGTGAACTCTTTAATAGTGATGCGCGCGACTTTGGCGGCAGCAACATGGGGAATTTAGGCGGCAAGTGGACTGACGATTGGTCTTACCACGGTCAGCCCTATTCCATCGATATCACGTTGCCACCTTTGGCAGTGGTCACCTTCAAGCTTGATCGCGAATACACCCAGGCGGTGCAATCCGGAGAACTCGTTCCTTCATAATTTGCCTTGGGCCTGCAGGACCTTCAGCGCCACCATCAATACTGTGTAGCGACGCCCGGTAGAAGGAGGATTTACTCTCCCTTTTACCGGGCGTCGCTGTTGGGATGGACGATGATCGCCACTGTCCCCTGCCCTTCTCCAATGTGGTGGGGGCATGCGGGGTCATAGGTACAGCCTTTAACGAGTCACCTGATTGCCCGCCAGAGCGATCGCGAATCGCGATCGCTGACGCTTTAATGGGGCCATCGAAGCGAGTACCGGCGATCGCCGCGAATGTAGAAAGATGGCAGTTCTTTCAGTACCGTCGATTTTGACCGTAGACTTTTGATACCTCAATCACCCTGAATCGAGTTCGATAGCCTCACAAATACTTTGCAATAGCAGGCTGAATATCCCCGTAACTTCCCTGTGTTCCCAGGCTGATGTAGCGGCTTTAATGTTAACTGAAGCTTACGTAAGACTATTGAAAGTAAAGTTTCAAATGATACAAAAGGCCAGCGCGTTCGATTTTCAAGAGAAGCTCCCTTCCGTGCATTGACTCAGCAAATTTTCGACTTAACTCAAAAAGTCAGGTTCTTGAATTATGAAATCACTCCTCATTCAGTTATTGGTATTACCCCGTGGGCTCCTGTGTTTAGGCGTACTCTGCAGCGCTAGCTTGATGCTTTTGAGCGTGCCGGCAGAAACGCTCGCCAACGGTTCGGGTGGCGATGAGTTCCCTGGGCAACGCCAAGGCGGCGGCACCCATATGCGCCTATCGCCTGCAGACCGACCTTGAGCTTCTAAAACTCCATATTTTGACGCTTGAAGACTGGCGGGTGCACCCTTGATAATTGATGGGTGACCCGCCAGTTCGTCGTTTGAGGGTACCCTTTAAAGGTTACGAATTGTTTTTTTGGCGCTATTACTTTGAAAAATAGACGTCAAGCAATTAGCCCCCGGTGCGCATTGACCCGGAATTCGTTCAGTGGGTGAGTAACTATAATCAAGAGCCTTTATTGTCCCATCCTTTAAAGGCTGAACCTCAAGCAATGTGGCTCACATGGTGCGATCTCCCGTCAGACTCTACAATCAAGCTAAACCGCTAATTACTCGAATTACTCAGGCCATTCCTTTCAGTGGCCGCTCCATCTTAATCGCCACCTTGGTGGCCACCACCTTCATTACGGGGGCTAAGAAACTGGGTGGTTTGCAGCGGTTTGAATTATTTATTTTTGATTCTTTAGTGCGGCTCAAAGCGGACGCTGGCAGAGACTCGCGGTTAGTCATTGTCGGCATCACTGAGACCGACATTCAGGAGTATGGGCATCCCCTTTCTGATCAAAAAGTCGCTGACGTGTTAGAGATCATTCAGCAGCATGACCCCAAAGTGGTGGGTCTCGATATTTATCGCAAAACCTTCCATCCGCCTGGGCGAGAGGCGCTCAATCAACAGTTGGCGGCGGATAATCTCATCGCCATTACGAACGTTGGCACCGATACGAATATTGATCGGGTGCCCCCGCCGGATGGGGTGCCTTGGGAGCGAATTGGCTTTAACGATCTCAGTGTCGATCCGGATGGGGTGGTGCGCCGCAGCCTCTTGTTTGTCAATGCGCCTAACCAGCCCTACTATTCGTTTGCCTTGAGAACGGCGTTGGCGTATTTGCCCGGTCAAGACAACGCGTTTGCCCACAATGATGAGGCCCTTTACCTTAACGAGCAGCCGATTCTGCGGCTTGGTGCCCGCTCTGGTGGTTACGAAAAGGTCGATTCTCGGGGGTTTCAAACGCTGCTGCGATTTCGCTCGCGCAGTGCCCCGGCAGAGCAGATTTCCATTGCGGATGTGATGGCCGGTCGCTTTGATCCGGCCTTGTTTGACGGCAAAATTGTGCTGATTGGGTCGGTGGCGCCCAGTCTCAAAGATGAGTTTTTCACCCCCTATAGCGCTAATCGGGTGAACCGATTCACGATGTCCGGCGTCATCGTGCATGCGCAAATGATTAGCCAACTGCTCGACATTGCCGAAGGTCGCCCCGCGCTGTATCGCTTTTTGCCTGCTTGGGGCGAGTTGATGTGGCTGATTTTTTGGGCCAGTTTGACCAGCGCCGTCACGTGGAAGATTCGCCGTCCCGAGATGCTGGTAGTGGCTAGCGTGGCCTTTACCCTGGCAATTTTTGGCCTCGGCTGGATCTGCTTGCTAGAACTTGCCTGGCTGCCGATCTTTGAGCCGCTATTAGGGATTTTTGTCGCGGGTGGCCTCGTGATTGCGCAAAAATCGATCTATCGCTCTACCTACGATAGTCTGACTGATCTGCCGGGCCGAGAGGTTTTTCTGCTGCACATTCAGCGGGCGCTGAACAATCAACAAGAGAATCCGGTGATTGTGGCGTTTCTCGATATTGATCGATTTCAGATTATCAACAAGAGCTTGGGGCATTTTGCGGGCGATCGCGTGCTGATGGCGATCGCGAAACGCCTGCGCAAAATGCTGGGAGAACACGCCCAAATTGCTCGGGTGGGCGGCGACGAGTTCGCCATTCTGTTCTACAACAGCAGCCAGAGCGAGGTCAAAATCTTTTTGAACGAGATGCGTTCTGAGCTGTCAAGTCCGCTGATGTTGGGTAAGCATCGTCTGTCGATCACGGCGAGTGTGGGACTGGCGATTACTCAGGCTCACTACGGACAAACCCCGTTAGAACTGTTGCGCGATGCCCACACCGCCATGTATCGCGCTAAAGCTCTGAAAGAGGCGCAGTATCAGGTCTTCTCCAACGATATGCGAGAGGAAGCCGTGGCTCGCTTAGATCTGGAGAGTGACCTGATCAAAGCGCTGGAAGATAAGGAATTCTCGCTGTTTTATCAACCGATTATTCATTTGGCAACGAATCAAGTCACGGGCTTTGAAGCGCTGATTCGTTGGAAGCAAGAGAAACGCGGGCTGATCTCGCCCAACGATTTTATTCCGGTGGTGGAAGAGACCGGCATGATCATTCCGCTGGGGGAGTGGATTCTCAAAACGGCCTGTTACCAAATGCGCGCTTGGCATCAGCAGTTTCCTCATCTGCCGCTGAAAATGAATGTCAATCTGTCGCGGCGCCAGTTTGATCAAACGGATTTGGTGCCGCAGATCGAAGCCGTGTTGTCAAAGCTCCAGCTGCCTGGACACCGGCTCCAGCTGGAAATTACGGAAAGCATGATCATGCGAGATGTGGAGGCGGCTCACAATTTGATGCTGCGGCTCAAATCTTTGGGTATTCAACTCGCGATCGATGACTTTGGCACGGGGTATTCATCCCTGAGCTACCTGCATCGCTTTCCGACGGACACCTTAAAAATAGATCGGTCCTTTGTGAGCAGCATGGAGAATAGCGCTGAAGACAGAGACATCGTGCAGACCATCATTAGTCTGGGGCAAAAACTCAATATGAATTTGGTGGCGGAGGGGATTGCCAGCACTGAACAGTTAGCGCTGCTGACTAAGGCGGGTTGCCACTATGGACAGGGTTTTTACTTTTCCAAACCGATGCCCGCGCGCGAAGCAACTGTTTTTCTAGAAAACAGTCTGATCGAACAGATCCCTCATTCCCTCAAATCTTGAACTCGCCTAGGGCTCAAAAAGGTCATGATTGCCAGGGGTAGCCCTGAAAGCTGGTGGCAGTGACCGTTGCGGATGGCTAAATCCAGGAATGATTTGTGGGATTGTGACGAAATCGATGTCTGGGTGACCCTCAAGCGGGAGCGCGCGAAAGGGGACAGCGCAGAGTGAGAAGACTTAACCACAGATCAGTTAAATTCAATGACGCAGTTCGCATACATTTCACGATTCTGTTCGCGTTCGATGCGATCAAAGTCAATCTTGGATTGGGCGTCTAAGATTTGGGCGTACGATAAGGCCGTCTCTTTATCGATCGACTCATTCAGGTATAGAGAGACGTTAGCGGCGCCAAAATCGTACGGGATTGAAATTAGCTGGGCGTCTTTAAAGGACTCGTTGCGATAGGCACAAGTGACGTCACAACGAGAACCGTTCTGCGCCTGCTGAATCAACTCACTCAATATCGTCGCGCTGAGCTGCTGATTGCCGTAGGTTGTAGTGACACGATTAGTTGCTAGTAGCTCCCACAATCGGGGGGCTCCATTCTCTGGAAACTCGACATAAGCAGACAGGACGCCTCCAGCGGTGAGCACCCGATCCGTGTAGACAAAGGTGAATAGGCAAGAGTTGTCCTCTTGAGAACAAGATTGAATTTCATCAAATCCTTGTGCCTGCATTTGTTGAATTCTCGGATCGTCCCAGTCGAGTCGGCGGGCAACATGCTCAGAGGGGCTGGTTACCCAGCCTTGGGCGATGAGATCGGCTCGCGCCTCTGTATAAGGCATGCCGCTTAAGTGCACGCCCTCTGGCGCAGCCGCTTGTAAAAGTGCGTTGAAGCCCCAAAATGCCTCTTCACAAGGCGTATCGCGGGCTGCTTCTACGGCCTCGGCAGCCTGTTTGGCTTTCTCCGGCGAAACACCGTCTGAGAGCTTAGCGCTCAAAGCGGTTTCACAATCGGCGGCGGCTTCTGATACCGGGCTTTCCTCTGAGACCGCCGATTCGATAGAAGAATTAGAGGCATCCGTGCATGAGAAAGTCACTAGGCTGATGAGAACGGTGAGCTAGCCCTTTGCGATTAGCTGGTAACGATGGCTGTGATTGATGGCGATCATCTTGATGGTGACAGAGATGCAAGGTACATGAAGTATGCCCCGTTGCTTCTGGTCGTCCATCTCTCGTGATGGCCTCTGTTGGTTGGCTCCCACCGCTAGGCCACTCCCAATGATGAAAACGGTGTGGCTAGCCATCGGTTGGGAGTAGTGGTTCGAATGGTCTCGGTGAAGAGTTTGGCGCGATCGCTGGGACGTTAACCTCCCCGGTGCAGCGTTTATATTCAAGGTCATGAAGGCAAACAGCGCGATCGCTGCTATTATGAGGCCGACTGTTCCCGAACCTCCGGCAAGCTCTACACCCACATCTTTTGGTAGACGATGACAGCGGATCACCAGAAATTTATGGCAGCCGCGATCGCGCTCTCGTTTGAGGCCATGCGAACTGGTCGGGGTGGCCCCTATGGCGCCGTTGTGGTCAAAGCCGGTGAAATCATCGGTCGCGGCATGAATGAAGTGACCTCAATCAACGATCCGACTGCCCACGCTGAGCTAACGGCAATTCGGCAGGCCTGTGAGCATCTGAATCAGTGGAATTTGGCGGGCTGTGAGCTGTATACCAGTTGCGAACCGTGCCCCATGTGCATGGGGGCGATTTATTGGGCGCGACTAGACCGAATCTATTACGGCAATACGAAAGAAGTTGCCGGTCAGTTTGGGTTTAACAGTCAGTATTTTTACGACGAGTTGGCGAAGCCCCGAGACCAGCGTCAGCTATCGATGCACCCCCTGATGAGCACGGAAGCGCAGGCCGCTTTTGAAGAATGGGCTCAGCAAGCTGATCGGCAATCATACTGACACTGTCAGGAGCCACTGAGCCGCCATTTGCCCGTACCGCTCTCTCAAGACTGGGCGCGGGCGGCTGCAGCGATCGCCGGGCTCTATGGCGATTCTGAACCCGGCAACAAAACTGTCTGCCCGGCGGCCCGGTGCTGCCAGTATAGGTAGCGCCGTGTCCGGTTAAAACCGAAGCTGGATATTCCCCCTCCTGGGAGAGGCTGAGGGGTGGGTGGATCGCTAGTTAGCGCGATTGATCGGCACCCACCCCGCCTCCAATCCCCTCCCGAGAGGGGATTGGAGGCTCAATAACGTGAGTTCGACGCTAAAAAATAGCTGGCGGGAGAGCTGCCAGTTCTTTGGGCGTCAAATCTAGAGCGGACTTGGTGGGATAGTATAGTAGTTCTAGATAAGAATGAGAATCAATGACTTATAGTTTAGATCTCCGTC
>ERZ1740060.509-NODE-509-length-20510-cov-8.728770_pt1 | contig 20510 bp, 23 predicted proteins | sample MGYA00581743_ERZ1740060 | MGnify/ENA primary metagenome ERZ1740060 (study PRJEB43018, sample SAMN04849235) | marine metagenome | isolation source: floating plastic debris | place: Pacific Ocean | collected 2008-08-27 | study: EMG produced TPA metagenomics assembly...
AGGCTGTGGATGATGCCTTCAGGACTCTGTCCTAATCTATGCCTCGGATGCAATAGCAGGGTGGACTTGACACGAAAGATAATCGCTACTCACTTGGCTCAAAAGGAGGAGGTTAAAATTGCAGTTGAGGTCAAAAGCTTTCTCGCTACCTCCCTGGTATCCGAATTTCATAGTGCTTTAGGTCAGTTTCTCAATTATCGGGTTGCGCTGAAGGTTAAAGAACCTGATCGAGTCCTTTTTTTAGGCGTGCCTTTGAAGATCTATCGCAACTTTTTCTCTGAGGAGTTGGCCCAGCTTAGTCTTGCTGAATATGGAGTCAAGGTGCTGGTTTTCGATCCGAAGAAAGGGGTGATTTCACAATGGAGCAGTTAAACCAATATCGCCAATTTGTGCAAGAGATTTTGGCCTCTCATAATGATCTGAAGCCTTCTTATGGAGAGGTGGAACAGTTTGTGGTCTTAGACACCCAGAATGATCATTACCAGTTGGCAACGGTGGGTTGGGAGGGCGATCGACGAATTTTTAGCTGTTTAATTCATGTTGACATTAAGAATGGCAAGATCTGGATTCAACATGATGGCACTGAAACGGGTGTTGCCAATGAATTGGTGGCGTTAGGGGTACCCAAGCAATCGATTGTGATTGGCTTTCACGACCCGAATGCTCGCAAACTTACGGAGTTTGCAACGGGGTAGCGTTCATAGTAAGTAGCCGCTTTTGCAGGGGTAACCCCTCAAGAGCGCGAATCGGGTTCTTCGGTTCATGGCAAAACTCGTTTGTGCAAGATTGGCAATCGTCGATTGAGAAAGGCACTTTACTTTCCGGCGTTGAATTTGTTGCAGCGTTGCCCTCAGGCTCAGGCGTTCCGTGAGCGTCTGTTAGCCGCAGGCAAATCCAAGATGCAAGTGGTTGGTGCCTTGATGCACAAGCTGATTTGAGTCATTTATGGTGTGCTTAAGTCAAAGCAACCTTTTGACCCGGATAGACTTCTTCCTGCGATTTGACACGCTGAGGGCAGAACAGTATCTACGCTTGCTGCCCAAAGCTGTCATAAACGATGTGAGTCAGCACCGTACCGCTGTTATCAATCACATCCCGCACCGAGCCCTGATGGTCGGTTAATGCCCAGTGGGTTTTGTCAGCAGTTTCTTCGAAATCAATTGTGGGCAGTTCCCACTCTACTTACTCTATGATTCTAAATATCCTTTAAACTTTTACTATAAATTCAATCCTTTACGACTTCCATTTAGCCATCTTAGTTATGTATTTTATTACATTATCAATTTCATTGGTTTCAGCAAGGACTTCCTGCCGAGAGAAAACATTTTTAATTGACAAACACGCTGAGTCTAAAGTTTTTACATGAGCCTTCCATTCTTGAGGATGGCTGAAGAAAGTCAGTAAACTCATTGAGTTGCCGAACAAATGAACTTCCTGAGATCGTTCCTCCAAAGCTGGCATATCAAGATCAGCACTTTCGATCATTTGTTTGGAAATCATGATTTTCCAGTATAGTCCCGGCAACTTATTCAATGGATTTCTACCGACCCAAGATTCAATCTTATTCTCTCCAATAATTTTTACCACTCTATTTCTATGATCATATTCTTCTGAATCGCAAGCAACGCCAAAAAAAGGATTCAAATTGGCAATCTGAGCGAAAAAAATGTTCATTTTGCCGAGATCGTTTTCATGAAAATTGTCAACATACAAGAGATCTAGATCATTTTTCACGAAAAAATGATACCGACAGAATTTTGAGTGCAGGAAATATTGCTGCGGAGGTTGACTTAAAACAAAATCAATGCCTTTGTCTTGTAGTGTTAAAGAACTCCCTTTATTAGAGAATTCTTCTTCGCTTAAATGAGTTACGCCAAAGAGAGATGACCAATTGAGTATCTCAGTCAATACCTTCATGGTCTGTGTTTTTTTGAAGTAAGCCCTAAACTCTAGCATTCTCTGAACTCCTCAGTCGTGTGCCTGAATTTCCATGAATATAGTCAGGTCTTTCAAGGGAAATCTTGATGACTTCAAGCTTCTAAACTTTTCGTTCCACTATTGTGGGCCTAGATCTGGCCTTCTGATGATTTCATCAAAAGATTCCTGAGCCTGTCTAGTGACTCTCGTCTTATTGCCAGTAACTAAAATAGAGGTTCTTCCTGATTCTCGTGCCGCATCAGTTTGTATACGTATTTGTCGTGTATTGGAAACTCTTTGAGTATCTTTGATTTCAACAGAAACGTCATCATCTAAGCTGTCAGGTATTGCATTTCCCTCAGGGGAGCTGACTTTTTCCCGATTTGGAGATAAGCCAAGGTCGTCTAATACTCTTTCTTCTGAACGTCTTCCCCGCTCCATTGGGTCGTCATCCGCACCTGTGTTGGCTGTTTCCTCGCTACCATCTCCCTCACTACTGTCTCCCTCGCTGGTTGATTCATAAAAAGGTGGAACTATAGGCGAACTTCTTAACCTTTCCACACAGTACTCACCAAGATCTTGAATTCGATCTTGCAAGTATTCCAAGTCGTCAGGAGTAGCTCTATACTCCTCCGGTAGTAATGCATAGTAAGCAGCAAGAGTACCAACGGCCGCAATACCACCTGCAATAGCAAGAGGAATCAACGGAAAAGCAAATTCACCATCTGGATCCGTATAGTTCGTCGGGCTATTAAAGACATAGCGATACAGATTCGCATCCCCCGCCCCAAACCCCAACGGGTCCTCACCCACAAACGTCCCCACCGCCGGGTCAAAATACCGCGCCCGGTAGTACATCATCTCCGTCTCTTCATCCAACTCCCGGCCCGTATAGCCAAACCGGAAGTTAAAGGTCGGATCGGTTTCGCTGGTGACCCGACCAAAGCTGTCATAGACGATGTGATTCAGCACCGTACCGCTGTTATCAATCACATCCCGAATCGAGCCTTGATGGTCCGTTAAAGCTCAATGAGTTTTGTTGACAGTTGCCTTGGAATCAATCGCGGGCAGCACCTAACCTACTTACTATATGGCCCAGCAGGAGGCCCTGAGGATATCCGACCGCACTCCAGCCTCTCCATTTATCAAGCACCTTCTTACTGGTGACCTGACTTGTTAATATCAAATAAAAAGAGTTGAGACTCTAATAGGTAGATTCATAGAAGCAATAACTTGGATTAGCTGAAAAGGCAAACAAAATCCTCCTTGATCTTCTTCTTGAATGCAACTTATGTAAATATCTGAATCAACCTTTCCTAATTTAGAACTAGATAATCTCGGTGAAATTTCATCCAAATAAGTTACTGCATTCAATAAAGAGTGTTCCTCTTCCTCTATGGAGCTTTCGTAGTCCAAATTAGATGTTAGATTCAATATCCATATATCTTGAGATTGTACTCTATTTTTTTTTCGTCCAGTTAATTCTCCTTTCTTGTAGTACGTGGTTGCTTCTACTCCCAATTCATTGTTGATGAATTCCAGTGAGGGCAAATCACCTCTTAGCCTAAGTGATACGTTAATCTTTTTTGCCATGCCTGTAATCTCTAGTTGTTACGAAACTCCTCTGCTATTTCCCTGAGCTCATCATAAGTATAATTATCGGCTCCACCTCTACCTTCAGCAGCTTTTAACTGTTCAACATAATCTCCAAATTCTCTACGGTTTACTCCATATTCTCTGGCAATATTATCTACATTTTGTCTGTCTCTTCTGTTTGCGCCTCTAGTTGGTCTTCTCGAACTAGGATTAAGGCTTCTATCTCGTCTACGAAGCCGATCTTGTATATCGTCTAGATCCTCCAGAAAATCGTCTGGATCACTAGTCTCTAAATAAGGTGGTTGCTCTAGTTCTGGATATCGTTCCGAGCCAATCCCAGGAACCTCACAAGCAGGACCTTGAGGAATTTCACCATCAGGCCAAATCCTGTTCGGATCGAAATCTCTGCTATCGGCAGGTATATTTATGTCTGGCCCATGAGCGCCTGGGATAGATTCTTCTCTTATTCCTGCATCACGGTTGGGATCAAACTCCTTAGGATCGACATCGGAGATTCGAGCATTATTTCTATGCTGCGCGATTTGATAGCCTACACCGGCTGCAACAACAAGACCTGCGGCACCAGCCACGACTACTAGTCCAACAGGATTCAATGCTGCTGCTCCTGTTGCTACTAATACGGCCACTCCAGCTTTTCCACTTGGATCCGTATAATTCGTCGGGCTATTAAAGACATAGCGATACAGATTCGCATCCCCCGCCCCAAACCCCAACGGGTCCTCACCCACACAATCCCCACCGCCGGGTCAAAATACCGCGCCCGGTAGTACATCATCCCCGTCTCTTCATCCAACTCCCGCCCCGTATAGCCAAACCGGAAGTCAAAATTAGGATCGGTTTCGCTAGTGACCTGACCAAAGCTGTCATAAACGATGTGATTTAGCACCGTACCGCTGTTATCAATCACATCCCGCACCGAGCCCTGGTGGTCGCTTAATGCCCAGTGGGTTTTATAAATAGTTGCTTCGAAATCAATCGTGGGCATTGCCCACTCTACATACTGACTTACTTAGAGCTTAGTAATAGTCGTAAACGTCTGACTGCGGATTCATTGGGTCAGGCGCAAAGGCTAGCCAAAGCGGAAACTGCAGCAAGGAGAGGCTCACCTTGTCCTCAGATTCATCGATCACAATTAGCGGCAACAGGTTATTTTCCTGTAGTCGTTCAGCGCGCTGAGCCAAGGACTCTGGGGACTCAAACAGAGTAATCCCCCGACCCGTGCCGAAGTCACTCCGGGTCACACCTAAACAATCTTGAAACCCGCGCCGCCATTCCCCCAGGCGTTCGGGGCTATTAGCCAGCATCAGGACCCGTAGGCGATCGCCATACAAAGCATTCAAAATTGAAATCGCGGCTGAGGCCACTAATACATTCTGCAGGCGGCTACTGAGGCTTTTAATCGCCCCTCGCCCGCCTTGCTTGAGCAGCCAGTTGGCCGTGCGTTCAGCATGGATGGGCTCAAAGGTACGCCTGAGCTGCCAGGCGGGGCCATAGTAGTCGGGCCGCAAACGATATTGATCTAGCAAGCTCTGAATGCGCTCAGCCTGACGCTGAAATCGGGATTGAGCCAGTTCGACCGTATCCCGATTGTCCTCGGGGCGCGGCGTCGGAGCAGTCCGCTCTTCCCGCCGGGTGGGTGGGGCCATGTCTAATTGCTCTGCTGCAGTGGCCAAATCTTGGAGGCTACCCACCAGATATTCTTTAAACCCCTGTACCCGTACCGCTAAATCTTGGGACGCCCCTGCAAAGGTGGTTTTCATCTCCACTTCGATGCGATCGCGTCTTCGTTCCAGCTTTTCAATTTCCAACTCTAGGGATCGCTTGCGCCGCTCTAAATCCCCCACCCCTTGGTTGATCATGCGGGCAATGTCTGCTTGAACCTGATCAGTAGTACTTTTGCCGCCGTCTTTTGGAGAGAGCGAAGGCAAAGGTTTGGGAGAAGCAGAGTCGGAGGAAAGCGCAGGGTCGTCAGCGGTCATAGTCTAAAGCAATGTTGAGTTAAAGCCAGCGTATCAACAGAAACAGACACGTACCGTTTTAGGACGCTGAAGTAACACCCTCTTCGTTGAGGGGAATGTGGACCTGTAGCTGCTTCCGTAGGGATTCTGGCTTGAATAGAATGGGCAGAAAATGGATGCTGTTCACCTCCCGAAAGTAGAACAGAATCGGGATCGGTGACCAAAAGATGTCCCACGTATTCCAGTCCTGATAAGGAAAGCGACGGATGCGGGTCTCACCGCGATAAATATCTAAATCTGTAGCGGTGAAAACCAGCCTTAGGGTGTAAGCCTGGAACAGCAAAAAAACGGAGAACAAGGCAATTACCATACCAACCCAGATTTGCAGCGCCATCACAGGCAGGGCAATCAGAAATAGGCCCATGGGAATGCGATAGCTGGGCTCTAGGGTTGTGGATGTCTTGGCGGTGACCACTGAGGAATCAGAAGGCATTACAGAATCGTTGAATAGGCCATATCATGGCTCCATTGTAAGGGGTTCACCGGCGACAATTGTCCCCAGGGAGCGTACTAAACTCCACCTAGAACAGCACTGCCAGTCCCCTGGAACATTAACCAAGACAGGAAAAAGTTGCTGATAAAAATCGCTAGCAGAGCTGTGACTACAGCAGTCGTGGTCGATTGACCGACCCCTTTAGCGCCGCCCGTGGTGGTCAACCCCCAACTGGTGCCAATCACCGCAATCAATAGGCCAAAAATGAAAGCTTTAATGATGGCGCTGATCAAATCCCAGATGCTGAGAAAATTCTGGGCTGAATTCAGAAAGACCGTTTGAGAAATGCCATACAGATGGGTGGCGATCACAAGGCCCCCCGTCATCCCCGTCAAAAAGGACAATAGGGTCAGCACCGGCAGCATCAGGGCACAAGCTACCACCCGGGGGATGACTAAGTAGTCGATCGGATCCGTTTTGAGAATTTGCAGCGCATCGATCTGCTCGGTCACCTTCATGGTGCCAATCTCAGCGGCAAAGGCGGATCCAACCCGACCCGCCAAGATGACTGCGGTCAAAACTGGGGCCAGCTCTCGGGCCAGGGTTAAAGCCAAAACGCCCCCAACGGCGGTGCTGGCCCCAAAGTTAATAAATTCGCGGGTGACCTGAATAGTAAATACCATGCCCACAAAGCTGGCTGTGAGCAGAGCGATCAGCAGGGATTCAGGGCCGACCGCAGCCATCTGTTCGACGGTATTGCGTCGGTGTAAAGGACGGGAAATCAGATGCATTACCACCTGTCCGCCCAACAAAATGGCCGCCAGTAAGCGACGGCTCCACTGCTGCAAATTGGATGCGCCCGTGGCCTGGGTCAATGGAACACCTCACAACGCGAGGGGAACAGTTGATTGCGCCACGTCATGGTTAAACTGAACCCCTTTATCTCATCAGGTTAAAGGGATGCCTCGACTTTCTCAAGGTGACTTTCTCAAAGTAAAAATGGCCTTTACTGCAGACCGCTGGGTTGAAGCCGAGCTCAACGCAGTTGAATGGGCCATTTCCCTCCTAATCAGGGGGGAAATGACAGTTCCTGAGGGTGGTCTCACATCTTCTTAGTTATTAGCCAGGCTGTTAGCCAGCAAATGCACGTCTCGTTGGGGGAAGGGAATAGAGATTCCTTCGGCATCTAGGCGTTTCTTAACCGCCTCATGGGTGTTGAAATAAACCGCCCAGTAGTTATCTGGATGGGTCCAGGGACGCACGGCAAAGTTGACGCTGCTATCGGCTAACTCCATCACGGCGACCGTCGGTTTGGGATCCTTTAGCACCAGGGGATCTTGAGCCAGGGTATCGGCGATCGCCCCCTTTACCTGGTCAATATCCGCCTCGTAGGCGACCCCAATCACCGTATCCACCCGCAGTTTACCGAGGGCACTGTGGTTGATGATGTTGTCCCCGGTCAAGCTGGCATTCGGCACGATCACTCGCTTGTTGTCTAGGGTCACTAGGGCGGTGGTGAGCAAGTCAATATGCTCGACTCGCCCAAACACCCCAGCCCCTTCAATCAGGTCTCCCACGTTAAAGGGGCGGAAGATAATGATCAGCGCCCCAGAGGCAAAGTTAGAGAGCGACCCCTGTAAGGCTAAGCCAATGGCTAAACCTGCCGCCCCCAACACAGCCACCAGTGAAGCCGTTTGTATGCCGAGACGATTTAGAGCGGCAATCACCGTCATAGCCAGCACCCCGTAATAACTCAGGGTCATCACAAAGGAGGTCAAGGTAGGATCTACTTTGGTTTTGACCAACAATCGACGGACGAGGCGGCGGGTTAGCTTAGCTGCCCAGCTACCAATAAAGAAAATGGCGATCGCCGCGATCACATTCAAGCCAAAACGGGTGATCAAGTCCCGCAATATCTCTATGTATTCATCGAATTCCAACACGTTTCAGCACTCCTAAATGAGGTATTGCGTTATCTGGGCGCGTCATCAGTCACGGGTAAAAGCCTTGCTGGGCAAGCATTACCGCACTCGTTTCTATAATATTGCTAGGGGCTGAAACCGTTTCACCAAAAGAGTCCTAGTTTTAATTGATGACAGCCCCTAAATAAAGCCAAGGACCCGTAGCCGCTCGGGGATATATGTTCGTCGTCTCAAGATACCGTGACCCCAAACATCTTTGCCGACTTTTTCCACCCACCCCGGCTCCAATGGCATTCCCTTTGGAGGCTGCTATGGGTCGTCGTGATTGGGTTTGGTCTAGTCGGTTGCCACGGCGCACCCACCGATAGCGAAGCTGGGGTCCACATTACCCTCTGGCAGGGAATCGGACCCCCTCAGAACCGAGACTTTTTCCAGACTCTGGTTCAGGACTTCAACGAGAGCCATCCCCACATCCAGGTGGACTCCTTATATGTCGGTCATCCTGACCAACAAATTCCCAAAATATTGACGGCTGTAGTCGGCAATGCCGCCCCTGATATTCTCTGGTATTCCCCCAATCTGACCGGTCAACTGGTCGAGTTAGAGGCCCTAGAGGCCCTCGATGACTGGTGGGCTAATTTGCCGCTACGGGCGCAGATTGATCCAGCCTTGTTGGAGACCATGACCTTTGAAGGTCACCTCTGGTCGATTCCTTTTGGCGCTAACAATGGTGCGGTCTACTATCGGCCCAGTTTATTTGAGCAAGCTGGCATCACCCATATCCCTGAAACCTGGGCCGAGCTGAGACAAGCCGCCCAAGCCTTGACCCAAGACCTTGATGGGGACAGCGATCGCCACGGCATCTTTCTCTCTTTAGGCAAGGGCGAGTGGAATGTGTTTGCCTGGTTACCCTTTGTCTACAGCGCTGGCGGCTGGCTCGAAAAAGAGGGTCAGCCCGATTTGGTTAATGAGGGAGCGATCGCCGCCCTCACCTTTGCCCAATCGCTGGTCCAAGATGGCTCGGCTATGCTTTCGCCCCCAGAGCGAGGGTTTGAGGTAGATAACTTTTTGACCGGGCGGGTCGCCATGCAAATTACCGGGCCTTGGACCCTAGGGCAAATGCAGGCTGCAGGCATCGATTTTGACGTGTTTCCACTGCCAGCCGACCAGACCCCAGCCGCCGTCTTGGGGGGCGAAAATTTCTTCCTGTGTAAAACCACCCCTGAGAAGCGTCAAGCTGCCCTCACCTTTTTGGAATATATTCTGAGCGATCGATTCCAACTGGCCTGGGCGACCCAGACCGGCTTTTTACCGGTCAATTTGCGCGTGCGGCAAAGCCCTGAGTACCAAGCCTTTTTAGAACAAAATCCATTGCTGCGGGTGTTCCTAACCCAAATGAATGGGGCCAGGGTAAGGCCCCTAATCGCTAAATATCCTTACTTATCCGAAAACTTTGGTCGGGCGATCGAGGCTACCCTTTTAGGGGAAGACCCAACCACAGCGCTGCAACAAAGTCAGGCGCGTTTGAACTTAATTTGGGGGTCATGAGCGATATGCGCTTTTCTAAAGGGGCCAAAACTGACCCAGAAACCACCCTAGAAACGCTTAAATTGGTGATCTACCTGGTCCCCATCTTTGGCTTTTTCCCCTCCCTTTGGAGCCTCTATCGCCGAGGGGGTAGCCGCCGCGAACAGGCCACCAGCCGCACCGCCGTTATCCTGGCGCTCACTTGGCTATTGGTCTATGGCGCAACCGGGGCCGGTGCCCAAGCCATTGATAGCCTCACCGCCCGCTTTCTAATCACCGGCTTGCTCAGCACCACGGGCTACTTCATCACCAACCTGTGGCTGATGGTGCGATTGCTCCAGGGTAAGTCAGTGCGCATCCCTGGGCTCAGTCGTTGGGGCGATCGCCTGTAACTGCCCCGCCTGTTTAAAAGCACCTTTCCATGGGGGAAGGCCCAATGTCCTTTGAGCCCATTGCCGAAAAACAGTGGCAATCTTGCGATTCATCAATACAATACACGTGGTAATTGCCCAGAAACCTTCGTTGGCGATTACTCAGCTCGTCCTAGGAATTGAATCTTTCTCCGGACAGCCTCCCCCACGTCGGGAAAATCCTGTTCATGCGTAAATTCGTTAAGACCTTCCGTATTCTGTCTTTAGCTCTCGTGCACTGAGGTGTTTTGTGTCCAGCCGAAAAAATCGCTCAGTTGCACCTGATACTGCGCCCCACAAAAAAGTTCGTACCCACGTTGCCCCTAAACGTCGTTTCCGTATTCCCCGCTGGCTCGGGGTCGGGGTTGCACTCGTGGGCGTTGCCAGCATCTCTGCTGTTGGCGGAGCCTACCTGGCCCTCTCCCTGGGCAGCACCCCCCTACTTCAGAATGAGCTGTCACAGGACGAGGCCGATGCCTTCAACCAAGATGACCCGATCACCAGCTCAGGTAACCTGCAGTTGCCGGGGCTAACGCGGCCCGTCAATATCCTGGTGTTGGGTATGAAGGTTTTAACCACTGATGTCGATAATCCCCCGCCGGGCACAGAGGACTTGGGCTATCACGCCCTCGTGAATTCCTTTGATGGCCTGTCCGACACCATGCTGCTGGTCAGGTTCAATCCCCACACCAACCAAATGGTCGTGCTCTCGATTCCCCGTGATACCCGCACCTGGGTGGCAGGAGAGTTAACCAAGCTCAATGAAGCCAACTACTACGGGGGACCGGCGATGGCAGCGCGATCGGTGAGTGACCTCTTAGGGGGCGTGGGCATAGATCGCTATGTGCGCATCAATGTCCAAGGGGTTGAAAAACTCGTGGATGCCCTGGGTGGGGTGACCGTTGATGTCCCCAAGGACATGCGCTACCAAGATGACAGCCAGCACCTTTACATCAACCTCAAGGCTGGGGAGCAAGAACTCAACGGCGACCAGGCCCTCCAGTTCCTGCGGTTTCGCTATGACAACAACGGTGACATTGGCCGTATTCAGCGACAGCAGATGTTGATGCGAGCCATCATTGAGCAATCTTTGAATCCTGCTACCATCACCCGTCTCCCCAAAATCCTCTCCGTGATTCAGTCCAACGTAGACACGAATTTGAGTGTGGAAGAGCTGCTGGCTTTGACGGGCTTCGCCGCCCAGACGAATCGCTCCAATGTGCAGATGCTGATGCTACCCGGAGATTTCAGCTCCCCCAGCGAGTTTGAGCTGAGCTACTGGCTCCCCAGCCTGCGGCAAATTGACCAGATGGTGGCCGAATACTTTAGCTATGGCAGTCAGCAGGTGTCCGCTTCTGAAGACCCCAGCTATTTGCGCATTGCTGTTCAGGACAGCACGGGTGATCCCGTGGCCGTGGATGAACTCTTCAATGTGCTGAATGAGAGCGGTTACCGCAATGTCTATCTCGATGATGACTGGCACCATGAGCTGCCGATTACGCGCATTGTGGCTCAACAAGGGGACCAAGCCAGTGCCGCCACCCTGCAGCGGTTCTTAGGGGTAGGCGAAGTCCGAGTGGAAAGTACCGGTGTGCTCAACTCAGACATCACGATTCAACTGGGGCGCGACTGGCTACAGGAATACGGCACCAGTTCCAGCCTTTATTAACTGAGTGCGGGGCAAGGAAACTAGACTGAAGGTGTCACAGCCTTTAGCCCACCAGAGCCAACTACACTGCCGCCCAGCGATCAATACCTGCAGCAAGAGCTCGACAAACTCATGCACGACGCCCTATAGACTGACATCCTGCCGCCCAACCTTACCCTCACCGACCTCAACCACGAAATCTTCAACCTGATTCGCCCCTTCTCATTTGTGGGCGACATTGGCGAAGACCCTGATGATTATCGAATCCAGCGGGAGCCTACCGATCCAACGCAATCCACTGCGCCATAGTCGCTGAAATCGAGCCGAGTCGGGACCGATTCATGCTCGGCTGGAGGAATCACGATGGTGTTGCCCTCTAGGGTAATCACGCGATCATCCCGGTCTCCCAAAACAGCCTGCCCCACTCGGGTCATGACTAGGCGTTTACGATCGCGGTGGTCATACTCGTAGTCAGTCGAAAAACGGACCACCAGCACATGGGTGAAATAGCCCCTGCCGCCCGTATTTTGCCAAACCCGCAGCACATGCAACCCATTGTCGAGACGCCCCAGCCATTGATAGGCGCTGCTGTAGGTGATGTCTTGATCAATGCGGGGTTGCCAGGTGGCGAGGATGGCCCCCTGCCAAGGCCCGGCATCAATGGTAGAAATATCGGCCCAGTAGCGATTGGTTTCGGCGGTACTGCCTTCGATATCCAGAGCGATCGGCCCCGGCTCAGTATCCGATAACCAGGGCAGTAGGTCGCTAACGGCACGGGGGTTGATCGGCTCCCTTTGGAATTCGAAGAAGTAATTGGCCGCTTGCAAGGGTGTGAACGGATTTGCCGGAGAGAGGGCCTGAATCTGTGACTCAGGGGCGATCTCAGGGGTCTCATCGGACAGGCGAGCCGATAACGGTAAAGGAGCAAGCATAAGGATAGCCAAAACCGCCAGCAGTGCCATATGCCAATGTCTCAATAGGCTGCTTCGCTTGACCTTCCGCCGCCAAAACCGTATTGCGCCCATTGCTCCTTGCCTCAAAAACACCGTCCCTACCTACACCTCAGGGATCCGCTTTCCCAGAGGCAGCATCCGTAAATCACCAGGGCCTTGCTGAAGGTGGCCGTTGAACCCGCGATGGATAAGGAGAATGATCACCGATGGCCCGCTCACTGGAGAAAGGCCTCTCCTTACTCGAAAAAATCTTTTGGTTGCGAAGCGTCTTGGTGCTTTTGGTGGCTTTTGGCCTGACCGCAGGCATTACCGTGCCGAAGCTATATAAGGCTGGACAAATCAAAGGCTGGTTCCCAGGGGCGACAACCACTGAAGAAACTCTGACCCAAAAGTGGCATCAAACCCCGCACCCCAATGACAGTAACGTTTACTGGGTGGCTTGGTCAGAGGCGAGTATTCAGACTGAAGGGGACCATCGCCTCAGGGTGACGCCAGAACGCTGGGACGAACTCGACGTAGGTACGGAAATTGAAGTGATTTGGGTGGGGGGCGATCGCACCCCTTACCTCCGTGATGGTCGTTTTGTTTCTGTAGGAAACCTTGCCTTTGATGGGGTGCTACTGCTCCTGATGAGTTTTTTGAGTGTTGCCATAGTGGCGAGTATGGTGAACACGCACCTCAGTAAAGGGACAAAAGATTGAAGGCAAAATTCTTTCTTTTGCAGGGAAAATCAGTCACTGTCCGTTGTAGGAAATCAAGGCCATAAAAAACAGGAGAAGTAGAGATACTTCTCCTGCGGTAATCATGTCTCAATCAACGACCAATGAAGGTCACATTGCTAACTTAGTAGCGGTAAGAACCGGAGTTGCTACCGGGCTTGTGGACGATAAAGCTGGTGATCTGACACTGCTTAACGTTGTCAAAGCCCACAACCCGGATGTAGCAGTTGGAGTACTCAGAACGGCAAGCCTGTACTTCACTCAGTACTTCAGAGGTGGTGGTGGCGTTGAACAAAGGCAGCTTCCACATGGTCCAGTAGTAAACCTCAGGATCAGAGGTCTCATTGAATTCCACGGCAGGGAAATAACCCATCTTTAGGATGTAAGAAATTTGCCGCTCAATTTGAGCATCCGTTAGAGGGGGCAAGTAAGACAGAGTTTCGTAACGACGCTCTTTTGGCAGAGTTTTCATGGTTCCTCGCTAGTTGATAAGTTAAGGGTCGGTTTAGAGCCAAAAAGGCTCGAACTCAGTATCTGGATAAACATCACAGATGTGATGCCGACAAACTCAGGGCTCTTCTGGGGAGACATCAAAATCGGTACTTGACGGCTTAGAAACATCTGCGCCTTCAGGAAGCTCAGATTCCAATGCATGCTCTCCATCCCCGAGTTGGGTAATGCGCTCTAAATGCTGGCGGCGGTGTTCCATATTGGCTTGCTGGATACTCGTGGTAACCATCTCGGGCAAGAATTCACAGATACCCTCTGCAATTTCCTGACGAATGGTCATCACTCGCATGGCCAGCGCTACATTTTCCTGGAGGAGGCTACTCAGATAGCGTTCGCCATCCTGCAGGGCTTCCCGAGAGGAAAAGTTGTTTAGCCAATAGGCACTGGCGGGATTGGTTTCCTTCAACTGACCCAGTACGGTCTTCACGGCCTGGTAAGTTACATAGCTCGTGAGAACTTTAGCTGCATCCTTAGCCGGTTGCTTGAGATCCATAGAGCATCTCTCGAACGGTTGAAGCCAACCCCATCCATGGGGGGCAGCCCTGATCTAACCCCGAAGTCTTTGCAGATTCGGTAACTTAGGCAGCATTCCTAAGGGTTTTAGAAACTTGCCTAATAGAGGTCTACCCCAACCCAAACTGCCGCTAAAGGAGCACCTAAACCACATCCAACTTGAAAACGAGCGTTTTACCGCAGGGAGAACTACGGGCTTGGATGTGGATAGCGTCTAGGCGCTCCTCCGCATTTTTAGATGGTGTCAACGGTGTCGAACTCGAACTTGATCTCTTTCCAGAGTTCACAAGCCGCTGCCAGTTCAGGAGACCACTTGCAAGCTTCGCGGATGATGTCGCCACCTTCGCGGTTGAGGTCACGGCCTTCGTTACGGGCCTGAACGCAAGCTTCGAGCGCAACTCGGTTAGCGGTTGCACCAGGAGCATTACCCCAGGGGTGACCCAAGGTACCGCCACCAAACTGCAGAACGGAGTCATCACCGAAGATTTCAACCAGGGCAGGCATGTGCCATACGTGAATACCACCAGAAGCGACGGCCATTACACCACCCATGGAAGCCCAGTCTTGGGTGAAATAAACACCGCGAGACTTGTCTTGCTCGATGTAGTTTTCGCGCAGCAGGTCAACAAAGCCCAAGGTGCCGGCGCGATCGCCTTCCAACTTACCCACAACGGTACCGGTGTGGATGTGGTCACCACCCGACATCCGCAGGCACTTAGCCAGTACGCGGAAGTGAATACCGTGGTTTTTCTGGCGGTCAATCACAGCGTGCATCGCACGGTGGATGTGCAGCAGTACGCCATTATCGCGACACCAGTGGGCCAGAGTGGTGTTAGCGGTGAAACCACCGGTCAAGAAGTCGTGCATGACGATGGGCATGTCGAGTTCTTTGGCGTACTGAGCCCGCTTCAGCATCTCTTCGCAGGTGGCGGCGGTCACGTTCAGGTAGTGGCCTTTGATTTCACCCGTTTCAGCTTGAGACTTGTGAATTGCATCAGCTACGAACAGGAAGCGATCGCGCCAGCGCTGGAAGGGCTGGGAGTTGATGTTCTCGTCGTCTTTGGTGAAGTCAAGACCGCCGCGCAGACATTCGTAAACGGCACGACCGTAGTTTTTGGCCGATAGACCCAACTTGGGCTTAATGGTGCAGCCCAGCAGTGGACGGCCATACTTGTTGATGCGATCGCGCTCAACTTGGATGCCGTGGGGAGGACCTTGGAAGGTCTTGAGGTACGCAACCGGAATCCGCAAGTCTTCTAGACGCAAGGCCCGTAGAGCCTTGAAGCCAAAAACGTTACCCACCAAGGAGGTCAGCAGGTTGGTAACTGAACCTTCCTCAAACAAATCGAGGGGATAGGCAACGTAGCAAATATATTGATTGTCTTCGCCAGGGACAGGCTCGACATCGTAACAACGGCCCTTGTAGCGATCCATATCGGTCAACAGGTCGGTCCACACGGTGGTCCAAGTACCGGTTGAGGATTCCGCGGCCACCGCTGCAGCACATTCTTCGGGGGGGACACCGGGCTGTGGCGTCATCCGGAATGCCGCCAAGATATCGGTATCTTTGGGCGTGTAATCCGGCGTGTAATAGGTCAGTTTGTAGTCCTTAACCCCGGCCTGATATCCAGATTTTGACTGAGTCGTTGTCTGAGAGTAAGACATATCTCCCTTTCCTGATCCTGTATCAATCCATAAACAGACACCACCTTTTGTGCCCCCATTAACTGGCGCAGGATCTCTCAGAGATCACCCGTAGAACGGAGCTGTTAAAACCTGCCACACAAGCAGGTGGTGTTTAGAAAAAGTACTTGTAAACCGCTCAGAACAACGCCTGAAACGAGCTTCCGTACTGGATCGTGGGTCTCCTGTAATACCCCACGCCCTTAAGAATACTATCAGCCATCAGATAAGTTTGGTTTCGGAAGTTCTGTATATATTCATAAACAAAGTTTATGAATGCCCATGTCATACCATTGAGCACTATCTCTTTATGTAACTGCTGCAGAGCTAATTGAAGTGAGGAGCGGCAGCGGTTTTTCTCTGTAGGAAATAATGCCAGATCTATAATTTTGCTCCACAGGGATTAAACAAACTCTTAAGCAAGTAAAGCTGGGTGCTGGGGTCCATTCTGGGGCATCTGTTGACAAGCCTTGGGGTTGGCGTTATCAAAGGTCAGCAGATCATGAAGCTGCAGCTAATATATGGACTATTCGTGCTGATGTGTCGCCCTTAGGGTGCAGGGCTAATCAACAGGGAGAACGCAGTCATGGAGCATGGCGCAATGAAAATCGGTTGGGTGGGTTTAGGACTCTTGCTGGCACTGCTCACGACTGGGCAGGCCGAAGCGCGCAATGGCGAGATTACGCAGGTGGAGCCCCAAGGGTTGGCTCAGGTGGATCCGAGTGAAACAGATGGAGAGCGCGTTTACACCCCAGAGCTGCCGCCCAACAATGCCGATCCCTTGCCGTCAGAACGGCCTCCAACCGAGCGGCCCGCTATTGATTACCGCATTCCGGCTTTGCAAGGGGACTATACCGGCAGCCTCTGGATTGGCACTTGGCAAGGTGAAGTGGCCCGAATTGATCCAGAAACGGGTCGGGTCCAGGCCCGAATTCCAGTTCCCAGCCGCACGATTGAGGCTCTTGCCCAAGATCGAGTCGGGCGGATCTGGGTGGGCACCTATACCGGCTTGATCCGTGTCGACCCCCGCACCAACACCATTACCGCTCAAAACTACGCGCTGCCCTCTAATCGGGTGCTCGACCTATTAATTGATACCCGAGGCTTTCTCTGGGTGGGCACCGATCGCGGTCTGGCCATGATTAGCCCCGACGAGGGCCTGTTGATGACCACCCTGCAATATCTGCCAGGGGTGAGTGCCAACGCCCTTGCCCTTGATGACAACGGCCACCTCTGGGTCGGTACCCTAGATGGCCTGGTTCAAATCAATACCGCCAGCGCCTACCCCATCCGGCGCGTGCAGGGTCTGCCAGGACAGGCCGTCAATACCATTGTCCGCGGTCCCCATGGTCAACTCTGGGTGGGCACCCCTGATGCCTTGCTCGTGGTTGATCCACAAACCGGTAGCCTCATCCGTACCGTGGGGATTATGCAGCGGCAAAATGTGGTTTCCCTCGGGTTTGACAGCACCCGTGCCCTCTGGGTCGGCACCCAAGATGCGCTGTACAAAATTAATCCCTACAATGGCGCTTCCCTTGGTCAAGTCAGGGGACTGCCGTCGGGACGTGTCCTGGCGTTAGCACCCGGTGTGGGCAATAAAGTTTGGCTGGGCACAGCTGAGGGACTGGCCTGGGTGAGCCTAACCACGGGCTACGCAACGCCCCATGGGGACTTCGCCAATCCAGACGTTTGGAATTAAAGATCTAAATCGGCAGCAATTACGAGCGCGGTTGCTTGCTGCCCGTAGATTCACAGAGGGGTTACCCCTTCATCGCAGTTGCCAGGGGTCATCTAAGGGATTTTTCGGAGCCACTTCACCAATCCACCGGATCGCCTCTTTCGCGACTGTAAACTCTGTTAGCCTTGAGAGGTTAACAACAGGAATGCAGGCTCATCCGGCGTATATGGCCCTTTCACCAACGGCAAATATCCTGGTGGATATGGAAAGGCGACTGCGGCCTTTGTTACCAGCAGATTTATATGCCGCGGCTTGGATTGATCCAGCGTCTGCATCGTTGATGCGGGTCTTTGAGCATCTGCGGACCCTCCTACATATTTTGATCAATTACGTCCCTCGGGATGTTTATAACCACCCCCCTCTCCCCGGCGAAGTCCGCTATGGCTGGCAAGAAGGGACGTTACTCTTTACCGATCTAGCCGGATTCACGCCCCTGCTCGAAGCCCGTGCTGCGCAAGGCATTGACGGGGCCGAGCTGCTGTTGAAGCTGCTCAACAGCTACTTTGCGGAAATGATCGAAATTGTCAGCAAGTCGGGGGGCAACTTGCTGGAATTTACCGGCGATGCCTTGCTGGTGCAGTTTCCGGCAGATCAGGGTCGCCATGATGTGGCACAGGCGGTCCATGCGGGGTTGAGAATGCAGCGGGCAATGCATTCTTTTCGCCGCATTCCGACCAACAAAGGCGAGCTATCGCTGCAGATGCGAGTCGGCCTCCATGAAGGGCGATTTGTGAAAGCAGACATTGGCACACCCCAACGCATGACCCATGTCTTGCTAGGACGCGCGGTCACTATTGCTAAGCAATCGGAAGGGGCCGGGTTGGTTGGCAAGGTGTCTTTGACCGATGAGGTCAAACAGCACTTGGGCGATCGCATCACGCTCAAGTCTAACGGCGACAATTATTGGTTGGTGGAAGATGACTTTAGTGCTGAGGAACTGGGGGAATACGAAATCACCCTGGCCCGCCGCCGCCAACCTACACCAATGCTGTTCGATCGCAGTGTCGAAGCCCTGCTCACTGAGATTCGCACCTCAATTGATCTGATTGAGCCCCTAGCCAGCTACTTGCCCCGCTCTATCTTGCGGCTCTTAGTGGAAACCGCCGCAGATCGCCGCATTCCCCCCTCATTTCCCACCATTGCTGTGGCGTTCGTGAATCTAATCGGTTTACCAGAGTCGGTGGATGATTCTTTGCCAGAAGAAACCGAGTATCTAGTGGACTGTTTCTCCGATGCCTTTTCGCTGATCAACGGCGTGGTGGAACTGAAGGGCGGCATTTTGCAAAAGGTCACCTATCACTCGATCGGTTCTGAAATGCTGATGCATTTTGGGGTGCTCAACCCTGACCCCAGTGACCCCTTTCGGGCGGCAGATTCAGTCCTTGCCATTCGTGACTTGATTGAGTCATTACCTTCACCCACGGTGCAGGGCAAAAAAATCCGCGTTACCTACCGGATTGGCCTCACCTATGGACCCGTGTTTGGGGCGGAAATTGGCGAAAAGCGAGGACGGCGGGAGTTTAACGTGTTGGGCGATACGGTCAACACGGCAGCGCGGTTGATGAGCCGTGCGGGCGAAAACGAGATTTTGATGAATCAGTTTATGTACGGGCAGATTGGCAATCACTTCCAGGCCAAGTCATTGGGGCAGATTGCCCTCAAAGGGAAATCCCAAACTCAACCGGTGTATGCCCTAGAGGCACGACATACCCCAGACTACTAAGCTGATTTCAAACTGCCGAATTCAGTAAGTTCTTAGCCATTACTAGCTTTTCAAAGAGATTATTTATCTTTTCCAATAAAGCCCTTGAGTAATCCAATTAAATTCTTGAGATTCAAAGTGTTTTTAGCATCTCTGAGCCCCTTGGCTGCATTAATAGTAAGCGCCCCCTCAAACAAGTCTATTTGGCCAACTTCCACCCATCTCCCTACTAGTGGAACTGCTTCTTTATCCTTGCCTTTCTGAGATTCAATCAAAACGGCTGGCGTAAGTAACTGATGCTTCAGGCTATGTATGGTTAGATTTTTCTGTTCGATAGTTGCATTCTTCTGTTCAATAATAGAACTTTGCAGCATAACTTGGCTCTGATAACTTAATATCTGACCATGAAGCATCTGAATTCTGACATCAGAGAGATCAGGGAGTTCAATATCAGCAACAGGCAAGTGTAGATATACCTGTAAAGCCTCTCGAATATTATCTAAAGCTTCTGCTTTGTCTTCAGGAGTCACCGAAAATAGAATTTCTCCAGAATCCTGCTCAGACAAGGCTACTTTGGCTTGAATTCCTACATCCTTCAAAAATTCATAAAAGTATTGAAGATATTGAACGCAAACAGTTTTGACCTCATCAGGGAAATCAAAACACTTAAAAATCGTATTTGAATTAGAATTCTCCCGGAGATTTTTAATGGTTTTTTCATAAGTCTCATAGAGAATTCTAGAGATATCAATCAGCATTTCCTCTAGACTTAATTGATAAGCCTTCTCGTTTATCTCAATATCTATTGTCAAGATGAAATTTTGACTAGAAATATCTTCCTTTAATATTTCGACAGGGAATTCATAAAGATCATTCCCGATCTCCGAAAATTTTTTGTCAAATATTGGCAGAAATTCTTTTATACTCCATAAAAGATTCCATTCCAAAGGAGACAGATCTAAGAAAATATAAATCTTGTGAGGATTCAACTCTCCTACCAAGTGAAATGAATCTACCGTGAAGCATGTAAATTCATCAAATGGACCTTTCAATGTGGACTTAGGTAGGTTAAACACTAATTCACGGAAATTTTTGCAGATCTCCTCTATTGAACACTTAGAAATGATTTGATATGAAATGCTTGACTTTAGAGGATATTTGGAAAGTATCAATCAGCACTCATTTCGAGAAAAGGCTTCC
>ERZ1740060.510-NODE-510-length-20486-cov-8.698938_pt1 | contig 20486 bp, 21 predicted proteins | sample MGYA00581743_ERZ1740060 | MGnify/ENA primary metagenome ERZ1740060 (study PRJEB43018, sample SAMN04849235) | marine metagenome | isolation source: floating plastic debris | place: Pacific Ocean | collected 2008-08-27 | study: EMG produced TPA metagenomics assembly...
AGATTCGACGTGATCAGACAGATATGAATACACCTGAAACTTAGTTTACAAAGTACTAAATCATTAACTTCTATTGAATTACACAGTGATAAATACTTGCTGCTTAGCATAAGAGGGAGCTGTAGGGCATTGCCCACCAGCCCTATTTCAATTGCTTCTGCTGTTTGACCCAGGCTCGAAGGACTTTCTCCGCCTCAATTTCATCCTGCCGAGCCAAAGTCAAAAATTCATAGAGCTTAGCTTTAGGCACAAAGGGAAAAGTCGGGCTGATCGCCTGTTCCCCATAGTGGCCATCCTGAAGCTGGTAAATCCGCCACTCTTTGCCGTTGAAACGCCAGAATTCGGGGACCCCCAGGGCCGCATAAAGGCTCAGTTTATCGATGTCGGTGTGAGTGATATCGACCTCTACTACCAAGTCCGGCGGGGGATCGTCCTGAAAATTGACCGTGCGTCCGGCCACCCGAGGCTGATTTTGGATATAAAACGCATTGTCTGGTTCTGGACTGCGGCTCAGATCCTCCCGTTCGAGGGTGGTAGAGCGCATAGATTTGATGCGTTGACCTAGCTCTGACACCAAAAAGTAGATGAACCGACCTATTAACTCAGCAGCAAACTCGTGATCTTCTAGGGGCATGGTGATTTCTAAAATTCCCCGGTCGTAGGTCAAGCGGGCCGAGCGGGATTCACCCAGGGCTTGCAGAATTTGCTGGTAGGCCTGCCAGTCAAGGTGGTGAAAAGCCACACGCTTTTCACCGACGGGTTGGGGAACGGTAACCTTAGCAGCAGCAACCATAGGCTTGCCCGATAACAGTTGGTTTAATCTTAATCTCCCTGCGGAACAGGCATCTGGATAATCAAACACCGCTTGAGTCGCCTTGAAGTTTAGTTCCTATGTCTCAGACCCCTGATCAGGCTGCGAAGGCCGCCAAGCAAAAATTTCGCGATGAAGTCGTGGGCCATCTGAATCAGGTCGCCCCAGTGACGGCTCGGGCCATGTTTGGCGGCTATGGCCTTTACAACGAAGGTATTATGTTTGCCTTGATTGCCTACAACACGGTCTATTTCAAAGTGGACGATGACAATCGCGCCGACTTTGAAGCCCAAGGGATGTCGCCATTTACTTACGACGGTAAGGGGAAGCCCATCACCATGTCCTACTACGAAATTCCCACTGCCGTTTGGCAAGATCCCCCAACCCTAGCTGCCTGGGTGGATAAGGCCCAGGCGGCAGGCCGACGCGCCAAACAGGGGAAGCGGCGATGGTCCTCTGGGACCGGTCTTTGACCATCGCGCTAAGGGGCCGAATCTAGCCATGACTACGGAAGACTGGGTATCCAGAAGCATTTTGCGTAAATCCTATGCAAAATGAGATCGCAGCCGGGTCAAGAACCAGGCGGTAACGGCGGCAAAATAAAGGCGGTTGCCCCATGGATGGCGGCAGAACGCTCCCGGTAGGGGACTTTGCCATCAGGTTGTTCGGTGTATTGCCGACAGAAGTCTACGAGGGCCTGGGAAGCATCAGTGGGGGATAGGTTGCTCAGGATAAAGGTCAGCTTATCAGGAGCCGCCAGGGTGACATTGCAGGGCTGACTGCACTGGGCCATACACCGCACCGGCTGGATTTGCACCGCTGATGCCAGGTTGGCCTGGGCAAGGTCTGCTTGCAATTGGTCAATCAAATACTGGCCACCGGAAACCCCAGCGCGGGCCTTCTCAGGGGCAGAAAATTGACAGAGCGAACAAACAAAAAGAGTGGCTGGAGTCATCAATTTTCTCGGCTTTATTCAACGTCATTACGGGTTAAGCAAACTGCTAAGCTCCTCGTCCGGGTTTTCCCCCCTCGGGAGGGGCTGGAGGTGGGTTTCCGGTGGATAGCCTAACAGTTGACCCACCCCGCCCTACGGGCACCCCTCCCAAGAGGGGATTTTTCGGTCAGCTTTCCTTATCCCGTACTCAGGTTATTCAGAAGCAGGACAGCATGAGGCGAGAGTGGCTTTAAACCGATCTATTGCCACAATCATTTCGTTGGAGGCATTGGGTCAGACTGGCTAGCGCGGCATCCCATGGGCGGAGCTAGCCATGAAAATAATGCGTCTGCAATATCGCTGACAGACTCAGGTTTGGGCCGGATGCAGTGAGGTCTGTCGCCAGAGCAGTGCTCCATGGATGAGAGAGATCGCCCCTGCCCAAAGCAACTGCTTTCTAAACAGGCGGGCAATGATATCCCACCCCATGGCGTGGCCCTCGGCCAGCAGCGGGTAGGCCAGCATAATCAGCCCTTGATACAGCACAAAGCCCACCAGAACGGCAAGCAGCACCCACAGGCCGTGCCCCAGTCCAGCAGACTGACTGAAAGCTGGTCGCACCATGGCAAAACTAACGACCAGCAGCGTGCCCAGCCCCATCAATGCCCCCCAGGTGAAAGCGATGGCGGTGAGCGGGTAGCCCCGCATCCCAAAACCGATAGTTTGATTAATTAGCCAAAGGCCCAGGGCCACGGTGATCGCCCGCCGTCGAGGGAGACTGACACCGCTCAGAACTGCAAAGGCAACCAGGGGGGTATGGGCATAAACGATATTACTGGCCGTGCCCAGCGCTAAGAGTAAAAAGGGCCAAACCCGACTGTGGGCCAGCGATCGCCAAGCCAGAGCAAACCCACGGTTCAAAGGGGCGACGGGAGAAGACGACTGAACGGTCATGGTTGCACCTCCCCCGTTCCAACCGGTTGATCTGGGGATGCCTGATCTGGGGATGCAGAACGCCTGTAGGGCGCCCCTAAAACAAGCGCCGCTGTCCCGTGACAGCAACGTAGAAAATGTTGAATCATCATCTGTACCTCGCAGATGTTGTGGATTTTGTCGGATCACATCGGCGGGCATTCTGACTGAGAGGCATTGCTCCTCCTTCACAGTTGCGGGACAGCGGCAGATTTGCACTGCACTTTCCCCGTTTCCTCTAGCGGCTGCTCCCCACTAGAGCCGATGCATTTACAAGCACCCTAGCATTCCAATACCGGCCTTGAGTATTGAGATTTAATATCACTGCCTTAGCTCAGCCTATGGCAATGTCAAGATTCAGAACGTGGTGTCGAGGTTACGAGACCCACGGTCACAGTCGTGGGTCGACCCACGCTACTCCAATTTTCGATAGTTGACAAGCCACTAGAGCATGGCCCGCGTCTTAAAGCTGCCAGCATCGATCAAATCGATTCAAAAATTCCGGCTTCCAGCTCGTAAATAGCCGACATTACTCCAGTTTCAGGATTCGTTAAGAGGGACTGCTGCACATCCTTTAAATAGTCCAGCAGGTTGGCCCGCAGCAAAGGACGCTCCACATCCACCGTGTGCTGATAATCCCAGATATCCCAGATAAAGATGCCAACGCCAACAATGGGGTCAATCAGGGTGGTGCCTAACTCGGCGGCAACAGTCCCCCCGGTTTTGGCCGCCAGTTTAGCCGTGGCCTTACCCGCCAGCTTAGTGCTGATCTTGCTGCCGATCTTTCCAGCCGTAGCCAAGATCAGCGGTTTAGTGAGTAAATAGCTACTGCCTCCCACCAGCATCTTTAGTGAGAGGTTAGAGATATTGCCTTCGGTGTCTTGGATCGTGGTGGAGATATCGCTGAGATAGCGATCCCATTGCCCTTGGGGGATGCGGTATTGGCTCTGGACCTTGTCGATGTTTTGGCTCAGGGCTTTGACGTAGTAGCTAACGGTGTCGTTGGTCATCACTTCCAAACGCATCTGGGCATTGCGGGGCACCAGCACCCGTTTAGCAAACTCCCGCTGAAAGGCTTCGGTAAAGCGGGCATTGACGGCAGCGTTGGCGCTCTGACGCTCGTCATCCCCGGTGACAAAATTCACTAGCGTTGACCAGCCCCACACAAAGGGCGTGGTGAACTCGATCTTCTTTTGGTTGAAGTAGTCGAAGTACCAGTCTAGGAAGTCATCGACGCGGGGCACCAGGTCTTTTCGCCAATCCTCCAACTGAATTGCGGCAAAGGTTTCGGTGCTGGATCGGGCCGCCCGCACCGCCTCTGACAGGGCCTTGTCCATCTTGGCCTGTTTGGGCAGGGGCTGGAGGGTAATTTCGGTGCGGGGTTGTAATAAACGCTCGACTTGGGCGGGGGCGATCGCATTCGATAACAGCGCCTTGCCCAGCAGCGGCACAATCACCACCAAAATGATCGCCCCCCAAATGATCGGCTGCAGGGATTTCAGCAGTGCGCCCCAAGCCTGGATGCGCTGGGTCTTGCCTTAATCTCAATCTGGGCCCCTCGGGGGGGTGGGTTTTTGGGTTTTGGGGGGGCGGGGGGCGTCAGGTGAGGGAGGCGATGGTGATTTGGTGGAGCTGCTTGAGGGACTAGCGGATGGGGTTTGGCGCGTTGTGGACCGAGCTGAGGATTGGGAGCTGCGCGAGAATTCTTGGAAAGTGGGGCCACCCATACGGGTCGGGGATGAGCCGGGGGTGGGCCGCACCACAAATTCCTCAAAAGCAGCAGGGACTTTTGGCGGCTTCTTGGCCCCGGAACCGTCATTGCTGGGTGTTCCCGAACTGCTTTTAGGCGGCTTCCCCATATTCCCCATTGGTTCATTGCGTCCGACAGATTGGGCTCTCTGCCAAAATACGAGAGCCTTTTGATGGCGTCAAAAAAACGAGGCCCAAGGGGAAGAAACTTCACAAAAACTGAGCTTTGTGGGCTAAAGCACTAAGCGGCACTTGCCGGGGCATCGCGCTTCAAAGCCCCATCTTCCATATGCACGATGCGATCGGCCACATCCAAAATGCGGCTGTCGTGGGTGACCAGCAAAATGGTGCAACCCTGCTCCTTAGCCAGACTTTGCATCAGCGTCACCACATCTCGCCCCGTCTTACTGTCCAGCGCCGCCGTCGGTTCATCGGCCAACAGCAGCTTGGGGCGACTGACCAGGGCGCGGGCGATCGCCACCCTTTGCTTTTGCCCCCCTGAGAGCTGATCGTGGTAGTGATCCAGCCGTTCCTCCAGCCCCACTAGCGTCAGCATTTCAGCCGCCATCAGGTTCATTTTTTCCACCGAATAGTGGGGATGCACCTCTAACCCCATGCGCACATTCTGACGAGCAGTCAGGCTTTCATGGAGGTTGTGAGCCTGAAAGATATAGCCCGACTGGCGGCGGGCCTGCACCAGCCCCTCGATTGTGGCCCCGCACAGCTCTTGGCCCAGAAACTTGAGGCTGCCGGTTTGCACCTGACGCAGGCCCCCAATCAAGGTGAGCAGGGTGGTTTTACCGGAGCCGGAGGGGCCGGTCATCAAGACGATTTCACCCCCATGGATATTGAGGTCAATATCAAAGAGCACCTGCTTTTGGCGATCGCCATTCCCAAAAGAATGGCTGACCTTGCGAATGGCAATAACCGGTTGGGGTTTAAACATAAAGACTCCTGAGATGTTTTGCCTGCACGCTGCTCGACTTAATCAACTGGACGGAATTTAGAACCCTGACGAATTTTTGCCAGCCTCGCCCCTGTCGTCTTACCGTGCGCATTCACGACCTAAACCGCATCTCCCTTTCGGGGGGTTTGGGGGAGTTAGGCCCCCATATCAGGGGGTTTGGGGGCCAGCCCCCAATTCCGACATTGGCTCTTCTGGGGGACAAGCAACTTGCAAACCCCTTTTCTGAAAAGCGATAGAACGACTTTTGCGTAAAGAATAGTTCTGGGGAGGGATGGCCGTAGACCGGGGTGGGTCACTGGCGCTGCGTATGGATCGAAAACCCACCCCTAACCCCTTCCCAGAGGGGAAGAAACCTTGGATTTGCCCATTCCATATTGGCGCTAAAACATGTCGGCGGGGTCGGCGGAGCGGAGCTTGTTGGTGGCGACAGCTCCCGAAAACAAGCACATGAGCAGGGTCATGATCAGCACCGTCACAGCACGATTCACGGTCATGTAAATCGGCAGGGCCGTAGCGGTGGCGGCGATATGGTAGACCCCCATGGGCAGCAGCAGCCCTGGGATGAAGCCCAAAAACGCCATGATCAGGCTTTCTTCGAACACGATGGTGAGCAAATAGCTTTGGCGGTAGCCCATGGCTTTGAAGGTGGCGTATTCCTTCAGGTGGGCATTCACATCGGTGGACAGCACCTGGTAGACAATCACCACTCCCACCACAAAGGCCATCGCCGCCCCAATCGTGAAGATGAATCCGATCGGGCTTTCCGTCTGAATTTGCTGTAGCTCATCCTGGACGAAATCCTCTAGGGTCATGGCTTCCACATCGTTGGGGAGATGGGCTTGTAGCGCCTGGGCCACCTGCTCAGGGTCGTAACCGGGCTCCACGTGGAGCAAGCCGATGCTGACGCTGCCTGGATCCCGACGAGGAAAGAGCTGCAAGAAGTTTTGGCTGCTGGTAATCAGCAATCCATCGGTGCCAAAGGACGCCCCCAAACTGAAGAGGCCCCGAATGGATAGGGTGCGCCCCTCCGCCTCAGTGCTGACCCACTGCTGGTTTTCGACTTGGGCAATGGTTTGGCTATAGTCCCCCCGAGCCCCGCGATCGAACAGCACCACGTCGGGCACTTTTACCCGGTACAACTGAGCGTTCATTTCCGGCAGGTTAAAGGCCGGAAACTCCGGGTCAAAACCTATCACCTGCAGGGAGGCTTCTTCGTTGGTTTCGGGGTGATTCCAGTTGATGTTATTGGAATAGAGGGCGTGGGCCGAGGCCACGCCAGGAATATCTTGGGCCTGAAAAAGTCGCCTGCGGGTAAAGGTGGAGAGCTTCTGGGTGGTTTCGGCTTCCGGGCTGACCAGAATCAGATCGGCACTCAGGGCGGCGCGGATGCGGGTGTTGCTTTCGTAGAGCGACTCCTGAAAGCCCAGCTGCAAAAACATCATCAAATCCGCAAAGGCAATGCCCGATAGGGCCACCAGAAAGCGACCTTTATGGCGGCTGAGCTGCAGCCAACCCAAGGGAGTGCGGCGCTTTAGATTGTTGAGCCAGTTCTTCACAGGGCAATCTCCACTTCCACTTGCAGATTGGTGAAGGTGGCGGCGACCTGGCTGGACGGTTCATCCAGCCGCACCCGTACTTCGATGACTTTGGCGTCAATGTTTTGGCTGGGGTCGGTGTTGATCACCCCCTGCTGCTCCACCTTTAGCCCCACCCATTCCACGGTGCCGCGCAGCTCCTCCGAGAGGGCCGTGCTCAAGACCCGCACCGACTGACCGGGCTGCACCTTTTGCACATCGCTTTCGTAGACCTCAGCGATCGCCACCATCTGCTCGGTTTGGCCAATTTCGGCAATGCCGTCTGAATCAACTACCTCCCCAGCGCGGGTGTGGATATCCATGATTACCCCCGCTTGGGGGGAACGTACGTAAGCCTGCTCCAGACTAGCTTCGGCCTGATCCACTGCCGCCTGGGCGCGGCTCAGCTCTGCCTGCAAAACCTGCACATCTACGGGGCGCACCGTGGCGATCGCCGACAGGGTGGCCTCGGCCTTATTCACTTCCGGGGAACGGGTGGTTTGCAGTCGGGCCAACTCCGCCTGGGCCTGCTGCAAGGTTTGCTGGGTGGTTTGCCAAGTGAGCTGACGGGCATCCCGCTCCGAGGCAGAAATTGCCCCCTGGCCGTAGAGACTTTCATAGCGCTGGGCTTCAACATCGGCATTTTGAACCTCTGCCTGGAGGCGATCCACCGTGGCCTGTTGGGCCGTAATTCGGGCCTGTTGATCGGCTTCGAGTCGGGTAATTTCGGCTCGTTGGGTATTAATGTCGCCAGGGCTGGCTCCGGCCCGCACCTGATCCAGGCGGGCTTCGGCCACGGCCACATCCTGCAGGGCCTGGTCATAGCTGGCCTGGAGGCGATCGCGGCTATCTAAAATCGCAATCACCTCACCTACCTCAACGGCGTCGCCCACCGTGACCAAAAGCTGCTCGATGCGACTCTCTTGACTGGAGGTGGGGGCCGTCAGGGCGATGACTTCACCGGCAGGCTCTAAATGCCCTAAGGCCGTAACGGTCTGAATCTCCGGCGCAACCAGAGCCGCCGCCTCCGGTACGTCGGTCGAAGCCTGCAGCCGCCAGTACAGCAAACTGCCACCAGCGCCGAGGACCGCTAAGCTGGCGATCACGAGCCAAAACCGGCGTCCAGAGGGCAATGAGAAACGAGGGGAGCTTGCACAGTCCATGGCATCCGTACCTCACGGGATGAGTCATCAAAGGGACAACTTTACTAAACCGGTTAGTAAAGTTACTGAACAGTTTAGTTAGAGTAAGAAGGACCGTCAATAAGTTCGATAAAATTCCCCCATACCCGCTCCCCTGAGGCCCCAGATTTGACCGACCCCAGACCGCAATTGATCCGTAACCTGACCGATAAAGCCCTGCTTATTTTGGAAGGGGCTCTCAAAACCTTCGCGGTGCGCGGCTATGCGGCGTCCAGCATGGATCGGATTGCGGCGGAGGCAGGGGTCTCAAAACCCACCCTCTACAGCTACTTTCAGGACAAAGAAGGGTTATTCAAAGCCCTGATCTGCCAGTTCATCCAAAACAAACCCCATGCAGCCTTGGATGAAAGCCTGCTGATGCAAGCGCCGCTGCGAGACAGTCTGAAATATTTAGCCCGCACGCTGCTGGATGACACGACGGGTAAGCAACCCCAGTTCACGTTCATTCGGCTGGTGATTGGGGAGTCGGAGCGGTTTCCCAATTTGGCCCGCACTTTTCTTGAACAGGCCCACAAGCCCGTCCTTGAAAAACTGACCGACTTATTTGCTAACCATCCCGATTCCAACGCGACAGATCCTGAAGTATCGGCCCGAATCTTTGGGGGCAGCATCATCCACTACATGATCACCCAGGAGATTTTGCACGGGCGCGATCTGGTGCCGATGGAGCGAGATCGCTTCATCGATGGACTCGTGGATGTGCTGGTGAAATAGTCCCGTTGGCCCATTAACGGTGAGGATTAGCTGAGCGTCTTTCCCACTGAGTTTTACCTCATCCTCAATCCCATAATCCCCTTGGGTTCTTTTATCCTGGGCATCAATTCAGATAGGGAATACACGCGTGGGGGAGATCCCAGGATTCTGCTGACTCATTTGTCGTGTTTGCTTACCCCGACACAAGAACCCTGGGATCTGGAGGTCGCGGGACGGTTACGAGATCCCTTCCTGAGCATCAATCAGATAGGGAGTACAACCAGACACCGCCTGCCAGCAGAGAAATGAGCGATCAGGCAATCGCCTAACCTGCCCCTAAAATGGAACGTAGCAGGTCTGACCGTCGCATAGGTGCTCTGAATGGTTCAATCACCCGCTAAAACATTGACCCTACAAGCGTTTCTGCAGCAGCCAGAAACCAAACCCGCCAGCGAATATATCGACGGCCAGATTATTCAAAAGCCCATGCCCAAAGGCAAACATAGCCTGCTGCAAACGCGACTCTCTGCCGTCCTCAATGCGGCCCTACAACCTGAACAAATCGCCTGGGCCTTCGTAGAACTGCGCTGTACTTTTGGTGGGCGCTCCATCGTTCCTGATGTCAGTGTCTTCACCTGGCCGCGCATCCCTTGTGACGCCAATGGTGAGATTGCCAATGCCATCGACACCTATCCCGATTGGACTATTGAGATTTTGTCCCCCGACCAGAGCCAAACTCGGGTCACCAAAAATATTCTGCATTGCCTGCAACATGGAACGCAGCTTGGCTGGCTGATCGACCCAGATGAACAAACTGTGCTGGTGTATTTACCACCAGATCAAGTCAAGATTTTTGATCAACCGACTGACGTGTTACCCGCCGCTGCCTTCGCAGCTAATGTTCGCTTAACGGTCAGTGAATTATTTGGCTGGCTGGTCATTCGTTCCTGAGATTAAAGACCACCTGCAATGGACTGTTGAGTTGTCACCTTTATTGCTTGAGTCCACAGCCCAGCCTGACACTCCATCAAGACCGTTCCAGCAGGGGCTTGAGACGGCGGAATAGGCCAAAGGCAGCAGGGCGCAGCGCCTGGGGCAATTTGGCCAGGGCCAGACCCACTTGGGCTTTCTTGGGGGAATGGGCTTGACCCGCTTGAACCAAGGCTGTGCCCTGGGCAGTATCGCCGCTCTCAATCAGCCTGAGCCCGAGTAAGAGCTGGGTCTCTCGGAGGCGCTGCTGACGGATGGTTTCAATATCGGCCTCTGAAAAGTCAAACGCCTCTAAATAGGCAATCTTGTCTCGCAGGTAGGGGATGGCGCGGCCAATCCCCTGCTGCTCAGGATGAAAGCGGTATTCCATCAGGCGATCGGGCAGATAGTAGGCGGTTCTGCCCGCTAGGGCCAGTCGCACAAATAGGTCATTGTCTTCACAGTTCTGCAGGTTAGGCCGCATGTAATCTACTGCGGTCAAAACCGAGCGGCGGAATAGGGTCGCCCCTACTTGCAAACACTGCCGCACAAACACCGTCGGCAGCAGATCTGAAATCACCCCAGCGGGCAACTCCGTGCGGCCCCAACGGGCCGAATTTGCATCGGTTAGGGCTGGATCGCGCTGGCTCTGGGGGTCAATCACCCAGTGATCGGTGCTGACGAAATCGACGCCGGGATGCTGCTCTAGTATTGCTACGGTCTCTGCCAAGAAGTCGGGGGTGAGGCGATCGTCATCGTCAAACTTGATGAAATAGTCGCCCTGGGCGGCGCGGAACCCCGAAATCATATTGTTGCTCTTGCCAATGTTTTGGGGATGGCGCAGGTAGTGAATGCGGGGATCGGTCAACTCAGCCATCATTGCTGGGGTGCCATCTTGGGAACCATCATCACAGACGATTAGCTCAAAGTCCTCAAACCGCTGAGCAAGCACGCTCTGAATCGCCTGATTGAGGAGGGATGCTCGGTTATAGGTGGGTATACAAACACTGACTTTAGCCATGGCACGCGATCGCTCAACAATGGGCCGACTGCCCTAGCTCAGACTGCCCAGACCCCATTACGGCAACGCAGCCTCTATGAAAATTCTGATGCTTTCCGCCACCTTTCCCTATCCGCCCAGTCGGGGGGGAACCCAGGTGCGGACCTTTAACTTACTGAAGCACCTGCAGCGTGACCATGAGATTACCCTCGTCACCCAGCGCAGTGCCGATGTGAGTGATCAAGACATTGAGGGGTTGCACAACTGGGTCACCACGCTACAAGTTTTTCCAGTGCCTATCAATACTGGCCCTAGGGGTGCCCTGGGCAAGGGGCTGCGCTTCGGTCAGTTTGTGCTGACGGGGACGCCGCCCAACGTGCGCTCCAATCATTCCCCGGCTATGCAGGCTTGGGTTGAGCAGCAGGTGAAAACGCAGACATTTGATGCCCTCACCGCTGAGCATTGCGTGAATGAACGCTACGTCACCCCAGCGGTGCAGGCGAAGATTCCTCGCCGCATTGTGAATATTCACAGCTCGGTATACGGCACCTGTAAACAGCAGTTAGCCACCGGCACCGCCGAGAAACCCCTGCGCGATCGCCTCAACCTATCCCTGCTGAAGCGCTACGAAACTCAATACTGCGGCAAGTTTACTGACCTGGTGGTCACCACTGAGGAAGACGCCCAGCAGTTGCAGGAACTGAGGCCCGATCGCCCTGTCCATGTGGTCACCAATGGGGTGGATTTAGAGACTTTCCCGATGCGGTCTGCCGATCCAGGCGGTCAGCATCTGGTGTTTATGGGTGCCATGGATAACCTGCCCAATATCGATGCGGTTACCTTCCTCAGTCGCGAGATTTTGCCCTTGGTGCAGGCCTGTTACCCGGAGACCACCCTGTCTCTGGTGGGCTCTCGTCCGGTGCCTGAGGTCCAGGCCTTGGCGGAGTTGCCAGGGGTGACGGTCACCGGGCGGGTGCCCTCCATGGTGGACTATCTGCACAAAGGGACGATTTGCGTGATTCCGATGCGGACGGGCTACGGCATTAAGAACAAAACCCTGGAAGCATTGGCGGCAGGTACCCCGGTGGTGGCCAGCGATCGCGGTCTTGAGGGCCTCACAGTCGATGGTCCAGACGTTCCCCTAGGGGCGCTCAGAGCCCATACAGCCCCAGACTTTGCCAATGCCATTGGTCGGTTATTGGACGATGCCGCCCTGCGGCAGACCCTATCTTTGAACGGACGCACTATGATTGAGGCGACTTACACCTGGACAGCGGCTGGACAGCGCTATCAGCAGGTGTTGACCGGTTAAGTTCCCGCTATGCCCCTCTCCCTGCCTGCCCGCTTCAAGCCCCGCCGCCGCCCTAAAAAGGGTGCAGTGCAGGTCTGGACTTCCCATAAGGCATCTTGGCCCCAGCGGTTGACGGGGGTGTTAACGGTATCTCTGGGACTTTCGGGGGCGATCGCCCTCGGCATTGGCGGCACCTGGCTGGGCAGCACGCTGCTGTTGCGTCCTAATCCCCCGGCTTGGCTGACCCGTTACTTTCCTCAACAGAGCGCTCGTTGGGGCACAGAATCGCCCCAGTCTTGGGCTGAGATCACCGCCGAACTACAGGCCCAGGGGCAACAGGCGGGGACGCTTCTGGCCTTAGACACCGTTAGTCGTGACCCCAACGCAGCAGGGCTGTGGCTGCTGCCCGTGCTTGCCGCTCAGGACAGCGACCAAATCGTAGCCCTCAACCTCTACGGAGAGCACCATCAAACCGCTGATGGTCCGGTGCTGCAGCCGCTGGATCGCATTACCCTACAAGCCCCGCTTGAATCCACTGTGATGGAGCCCTTGTCCCAGGCGGGGCTCGGGCAGTTGACCTCCACCCAGCCCTTGCCCTTAACAGAACTGCGGTCCTTAGAAGGGACTGACCTACCCGGAGCCTGGCTCACCCTGACCGGAGACTGGCGCAAAAGCGGCAGCCCGATTCGCTATGGCCAAGTGATTCACATTGATGCGCGGGCGTTGACGGTGCGGGCGCTGATGAACTGGAGTAGCCCGCCGCAACAATTGCCCCTGTGGCACAACCTCGATCAAGCCGGATTACCGGAATTAATCGTCAATCAGAGCGTCGGCCTAGAGCCCAACTTCAAGGCTTACACCATTGAAGGGCTATCTTCGCCGCTGTTCTCATTGCGGCTAGCCCCGGTGGATTTACAAGAAGCTGCCGTCACTCAAGATCCGGCCCAGGGGCCATACAACACGGCCTTGCGACTGGCCCGCCATGGTCTCTGGAACGAAGCTCAGCGCCGCTTAGCCAGCTTAAAGCAGCAGCATCCCAACCATTGGACTCCCGCTGCCGAGCGCCAGCATCGCCTGATTGCCCTCCATGGGGAACTGACCCAAACCCAGGCGGAGCGCGCCTGGTCACAGCCTAGCCAGAAGCTGCTGTCGCTGCTGATCGATGGCCGTTGGCAACTGGCCTTGACCTTTTTAGACGGGGAGGTGGGGTTTCAGCGGACGGTTTTGCCGCTGCTGCGCCAGGACACGACCGGGCGGCTGTGGCGGCGGATCACGGCCACCCTGCAGGTGAATCCCCGCCAGCCAGAGGCGCGACTATGGGGGGCGCTGTTGCTGTTGGCCCAGCAGGACCAGGCCAAAGCGGAAGCTTGGCTGAAGCAGAATGCTTTGGGTCAACAGCGGCTGCAGCAGTTTACTGAAATTGCCACCCGCCTGAATAGCCCAGCGGATGCCATCACCGTTGCCAATCGTCCCGTGCCGATCAATCCAGCTTCCCCCGCCAGTGCCATTCAACCGATTCAAGGTTGGATCGGCATTGCCACCCCTATTCGAGGGGTGCAGCTCAATCATTGGTATGCAGATCGCGATGACCTGACCTTGCCAGAGGGGCGGCAGTGGTACCAGGTGCAGGTCCATCGGGGCTGGGTAGCAGGGCAATGGCAATCTCTGGCCGCATCTCCATCGGAGTCTGAATTATGGGAGCGGTTGGGTCCATCCCCGACGTTGCAACTGCTGAACTCAGAGGGCGTTGGGGATGGAACGACGATCGCGATCGCTGCCATCCAACAACAAGGCAACCAAATCAATTTATTGGCGACGGGACCGTTGAATGGGGCAGGCAGTCCCCAACTGGCAATTTCTCCCCGTCAGTTCCGCCGTTTTGCAGACATTGCCCGTCAACCTTTCACCACGGTATATCAGCGCTATCCCGACGCCCTGGAGACGCTGGGATCGGTGTTGGGGCTGGGGAATCTTTCGGCAGTCCCGGCAAGTTCCCCAGGGCAAGGGCTGACGGTGCAGCTCCAGGATGTGACCGGGGATGGCCAAGCAGAAATTATTTTGTCACCTGAGGGGAAATCGGCGATCGTGGATAGCCAGGGGCAGATCCTCTTTCAAGTACCAGGCGGCGCGGTGCTGCTGGGGGGACTGGTGAATGGGGATGGCTCCCATATTTTGGTCACCCGTTCTGGCGGGCAATATCGGTTCTACGACTGGTCTATCGACCGACAGCGGTTTGAGTGAATTTTCAGATCACTTGAAACACCGCGATTCGAGTCAGTTATTGTTTACTGTTGCGCTTCAACGTCTTTCTTAAAGGATTGGATCTCTTCTTCTAAACGCTGAATCTCTAAGCTGTCACGAGCAGAGGCGTCTCTGAGCTGCTCTAAATCTTCTTCTAAGTCAAATATCTTGATTATCGTATCCGCTAGCTCAAGATGAGCTTTCCTTTGCTCCGACAACTGCTGCTTGAGGTGTTGCCTTTCCCACAGCAAGAATGTAGTTGATAACGTCATCCCCAAAGACAAAGGAATGAGAACAGCACTCATTTTGGGGTTCATCATAGAAATGAGTTTTGCGGCTCCGCCACTTTAAATCAAGACAGAGCTTCCAGCAGACTAACCCACCAGAGGAAGCGCACCCAAGAATTGTTCACTTTTGCATTGCCCGATTACAGCGTCTCCATGAGCCAACGCATTAGGGCACTGTCATCTTCGGTTTGAGACTTTGCTAACGCCTCGGTTACTAATGCCATTGTCAGCTCCGGCAGTACCTTCGACGTTTGAATCTCGCCACTGCGGCTCGCCGCAATCTCAAAGGCAATCACCTGCCGTTCCGCCACATTCACCACCCAATATTCCGCCACCCCCAGCCGCTCATAGAGCAACCGCTTTGCGCCTAGGTCATCCTTAAAAGAGCTGGCTCCAATTTCGATCGCTAATGTGGGGGGGCCAAAGGTATCCACATCCACGGGCGAATTATCTTGGGGCGGTAGCCGAAAGTCAGCCCCCACATAGAACGCCATATCTGGCTGACAGCCCCGAACACCCGTTTTGTAAAAGCTGCAATTGGTCAACCCCACTACCCGTAGATTGCGAAGCATGCCAAACAAACCGACCACCTGGGAAATCACCGTGTTGTGTCGCCCATGGCCCGCACCTAAAGGAGCCATCTCAATCCTCATGTAGCCCTGGTCAAAATAGCCCCGGCCCTCTTCATAGGTTGGCGCATCCATCGTGGCCACAAAGTCTTCCCAGGATGAACGCACCCAGTCGTCTGTTTTTATTTTTGGGGAAGTTGATAGAGCCATAGTCATCAACAAGAGCGTTGCAGCACAGGCAGTGCTGACTGATTCTAGTTTACTCGGCGCTATGGGCGGGCCTCCTGATATTGAGGTAAATCAATTAGTCCCGATATGTAAAGCAGGGGAGCATAAGGGGCAGGGGAGAGCTAGAAGCTGGAATGGTCACGTCAATTCAGCCACTATTAGCCAGAGTCTGGGAAACAGTTTGTGATTGACAGAAACGAGTATTTTGATGATTATCGAAATATGGAATCGACTCATCCCCAACCAGTAGATGCAATTGCCGCCACCTTTGCGGCCTTGGGGCAACCCTCGCGCCTCAAGATTGTGCGACTGCTGCTCTCGGCCCATCCCAAAGGGCTCCCCGCTGGGGAGATTCAGCGGGAACTGGGGATTGCGGCCCCAACCCTATCCCACCACCTGGATAAGCTCAGGCAGGTGGGGGTGATCGCCGCCGAGAAAGATCGCCAATGGATTTGGTACAGCGTTCGCTCTGATGCGCTCAAGTCTTTGATCGACTTTCTCTATGAGGAGTGCTGCACCCGCAACCATGTGGTTGAGTTAGATGCCTTAGACCCAGCCGATTCCGAAACCGCCTGCTGCGGCTAAAATTTTTTGCCCCTTATTTTGATTGTTCTCGAAATATAGAAGGAGCCTGATTAATGACATCCAATACCCTGACCCGATTGAACCGCAGCGTGCAGCAGCTGGATCGCGTATTTCTGGCGATCGCCCTCATCTTCCTGCTGCTCGCCATTTTGGTGCCTGCCCAGCTCTCCGACACGTTGAATTTCACCCTGATCAACCTGCTGCGGGTGGCTCCCTTTTTGCTGCTTTCAATTGGCATTGCTGCCTACGCCCAGGCCACCGGGGCGGACAACCTGATTTCCAAAGCCTTTCAGGGGCGGATGCCGGTAATGATTACGGTGGCGTCGCTGTTTGGGGCCTTTTCCCCCTTTTGTTCCTGCGGCGTGATTCCGCTGATTGCGGCGCTCCTGTCTATGGGTGTCCCAGTGGCACCCGTGATGGCCTTTTGGTTGGCCTCTCCCCTGATGGATCCCGCCATGTTTGTGCTGTCGGTGGGGACGTTAGGGATGCAGTTTACCCTCGCCAAAACCGTTGCCACCGTCGCCATTGGCCTACTGGGGGGCTTTGGAGTGCTGGCTCTGATGCGCTTAAACGTGGCCCAGGAGGCATTCGCTAACCCACTGCGAGACGGGGCGGGCAATGGGGGCTGTGGCGGTAGTCGCGTCCGCAAGCCCAAGCCCATTGTTTGGACATTTTGGACCGAGTCTGCCCGTCGCCAGACGTTCTGGGATGGGGCCGGTAAAAACGCCTGGTTCCTGGGTAAATGGCTGGCCCTGGCCTTTGTGCTGGAAAGTTTGATGTTGGTGTACGTGCCCGATGCCTGGATTCAAACCATTGCTGGGGATGGCAGTCTGCTTTCCGTGGTGGGCGCGTCTTTGGTGGGTATTCCCGCCTATCTGAATGGCTATGCGGCATTGCCATTGGTGAAAGGCTTGATTCAGCAGGGGATGGCCCCTGGCGCGGGCATGGCCTTTTTGCTGGCGGGGGGCGCGACGAGTATCCCGGCCATGATTGCGGTGTTTGCTTTGGCCCGTCGTCCGGTGTTTATGGCCTACCTGGGCTTTGCTTTTGTCGGCTCGGTGATCGCTGGTCTCACCTACAGTTTTGCGTTCTAAAGAGGATGCGATGGCAACACTTAAAACCCACATCGCCCTGCGAGTCACAGACCTAAACCGCTCTACTGGTTTTTATCGCGCCCTATTCGGGTAGAGCCGGTCAAGCATAAGGACAATTACACCAAGTTTGATCTGGAAAATCCGGCCCTCAACCTAACGCTAAATGTCACGACCAATGGGCGCTCGAAAGGGGCGCTCTCCCATCTGGGCATTCAGTATGACCTCACCGCCTGTGGCACCTATCCTTCATCCATCGCGACATTACATCTCCCGCAAGATCGCTCTAGGTGGCATCTCCAGCGGGTTCCGCTGCTGGTTCCGTGACCGCTTCTACAGGTTCGCCCTGTATCAAGGCTTCGATAAACGGATATAGGACCTCTTCGCCCTCCCCCAATAGCTGGCGTTCTTTTAGATCCACCAATCCTTGGGCCAAGGCGTCAGCCCGCTTCTTATAGTCGCGATGGCCGGTGAGTAAGTCGAGGAAGGCATTGCGCTCGATTTCATCACGGCTAGCATCCTCAGCGGTGGGGGATTGGTAAGCGGTTTCTTCCACGTCGTATTTGAGCAGGAAAATCAGGGCCTGACTCAGGGTTTGCAATTCTTGCTGGAGCTGTTTGGTATCGAGGGAGAGGCGCTCAAAGCCGACATTACCTTGGATGCGGAGTTCAACAATCGGAGCTTCGGCGGGCACTAACTGCTTTTTGGCGATCGCCCCGTTGATTTTGGCGATCGCCGCTTCCACCAATTCCTCCTGGCTTTCATCCCCCTGGGCTTTGACGATCAGCCGCACCATCGGGCGCTGCTGGTAGTCTTGCTTAAGTTCCGCCTGGACAACCTCTGCATTAATCTCGACCAGGTACGCCCCCCGCTCAAAGCTGCCCTCCTCAATATTGTTGGCCTCCAAGGAGCCGGGGTTAAACACCCAGCCTTCCTCGCTGTAGGCTTTGTGGATATGGCCCAGGGCCAAGTAATCGACCCCCACCTCTTTCAGCGGCAGTAGTTCCTGATATCGCAGTGCGCCGCTGTAGCGGGCAATTTGCCCCTCCAACCCGTGGTGGAACATCAGCAGGGTGTTGTCAGGACCGGGGGGTAGGGTGGCAACGGCCTCAGCAATCTTTTGAATCGCCTGGGGCGCGGCGGCCCCATACCAGTTGGAGCCCAGCACTCGCACCCCACACAGGTCGATGTACCCGCCGGAACGGCTCTCATCATCCCAAGGGCTATAGTCAAAGCCACCGTCCGCATCGGTGCTAGGCTCTAGCAGCTTTAGCAGCCCCCATTGGGAGAGGTATTTGAGCCAACTGGTGGTGGTGCCGTAGGGGCAGTTATCGTGGTTGCCCTCGATGGCCAGCACGGGGATACCTGCATCTTTGACCGCTTGCAAGCAGAGCTGGGCTTGGTTGAGTACGGCGGGTTGAATCATCCGTTGCTCAAACAGATCGCCGCAGATAATTACGAAATCGACTTCGGCTTGGATGGCGTAGCGATCGAGGACATTGGCAAGGGCGAAGTAGAAGTCTTTGGTGCGTTCTTTGTTGTTGTAGCGATCGAACCCCAGGTGGATATCGGAAATATGGAGGAAACGGGCCATGATTTCTCTATACTGATTCAGTTGTTTATAGCACCTGTTCTTCAGGATTCAGATCCGCCATCTCAAGCATTACTTTCTCCCACACGCTCTAAAACAGTGTTGTACAAGGACTCTGAAACCCAAAAGCCAGCCTGATGAATTAAGGCATCTAGCAAAGGTTTAACCGCAACAATCAATCCTCTTGCTTTTGCCTCGACTAAAATCCCCATAATTCCTGTGTAACGTAGCGCAAATCTAGCTGCGATTAGCCGCCCCCGGCGTTCATCCATCAAGACTTGATCCGCCTGCAATTCGACGGCGAGAGAGATCGCCTCTGCTTCCCCAAGATCCAACTCACCGCTGAGCGCTTCAAGAATGTCGCGCTTATTAACGCGACGAATTTGAATCCAGTCCAATTGCTGAACCTCTGTGACACCTGCCACTGGAAAATCGGGATCGGTTAACTCTCGGTATACCGCCTCAGGAATCAAAACAGTCCCATAAAGTTGATGTAAAAGATGAAGCTGATGAATCGCGGCCAGATTGTTAATGGGCGATGTATCGCTGACAATGATCACAGCCGTCCCATCGCCTGCAAATTTTGAAGGTCTTGTTCAAAATCTTCCACCTCGTAGTGGATCGGAATACGACGGCTTGCCAGTAAATGTTGAAACGCCACCCGATGCATTCCCGCAAAACTGCTAGCTTGGGCAAGGGTCAGTTTTTGTTTCTCAAAGAGCATCACTGCAATCTCCTGAAGCATATCCGCTTCAGTCATACGTGCTGCGGTTAAAACTTGGTCAGGAACAATAACGCTCATCTTTGAGGCGACCATCTCAACTACATTGATTTCTGAATTTTACTCTGAACCTCAGCGGACCTACCACAAAATTCAGTCTTTCCATAAGATGTGAAAGGCAATGTCAGCAGAAATAAAGCAGCTCCACAAGCCACGCAAAATCTTATATTGGCATTCCTTGAACGCTTTTTGAATTCTGCTAATTGATGAGTACTTCGATAAAATCCAAATTCGCAATCTTCTAAATAATCAGATTCTATAGACTCACTCGCGATATATTTTTTAAGTCGCCTTATCTCTTTGTTCGTGCTCCGATTGAGTTCATTTAAGAGCGACTTGTTCTCTTGGGTGATCTGAATAGCTTGCTTTTTTAAATCACTATTCTCAAGCTCTATTTCCACAAATTTTGATTGTAGCTCGGAGTTATGTCTTGTTAAAGACTCCAGCGTTTTAAGTTTCTCCATTACGCCTATTTCTTTTATGAGGGCGCTGAGCTGGGCAGATGTATCTTCATGGTCGGGATTTATCTCAATGATGTCAGCCAAAATCTCGATGGCATCGAACTTTTTGTCTGCTTTGATCGCAGACATGGCCTGCTTATAGCCTTCAACAAGGCTTGCTTTTTGCCGTAGCGATTCCGCCTCTGGTAGTTCTGCTTGATGCTCTGGATATTGCCTGTGTAGATCTTCGAGATATTGAAGCGCCTCTTGATATAGACCTTGCTTTTCTAGCTCTAAGAGTTCTAATTTCTTCTGATTGAACTCTTCTGCTTCCATTTCTTTGCCCCCGCACATGCTCTAGTTGTGCATCATGTTGGCACAGCCGGAATTGGAGCGTCCATCACCGCATCTAAGAGCAGATCGGGTCCATACCGCACCACATCTGTACAAGGCAGTCCCGTCAATTCCGCCACCGCTTCAATCTCTGCCTTTGCCGCCGCCTCATCCAGCC
>ERZ1740060.511-NODE-511-length-20425-cov-5.534315_pt1 | contig 20425 bp, 16 predicted proteins | sample MGYA00581743_ERZ1740060 | MGnify/ENA primary metagenome ERZ1740060 (study PRJEB43018, sample SAMN04849235) | marine metagenome | isolation source: floating plastic debris | place: Pacific Ocean | collected 2008-08-27 | study: EMG produced TPA metagenomics assembly...
GCAGAAGACGGCATACGAGATTCATCGGTGACTGGAGTTCAGACGTGTGCTCTTTCCCCCCATTGGCCTCTTCCAGCAGGCCCGGCACCGGCGTGCCCTCATCGCCTTCACGCCCGAACAGCACCTCTTCCATGCGGTCAGGTTCGATAGAGGCGCATCCAACGCAAACAAAGGGTGCGTCCGCACGGTTGGAATTCGTGTGAATGTACCGTGCGGCGAGTTCCTTGCCACAGCCGGCAGGACCGCTGAGCATGACGCGCCCGTTGCTTTTCGTCACTTTGTCCAGTTGACTGATGAGCCCGCGAAACGCCGGGCTTTCGCCGAGCATTTCGGCCGGTCTGGTATCCTGACGTTTGAGCGCAATGTTTTCGCGACGCAGACGGCTGGTTTCCATACCGCGACGGATCACCACCAGCAGTTGATCGATATTGAACGGCTTCTCGATGAAGTCGTAGGCGCCCTGTTTGATCGCCGCGACGGCAATCTCGATATTACCGTGGCCAGATATGATAACCACCGGCACATCCGGGTAATCGCGTTTGACGCATTTCAGAATGTCGATCCCGTCCATGTGACTGTCCTTGAGCCAGATATCGAGGATCAGAAGTCCCGGACGTTCCTCGGCGATGGACTTCATGGCCTGATCGGAATTCGCCGCCACACGGGTGGAAAACCCTTCATCCTGCAAGATGTCCGAGATCAGCTCCCGGATGTCGCGTTCATCATCTACGATTAGAATATCGCTCATATCTGCCTCACACTGCCTGTTTTTCTGATGTTTGAAGTGAAATGTCGCTTGTCGACGCATGCGGGAGCCGGATCACCGCCATTGCTCCCGGTCTGGCACCCGGCTGAAACGCACTGGCATCCGCCAGCGTGAAACTACCGCCATGCTCTTCGATAATCTTCTTCACGATGGGCAACCCAAGTCCGGTGCCCTTCTCGCGCGTCGTCACATATGGCTCAAACAACCGCGACCGATCCGCGGGAAGCCCGATACCGTTATCGCTGATCCGGATTTCAACCATGCTCTCATCGCTCCGCGTTTCAATCCGGATCTCCGCCTCATGAGCACCTTTGCCTTCCTTTTCGTACAAGGTTTCAATTGCTTCACCGGCATTCTTGATCACATTTGTCAGCGCCTGGGATATCATTGTCGCGTCAACATCCGACCAGAGCGGCTCGTCCGTCATATCCGTCACGAACCGCACGTCGGGTTGCCCCGCTTCCTGCAGAACCACCGCCTCTCGCACCAGCGCGGTGAGGCTCTCAAGTTTGATCTGCGGCTCCGGCATCCGCGCGAATTTCGAAAACTCATCCACGATCCGCCGCAGGTCATTGGTTTGCCGGATGACCACATCGGTCAATTGTACGAGGTCCTCTGCCTGATCCTCATCCAGGCTTTTGATGAATTTTCGCTTTATGCGCTCAGTCGACAGCTGGATCGGTGTGAGCGGGTTCTTGATCTCGTGCGCAATCCGGCGCGCCACATCCCCCCAGGCGGCCATACGTTGCGCAGAGACCAGATCCGTCACATCATCGAAGGCCACCACATAGCCCTCTCTTCGTCCGGCCTCGCTGTCCCTTGTCGACATCCGGACCAAAAGGTTTTCCGTTCTTCCTGAACGGCTTACTTTGATTTCTTCTTGCAAGAAGTCGCTTTTGGAGGCGCGCAGTTTCTGAAAGAGTGTATCGAATTCCGGTACGGCAACGGACAAGGCCAAAGACTGCTGATCCTCTTCCCAGGCGAGCAATCGCGCAGCCGCCCGATTGACAAACGCCACGCGACCTTTCGCGTCGAGGCCAACGACGCCTGACGACACCGATCCCAGCACAGAATCAAACAGACGACGGCGCCGTTCGATCTGCTCGGTATTCGTTAAAAGCCGCTCCCGCTGCACTTTAAGCTGTCCTGTCATCTGGTTGAAGTAACGGGATAACTGGCTGATCTCGTCCTCACCGTCCTCTTCGCGGACCCGCGTATCCAGATCGCCCTCACCGACCCTCTGTGCCGCGCTGGTCAGTCGCCCCACAGGGCGCGACAAACGCTCCGCAAACCACATGCCCAGCCAGATCGCGGCGAGGATCAGGATAACCGCAAACCCGAGATACAGCAGACCAAACTCAAACAGGACACGATCGCGGTCCTCCTCACGCTGTTGATAGAAGCGCGCGGTCTCCTGCGTTTCGTCCAGCAAATTCAGAATATCGCCATCGACGTTCCGGCTGACGTACAAAAACCGATCCGGGATCTCTCTGAGAGGCAACAGCGCGCGAAACTCGTTGTTATCCCAATCGCGAATAACGACGCTCCCGTCTTCTAACGCCTGATCGAGCTGAGCTCGTGTCGGTCTTTCATAATCAAACAGGTACGAGCGTTCGCCGCGGGCTCTGATCTCTCCCAGGCCATCGATCACATAGGCCTCACGCAGCCCGCGTTGAATCTCGCGCTGTCCGCGCGAGAGAACCTGCCTGATATCCCCGTCGTCGATAAAGAGAGCGGCGCGTTTGGTGGCCTCGATCAGGGACACAAGGGCGCGCGCATCGGTTTCGAGATCCCGCCGCTGCTCTTCCTGATAGGCTTCGGCCGCGGCAACCGAACTGTCGACCACACGACCCACCCGGTCCGAAAACCAGGCTTCAAGCCCCATATTGATCGATAGCGTGGCAAAGACCGCAACCGTGATCGTGGGCAACAGAGCCATGATCGCGAAAACACCTGTCAATCGCAGGTGAAGGCGCGATCCCGCCGACCGTCTGCGCCGCGCCGCAATCATCTGCATGACCCGCTGCAACACGAGGGCTGCGACAATGATGACGTAGACCAGATCGGTCAGCAACACGACCCGGAGTGTGTTTGAGGATGCATTCCCGTCCAGCGGGCCCAGAACAAGGTACGTCAGAAACGCAAGGATGGGCCCGATCAGGACCAGACTCAGCGCAGCCGCGCCGCGCATGCGTTTCCAGCGGCGCAAACGCCCTATTTTGTCCCACGTCAATCCGCGTGTCGTTCCTGTCACGCACGACCTCCGCATCAACTCATCTTTTGGTGGCGCTGCTCGCGCGAACCTCAACATCTGGCGGCCGCTCGAAAACCAGCCACAGTGTTGTTGCAGTTTTACATCAATTTACGCCGTCGTGTCACGCGAATATCAAGCTCTGTGATCTTCTTGCGCAGGGTATTTCGGTTGATTCCGAGCAAATCGGCGCATTTTGCCTGATTTCCACCCGTGGCATCGAGGGCAATCTCGATCAATGGCAGCTCTACCTCGCGAAGGATTCGCCCATAGAGACCCGGCGGCGGCAGCACGTTTCCATGAAGATCGAAGTACCGTCGCATATGCCGCGCAACCGACGCCGAGAGCGTCTCTCCGGTGCCACGCCCCATGACCGGCGCCGCCTCCGGCTGGTTGCCCAGCACCGCCTCGACCTCCTGACGCGAAATTTCATCGCTGCGCGCCGTCAGACCCAGCCGCTGGATTGCGTTTTCCAGCTGACGCACATTTCCGGGCCACGAATACGCGCGCATCAGTTCCATCGCGTCATCCGACAATCGGCGGGCGGGATGGCCGTCCCGTTCGGCCCGCGACAGAAAGTGCGCGGCCAGAAGAGGCACGTCATCGACCCGCGCACGTAACGGCGGCACTTCGACCACAGCGCCCGACAGGCGGTAATAGAGGTCTTCACGAAGCTTGCCATCCTGCAGGCGGTCCGCCAGCCGGCCCAGAGACGTGGCCATGAACCGCGGCACGTGATCGCTCGGAGCATCCATCATGCGCACCAGCCGCGCCTGCGCCTCGGTGTCCATGTCCCCCACACCGTCGAGGACGATTGTACCGCCTTTGGCGCGGGCCATGATCCGGCTTGGCCCTTCGAGATCGCTAAGATCCGACGGACTTGCAGTCACAAAGGGCAGCGTTCGGCGGTCCGAAAAGTCATGAATGGCGCGCGCGATCAGGGTTTTCCCGGTCCCCGATTCCCCGGTGATCAGCACGGCAAGATCGGTGTTCATCAACCGTGCGACCACCCGATAGAGCCCCTGCATCGCGGGCGTGCGCCCAACAAGCGGAAGTTCATCAGGCCGTTCATTCGCAGCAGGAGCCACCCGGACCTGTGAAGATCGCTGCGCCAGGGCTCTGGCGGTGCGCTTCATCAGATCGGGTAAGTCGAAGGGTTTGGGCAGATAATCGAAGGCAGAGGCCTCTTCCGCCTGAATGGCCGTCATGATCGTATTCTGCGCCGAAATCACGATGACGGGTAGTCCGGGCCGGTCCTCGGAAATCTTGGGCAGCATCTCCAGCCCGTTTCCATCGGGCATCATCACATCGGTGATCACCGCATCGCCCTTGCCTTCCGCCACCCATCGCATGAGCGTTGTCAGCGAACTTGTCGCATGGACCCGGCATCCGGCCCGCGTCAGGGCCTGAGTGAGAACCGTGCGGATCGTACGGTCATCATCGGCGACTAGAACGGTCCCATCCATCAGTTTTCCTCCATGTCTTTTGCGGCTCTTGGCAGGGAAATACGGAACACAGTGCGTCCGGGCGCAGAAGTCACCGAAATCCAGCCATCCAGTTCCGAGACGATTTTAGCGGCAAGCGCCAGACCAAGGCCGGTGCCGTTCTCTCTGCCAGAGACAAAGGGTTCAAAAACATTGTTCGAGATTTCGGGCGGCAGACCCGGACCGTCATCGATGATCTCTATCTGCAATGGCAGGGATTTACCGCTCCCGCTGCCACGCCGTACGCGCAGCGATTGTTCGTAATAGGTATGCAGCCGGATCACGCCGCCCTGCTCGCCTGCGGCTTCCGCGGCATTTTTGAGAAGGTTCTGAACGACCTGAAGCAATTGATCCGGATCCCCGACAGCCAGCGGCAGCGACGGGTCATAATCCTCCCGGATCGTCATATGCGCGGCAAAGCCAACCAGCGCCGAGCGTCGCGCCCGGTCCAGGACATCGTGCAAATTGACAGCCTTCAGGCTGGGTTGCGTCACGTTTCCGAATTGCTCTACCTGTTCGAGCAGCGTGACGATGCGACGACTCTCGCTCACGATAAGATCTGTGAGTTCCAGATCATTCTTGCTCAGATTCATCGACAGAAGCTGTGCCGCGCCCGTGATGCCGGCCAGTGGATTTTTAATCTCGTGGGCCAGCATTTCGGCCATTCCGATGGCCGATCTCGCGGCAGACTTAACCGACTGGCTTTGCGTGACCCGCCCTGCGAGTTCGCGAGGGGAGATCAGCAGGATCATATGACCGCTTTTGCCCGTCAGAGGCGCGATCTGCAGATTGCACTGCAACGGGGCGCGATCCCCGGTCCCGACATCGATATCGTTGACAAAGAGCGGGGCCGTGTTCGTGCGCGCCCGTTCCAACGCTTCTTCCAGCGGGGCATCGACGGCCAACCTGTCCCAAACCGGTTTACCCCGGATCGCTTTGGCCGAGGTCATGAAAAACCCCTCAGCAGCGGGATTGATCTGGGCGATTTTGTCATCGGGGTCGAGAATAAGCGCCGGCACCGGCAGCGAGGTCCAGATCACGTCGTCCTGGAGCATCACGCCGCCCGATCCTCAGACAAAACGCACTCGAACGCCTCGGGAAGGCGCCGCAATACAATATCAGATCTGGTTTCGGTCAGAATGCTTTGCCGTAAAGACGGCGACGTGCCCGCGCCATCCAAATACCAGGCCAGATGCTTGCGCGCGACGCGGAGACCCAGATCGCGCCCATAGAAACCGAGCATTGCGTCATAATGGTCCTGCACCATAGTAGCGAGGGCGGATCCCCGCGGTGCAGCGGGGGCTGTCTGATTGTTGAGCTCTGCTGCAATGCGCGCGGGCAGCCAGGGCTGACCTCTGGCGGCGCGTCCGATCATGACGCCCTGAGCGCCGGAAGCCTTCAGCGCGGAGCGGGCGTCCTGCAGGTCCTTGATATCACCGTTGGCAATGACCGGAATACGCACCGCCTCGCTGATCCGGGCAATGGCACGCCAATCGGCGGTGCCGCGATAGAACTGACAGCGCGTTCTGCCGTGGATCGTAATCATCGTGATGCCCGCCGCCTCGGCCTTTGCCGCGAGAGCGGGCGCATTCCGGCAGTCATCGTCCCAACCCAATCGCGTTTTCAGCGTCACGGGGACAGCAACGGCGGCGACAACAGCCTCGATCAAGCGAAGCGCCAGGTCCGGTTCTCGAAGGAGCGCCGATCCGGCAGCCCCAAGCCCTGAGCCGCTGGTCACTTTCTTGGCAGGACAGCCCATATTGATATCGATCACGCGAGCGCCGTTCGCTTCACACAAACGCGCGGCTTCAGCCATCCAGTAAGGATCCCTGCCCGCCAGTTGAACCGCAGTGTAGTCGAGACCCAGCCCGAGTTCCGCCCGGGCCAGTGTGCCCGGTCGATTGGTCAGGATATCGCGGCTTGCAATCATCTCGCTCACCACCCGCACGCGACCGAAACGCGCCGCCAGACGACGGAACGGCAAATCCGTAATCCCCGCCATTGGCGCAAGATAGACCGGCACAGATTCGGTGTATTCCTGTTCGCCCTGCATGTATGCCTAATTGATGTGCGTTGTCCGGTTTTGCGATCAAGAGCAGTTCAGTGCAAGTATGTTTGAACCTGCACGCTCTTAAAAGCAAATCTATGATTAAAATTTAGGCGAATAAATCCGCTGCGCTTGCGCAGGGTGTCAAGCAATAGGATTGCGCAGAATCTGTCCCGGGAGTACCACGATTTTATGATGATCGCACGCGCAATCAGCCAGGTTTTCGGTGTCGGACTGATCAAGCCCGCCCCGGGCACCTGGGGTTCTCTCGTTGCCCTGCCGTTAGCGTATCTGCTGCATCTGGCCGGCGGTCCTGTTCTTCTGGTTGTTGCGATCATTTGCGCCTTTGTCCTTGGATGGTGGGCGACCGCCACCACCACAAGGGGCCTTGAGGATCATGACCCATCAGAAATCGTGATCGACGAAGTCGTCGGACAGTGGATCGCGCTTCTGCCTGTTTCATTAGGGGCCGCGATGTCCGGTGCCGGTCTCCTGGCGCTCTGGCCCGGCTGGATATCCGCCTTTCTGTTCTTCCGGCTGTTTGACATCTGGAAGCCGGGGCCCGTGGGGCTGGCGGACCGGCGGCACGATGCTCTTGGTGTGATGCTTGACGATGTGATTGCAGGGGCGCTGGCGTCGATGTGCGTTCTGGTCCTTGCCGTCTTTGCCCATGGGCTGATGGGCGTATGACAGCCGAAACCGTACTTGACGCGGCGCGCGCCCTCGGCTGGAAAATCGCCACGGCGGAATCCTGTACAGGCGGAATGATCGCGGCTGCGCTGACCGAGATCGCGGGCTCGTCCGCTGTCATGGATAGGGGTTTCGTCACTTACTCCAACGCCGCCAAGCAGGACATGCTGGATGTGGCGCAGGAGACGCTCGAACGATACGGTGCCGTCTCGGAAGAGGTCGCCATCGAAATGGCGCAAGGCGCGCTTGCGCGGTCTGATGCGGATGTTGCGGTTTCGGTCACTGGGATCGCAGGCCCCGGAGGGTCCGAATTCAAACCAGAGGGCCGCGTTTGTTTTGGTCTGGCGCACATCGGCGCGCCGACGCAGGCACAAACTGTAGGGTTTGGTGCACTTGGCCGGGATAAGGTGCGTCAGGCGGCGCGCGATCATGCACTCCTGCTTTTGCTGGAGGCCATGAAGGCAAGTCAATGAGAGCCGGTCAGGCCGTGTCGGGTGTCACGTTACCATGAAGGGCATGAGCCCGCGCCTCAAAGGCGCGCACGATCCGACGCATCGCCTCGTAGAAAAATAGCTCAGCCGTGCCTTGTAAAATTCTGTTCTTAAATGCAAATTCCACATCGAAAGCAACTTCGCATTCGCCGCTGTCAAGGTCTGTGAACCGCCATTTGGAGCGCAGGAACTTGAATGGCCCGTCGAGATATTCCGTTTCAATAACGCGCGCGTCGGTCCAAAGCAGAACACGGCTGCCAAACCTTTCGCGAAAGACTTTGAAGCTCACAACAAGGTCGGCCAGCATTTCTTCGCTGCCATTTTCGAGCGTCTCGACAGAGCGGATGCGCGCCGCCGCTGTCCAGGGCAAAAACGCCGGATAGGCCTCGACATCGGCAACCAGATCGAACATCTGATGCGCAGTGTAGGGCAATATGCGCGTTTCGGCATGCGCTGGCATGGGTCAGGATTCGGTTCTCTTCAACAGGTGGTGCGCTACATCGTAAGAAACGGGCGTTAAATCAAGACGTCGAGGGGCATCGCGCCCATTTGTCATCAGAAAGGGCGAGCTGGTGAGCCATCGTTGGCTTTTCAAGATGAAACGCTGGGTTCAGAATCCACCAAGCGAAAAACGCGTGATGTTTGTATTCGCGATCGTTGCGCTTTGTCTTGTGCTCTTTGGGGTCGAGCGGATGATCGGACTGCCGGACTGGATGCAGGTATCCCCCAGAAGTCTACGTTGGTCGCCGGACTGACCGGATGTTCACTGCGACCCAACGTCTCTGGGCAACAGGACGCACCGGGTTGGCGCACTGTCCGCATGGGTCTACATCAGACAGCATCGTCGAGAACACAAGACCGAGGACCCCTGCCCGCGTGAGCCTGTTCATTCTAAGCCCCGATACGGTATGGAATGCCGGTGCGCTGGAGTTTCGCTCCGCCCCGCGCAAGTTTCTTGAACGCATCACACTTTGGCCCCGACCAGCGGCGGGGCGTGGTCTCTTCTGGAGGATTGTGTTCGAAAGCCAGATATTGCGCTTTTCGCTCGCGTTGGCGCCCTTCGTTCTCGTTATGCTGATCTGGCCGTCCATGGCGCTTCCGGTCAGTCAGGCGCCCATTCTGATGTTGATCTTTATAGGTTTCATCGAATTGCGTGTTCTGCGCGTGCCCCGACACAAAAGAAGCACTGTAACAACGCCCGAAGCCGCAGCGCAGGCCATCGATACGCTGAATTTCCGGGGACGCGATCTATTGGCGAGGATTGCGGCCCGGCGCGGGCTGCAGGAGGGCGAGATCTATCTTGTCGTGGATCAGTCCGATCTGGCGAGCGTGTCCCCGCTGACACTGGTGTCGGTGCAGACAGGGTTCGGGACGTCACGCCTGCTGCCTTTGGAGGCTGAGGAACGCGGCTGGATTTCCGATGCCCTGTTCGACGATGCGTTTCCCGAGGAGAGCCTGCACAAAGCCAACCTGCGGGAAAACGAATTCATGCGCAGCGTGGCGTTCAATACCGGTGCGGTGACCGCGCAGGCGCGGCTGGATGCCCTGCTCGCCCAACCGCAAGCCGGAGGCGCTCCCGCATGAGCCTGAATGCGCGAACTCTGAGCGCGGGCGACGCCCGGCGCACGCTGACGGCGGGCTGGCAGGCACAGAAAGAGCATGGCCTGACATCGTCCTGGATGCTGCATGGCAGACCGGGCGTCGGCAAAACCGAAATCGTGCGCCAACTTGCCGATAGCATGGATGCCACGCTCTTTGATATTCGCCTCACCACAATCGAGCCTCAGGACCTGCGCGGTCTGCCGTATTACGATCACGACGCGAAGCGAACGGTCTGGTACCGCCCGGAGGATTTGCCGGACGATCTCGCACGACCAGCAGTCCTGTTTCTTGACGAACTCACATCCGCCTCTCCCTATCTGCAACCCACCGTGTACGGGTTGTTGCAGGAGCGACGCGTCGGACGTCATGTCCTGCCACCCAACGTTTTTATCGTTGCCGCCGGCAACACGGTGGATGACGGGGCCGTCGCCTATGAGATGGGCACGGCCTTGTCCGACAGGCTGATCCATCTTCATGTCGAGGCCAACGCAACGGACTGGCTTGAACACTATGCGGTTGATCGCGCACTTCACCCGGCTGTTACAGCATTCCTGCGCAGCCGACCCGATCTGCTGGACACGGTTGAAGACAGCCTGCGACGCACAGAAATGATCGCCTGCACACCACGCTCCTGGGAACGGGTGAGCCAGATCATGCAGAGTGTGCCGGACAAACAACTGCGCCAGACGATGGTGGCCGGCACGGTGGGGATCGCGCCCGCGGCGGAGTTTGCGCGGGTTGCCGATGAAATCGACGCATTGGTCACAGTTGATGAACTGATCGAGGCAAAAGGCGCGGCGCGCCGGGCGCTGTACCCGACAACAACAAACGGTATCGTAGGGTTGGTCTACGCGCTCGTCGCCTCTGCCAATGAAAACAACCTGTCCGACGTGATCGAGGTCATGGCCGGTATCCGTGACGTGGATGCACCTGGCCTTCCTCTGGCGGATCTGACCGGGTTTGGTTTTGAGCTTTTGGTGCGCAAGGCTCTCGACCAAGGCTGGCAGGAGACGTTTCGCGGATCACAGGCCTATGCGGCCTATGCCGCCGCCCGAGATGAAACCACCGAAGGATGACGTTTCAGGGATGAGTGCAAGGGGACAGCATTCGCGTCGCGCACGGGCGGCATTGGCGCGCATGCCCGGGATCGACCCTGCCATCGCCGCGCTGTCGCTATGGTGCGCCCATCGGGATGGTGACGGCCCGACGAGATGCACCGGCGATACCATTTTGTATGGCCTGGATTTTGAAACGCGTCCTCTCTCGGAACAAACCGGTCTCGTGGCGCATCATGTGTTGCATGTGGCGCTGCGCCATGCGGCGCGCGCGGCAGCGATGGCGCAAAGGGACGGAGACGCCTTCGCACCAGAGCTGTTTAATCTCGCCACGGATGCCATTGTAAATGAAGCGCTTTTGCAAGCGGGTCATGCACTTCCCCGTCCGGCCGTGCGGCTCGCCGAAATGTTTGGCGCAGTCAGCGCACCACCATCAGTGAAGGACCGCGGCTTGGCGCTCTGGGATGCCGATCGGCTCTATCGATACCTGACAGAGACACGCAACGGCACCTCTCGGAGCGAGGAGGCCGCGCAATACGCCGAAGAACAACGGTTTACACCCGATCTTGAGACCCGGCAGGATGCTGCGCCGGAACCGGAGCTCTGGGCGAGTCGGGTAGACCAGGCCTTGGCGACGGGTCGCGCCGCCGGAGGTGGGATTGGCGCGGTGCTCTCAAACTTTGGCGATCTGCCATCGACGCGGACGCCCTGGGAGGTCGTTCTGCGACGTCTCATGACCCGCGCACTGGCCGAGCATCCCCGTCGCAGCCACCGCCGTCCGGCGAACAGATGGATCGCGCGGGAGGCAGATGCGATGCAGAGCGACGATCCGAGCCCTGCATTTGAACCCGGCCAGCTCCGCGATGCGCAGCGGCCTCGCCTTGTGGTCGGGCTGGATACCTCAAGTTCGATCAGCGATCGAGAGGTGGACCTCTTCGCCTCCGAGACCCGGTCCATCCAAAGACGCACGGGCGCAGAGACGCATGTGCTGGCGTTCGACACCGAAGTTCATCTGGAAACGAGGTTAGAGCCGCATAGCCGCTTTCCCGAGTTGGCCTTCCGCCGGGGCGGCGGCACCGCTTTCGTCGATGTGATTGCGGCTGCGCAGCGTCTGCACGCCTCGGTCCTGGTTGTTCTGACGGATCTGGACGGACCGGCAGGTCGCGCGCCCGGCTTTCCGGTTATATGGGCCGTGCCGGGCGATGAGCCGCCTGAAGCGCCGTTTGGCACGGTGGTGCGTCTGACGCCCTAGCGCACCAGTTCAAGCAAGTCTGCCGCGCGCAACCGTCGCCAATCGTCGAACCGCAATGCAGGGTCCGGTGCCCCGATCTCGCCGTTGATGTAGCCACCTGTAAAGAGAGCAAACCGAATTCGCGCCGCTGCTGCCGTTTCATGGTCAACAACAGAATCTCCCACGAAAACAGCACTTTGAATGTCGAAATTCAAGTTTCTTACAACATCAAGCAAGGGCGACGGATCCGGCTTGCGCGGTCGGTCCGGCGCGGCACCATGGATCAACGCCATAGTCGCGTCGAGCCCGATCATGCGACAAACCTCCAGCGCCGGTTCCTGCGGCTTGTTGGTACATATGGCGAGCGTTGCACCTTCAGCTCGCAGTGCTGCGAGTGTCTGTGTCACACCGGGATAGAGCCGCGTCAGTGTCACACCTGCTTTGTGATAAGCGCTAAGGAACATTTTCAGAGCCGCAGATTCTTCGTCTTTGCTGGCCCCGCCCGTCGCTGCCAAAGCGCGGCGCATCAGCATCCCGGCCCCGTTGCCTACATAGGACACTGTCGTCGCAAGATCAGGAGGAGAGCGCCCGAGTTCCCTGAAGGTCTCGACCAACGCCTGATGAAGATCCGGTGCGGAATCGATCAGCGTTCCATCAAGATCAAAGACAATCAGACTGCGTGTCATCGACAGGCCCGCCGCGGTCTCGTCACAGGATGGGACGGGTCGAAGGGCGCATGAAAAAACGCTCCTGGTATCGCCTCGGGAGGACGAATCCTGCATTTCTCTTTGTTCACGTTTTCCGTCACTTATGATCCGAATTTAAAGCTTACGCCCAATGTGAATCCATTTCACGACATGCAAAGTCAAGTATCCTCGACACGCTGTCGCTGTCTCGCCGGTGGCTCAGGCAGGGTTGACCACATCAGCTGTGCGAACATCGTATCTTTTCCTGTTCCGAAGGCGCAACCTCCCGTTGTGGCGGAGATCACAGACCGGTGAGATTCACGCTTGAAAGTTTGGCGCTTGTACCGTTTATTAAACGTGATGGTTCTTTCCGGCATATGTCGGCGAGATGAAAAGGGAACACGGTGCGGCGCGATTTTGCGTCAAGTCCGTGACTGCCCCCGCAACTGTAAGCGGTGAGCAACCCCAAACAGTGCCACTGGGCGCGACCTGCTGATCTGGTGACAGGATCACAGCCCGCCCGGGAAGGCCTGGGGACGCAATGACCCGCAAGTCAGGAGACCTGCCATCTCCGGTGCCCGGATGGGCAACCGCAGTCACCTTGAACCCTGGCGGGGTGCCATGGGACGGAGCGACGAGATGGCCCAGATGGACCGAGAGACATCGCTGTTTCCCCACCCCGCTGCAAAGCGCGGAGGGCGCTATGATTCTTGAACTCACGATCTCGCAGCTTGATTCCGGTGCTTTGCCGCCTGAACAAGCCGCCGAAAAGGGACAGTTGGGATATATGCAATGGCTGGGTGCTCTGCCCGCTGATGCAGACTACCACCGAGAGGTGCGCCGCGCGTATAACAAGGCGCAGGCGTTCGAGCATGGGTCACCTGCTGTGGCAGTGTTCTGCTCTTTACTTCTGCAGTCGCTGGAAATGCCGCCGAAGCCTCTTCCTCTGTCTCTGCCGCAGCGGGCAAGACGTGGTGGCGCACAGGCGCGACGGCACTCGCTTTAGGTCCTTTCTGGCTCGAAGATCGACCCGGTTCTGTAACACGCGGGACATCTCACTATTGTGACAGATCCCGAACACTCCAGTCCGGGGGCGCGGGCAAAACAGGCCGCCTGAATGTCAGCGTCGAAACAGCGAGAACAGTTTCGGTCGCGAGGCGGCTGTAAATCGCGCTTGGGTTAATGAAACGAAGTTTCGGACGCTGTCGAGACCGTTCCTTTCAAGTTGATCCAGATGTTCTTCGACGAGGTGTCGTGTGGCCTCGGCATGCGCGACATCGTTCAATCCATAGGCCACGCCGACTCGGCCGATCGGATGATTGGCAACCCAGTCCTCACGCGACTGAAAGCGCCCGGGAACGACCACGCTGGTGCAACCGCACACGGCAGCATATTGCGAGTAAAAGGTCGCTTCGTCATAGCTGTAGAACGTCTTGCAGTGGTTAAAGATCTCTGCGATTTGGTCGTGAGGCAAACCGTCGATACATATCGCGTCTTCCGTTTGCGGAATGCGGGGCTTATCGAACCCTTTCCGCACGATGTAACATGCGCCCTCACGATCCGGTCTGTTCTCATTCCTGTAGGTTCTGTCGCGTCGCCAAACAAAAAGATCGGGCGCCCCGCCGGTAAGATCCGGCAAGTCGCTCATCTCCCCCGCGCGGAAAAACATCTCGTCTTCCGTGAATTCGTACGGGTCTTTGACCCCGGGCGTATACAGCAACCACCGCACGATGTTTTTCGCTTTCAGGGGATTACCGAGCGTGACCTCCGGATAGATCACGATCGTGTCCTTTCGCAGGTCTTTGGGCACGGCGCAACGCGTGTTGAGATCTGGATTGAGCTCCAGACTTGCCAGCGTTTTACCAATTGGCGGAACGCCGACGCGCCGGCGGGCGTGTGGCTCGGGCGGAGGCGCGATCCAGGACCACAGACTGACATCTTCGCCAAGTGCACCAAGATGATGCGCGAGTTGGTGCAAAAAAATTGCGCCGCCACTATTGGCATCATAGGGCGCAGCATAAACTAGGTAATTCAATCGGTTCTTTGCCATTTAAAAAGTGTCAATCTCTGTCTTTTCCACCGCTGAGCCGCCGAGAGCGTCAGAGATCAATTGAACTGAACGAGCTTTTGGTCCGAAGACACGACTGAAAGTGTCGCTCGCTAAAGTGTCCATTTCCCCTCCCACACCGTCAGCCGCGCCAAAAACAGCCGCCTGTCGTTCATTCTTACGTCGCGGTGGCGCTGAAGCGTTCGACCAAAACCTGACTCAAAGCCGTTGGCCAAACACAGTGCGCCACCTGAGCGTGGCATGCGTCCGGCCATTGGCGAATGTCTTAGGTAAAACGCCGGGCACTTCAGGCGGTGCAATCTCTCCTGCCCGAGCCAAACCACGTCCGCACAGTCTGTGCAACTTTTTCGATGTCCTCCCCCAGTGAATAAAACATCGGCAGACGCACCAGTTCGGCCGATACTTTATCGGTATTCTCCAGCGATCCAGCCTGTCTGGCAAACCGGCGTCCGGCAGGCGCAGAATGGAGAGGAACATAATGAAAAGGCGCGACAATCCCCTGATCCTTCAGATGCGCGATCAACGCATCGCGGGTGGTCTGGGACGCCAGTCGCAGATAGAACATGTGACCATTCCCAGTCGTATGTTCCGGCTGAACCGGAAGACGCACATTTCCGGATGCCCCAAGATCCTGAAACGCTTCGGTGTAGAACTCATATTGAGCCAACCGGCGCTCCCTCACCTGCGGCTCTTGTTCCAGCTGTCCGAAAAGGAAGGCGGCAATCAACTCTCCGGGTAAGAATGAGGATCCGATATCCACCCATGTATACTTGTCGACTTGTCCGCGAAAGAAACGGGATCGGTTGGTCCCTTTTTCGCGAATAATCTCCGCCCTCTCGACCAGATCGGCCCGATTGACGGTCAGCGCGCCGCCTTCTCCGCTGATGATGTTCTTCGTCTCGTGAAAGCTGAAAGCCGCGAGATCTCCCAATGCGCCTGCCGGGCGCCCTTTATAGGTGGAGCCGAAGGCCTGCGCAGCATCCTCAATCAGAAACAGGTCATGGGCCTGTGCGATCTCTGCCAGAGCATCCATATCGGCCGGAAATCCGGCATAGTGAACGGCTGTGATCGCCCGGGTCTTCGGTGTCACCGCCGCCGCAACTTTGCGAGGATCGATGTTGAGCGTCAAAGGATCAATATCGACGAAAACCGGCACCGCCCCCCGTAAAACAACCGCATTTGCGGTAGAGACGAAAGTAAAGGACGGCATGATCACCTCGTCCCCGGGGCGAAGGTCGCACAGGATCGCGGCCATTTCGAGCGCGGCAGTGCAGGAATGCGTCAGAAGCGCGGCCCGGGCCTGTGTCACCGTCTCAATAACCCGGTGGCATTCCCTGGTAAAACGACCATCTCCGGAGAGTTGCCCCTCCGCTATCGCTTCGGTGATCAAGGCCAGTTCCCTGCCAACGATTGAGGGGCGATTGAAGGGAATTTTGGGTGTCGTCATCGAGAAACTCGAATTTTGCCGCGTTGCCTGAACCAGCGCAACACGCTGTTGCAACTCGCATCCAAAGTGGCTGAAGCTCTGCATTGACACAAGTCGAATTGCTTTTGGGCGATCTGGGGGACGTTCCGTTCGCGCAGGACGTGTGTCTCTTCTGCGCACCGGGCAGGATCTGTTTCAAGACCGGGATGTGATCGAACACTCGACACAACGGTCCGGCCGGCGAACAGTGGTCGGCCCCGCAATCGACATCTTTGACAACGTCCCGTCATGCCATGTCGCGCGAGAGGACAATCGGGCTTGAAACCCACGACCATCGCGCCTTTGCTGCAACGGATGGACCAGCGATGAGACGGCGTACATGCAAAAACCGACAGCAGATCCGCGCGGAACCTCGGACACGGACCGCCAGCTCTGGCCCGAAGAGCTGGCTCTGCCGGAAACTGTCTATTCTGAAAGGTTGGCGGAGATTCAGCAGGCGTTACGGGACAGAGGCCTGTCTGCCGCGCTGCTCTTTGATCCGGAAAACATGTTCTGGCTCACCGGATACCAGACAATCGGCTACTTCACCTTTCAGGCGATGCTCGTCCCTGTGTCAGGAAAACCCGTAATCATCACGCGGGTTGTCAACCGCGACATGGCGCTGGCTATTCCGACAATCGCCGATGCCGTGCCGATCCTCGACACGGACGATCCCGTGGAAGTCCTGATCGCATTTCTGTCCAAGGCATGCCCGGGAGGACAGATCGGCATCGAAACCACGAGCCGCTATCTGAGCGTTCACGACCACGCGCAGGTGTCAAAGACGCTTGGTTCCCGCCTCGACCCTTTCACCGGGGTCATGGAACCTCACAGAATGATCAAAAGCGAGGCCGAACTCGACCGCATGCGCGCCGCATCCCGGGCGGTCGAAGCGGGCATGGCGAACGCCCTGAAGACCATCGCTCCCGGCAAGACCGACAACGATCTCGCGGCCGCGCTTTACGAGGGCTCCATCGCTGCCGGGAGCGAATACATCGGACATCCGCCGATGGTAGTCGCCGGGCCGCGCAGCGCGCTGTGCTTCGCGCTCTGGAAGCGCAAGACCATCGAGACAGGGGATGTCGTTCTGCTTGAAGGCGCGGGATGCGTGGACCGGTATCATGCAATGATGTCGCGTTCGGCTGTCGTGGGAAAGGCCACCGCGATTCACAAGGAAACCGCAGAGGCGCTGACCGAAATCCTCGAAACCGCCATCGACTGTATCAAGCCGGGCGTCACCTCTGGTGACGTGGACGCCGCGTGCCGCTTGAAAGTCGAACGAAGGGGTCTTGGCCCGTTCTTCAAGAGCCGGACGGCCTATGGCATAGGAATCGGGTTTCCGCCGAATTGGGCGGAGGGACATATCTACGCGATCCGGCCGGGCGATCCTTTGGTGCTTCGACCCAACATGACCTTTCATATCATCCCGACCATGTTCCGAAAAGACTTTGGCATGGCCATCAGCGATAGCGTCCGCGTAACCGAAACCGGTTGCGAAGTCCTCACAAACCTGCCCAGAGACCTGATCGAGATTGACGTCTGACACAAGACAGAGGCGCGATCAAAGACGGGCATGCGATTTGTCTCACCCCGCAGATGACCCTAGGGTGCGTTTGGACAAGTCAGATAACTCATGTCGGACAGAATGCAGATCTCATACACGTCCCCCTATTCGTCTCGACGCTCACCGGTTATCGCGGATAACATCGTCGCAACATCTCAGCCGCTGGCCGCGCAAGCGGGTCTCGCGATGCTCGCGCGCGGCGGCAATGCGGTAGATGCGGCGCTCGCGACGGCCATTGCTCTCACCGTTGTCGAGCCAACGGGAAATGGGATCGGATCGGACGCTTTCGCGATCATATGGGACGGCGCGGAACTGCATGGTCTAAATGCCTCCGGACGCGCGCCCATGGGCTGGCACCGCGAGCGGTTCGCCCATCTGAGCGAGATGCCGGAGCTTGGATGGGAGTCCGTGACCGTGCCGGGCGCCGTGTCAGCCTGGGTCTCGTGCTCTGAGCGGTTTGGGGCCCTGCCCTTCGAAACTCTCTTCGAACCGGCGATCCGGTACGCGGAAAGCGGCTTTCCCGTATCACCGATCATCAGCCAGCTCTGGAAGCGTGAAGGGGTGCGATTGAAGGGACAACCCGGCTTCGCAGAGACTTTCATGCCGCAGAATCGTGCACCCCATGCCGGAGAGTACTTTTGCAGTCCGGGTCATGCCCGGACTTTGACGCGTATCGCTGAAACGCGCGGCAGGGCGTTTTACGAAGGTGACATTGCCGAAGCGATCATCGCCCATGCGGCCAGACACGACGCGGTTCTCACGCTGGAGGACCTGGCACATCACAGGGCGGATTGGTGCGGGACGATCTGTCGACATTTCGATACCGCGACACTCCACGAAATCCCACCGAATGGGCAGGGAATTGCGGCCCTGATGGCTCTGGGGATCCTGTCTCACACCCCCATTCGGGACCTGGAGGCAGATGACCCGCTTGCGTCGCATCTTCAGATCGAAGCCGTGAAACTGGCGTTGCGGGATGCGGAACGTTTCGTCGCAGATCCCGATCACATGCAACCTGTCACAGTGTCTGATTTGCTGGACGAGTCGTACCTAAAGAGCCGTGCCGCAGAGATTGACCTCAAGACCGCCACAGATTTCGGCCACGGTATCCCTCGCAAAGGCGGGACGGTCTACCTCGCAACAGCAGACGCAGAGGGCATGATGGTGTCCTTCATACAGTCCAACTATGAAAAGTTCGGATCCGGCGTGGTTGTACCGGGAACCGGTATCGCTATGCAAAACAGAGGTGCAGGCTTTTCCCTGGACCCGCAACACCCAAATGTCGTGGGCGCCGGCAAACGACCCTTCCACACGATTATTCCAGGTTTTCTCATGGGCCCTGATGCGCCCCTCATGAGCTTCGGTGTGATGGGTGGACCCATGCAAGCCCAAGGCCACGTGCAAATGGTTCTGCGTACACAGCTTTTCGGGCAGGATCCGCAGCTGGCCGTTGACGCGCCCCGATGGCGCGCGATGGACGGGCTCAACGTGGCTGTCGAGCCGTCGATGCCGAAGGTCAGTTTGGATGTTCTGCGTGACATGGGACACCAGATAACGCTTGAGTCTCCGGACACGGCGTTTGGCTTTGGCGGCGCACAACTCATCCACCGCCTGCCCGGCCGTGGCTATGTGGCCGGCTCGGACCCAAGAAAAGACGGTGCGGCAATAGGGTTTTGACTGGCAAAACTCAACGGATACAACGAGCGATTCAATGGGACATTACGGCGAGAGGTTCTCAATGCGGAGTGGTTCTCAACAACCAAGCAAGCTCAGATCGCTATCAATCACAGGCTCAGGCAGGACAATCACACCAGGCCGCATCAGGCACTCAACATGCAGCCACCAGTCCCCGAAACTCTATTAGAGAATCCCCTGATCAGTGGTCCAGACTCAGGGGGCCAGACGCAGGGGGCTAGACACGAGAATTAGTTGAGGTCCATTCTATCAGAGGGAAGTAAGCCTACCTTGATAAACCGAACGAATTTGTGATGGCTGACGTCGCGCATTTATGCAGCAACAAGTAGGGTTGGTAGATCATTGAGCTTCATTCAATCTCGAGCCACGCTACGAGTGGCTGCAATTTGCGTGATCGCGCTTTCGGCTGGTTTTGTCGTGCTCAACAAACAGGGAGCTGACAAAGCCGGTGATATGGAGGCCTATGCAGCGTGTTTGGATCGCAGGCAGAACCCAAACTTGATCGTGGATATCTGCACGCAGATGATTGATGCGGGTGTCCCATCAGAAAAGACACTCGCCGTTTTACATGTTGATCGGGGTTTTGCGCTAGACAAGATGGACAAGTGGGCGGAGGCCATTGTTGATTTTGATCGCGCCATTGCGTTGGATCCAGAGAATTATGAAGCATGGCAAGGCAAGAGTTTTTCGCTTGATGGGCTTGATGAAGACATCGCTGCTCTGGAAGCTATTGAGACATCTCTGGCGATAAAACCAGCCATGAAGTACAGCGTAAGGCGTAAGTTCCGGCTTCTCGCAAAATTAGACCGATATGAAGAGGCGGATTCATATTACACCCAATTGATGGAAGAATATCCGGTTTTGGAGAATCCCGGAAATTACTGGATGCCTCAGCAACTCGGGCGAATGCGGCTGGCAAACAAGCAGTATGGTGCCGCTGCAGAGGTATTGAGACTGGCCATTCTTGCCAAGCCATCTGATAAGAAAAGCCAATCGTTGTTTTTTCGAGCCTGCATTGAATTGGGGTCAGAGTGCCCTCCTTTGACGGGGCAAGAGATTGAGGCGGCAACACCGGAAAGATGCGTGGCTATCACGGAAAAAGTGGCAGAAGAACATCCAGATTTTTGGGCTTCGCTGCATCCGGACACTCGTGAAGCCGATGACGCGCGTGAGAAGAAAGCAAACGGCGCGCGGTTGACCATCATTGAGGGTGCCTTTGTTTCATATTCGGAAAAGATGCTATCGGGCGAAGCGGAAAGAGCCGATGCAGTGAGTTATCTTTTGTTCGCCGGGCTGCGTCGTTGCGTTGAGGGTGGTGAGATATTTAACC
>ERZ1740060.512-NODE-512-length-20418-cov-5.257968_pt1 | contig 20418 bp, 17 predicted proteins | sample MGYA00581743_ERZ1740060 | MGnify/ENA primary metagenome ERZ1740060 (study PRJEB43018, sample SAMN04849235) | marine metagenome | isolation source: floating plastic debris | place: Pacific Ocean | collected 2008-08-27 | study: EMG produced TPA metagenomics assembly...
TCACGTCGGAATTGGCATCGAGGTCCATAGGGTCTTCAGCGCCAGTGCAGTCAAGGTCTGATGCTTTGACGAAAGCGACGGGATTGGCTGCGTCGACAAAAGACAACGGAACGTCTCCCACGCCTTCGACCGTGTGGGTGGTAAGCGGGCTACCTGTGGGCAAAAGGCTGCCGGTCGATGCGCCTCCGGGATCTAGGAAGTTCAGCTCGACCATGGCGCCGCTTCCTGAAACGCCGGGGATTTCAAAGTCGCCGTCCTCTATGGCAGCACCATCCTTCACCGAGAATGTCGCGAGGTAGATCTTGTTCGTGTTGGTGTTGAGGATGCGCACGGTCGCTCTGTCGCCATCTGCTTTCACCAAGCGCTCGCGCAGAGCAAACGGGCCAATGGCCGACGACATGTTTCCGCAGGTCGAGACATAGTCGGCAACTGGTGCGTCCACGGCGATCTGCACAAAGGTGTAATCGACATCCGCCTCCGGATGCCTCGAAGGTTCGACAATGACGACCTTGGAGAGCGAAGAGAGCCCACCGCCCATGCCGTCCAGCTGACGGCAATAAGGGTCTGGACTACCAAGAACATGCAGGAACAGGCGGTCGCGTATGTGTTGGCCAGTCGGAAGGTCGGCGGCGTTGAAGACAACTGCCTTGGACGTGCCGCCGCGATAGAACGCCGCCCGGATAGGGATAGAGCCGCTCATGCGGCATCCTTCATGAAGGCGCGGAACGTGCGTGGCAGAAGTCCGCCTTCAGCGAAGGTTCGGCGCTCGCCCTCATTGTAAAGGCGTAGGTCGAGGGGGCTCGTTTCGCTCGTGCCGTTTTGGCGATGAATGGTCAGTCCAGCGCTCTTGAGATCGTCCTTGAAGGCGATGTCATAGAGCTCGGTCCCATCCAGTCGCAAAGTCTTGCGGGTCACGCCTTCTGGAAAACACAGCGGCGCGATCCCCATGTTGACGAGGTTGGAGCGGTGAATGCGCTCAAAGCTTTCGGCGATCACGGCCTTCACGCCGGCAAGCCAAGGTGCCTTGGCCGCCGTGTCGCGCGACGAGCCGCAGCCATATTCTTTTCCGCCGATCACGACCAAACCTTGCCCACGCGCTTTGTAGGTTTCGATGGCCTTGAAGACGGTCGTAACCTCACCCTCAGGCTCAATGCGTGCCCAGGACCCTTCCTTATCCGGCGTCATCTCGTTGCGAAGACGGTAATTGGCAAACGTTGAACGGATGACGACATCCGAGCAGCCGCGCCGTGTCCCGAATGAATTAAAGTCTCGCTGCTGGATGCCTTGCGCCATCAGGAACTGTCCAGCTTCAGACTGGGGTGTGATCATGCCGGAGGGCGAGATGTGGTCGGTGGTGATGGAGTCGCCGAGGATCACGAGTGGACGCAGGATGAGCAGCGGCTCGACTGGCTGTCGGCTGGTTGGGATGGCTTCGACGAAGGGTGGAAAAGTCACATAGGTCGAGGGCTGCCAGTCATAGGTGCCACTGTCGACCTCCATGACATTCCAGTGTTCATTGACCGTCGCTATCCCGTTGTAATTGTTCACGAAATCTTGCGGCTTCAGATGATTGGCAATGACATCATCGACTTCGGCAGGTGACGGCCAAATGTCTTTCAGCATCACAGCCTTGCCGTGCTGATCAGTCCCCAAGGGTTCGCTGGTGATGTCCTTTAGGATGGTCCCCATCAGTGCATAAGCGATGACAAGGGGCGGGGAGGCAAGCATGTTGCGCGAGGCCAGTGGATGGATGCGCCCGGCAAAGTTGCGGTTTCCAGAGAGCACAGCAACGCCCTTGATGTCGTGCTTGCGGATCGCCTCTTCGTGCTCAGGCTTCAGCGGACCCGACATGCCGTTGCACGTTGAGCAGGAGAAAGCCGCAACTTCAAAACCCAATTGATCGAGCGAGGTTTGTAGCCCGCTCTCGGCTAGATAGTTGGCCACCACGCGTGAACCGGGCGCCAGAGATGTTTTGACCTGCGGTCCAACCGAAAGGCCACGTTCCACTGCGTTGCGTGCGAGGAGACCAGCAAGGACCATGTTCCGCGGATTGGCAGTGTTGGTGCAACTGGTAACCGCTGCGATGATCACATCACCATCGCCCATGTCGCAATTGGTGGCGGGCACCGGGAAACGACGCGATGCTTCTTCATCGGTGTTGCTGGCCAGGGTCCAGGTGGCCTTGGCGAGATCGATGCGTTGTTCCGGCTTTGCTGGGCCAGCTACGGACCGTCCGATCTGGGACAGATCCAGCGGAATAACCACATCATACTCAATGGAGGTTTCGCCCTCCTCCGCCCACATTTGCTGAGCTCGGCAATAGGCTTCCGCCCGACGGGTATGGGCATCGTCGCGCCCGGTTTCCCGCAGATAGCGGATTGTTTGGGCATCGACCGGGCAGAAAACACACGTCGATCCATACTCTGGAGACATGTTGGCGATGGTCGCCCGGACGGCGACCGTCAGCCGGTCATAGCTCTGCCCGAAAAGCTCGACGAAACAATCGACCACACCGTGGGCGCGCAGCTTTTCAGCCACGACAAGTGCAATGTCGGTGGCCGTGATGGCATCGGAGGGCTTGCCGGTAACCTCAAGGCCTATGACCTTGGGAATGTTCACCGGCGTCGTCTCGCCGAACAGGATCGCCTCTGCCTCCAGTCCGCCGATGCCCCAGCCTAGAACGCCGAGCCCGTTGATCATGGTGGTGTGGCTGTCGGTTCCCAAATTGGTGTCGGGGATCAGGAGCGATTGGTCGCCGTCAGATGCCATAACCGTGTGGCCGAGATACTCCAGATTGACCTGGTGCATGATGCCGCCGCCCGGTGGCACGACCCGGAGCTTTTCAAAGCGTGCCTCGCAGGCTTTTAGAAAAGCGAAGCGCTCGCGGTTCACCTCGAATTCACGGTCCATGTTTTTCTGGAGCGCGAACTTCTCCGCCCAGTGGTTGATGGTCATGGAGTGATCGATCACGAGATCGACCGGTAGGCTCATATCCACTTTGGATGGGTCGCCGCCACGATCGGCCAGCATGGAACGAATGGCCATCAGATCGACCAGCAGGGGCAGGCCCAGCATATCCTGGAGAAGCAGGCGGGCGGGGCGGAAGGGCACCGCATCACCTTGCCGTTTGGCTACGAGTGAAAGCGCCTCACCGGAGCCATCATGACGGCCGCTGTTCTCTGCCAGAACGCGCAGTGCGTAGGGCAGGGTGTTCAGTTCCTGCCCAAGCATGCCAGCGTAATCGAACGCCTTGTAAGGCGTGTTTTGAATTGTATGCGTCCGCATGGGTTCCCGATCCCCTTGGTCGCGCAGACACTAGCCAGCGGTTTGATCGAAGCGCAACATTCTGAAATGCTGGTTTCACCTGATAGAACGGATCTGAAGTGGGAGCGTTCATGGCAGCAACACGAACGGAGGCGGTGGAGCGCGCGCTATCCATTTTGATGGCCTTCTCCGCTCAGCGCCCGACCATGAGCCTTGCCGAGCTTGCCGAAGAGACGGGTCTGCACAAGAGCACGATCCTGCGTCTGACCAACTCTATGGGTGTCTATGGCTTTGTCCAGCGAGATGATGGTGGACGGTTCAGCATTGGGCCGAGCGTCTGGCGTCTGGGCCTTTTGTTCCGCCGTGACTTCGTGACACGTGAGGCCATCGCGCCCGCCTTGCGCAAGCTGGTCGAGGCGACGGGCGAGACGGCATCTTTCTATGTGAAATCAGGCGATGAGCGGGTTTGTCTCTACCGGGAAAACTCGCCCAACCTTCTGCGCTTCCATGTGGAGGAAGGGATGCGGCTTAACTTATCGACCGGTGCGTCAGGATTGGTCCTGCGGCGTTACTCCGGCGAGGAGATGGACAACCTCTCCGCGTTCAATGCCAATGGCACTGCCCAGTCCGTGGGGCAGACAGTCAACGATATCGCGTCCATTTCAACTCCAGTCTTCACCTCAGCAAGCGAGCTGATGGGGGCGTTGACGGTCTCCGGTCTTAAGAGCCGGTTCGATGATGAGGCTCGCACTGCCGTTATGCCGCTGTTGGAGGAATTGGCGCGCGGTCTCGGCAAATCGAGTTGAACGTTCTGCTGGGCGAAACGAGGGGTTTCACGACTTGCTGGCCAGTCCGGGTCCGCCTAACTGGCTCCCTTGGGCTGGATTGAAGGACCTGTTGCATGCTGACTCATGAGATCAACGCCGCTTTCCGAAAAAGGCTGGATAAGGGTGGCGCGCTTTTGATGCCCGGGGCCGCGAACGCTATGGCGGCACGGATGATCACCGATCTTGGTTTTGAGGCGATCTATCTTTCCGGCGCCGGTCTCACCAACACCTATCTTGGGATGCCTGATCTCGGCTTCGTGTCCTTGCCGGAGATCGCACAACATACAGCCACCATTCGCAACGTGACAGACCTGCCTTTGGTGGTTGATGCCGATACCGGGTTCGGCAACGCGCTCAACGTGCGTCACACCATCCGCACGTTAGAGCGTGCCGGGGCGAGCGCCATTCAGTTGGAGGATCAGGTGAATCCTAAGCGGTGCGGGCATTTCTCAGGTAAAGACGTGGTTGATCTTGAAGAGGCCCGCAGCCGCATCAAAGCGGCGGTCGATGCGCGCGAGGACCCTAACCTCTTGATCGTCGCCCGCACGGATGCTCGCGCAACGCGGGGTTTTGACGAGGCCATCGATCGGGCGGCCGCCTTTGTGGAGGATGGCGCGGACATCACCTTTGTTGAGGCGCCTGAGAGCATGGAAGAGATCCGCCGTATCCCTCAGCGGCTTGCCGGCATTCCACAACTGGTGAATCTGGTCGTTGGCGGGCGAACGCCCATCATCAAATTGGAGGAACTCGACCGAATGGGTTTCGGTCTGGTGCTTTATGCGAATGTGGCGCTTCAAGGTGCGTTGCTTGGCATGGAACGCGCGCTTTCCACGCTGAAGGAAGATGGGAAACTGGATGAGGATGGTCCCGTGGCAAGCTTTGCTACGCGCCAGAAAACAGTCCAGAAGGGCCTCCATGATGCGCTGGAAGCGCGGTACGCGCCAAAGCCACAACTGCGCGCGGTCTAAGTCCTTTGATCGATGCTTTGCCGGCTAGCGAAGCGGGTGTTCAGCCGCTCGGACGTTTACCAATTCTTAAGGCTTTCCACTAAACCACCGCCAAACGCGGTACGTTCAACCCAAGGTTAAGTTCGCAGCGCACCCCCCAAGGTGTGGCGGAATGATCAGTGCGCATGAACCAGGCTCATTAATGCCTGCGACCAGCTCACCTTGAGGATTGGATGACCGAGACATCAAAAACCAATGGCGAAAAGCCAGCGGTCCTCCTGCTTGGCAACTACCGTCCGACCGTCGTTCTCGCACGGCGTCTGCAGGAACGTGGCTTCACCGTGATTGCCGGCCTGGAAGGCTGTGGACGTGTTGCTGAAGTCTCGTGGTACATTGACGAGCTTTGGGATCACCCGTCCCTCGCCGAAAGTCCTCAGAGGTTCCTCGGCGACTTGGATGTTCTACTGAGCGAAAGACCAGATATCTCCTGCGTATTCCCGGTCGCTGAGGAGTTCGTCCGCCTGTTTGCTGAGCGCCAAACTCAACTGCCCCCGTCGGTTCAATTGGCGAGCGTTTCGGCCGATCTTGTGAAGACATGTTTGGACAAGCGCGCCATGATGGAGCTTTGCCGTGACTACGGCGTGCCCACCGCACCTTTCGCCTATGTGCGCACGCTGGATGCCCTTTTCCAAGAAGCCATGGCGATCGGTTTTCCCCTTGTTATCCGCCCGGAACGGTCGACGGATCGGCTTGGTGATCTCAAGGCGTTGACGGTTGCGTCGATCGAAGAGTTGAAGGTGATCTTCAACACCTGGCCGCAGACCAGGAATTCGCCGCAGCCCGGCCTGATCATCCAGAAAAAAGCCGAAGGGCAACGACACAACATCTACTTCACGGCACGCTCGGGAGCACTGGACGGCGTCTTGCATTCCGTCATCGCCCGGACCGACCGTCCGGACGGTTCTGGGCTAGCGGTCGATGGCCAGATTGTTCGGGCTGACCGCGTTCTTGTCGACCATGTCGCGCGTTTTGTGGAACGGCTTAGCTATGATGGCGTTGGCTGCGCGCAGTTCCTGGTAGACGACGTCACCGGAGCGATCTGTTTCCTGGAGATCAATCCGCGGGTTACTGGCAGCCACGCGGTGCCGGACCACTGTGGACTGGATATAGAAGCCGTCCTGATGAAGATGGCCGAAAGCGCTGGCCATGAAGGCGCAGTGCCGGTCGATAGAGGTCAAGCAGGTCTGCGCTACGCTTGGCTGGCCGGCGACCTGGAAGGTCTCAAGGTCAGTTTGCGTCGGGGGGATCTTTCGGTCGGTGCTGCCTTATCCTGGCTCGGTAACGCCGCTCGTACAGTTTGGCGCTCCGACATGGATATGATGCTCAACTGGCGCGACCCACTTCCCGGTGTGGCAACGCTTCTCGATATCCTTCCCGGCATTGGACATCTGACCCGTTCGCGACGCTTGTGGCGGGTGCTAGTGCGCAAACCGACAATCGGTTGTGGCGATTCAGCCGTTGAATCGTCCTTAGAGCCGGTCACACACGAGGCTTAGCTAATGGCGTATTTTGATGTTTCGGTGGACTCGGTGCCTGACGATCTTCTGGAATCTGAGGAAACCCCAACCGGCCGTGGATCGGTCGAGGGGTTTCAGGTCCGTGAGGTCGCCGACAATGCCTGGGATAACCTCGCCGCCGGCTTTCGCGATGTCGTGCTTGAGCAGACAGATTGCTTCAACGTTCCGCGCTGGGGCCCGGAGTGTCTAAAGAGACTTGCTTTCTATGAAAACGGCGCCCTTGTCGCTGCCGTTAGCGCACGCACTCTATCTATTCCGGGCACAATGGTGCCTTTCACCGTTGTGCGCTGGGGCCCTATGTGGCGCTCTGTGGAAACGGAGGACTGCCCGGATCGGCTGCCGCGCCTTTACAGCGCCGTTCGCCAAGTTCTGGCCGACCAGCAAGCCGGGTTCCTCATCCTTTTTCCGCACTCCGATCCCGCGCACAGCGCCGGTGTCGAGCAGGCCCTTCATCAGGCTGGTTTTCGGGCTCAGAAACCTTCGACCGCTCCAGAGCGCTACTTCGTTTCGCTTGAGGGCGGGCAAGAGGCCGTTAAAGCCAGTCTTAGCCAGAAGTGGCGCTACAATTTGAAAAAGGCTCTGAAGAACGGGCTCACTGTTGATTGGGAAACGACATCAGGCGGGCTTTCCACCTTCTATGATCTCTATGAGCAGATGGTGGAGCGCAAACATTTCTGGGATCAGTCGCCCATCGACACACTAGAGACGCTGATAACCCGTGCCTCAACTCCTCTTCGCCCAGAAATTGTTCTGGTCCGTAAGGATGGTGAGCCTGTCGCCGGTGCCGTCATCGATATGAGCGGAGAGCGCGCCATCTATTTGTTTGGTGCAAGCAGTCGTGCAGCGCTGCCACTTAGGGCTGGTTACTTGATGCAGTGGGCGGTCATCGAACGCCTCACCGCAATGCCGCAGATGCGCTGGTACGATCTAGGAGGTGCCGACAGCGCCGGATCCAGCCTGCACCAGTTCAAACGTGGTTTGGCCGGTAAAAATGGTGTCATCAGCGATCAGCCGCCGATGTATGTCTGTGCCGGGTCGCCGCTGGCTTTTGTCTTGGGGCATGGAGCTTTGGCCGCACGTTCGGCAAAGCAGGCTCTCGCCCATGGCTTGCATACGTTGCGCTATGGTTCTGATGGCAAAACCACAAGGTAGGCGCTTGTGAAAGAGCTGCTGGCAAAAGTCTCTCTGTTGACCGGCGCGCGCTTGGCGGGCGTCGGTTTTGCCTTTGTGACGAGCTTGATCATCACCCAGGCCTTTGGAACTGAAGGCTTGGCGCGTTACGCAACCGCCTTTGCGGCAGCAAGCATAATGGCCGTGACGATGCTGGCCGGGTTTCACGCCTTCGCTCCAATTGTCACCGCGCGCTACCGGGCGCAGACGGCGTATGGTCGCCTGCGGGGATTCGTAAGGGTCGGGTGGTTGCTTATCGGTATCGGGAGCGGCCTTTGCCTGGGCGTTATGGCGTTGGCCATCGGCGTTTTCTTTCGCGTCTTAGGACCGTGGTGGCTTCAAACTGTGGTTTTTGCCAGCGCGACCGCTCCGGCAATTGCGCTATCGCTCTTTCATGGCGGCGTGCTTTCAGGGCTTCAACGCCAAGTCGCCGCGCAGGTGCCCGACTCCTTCTTTCGACCCCTGTTTGTCCTGATCTTTGTGGGCGCGTTTTGGGCGCTGGCATCGTCAGCGCGGTTCGAATGGGTTCTGGCCATTGTCTCGTTGATGGTCTGGCTGCTGGCGCTGATACAGTTTCGTCTGACCATGCTCGCGCTGGCTGATCATCCGTCCGATCAAGCAGATGAGGACTGGGGCACCTGGCGGAGCATGGCACCTTCCTGGATGGCAATCGCGCTCATTTGGGATTATGGGATCGACCTTTTTCTTTTGATTGCCGCATACCTCGCGTCTGCCGAAGAGGTAGCGCTTCTCTATGTCTGCTTCCGCTATCGCAACTTGGCCGGGTTTGGCATTCGGTCTATCTACATTGTCCTTCAGCCGAAGATCTATACGGCCGTTACGCAAGACGACAACGCACAGGTGGAGCGGCTGATCGCCATGACGAACGGTACATCACTCTCCTACGCTCTTGTGGCGTTGGCTGGTCTTTGGGTCTTGGGGCCGGTCCTCCTTGTTGTGTTCGACCCCGCCTTTTCCGACGCTACCGGTGTTCTCATTCTTGTGGCCTTGAGCTTTGTTGCGCGCGCCGTTCTTGGGCCTGGGCTGGCGCTTTTGAGCATTCATAGCCAGCAGGCGCGCATCGCTTTGGTCCTTGTCGGTTCCCTGCTGCTGTCGATTGCTATCGGAGTCGCGCTTTTTCCGGTCTTTGGACTGGTCGCCATCGCCGGCGCATACACCGGTTTCACAGTGATGACGTCGGGCGTGCTGTGGCTGTTTGCGCGCCACCTGACCGGCCACGATAGCTCGTCATGGTCCAGCCTTGGTTACGGCATTCGCTTTCTGGCCGGTGAACGACGAGGCGTTGCGCGGACCTAGGAACGTTCCTGCAAAAGAGCGTGCCAAAGCATCGCTGCAACAAGGGCATAACTGAGCACGGTTGCAAGGGCGGCGCCCAATGGGCCCATGATCTGACAGAGTATGACGGTAAGCGCGATATTGCCACCGGCGCCCACCAAGCTCGCCTGGAAGGGCCTTGTCAGCCTGGATTCAGCGACCAGAATTCGAGTGGCGATGGTGCCCAGGGCCACAAACCCGGTCGAAAGCGCATAGACGCTTAAAATGTTCGTCGCCTCGGCGTAGGTCGGCGTGAAGAGGAAGCCAAGAACGGTCGAACCGACCAGAGTGGCGAAACCGGCGCCAAGGATGGATAGTGACGCGCTGGCGAGCAGCGTTTGGGAGGCTTGTCTGCGAAAGGGCAGACTTGAGGCAATTGCCCGTGTCTCGATCAAGAGCGGCGTTATTGCGAGCGCCGCGATCAGCGCCAACAGATTGCCGGCTTCTGCCAGCCGGGCGGCGCCGGCATACAGCGCAGCGTCCGTTGTCCTGAATCGCCATGCGACGTAGATGACGTCGAAGCGAACATAAACGGCAATCGCCATGGTGTGCGCCAGAAGCGGCAGTCCAGCGGCCGCGAGGCGTTTCAACCGGCGGATTGCCGGACGCGCGTTACGTCGAGCGCCTGTTTGGCCCGTTTGCTGGAGCGTGAGGAGAGCGAACAGAACCGCCTCCAGTCCGAGGATCGCCGCCACAAGGTGCACTGGCAGGTCAAAGTGCACGCAGGCGAGCAGCCCCAGAGCTGCGAGCGTTCCCGTAACCAGCCGCCGCGCGACGATCGACCGAGCGTTACCGCGTGCCAGTGCCACCATGCGGTGCGGGTCCGTCAGTGCAAGGGTCATGCGCAGGCCGATCAGGGCATAGAGCATGCTTGGTGACGGGCCATCGATACTGGGTGCTGCGAGCAAGGCGATGGCAGCCCATGTCGCGATGTAAAGGACAAGCAGCGATAGGGCCGTCAGGCCTGTCGCTGCCCTGTGGAAGGGTTGTGGTGGCTGCCTGCCTCGTGCGGTCCGCGCAAAGAAAAGTGTGCCCATGCCCCAGCCGACGAGGCTGGTCTGCAGTCCGCTTAGGGCCCAAAGCGCAGCGAAAAGGCCGGCCGTTTCAAGGGAGCCAAGCCGAGCAATTGCGGCTAGGGCGGCAAGCGACAGAAGGCCGGTGGTCGCCTGATCGACGGTGTTCCAGCCAGCGCGCTTTAGCGTTGCAGCCCATTTACCCATCGACTTGGCCGGGTTTGCACCAGGGCAGACAGGCCAGCCAAAGGATCAGCGGGAAAATGTTAAGGTTGAAGCTGCGGGCATTGAAGAAGAACACAACGCAGCAAGCGATGATCACCAGGAAGCGGTGGGTGTCTTTTCGCCAGGCTGTCGTTAGCGCTGAGATGAGCACCGCAAACGGACCTATGGCGAACAGGCCGAAGGCAGCCAACAGGGCCAGATAGCCGTTATGAATCGCCTGACCGTTGGGCATGAGGGTTTGGTCGAGACCATGGCCGATGAAGGGTGCGGCGGCAAAAGCCTGCCAGGCCGCGCGCCATGTCTCAACGCGCCCGGCAAGGCCGGTGCCGACGCCGCGTTCTGGGTGATCGAGCAGCAAGATCTGGCTGCCGAAGAAGGTCGATACCCCATTGGCCGTGGCGGGCAGGAAGAGCAGGGCAGCCAGGGCCATTGTGGAGGCTGCCGCAAGAATGCCTGCGCTCAGGCGGACTGCCTGCTGCCAGCCAAGTGCCTGGGTCAGTCGCCAGGCTTCTGATCCAATGATGATGATCAGTGATCCTAGAAGGGCAGCACGCGATTGCAGCAGGGCGAGCGCCGCAAGGCCTGCCGCGTAACCCAACAAACGGAGCCATCCAGGCGCTGCGAAACTGATGACAAGCAGGGACGCGAATAGCAGTTCGCCGCCCAGGTTGGGATGCAGGCCAACGAAGTCCGGGCGGGCTCCCAAGGCCTGCCAATTTCTTAGAAGGCCAAGCAGGAGTATTGCGATCAAAAGAGTGGCTAAAGGCGCCATGGAGCGCATCAGTTCTTGAAAGGAACGCTCACGAAGTTGGTCGACGAGAAGAAACATCGCGACCAGCATCACGCTCTTTGAGAACAGAAACGCTGATGCGTCGGCGGCGATCCAGCCAAGCAGCGCCGCGCCGCCAGATGCCAGGATTGTTCCGGCCAACACGCAAGCCTGCCAAGAGGGAATGAACAGCGACCGTCCGGCGATGACGGTCAGAGCCAATAGCGCGAGCGCAACGATCTGGGCCTTACGGTAGTCTTGTAAACCGCCATCGGTCGCTGTCAGAATCAGCGACGGACCAAGAAGGGCGATGGCTGGCAGCCAGCCTAACAAACTGCCTCGGACCGTCGTCGACCACTGCCCTGGAAGTGCATCGGCGCGACTGTTCATGGCTGGGAACCGATTACGATGACGGCCTCAGCAAATCGTTCAACCATTTGATCGATGGTCAAATGGTCAAGATAGAAACGCCGCGCGCTGCGACGGATGTCTGAAAGGTGTTTTCGATTTTCTTGCAAAGAAACAATGGCTTGTACCATGGGAGCAAGGCCATTTGTTCCGTTTTTCGGAATGCGAATTCCGGTTTCCCCATCACGGATAAAGGCGATTTCGGGGTGGTGGAATGGTGGTTTCCCATGTCCATCGTCAAGCGTCAGAAAGGGCAGCCCATGGGCCAGCGCTTCGTTGACCGCAAGACCGACAGCGCCGGCGTAGCAAGCGATGTCTGCCTGGGCGTAGAGTCCCGCTAAATGCTTGGAACCATAAACGGCGCCCGGCATATGAACCGCGTTTTCCGGCAATTTTGCCGCGAGCTTTTGGCAGCGGGCATAGTCAGGCCCATCGCCTATCAGGATCAGGCGCGCATCGGGTACCTGGCGCCGGAGGACAGTCAGCATCTTGATGAGATCGGGCATGCGCTTGTCTGGCGTCAGGCGTCCAACGGCGATCAGGGTCAGCGGACGTGTGGCGAGTTCGGTCGCTGCGATGGAGGTTGCGACGCGGGCTTCATCGACTTTGCAGTCCAGACTGTTGCCGACCGCAAAGGTGGGCAAACTCGGCAGATGGCGCCGGATGTACTCGGCCCCTTCCTCGGTGTAGGCGAGATAACCGTCGGCGAGCGCAAAAGGAGCAAGGCGGCCATATTGGCTTAGCCAGTCGCCGGGCGTGGAAAAGCCGCGCCCCATTTGCCAACCATGACCCCATAAAAGTATGCGCGGCCATCCATGCCGCCGGCGATGGCCCAGAAGCGCCCACATGGCCGGGTTGTTGAGACCGGCTTCCACGATGGCCATTTGCGGGCGCAAGTCCCGCAGGACCTTGCCCACCGGGGCGCTGGGATGGCGCAGCAGTGACGCGCGGAAAGGGTGGCGTTGAAGCCAGGGCGCGCTTTCGACGATCGACAGCCCGTCTTCGTGCCCGGCATCATGGTCCGGTGCTATCACCTGCAGCCCGATTTTCTCGTGCAGACGCTCATACAAGGCGCGGCGATAATGCGGCACCATACGGTAAAAGAGCACAGTCTTTGGTGTTATATTAGCTTTTGTTTGTAGTAATTTTCCCAAGTACACCCCCGATACTCAAATTACTTTCCTTAAAAGCTTTGTTCAAGGGGTTTGGAGACTTCGCCTTTTGCGGCAAACGGGCAACTCGACAAGCAAGGTGTTGACGTTACGATGCTGGGTGTCTGGGAGGGCACCAATGAAAGATAAGATCATCTCCGCCGACGATGCCGCCGCGTTGGTCCGGGAGGGAGATACGGTCACGACATCGGGATTCGTCGGCATCGGCGTGCCGGAAGCCTTGTTGAAGGCGCTGGAAAAGCGGTTTGTTGAGACAGCTGCGCCGCGCAATCTCACACTCTTTTTTGCAGCTGGGCAGGGCGATGGCGGCGATCGCGGGCTCAACCATCTTGGGCTTCCAGGGCTCTTGAAACGGGTGGTGGGCGGCCATTGGGGGCTCATCCCCAAGGTCGGCCGGCTGGCGGTCAATGGGATGATCGAGGCCTACAATCTGCCGCAAGGTGTGGTGAGCCACCTCTACAGAGACATCGCGGCCGGTAAGCCCGGGACGCTGACCCATGTCGGGCTCGGCACCTTTGTCGATCCGCGCCTTGAAGGTGGCAAGATCAATGAGGTGACCAAAGAGGATTTGGTTTCGGTCATGACCGTTGGCGGCAAGGAGTACCTCTTCTACGAGGCCTTCCCAGTGCATGTTGCGTTGCTGCGCGGGTCAACGGCAGACCCGGCGGGCAACATCGCGATGGAGCGTGAGGCGCTGGTGATTGACGGGCTCGCCCAGGCTATGGCGGCCAAGAACTCCGGCGGCATCGTGATCGTTCAGGTCGAGCGCATTGCGGCGCGCGGGTCGCTCAATCCTCGAGAGGTGCAGATACCAGCGGCCTTGGTCGATGCCGTCGTCGTGGCGGAGCCCGAAGATCATATGCAGACCTTCGCGACGGCCTACTCGCACCTGTTTGCCGGACGTTTTCGTGCACCTCCGGGCGCCGCACCAGCGATGGATTTGGGCCCGCGTAAGATCATCGCGCGTCGCGCGGCCTTCGAGCTGCCGGTGAACGGCGTTGTTAATCTTGGCATCGGTATGCCAGAAGGCGTCGCGGCGGTGGCGGCAGAGGAGGGGTTGCTCGATCATGTTACGCTAACAGCAGAACCCGGCGTGATGGGCGGTCAGCCGGCCTCAGGTCTCGATTTCGGTGCGGCGATCAACACCGACGCCATTCTACCGCAACACCAGCAGTTCGACTTCTATGACGGCGGTGGGCTCGATCTGGCGGTCCTTGGCATGGCTGAGCTGGATAGCGTTGGCAACGTGAACGTTTCCCGCTTCGGGCCGCGTCTCGCCGGTGCCGGCGGCTTCATCAACATCTCGCAGAATGCGCGACGGGTGGTTTTCACCGGCACTTTTACAGCGGGCGGTTTGGATCTTTCTATTGCGGACGGCCAGCTCTCGGTTTCAACGGAGGGCAAGGCCCGCAAGCTGTTGGAGTCCGTGCAACAGATCACGTTTTCCGGTCAGCGCGCTTGCGAGTTGGGCACACCGGTCTTGTTCGTGACCGAACGCTGCGTGTTCGAGCTGACGCGGAATGGGTTGCGCCTCGCCGAAGTCGCTCCGGGCATCGACGTGGAGGCCGATATCCTGGCCAACATGGCGTTCCGTCCCATCATCGATGTGCCGGATGTCATGGATGCGCGGCTCTTCCGCGATGAGCCGATGGGACTGCGCAACGATCTCTTGCACCTTGATCTCGATGACCGGATCGCGCTCGACGCCAAGACCAATCGCCTGTTCATCAACTTTGAGAAGATGCGCATTCAGAGCGAGGATGACGTCAAGCAGATTGCCGACCGCGTTGTGTCGCTCTTGGAGCCGCATGACCGTGCGGTCGATGTGATCGTCAATTACGATGGCACGCGCATCGATGAGGATGTGGCGGAGAGTTACGCGGCGATGGTGGCCGATCTGGAGGACAAGTACTATGCCCGCGTCACGCGCTACTCATCCTCCGCCTTCATGCGCATGAAACTCGGAGAGACCTTGTCGCCCGCACCCCATATTTTTGAGACCGCTGATCAGGCGCGCCAGTTTCTGGAAGGCGCGTCTGATAGCTAAAAGTGTCTAGAGCTCGGCGGACTGTGCCCACAGATTGATGCCAGCATCTTTGGCGAACTGGTCGATCTCTGCTCGCTCTGAATCAGAGAACTCCAGATTGTCGATGGCGCCGACACAATCGGTGATCTGGCTGGGTTTGGAAGCACCGATGAGGGCGGTGGTTACGCGCCCATCCCGCAGAACCCATGCAATTGCCATCTGCGCCAACGTCTGCCCACGCCGCTCGGCGATGGCGTTAAGGCCGCGAATGGCCGCCAGCGTGTCGTCGTTCACGGTATCGGGGCTCAGTGATTTGCCCTGGGCCGCGCGGCTCGCGTCCGGCACGCCGCCTAGATATTTGTTGGTCAGCAGTCCCTGTGCCAGCGGCGTGAAGGCAATGGATCCGACGCCCAGATCATCCAACGTGTCGAGCAGGCCATCAGCTTCCACCCAGCGGTTGAGCATATTGTAGCTCGGCTGATGGATGAGGCACGGCGTGCCGAGGTCCTTCAGGATCGCGACCGCATCGCGTGTGCGCTTGGAGTTGTAGGAAGAGATGCCAGCGTAAAGCGCGCGGCCTGACCGCACGATATGATCCAGTGCGCCCATCGTCTCTTCAAGCGGCGTCTCCGGATCGAAGCGGTGGGAATAGAAGATATCGACATAGTCCAGGCCCATGCGCTTCAAGCTCTGGTCGCAGGACGCGATAAGGTACTTGCGGCTGCCCCACTCGCCGTAGGGGCCCTGCCACATGTCGTAGCCGGCCTTTGACGAGATGATGAGCTCGTCGCGAAGGCCCTGGAAATCCTGTGTCAGGATCTGGCCAAATGCCTCTTCGGCACTGCCGGGTGGCGGGCCGTAGTTGTTGGCCAGGTCAAAATGCGTGATGCCCGCATCGAACGCGGTTTGGCACATGGCCCGCTTGGTTTCGTGCGGTGTGTCCTCACCAAAATTGTGCCAAAGCCCCAACGAAATGAGCGGCAGTTTGAGGCCGGACACACCGCAGCGGCGGTAGGTCATGGACTGGTAGCGGGCGGGGTAAGGTGTGTAGGTCACGGGCGGTTTCTTGGGTGGACGAGCGGCCATAGATCTCGATTTCGGGTGCTAGGATTTTGATTGCTTCACCCGGGCCGTAGCATGGTCACGCGCCTTGGCACAGCCCCATGCGGTAAAGGCGGAGTTGCGCCAGCCATCCGGTCCAAAATGGACCTTCATCGGCTTGCCGTCCTCACCTAAGACCTCGCCACCGGCGGCCTCAACAATGGCAACGCCAGCGGCTGTATCCCACACCATGGTGGGGCCGTAGCGCGGATAGACATCCGCTTCGCCTTCCGCCACCAGGCAAAACTTCAGGGCCGAGCCGACCGCCAAAGTTTCACAGCCAGGAAGGGCGTGCAGAAACTCGTCGGTCTTGCCGTCGCGATGGCTTCGGCTGGCGACGGCTTTCAGTCTTTTGGTTTCCGGCGATTTGGTCGCAATTGCAATCAGGCTTTTGGGATCAAGCGATGCTCCAGGTTCCAGCTTGGTGGTGAAAGCATCCTCGCCGGCGATCCAGAGCTTGCGACGCGCCGGCGCGTAGATGATCCCAACGATCGGGCGACCGCCTTGCACGAGCGCGATGTTGATGGAGAAGTCTTTGGTCTTGTCGACGAACTCGCGCGTGCCATCCAGCGGATCGACCACGAAGAAGAGGTCACCCAGGCTATCGGGTGAGGTGCCGTGTGCTGTTTCTTCCGACAAGAGCGGGATGGAAGGGGCGATGTCTGCCAGGCCTTGCGCGATGATCGCGTCGGCTGCGAGATCGGCTTCGGTGAGGGGGCTGCCATCGGCCTTATCTTCAACCTTGAAGCCGTCAGCGTAGATGTCCATCACAGCCTTACCGGCCTTCGATGCCAGATCCGCAAGAGCGCGCGCCAGACCGTTTCGGTCTTGCGTCCAGTCGACTTCAAGTGGGCGTGCGGTCGCCATAGTGCAGACAGGTTTGTTATCGGCCAGCCCGGCCTTCGATTGCATGACGGTAGGCTTATGGATGGGCTGTGTCCATGGGCCTTGCGACGAAGCTTAGATCAGGTCTGGTTGCAAAACCCTTCATCTTCAGATCGCTGCGCGCTATGCGGATGCACCAGCCTTGTCCGGAGTCTATTGTGCCGCCGCTTTCCGTTCCTGACCGTCCCTTGCGAATTGCATTCCTCGGCGAGTGCATGATCGAGCTTTCTGACCTCGCCGCTGCGGATGGACGGGTGGCTATGGGCGTCGCCGGCGACACACTGAACGGCGCGATCTATTAGTCCCGCTGTCTGTCGGGCACATCGCATTCGGTGGACTATCTGACCGCGCTGGGGACCGATCAGCTGTCAGACCGCATGATCGCTTTCATGGAAGGTGAGGGCGTGGGGGCTGGCCACATTGTTCGCCGGACAGACCGCCTTCCGGGCATTTACGCCATCGAGCTGGACGAGGCCGGGGAACGATCTTTCCGTTATTGGCGTTCGCAGTCAGCAGCGCGCACAATGCTCGATGAGGGTGGTTTGACCGATGACGCCTTGCAGGCTTTCGACGTGCTCGTCCTGTCTGCGATAACGCTGGCGATCCTTTCCGAAGGAGCCCGGCAAAGCCTGATCGAAGCCTGCGCGGCGATGAAGGCGGCCGGCAAGCTTGTCGTCTTCGACAGCAACTATCGCCCTGCGCTTTGGCAGAGCGAAAACGAGGCGCGCGACACCATCTCTGCCATGTGGGCCGCGACCGTGCTGGCGCTTCCCTCGCGTGATGATGAAGCCAAACTCTGGCCCGGCGAGGATGTGCCGGCTCTGATGGATCGCTTGGCTGGCCTAGGTATTTCCGAGATCGCCCTTAAGGACGGAGCAACCGGGCCCTGGCTTTGGGCTGGCGAAGCTCTGCCAAGGGCAGACTTTCCATCGGCTGCGCATGTGGTCGACACCACGTCAGCGGGCGACTCCTTCAATGCTGGTTATCTGGCAGCGCGCCTTGTAGGCGATGCGCCAGTGGATGCAGCAATGGCAGGTCATCGGCTCGCCTCGGCTGTAATCGGTGAAAAGGGCGCGATCATTCCGCGGGCAGCGATGCCGGACGTTCGGTAACGAGTGACGCTTCTGCGGTTTTCGCTGGCGCGCGCAGCGATTTGCGAACGAACACGACAATGAAAGCAATCGTCAGCACCAGGATGATAGTCGGTGCTGGTGCGGAATCGATCCAGAAGCTGGCGTAGATGCCGACCACCGTTGAGGCGACGGTGATGGCTGTGGCCGCGATCATCATCGAGCCGAGCCGACGCGTGATTAGGAAAGCAATCGCTCCAGGAGCGATCAACAGGCCGATGGCCAAGATTATCCCAACAGCGCTCAGCGTGGCCACGATGGTGAGTGAAAGCGCCGCGAGCAGGCCGTAGTGAAGCATGGTCACCGGCAGGCCGATGGTGCGCGCCTGAGCCGGGTCAAAGGTGTGCAGCATCAGGTCGCGCCAGAAAATGACGATGCCTGCCGTCACAAGGGCCGCAATGATACCTGTGGTCCAAAGATCCTGATCGCTGATACCCAGAATGTTCCCGAACAGAATATGGTCGAGATGCAGCGACGGACTGATCGCGGCATAGATGACGATCCCGAGGCCAAACATGCCGGAGAACACGACGCCCATAATGGTGTCCTGTTTCACCCTGGAGTTGGTGCTGAGATAACCGGTCGCAAGCGCGCATACCATGCCGGCGATGAAAGCTCCGATGAGGAGGGGCAGGCCGACCATGTAGGCCAGCACGATACCCGGAAGCACGGCGTGGCTGACTGCATCACCCATCAGCGACCAGCCTTTCAGCACCAGGAAGCAGGACAGAAGCGCGGTGGGGATCGCCAGCATAATGCCGATCAGAAAAGCCTGCTGCATAAAGCCGAACTGGAAGGGGAGGAGGATCGTCTCGATCATGCCATCCTCCGGGCCATCGTTTCTGCAACTGCCTGTTGGGCGCGCCGGCGGTTGGCGAGCATGCCGTGCTTGGGCGCAAAGAAGAACGCGGCCAGGAACAGCACTGTTTGCAGAACCACGATCACGCCACCCGTTGCGCCATCCAGGAAGTAGCTGATGTAGGCACCAGCAAAACAGGTGCAGGTGCCGAGCACGACCGATATCACGAGAAGCTTGGGAAAGCGGTCGGTCAGGAGGTAGGCCGTCGCGCCCGGTGTCACCACCATGGCGATGACCAGGAACGCGCCGACCGTTTGCAGCGCGGCGACCGTGGCGGCCGAAAGAAGCACGAAAAAGATGAATCGCAGGCGCGGCGGGTTCAGCCCAATCGTGCGCGCATGGGTCTCGTCGAAGAAGACGGCCATCAGGTCCTTCCACTTCAGAAATAGAACGGCGAGGCAGACAAAACCGATTATGGCGAGCTGAAGCGTATCGGCGGGCGTGATCGCAAGGATGTTGCCGAGAATGATGGTCTGAACGTCGACCGGTGTCGGCGAGACCGAGACCATGAACAGGCCGAGCCCGAAGAAGGAGGTGAAGATAAGGCCAATGATGACGTCCTGCTTCAGGCCGGTACGCTGACCCAAAAACAAAAGCGCGCCTGCCGCCAAGCCGCCGGACAAGAAGGCTCCAAAAGCGAACGGCAGGCCAAGCATGTAGGCCCCGGCAACGCCCGGCACGATGGAGTGTGACAGGGCATCGCCAATGAGGGACCAGCCCTTGAGCATGAGATAGGCTGACAGGAAGGCGCAGACGCCGCCGACGAGCGCGGACACCCACATCGCATTGAGCATGTAATTGTAGGTGAAGGGTTCGAGGAGCACGCTCAACTCACCGGCTCCTTCTCGGGCTGGCTCTCAGCTGCTTCCTCCGAACCGCCTTTGGTGCGGGTCTTGTCGTCGTAGATGACCACTGGGCGCTCATCGTCAGTCAGGATCGTGACCTGACGGGCATCGTCATCATCGTGCAGTTCCTGTCCACCAAGCACGAAGTGGCGCAGCACACCGCCAAAGGCGTTCGACAGGTTCTCGTGGGTGAAGGTGGTTTCGGTTGGTCCATGGCACAGCACGGTGCCTTAGATCAGCACGAACCGGTCGCAGAACTCCGGCACGGAGCCGAGAATGTGGGTGGAGACCAGCATCACCCGGCCTTCATCCCGCAGGTCCTTCATCAACTGGATAATGGCTTCCTCGGTCTGCACATCAACGCCGGTGAAGGGCTCATCAAGGAGGATCACCTGGCCGTCCTGGGCGAGGGCGCGTGCCAGGAATACCCGCTTGCGCTGCCCGCCGGAAAGCTCTCCGATCTGTCGATGGCGAAAATCGCTCATCCCAACGCGGGCCAGTGAATCGGTGACGGCCTGACGGTCCTCTTTCGATGGAATGCGCAGCATGCCCATATGGCCATAACGGCCCATCATAACGACATCTTCGACCAGGACTGGGAAGCTCCAATCCACTTCCTCTGCCTGGGGTACATAGGCAACAAGGCCCTTTTTCAGAGCCTCCTGAACGGACTGGCCGAGTATGCTGATCTCGCCGCCATCCAGCGGCAAGAACCCCATAATGGCTTTGAAGAGCGTTGACTTGCCGGAGCCATTGACCCCGACAAGTGCTGTAATTGTGTGAGTTGGAACGTCGAAGCTGGCGTCGGTGAGTGCGGTGACACCGTTGCGGTAGGTCACGGTGACGCGGCGCGCCATGGTCCCGA
>ERZ1740060.513-NODE-513-length-20415-cov-5.800933_pt1 | contig 20415 bp, 23 predicted proteins | sample MGYA00581743_ERZ1740060 | MGnify/ENA primary metagenome ERZ1740060 (study PRJEB43018, sample SAMN04849235) | marine metagenome | isolation source: floating plastic debris | place: Pacific Ocean | collected 2008-08-27 | study: EMG produced TPA metagenomics assembly...
CCTCTATCAGCTTCCAATTTTTTTGATTGTTGGCGCTGTTGGGGTAGGGGGCGTCTGCAGCGCTACCACCTATCGGCGGTCTGGTCGGCCGGACCGTGGGGTGCGCCCCTTACAACGGGTCGTGCTGATCTATGGGGAATGCGGCATGAAGATGGCCATCCCGCTAAGCGGTTGGGCCGCAGGCCCAGAGCGCGCGGCGCAAAAAAAGAGTGTACATACTGTAGCAAAGCACGCGTCAACGAGAAGACATTTCGTCAAAAATAATCAGAGTATTTGGTATCTTTTTTGGGTGTTCTTTGCGATATCAAAAGCATATTTGGATATATTATTGAATTCATCGTCTGTCATTTTCTTTAAGTTGGTTTTAAACGACCGTGCAAACGCTCCACTTTCGTCAAGTTTTTTTCTTTCATATTCATCAAGATCGTAAAAATCTTTAGTATTTGCGCCGATTTGGAAGTATAATCCATTCTTATTTTCAATGAATTCAGCGACCGCAAGCCTAGCCCTCAATGCCCGTGTCTGGCTCATGACAATCTCAACAAGGCGCCTAGGCGACAAGAACGGCTGCAAAAGTAAGTTCTTCCTCGGCAAACTCACGATATGCCCAGACGCATCCGAGACCAGCAGGCGCGAGATCCCACTTCGCAGTCCCCTGCCGGGCTTATGGAACCGCTCTAGCCCTGTGTTTTCGTAAACCCCGCCATCCCAAAGCCAAACGCTATCTCGCGCAGCAGTGGGTCCGGCATCCGAACCGTCATACCCCACGAACCGAGCTCCTTTTGTGTTGAGCCGAAGTGCGCCAATGTAGAAGGGGTAGCCCGCCGAAGCAGCCACGGCTTCAGCCAGCGGAACGCATGGTTCGTGTACGTACCCAAAACGCCAATCACCCATTCGATCATCCGTGAAAAACCAATTGGCTCCGCTCTCGTAGTTTGTAGCGTTGATCCAACACTTCGGCTTCCTCGGAAGCTCGCTTATACAAAAATCAATTCCGATTATCTCTTTCAAAACACTAGATAAATGATTTGCTCCACACTCGATCCATGTCGGGACATCAAGTAGGCTCCTGAGGATGTAGCGAGCCTGAAACGAGGTCGACGTAACCAGCTCCTGAATTCCTTGCAAAGCAGCTTCCAACTCAACTTGGTTCTTTGGAAAACGCCTCCTATTGAAATGAAGAAGTAAGGCCAGAAAGATCGAGCCACCAGAGACAGAACTAATCTCCTCGATCTTCTCGTTATGTCCCTCAGCAAACAACCATCGGACTACGCCAGTATGAAACGCTACGGCACGAACACCGCCACCAGATAGGACTAGAGCCAGTTTGAAGGTTTCCATTCGTCCATTCGCAGCGAACCGACGGCATCGATCATTATCCGCTTCCGCCCACCTCGTTTTGTGGAAACAAACTTTAGAAGCTCGTCGCCTCTGTAAAGCCCGCGGGCCTTCGTTTGGAATCTGCGATCAGTTTCACCTCGGCCATGTCCATCGCTCACCACGATCAGGTCTGGATTGAAGTATTCAATCATGTCTTCGGAGTAGGCAGAGGAACGACCATGATGCGGCGCGACAAGTATTCGTGTCTCAGAACCGTCGATAGCACCTGCGCATGGCCTTTCGTGCTTTTGGCGCAATCGCGCCCAGCCGTCAGCCTCAATGTCTCCGGGAAACATCACCGATGTTGGCCCGTATCGGTAGGCCATGACGATTGAACTATCGTCGGATCTTCCAGCCTCATTCCAGTCAAGTGGACGGCCTTCAATGGTAACTCCACCATTGTTTTCAGGTAGTGTGGGGTCGTCCACTGGATCGATTGTGCGGGAATAAGTTGTATCGAGATCCTTGAAGACTTTTTGGTAATCGGAGCTCAACGAACCCCACTTATGCTCGTCTGGAACAGACTTGTTGCGGCGCAGCACAAGAGGGCGTTTCAGGTAATGAACGAGGTTTGGCAAGTCACCAATGTGATCACTGTCCGGATGGCTGATGACAAGGTAGTCCACACAATCGCTTGGACCCCAGTCCGACTGGTAGATGTGTTCGGCAGGTGAAAAACTGCTACTACGCCCAGCATCAATAAAGTGGTTTTGGCCGTTAGGTGTCTTTATCCGGATACTTAAAGCAGCTCCGACATCCCAAATCCGAATATCAAGCATTTTTGCACCTCCAAACAATTAGTTGGAGGCGCACAATTCAGCATTCAAGTAGAGACAAATAGCTTTCGGCCCCTTGGCGCCAGATTCTGGCGCAAAGGGAAACCCTGAGCGATTAAAACAAATCTCTCTGGTAGCATCAGTAGCCATCAAAGAAATCAAGGGCATTAAAGCCCAACAAGCTACCCAGTCTGATCATCCAGCTTGGCATCAGGGGCGTTCTTGCCCACCGAGGCGATGCCATTGTCGCAACTGGCTTCGCTTTCATACATCTCGGACGTTCCGATCACCTGGCCGTTTGAGGCTTTCAGGTTGAACATGAACTTGCCGTTCTTCGACTTTTTCTTCTCGAAGCGCTTCTCATCGGCAGAGTTCTTGCGAACGGACTCGATACCGTTCATGCAGCTGGCTTTCTTCTTGTAGCCTTCACTGGCCAGGATCACCTGCCCATTTCCAGCCTTCAGGCGGAACCGTGTTTCGCCCTTCTTGTCGGTATAGACTTCGAACTTGCCAGCCATTCTTTCCCCCTCGGAATCATCGTTGGCCACTAAGGTGCAGCGTAGGAAGGCGCGGATTGCCCCCGGCGTCAACGCCTCAAGCTGGATAAGTTGCAAATAGACCCCGGTAGTGTCCCCGCCGCACAGCTGGAACCTCGAGCCAAACCGCAGCTTGAGTTCTGAGTGGCCGAACAAGCGCCCGGGCGACCGCTCGTTGAGACCTTCGCCGGTTGACCAGCCGTCCAGCGCCCGTCACGCTGACGGGTGAACATACAGAAGTCACCCAAGGAGACCAGACCATGAGCAGCGTCGCTCGCGTTACCGAAATCATCGCCTCATCCCCCAAAAGCTTCGACGACGCGCTGGATGTCGGCGTCGCGCGTGCCACCAAAACGCTGACCGGCGTCACCGGCGCCTGGGTGCAGGATCAGAAGGTGGTCATCGTCGATGGCAAGATCACCGAGTATCGGGTGAACCTGAAGGTCACATTCGTCCTGGACGACTAGGTCATCTTCTAAGCCGCGGCCCAACCGTTGTTTGTAGATGGCTCTGGGCCTCCGGCCCAACCGGCATATCTGGTCGGCTCTGGGCCTGCGGCCCAACCGCGGTTTTTTTCCTTGCTCTGGGCCCGCGGCCCAACCGCGGGAATACCCTTAGAACTTCGGAACAACCCCTAGGAGGTCGCCCCAACTCGACCCGTCCCGTTCGCCTCGCCATGGTGCACGCATAAGCTAGCACTTACACAAGGCGGATTTGATATGGCTGAAGGCGACAACATCCTTTGGTTCGAGGCATTGCGGCGCGGCGACGTCGCCCTGGTGGGGGGCAAGAACTCCTCGCTCGGAGAAATGGTGCAGGAACTGGGCGCCAAGGGTGTGGATGTGCCCGGCGGCTTCGCCACAACGGCCAATGCCTTCCGCGCCTATATCAGCGCCAATGGGCTAAACGACCTCATCGCCTCCACGGTCGGTAAGCTGGAAGAGGGTCGGCTGACGCTCGCCGAGACCGGCTCGACCATCCGCAAAGCGATTGGTGACGGCGACTGGCCGGAAGATATCCGCCAGTCGATCGTTGAGGGCTATCGCGAACTCTCACGTCGCGCCGGCGTCGACCAATGCTCCGTCGCCGTGCGCTCATCGGCCACCGCCGAGGATTTGCCGGAAGCAAGCTTCGCCGGCCAGCAGGAAACGTTCCTCAACGTCGTTGGCGAAGCTGCGCTGCTGGAAGCCTGCCGGCGCTGCTACGCATCGCTCTTCACCGACCGCGCGATCACCTATCGCCGCATAAACGGGTTCGATCACACAGAGGTGGCACTGTCTGTTGGCGTGCAGCTCATGGTCCGCTCCGACATTGGCGGATCAGGTGTGATGTTCTCGCTCGACACCGAGTCCGGCTTCCCGGATGTGGCGCTCATTACCGCCGCCTGGGGCCTTGGCGAGAACGTCGTCCAGGGCGCGGTGAACCCCGACGAGTATGAGGTCTACAAGCCGTTTCTGGAGAAGCCGGAGCTGAAGCCGATCATCCAGAAGAACCGCGGCGCCAAAGAGATCAAGATGATCTACGCCAAGGAAGGCACAGACGGTACCGGCATGACCCGCAACGTGCCGACCTCCAAAGCTGAGCGCGCTGCCTTTGTTCTGAACGACGATGAAATCATGGAGCTCGCCCGCCAGGCGACCACCATTGAGAAGCACTATGGCCGGCCGATGGACATTGAATGGGCGAAGGATGGCGAGACGGGCCGCCTCTACATCGTGCAAGCCCGGCCCGAAACGGTCCAGGCCCGCGCCAATCAGGGCACTATCAAGTCCTACACCCTCGGTGATCACGGCAAGACGCTGGTCCAGGGCCTCAGCGTCGGTGCGGCGGTGGTCACAGGCTCCGTCTGCCTTATTGAAAAGGCCGAAGACATTGACCGCTTTGTTGACGGCTCCGTGCTCGTCACATCCACGACGGACCCGGACTGGGTTCCGATCATGAAGCGCGCGAGCGCCATCATCACCGACCATGGTGGACGCACCTCGCACGCGGCCATTGTTAGCCGCGAGCTTGGCTTGCCCGCTGTTGTCGGCACGGGCAATGCGACCCACGTGCTGCACGATCACCAAGACGTAACCGTCTCCTGCGCCGGCGGCACGGAAGGCTATGTCTATGAAGGCATTGCCGAGTTCTCCGAAGAAGAAATCGACATGACCGGCACGCCGGACACCGAAACGGCGGTCATGTTGAACCTTGCCAGCCCGTCGGCAGCCCTGCGCTGGTGGCGCCTGCCCTCCGCCGGTGTCGGGCTGGCGCGCATGGAGTTCGTGGTCAACAATGTCATCCGCGCCCACCCGATGGCGCTGGTGCACTATGATGATCTCGACGATGAGGAGGCCAAAGAGGCCATCGCCGAGATGACCCTGGGCTATGAGAACAAGAGCGACTATTTCGTCGACAATCTCGCCCGAGGACTATCGCGGATCGCGGCAGTGGCCTGGCCGAACAAAGTCATCGTCCGGATGAGCGACTTCAAGACCAACGAGTACGCCGAACTGGTCGGTGGCCGGCAGTTTGAGCCGTCGGAAGAAAACCCGATGATCGGCTTTCGCGGCGCATCGCGTTACTACTCGCCGAAATATGCCGATGGCTTCGCGCTGGAATGCCAGGCCATCAAAAAGCTGCGCGAGGAACTCGGCTTCACCAACATAACGGTCATGATCCCGTTTTGCCGGACTATCAATGAGGCCGACCGGGTATTGGAAGTGATGGCGAAGAACGGCCTGAAGCGCGGTGAAAACGGGCTGGAAGTTTATGTGATGTGCGAGATTCCTTCGAACGTCATCCTGGCCGATCAATTTGCCGAACGTTTCGACGGGTTTTCCATTGGTTCCAACGATCTAACCCAGCTCACACTTGGTGTTGATCGTGACTCCGAGGACCTTTCCGACGTGTTCGACGAGCGCGATGGAGCGGTGCTGTGGATGGTCCACGAGATCGTGAAAAGGGCGCACGCCGCTGGCCGCAAGGTTGGCTTCTGCGGCCAAGCCCCGTCCAACTCACCCAGTTATGCCAAGCTGCTGGTTGATGCGGGCATCGATACCATCTCGGTTACGCCCGATAGCTTTCTGGCGGTGAAACATAATGTCGCTGACGCCGAGAAGGCCAAAGGCAAAGTGAACGCCTAAGGCGAAAAGCCCTCTTGCAAGAACGGATTGGTTTGACGCTCTTTGCCGAGCGTCGAGCCAGGCCCGTGGCCGGGCAGGAATTGATACTCGTCACCCAGCGGCAACACTGTCTGGAAGATACTCTTCATCAGCGTTGCATGGTCGGAGCCGGGCAGGTCCGTACGGCCGATGGATCCGGCAAAGAGCACATCGCCCATCACGATAAAGCGGTGCGGATGGTTGACGAAAATGACATGCCCCGGCGCATGCCCGGGCGTGAAGAGAACGTCAAAACGCTGTTCCCCGACGTCTACGCTGTCGCCGGCCGACAGCCACCGATCGATCTTTGGCACCTTCACATCCGGCACACCGAACATGGCCGCTTGCGCGGTGATGCCCTGGATCAAACTCTCATCGGATCGTTCCGGTCCGATGATCGGCACGCCAAAATGCGCGGCAACATCGGCGGCCCCGCCGACATGGTCAATATGTCCATGGGTGAGCCAGATGGCGTCAAGCGTAACACCAGCCTCTGTAACGGTACCAATCAGTTTCTCAGCCTCACCACCCGGATCGGTCAGAACCGCTTTCTTCGTGGTCAGACATGTGATCAGCGAGGCGTTTTGCTGAAAGCTGGTAACGGGAATGACCGCCACCGAAAGCCTGGGTTCGGTGACCGGAGGTTCGGGCGAGGCACTGGGCGAAGGAGCATCTGTCATGGGTTTGGCATGGCATGCCCCACCTCATCTGACAAGGCATCAGTATCGCAAGGGTTTTAAACCGTCGCTCGGTCATGCCATGGTACGGCTAGCCAGGGAGAACCGAATCCATGCTCACACGTCTGCTTGCCAGCCTAGCCATTGCCGCCGGCCTTTTCGTGGGTGGCCCAATTCTCACCGCGCCAACCGTCTTGGCTGGGGGTGTTTCCGGCAATCTGGATGGCGGCGCGCTGCCGCACTGCGATGCGCCTGGAGTTCTCTCGCGCATCGTTGAAAAGGCAGCCTATCGCGGCCAGGCCCCGTATCAGCATCCAATCGCGATAACCGCTTTCGACCACATCCATCAGACACGCTATGTTAGCTCGCCAGGCGCCGGATTGCGCGAGCGTCGCTGGTGCCAGGCTCGGGCCTATCTTGAGAACGGCCATCGCCACACAGCATACTATCTCATTGAAAGTCATGCGAGTTTTGTCGCTGTGAGTTATGGCGTCGAAAGCTGCCTCTCAGGCCGCGACCTGTGGAACGTGTACGGCGGGGACTGTAGCGCGTTGCGCCTTTGGTAACCGATACATCGCGTCCCCATGAGCCGAAGGCTTGTTCAGGGGGGCGTAATTGCGCTGGCTATTGTTGTTGCCGTGGTCACCGGGTGGCAGGGTAACGAACCGGCTGGTGAGCCGGAGCAATCAGGCACTGCTGTTTCAACCTCACCCGGCGATCTGCCCTTCGACTTTTTCGTCCTCGCCCTGTCTTGGTCACCGACCTTTTGCGCCACGGAAGCCGGACGCGGCGCCCAGCTGCAATGCGGGCCAGGTGCGGATTTTGGCTTCATCACCCATGGGCTTTGGCCGCAGTTCGAGCGCGGATGGCCGTCATACTGCCAATCTACTCACGGGGAACGCTTGCCCGATGCGATCGCTGACGATCTGCTAGCGATCATGCCTGATCGGGGCCTCATTCAGCATCAGTGGGACAAGCACGGCACCTGTTCTGGCCTCTCGCCAACCAATTACGCCGCCTTGATCCACCAGGCGACCCAACAGATCGCCTTGCCCGAAACCTTTGAGCGCGGGGATGGCGGAACCATGAACGCCAGCACAATCGAAGCCAGCTTTCTGGCTTCCAACCCAGGCCTTACCCATGATGGCATCGCCCTCACCTGCCCAAATCGGCGTTTTGCGGAGGTTCGCATCTGTCTTGACCACGACCTGCAACCGCGTGCCTGCGCCGAGGTGGATCAGAACGGTTGCCAAGCAAACGGACTATCGGTTCCGGCACGATAACGGCTGGCCAAAACCAATCCATATACCCCAAAAACCGACCAACCATCGTAACGCAATGGTCACGATGGGTATGCGAGAAAACCAGGATGGCAGTTCGCTCGACACCTGTTGTCACACGCACGCTACCACGGCGGATCATCAAGCTCGGGGTTATCAGCCTTGGCTTGGCGTTCTTCTTGTTTTGGGGCGCAGCTGCCGCACTGCTGGTTGATGGTCACCCCTACAGCGCAGCTCAAGGATGCTCGGCCATCGACGAGGCGGGCGATTTCTGGGAATGCGGGCAGGGCCCAGAGCAGGCTTTTGGCGCAACAGCTGTCAACTCGGTGATGGCTCTGACAATTGCCATGCCGGTTTTCGCGATCGCCGCTTACTTCGATACGTTGTTCTTGCAGATCGCGCTGCCTGGGATTTTGTTCAACGTTCTCGGTCTGCCGGCAGCTATGTTTGTGTTGGTTCGCAGCCTTTTGAACACGCTGCGCTATCTGCGTTATCGCTGAACTGGCCGGCAAAAAAGCCTAAACCCCAGCTCCTGAGCGGCGCCGGGCGATCTTACCACATTCAATGTCGGGATGATCAGCCGTTCAGACGGCTGGTGATAAAGTCAAAATAGGGTCGCATGAACTCCGCATGGCGGATGGCATCTGCCTCTTTGGCAACATACACTGCCTCGCGGGCAACGCCCTTCACCTCGTAGTGGAAGTTCACCAAAGGCACATCAAGGATTTCAGGGCGCAAGTTCTCGAACTGCGGCGAACCCCAGGCAAACATAAAGCTAGCCAGAAGCACAGTTCGAAACACCCGATGACCCCTTTTCTCCAGTCGACGCACAATACGCCGCTTTCTTTTGACGCTACTTGTGTAACAGCGATGTTTAAAGGGCAGTTCAACAGGAAGCTTAAAAGTTGAGGAGTTCTCGAATGGCTGTTTTGCGCAGCGCAGCTGCATCCCCTTTTGTTCGCAAATGTGCGATCGCCAGTCTGGTCCTTGGCCTGGAAGACCAGATCGAATCTGTTCCGGCCGTTACCTCCGATCCGCAAGATCCTTTGCGGCAGCAAAACCCACTCGGCAAAATCCCCACGCTGATCCTTGACGACGGAACAACGCTTTACGATTCACGTGTCATCATGGCCTACCTTGACCATCTAGCAGGCGGTGGGCGCATCTACCCAGCCGAACCGATGGAGAGAATTCATGCCATGCGGCTTGAAGCTCTGGCAGACGGCATCATGGATGCCGCCGTCCTCCAGGTCTACGAGGTACGCTACCGCGAGGAAAAGGAACGCAGCGCAAGCTGGGTTGGTCGCCAGGCCGAACGCGTTTCGACGGCACTTTCGGTTCTGGAAGCCGATCCGCCTGCAATCGGCAATGCACCGACAGTCGGAACGATCGCGATCGCCTGCGCACTTGGCTATCTTGATCTGCGCTTTGAAGGCAGTTGGCGAGAAACCCACCCATCGCTGGTCGCCTGGCTAGATGCGTTCCGCGCCGCCGTTCCCGCCTATGACGCGACTGGGCCAGACGCCGCCTAGGCCCGGCCGGCTGACCGAAAGCCAGCGGCCTTGAGCGAAGAGGCAGGCGCAGACACTTGCCTTTTCGGTTGAGAGGCCACACATGGACGGCAGCCTTGCGGACCTAAGGTCCGCAAGCGATGCCAACTGCCTTGCGCCTCCCACATTTTCTTGTTCTGCGAAAGCTAGCCCTTGCTTGACTATCTTCTTTTGCTGGCAGGCTTGGCCGGGCTTGTCATTGCTGGCGACGCATTGGTGCGCGGTGCTGTTGGCTTGGCGGAACGGTTTGGCATCCCACCTCTCATTATCGGCCTGACGATTGTTGCCTTGGGCACCAGCGCCCCTGAGCTGATGGTATCCATCCAAGCCGCCTTTGAAGGCGTTGCCGACATCGCAGTTGGCAATGTGGTCGGATCAAATGTTGCCAACGTTCTTTTGGTCCTCGGCGTTCCTGCACTCATCATGGCAACGCCATGCAATCAGCCAGGGTTGAAGCGCTCGACTTTCTTCATGCTGGGCGTGTCGGTGCTGTTTGCTGCCTTCGCGTTTTCCGGCCGGCTCGTTCTCTGGCACGGGTTGGTGTTTCTCACACTCCTAGCTGTGTTCCTGTACGGATCTTACGTCGTGGCACGCGACTCCGATGACGGCGAGCCCGATCTTGAAACCATCGATGGCGTGGAAGGTGTTCCTCACAGCTTGTGGGCGGCGCTTGCCTTTTTTGCCGTCGGAGTGGTCGGCCTTCCATTTGCCGCAGATCTCACGGTGGACGCCGCTTCAGGCATTGCACGCGACCTTGGTGTGCCAGAAGTCATCATTGGGCTGACCATCATCGCGATTGGCACATCGCTGCCCGAGCTGGTGACGACCGTTGTCGCCGCCTTCAAACGTCAAGCGGATGTGGGCGTTGGCAACGTTATCGGCTCCAACATCTTCAACATTCTATTTATCCTCGGTGTAACAGCCACAATCACGCCGCTCCCCATCGCGCCACAGATATTGAAGCTGGATATCTGGGTTATGCTGGCAAGTTCGGCGATCCTTTTGCCGTTCGTGCTACGCGGCGCAAGCATCGGTAAAAAGACGGGGCTCGTCTTTCTAGCGCTCTACACCATCTACCTGGCTTTCCTGGTGATGCTGGCTGTCCATGGATATCCCCATGGCGGACCGCCTCACCCGCCCCGCTAACGATCGTCCAGACGGGCTAGCGCCCAACCAAAACAGCCCATGACAGCTTTACCCGCCACGCTCATCACCGGCGCTGCGAACCGTATTGGCCGCGCCATGGCAAGCGACCTTGCCAAATCCGGAACACCTATCTGTATTCACGCCAACAGCTCAGGCGCCAGAGCCGAGGCACTGGCCGCCGAACTTCGCAACGAAGGTGGTAATGCCGTTGTCGCGACGGCAGATCTGACATCCGAGGCAGGAATGACAAGCCTACTCTCAAGCGCAAAAGACGCGCTTGGTACCCCCATTGCGTGTCTTGTCAACAATGCCTCGATCTTTGAGAAGGATGAAGCTGGCTCGCTGGAGCCCGAGCTCTTCGCCCGCCATTTTGCGATCCATGCCACCGCCCCTGCCATATTGTCCGATCAGATGGTCAACCTCCTGCCGGAGGATCAGGCGGGTCTCATCATCAACGTTATCGACCAGCGAGTCTGGCGACTGACGCCCAACTTCATCTCCTACACAGCGTCTAAGTCCGCGCTCTGGACGCTGACACAAACACTTGCCCAAGCCTTTGCGGAGATCACCCAAGGGCGTGTGCGAGTGAACGCCATCGGCCCAGGGCCAACGCTTTCAAACGATCGTCAACAGCCAGAAGACTTCCAGAAGCAAATTGCCGGCCTGCCACTTGGTCGTGGCCCAAACCTTGATGCCTTCGCACAGACGATCACCTATCTTTGGAACATGCCCTCCGTTACCGGACAGATGATTGCGCTCGATGGCGGACAGCATCTGGCCTGGAAAACACCAGATATAGACGGCATCCCCGAATAGAAGCTGCTCGCTCTCCAAGTATCAAGCGGCAGGAGAAGCGCAGCGCAGCCAGACCAGCGCTGGTCTCGCCGACGCTTTGCCACCACATTAGCTGCAATGACCGACACCGATTCCCTCAACCCATCTGACGTCGAGCCGAGCGAGAAGATCGAACAGGCCGATGGCGTTGCGCCGCTTGCCAGCGAGGTCTGGGTGGGGGTCAACACGCCGCAGATTGGCGCCGAAGAGACACCGCGATCAGGCTTCGATGTCATCGCGGCCTTTGTCAAAAAGCTGCCCAACACGCCAGGCGTCTATCGAATGCTGAACGACCAGGGCGATGTGCTCTATGTCGGCAAGGCACGCAAACTGAAGGCGCGTGTGACGAGTTACACCCGACCCAACGGCCTAACTGGCCGCATCGTGCGCATGATCTCACAGACGGCGGCAATGGAGTTCATCTCCACGCGCACCGAAACTGAAGCACTGTTGCTTGAGGCCAATCTCATCAAGCGCCTGCGCCCGCGCTTCAACGTGTTGCTGCGCGATGACAAAAGCTTTCCCTACATCCTCATCACCGATGATGAAGACATCCCAAAGCTCATCAAACACCGCGGGACACGGTCACGAAAAGGCAGCTATTTTGGCCCGTTCGCCTCGGCCGGCGCGGTGAACCGAGCCATCAACACGCTCGAAAAAGCGTTCATGCTGGGAACTTGCGGCCAGACTGTGGAGGAAACCGGCGGTCGCCCCTGCCTAAACTATCAGATCAAACGCTGTGCCGGCACTTGCGTGGGCGAGATGGACATCAAGGCCTACCGGGCGCTGGTCGCTGACGCCAAAGCATTTCTGTCAGGGCGATCAAAGGCCGTGAAGGCGAAAATCGCCGAGGATATGGAGAAGGCGGCGGAGGAACTCGATTTTGAGCACGCGGCCACACTGCGCAACCGAATATCAGCCCTGTCGCAGATCCAAAGCCATCAGGGCATCAATCCCCGCAATGTCGAAGAAGCCGATGTCTTCGCGCTCCATACCGAAGGTGGGCGTGCGTGTGTGCAGGTCTTCTTCTTCCGAACTGGTCAGAACTGGGGCAACCACGCCTACTTTCCCTCCGCCGACAGCTCGGTTGAACCGGAAGAAATTCTGCAAAGTTTCATAGCCCAGTTTTACGACAACAAGCCCCTGCCCAAGCTGATACTAGCCTCGCATCGTCTGCCGGAAGAAGAGTTGATCGCTGAGGCTTTCACACAACACTCTGGACGGCAGATAGAGGTGAAGACGCCACAGCGCGGCGAAAAACGCGATCTCATCAACCATGCACTGGCCAATGCACGCGAGGCGCTGGCCCGCAAGCTGGCCGACACCGCAAGCCAGGCCAATCTGCTGAAGGGTCTGGCTGAAGCTCTCCACCTTGATGCGCCACCACGCCGTATCGAGGTCTACGACAACTCCCACCTGATGGGCACCAACGCCGTCGGCGGCATGATCGTCGCAGGCGGCGAAGGCCTGATGAAAAACCACTATCGCAAGTTCACGATCAAGGATTCATCCCTCACGCCCGGCGATGATTTTGGCATGATGCGCGAAGTTCTGACGCGTCGTTTCACCCGGTTGATTAAGGAGACGACCAAGCCGGAGGCAGACGCCGAGGGGGAGGAAGACGACAATGGGCAATTCCCGGACTGGCCGGATCTCGTCTTGATCGATGGCGGCAAGGGCCAGATGTCGGCGGCCAAAGCTGTGCTCGACGAATTGGGTGTTGAAGGCGTTGACATGGTCGGTGTGGCCAAAGGTCCAGATCGTGACACCGGTCGAGAGGTTCTCCATCCCTTGGAGGGCGAACCCTTCATGCTGCAACCGCGCGATCCGGTCCTCTATTTCATTCAACGGCTTCGCGATGAGGCCCACCGATTTGCCATTGGAACCCATCGCGCCAAGCGCGCAGCGCAAATTCGCACCAACCCGCTCGACGAAGTTGGCGGCATTGGCCCAACGCGCAAACGTGCCCTCATGAACGCCTTTGGCTCGGTCAAAGGCATCAAGCGCGCTGCGCTGGCCGATCTGGAGCAAGTGCCCGGCATCTCCCAGGCGCTGGCACGCACCATCTACGATCATTTTCGTGAAAGTGGCTGAGATCAATCTGGTCTGCGCCGTGAAGGTCAATTGACGCGGCACATCCGGCTATGCTGAATCGCCGGATCACGCGAAGGACGTAATGCCACCCATGGCCATGGCCCAAAGCTCAGCCCTGTCCGTCCCCAATCTGCTCACCTATGGGCGGATCGCGATCATCCCTGTCATCATTGCGTGCCTCTATTCATCCGATCCGACCTGGCTGTGGACAGCCTTCGTACTCTTCATTGTCGCCGCCATCACCGACTATCTGGATGGCTATCTGGCGCGCGCCTGGTCGCAGCAATCGAACCTCGGCAAGATGCTGGACCCCATCGCCGACAAGCTGCTCGTTGGCGCGGTGCTGATCATGCTGGCTGCCAATGGCACGCTGACCGGATTATCGCTGATTCCAGCCATTATCATTCTGAGCCGCGAGATTCTGGTTTCGGGCCTTCGCGAGTATCTTGGGCAGCTATACCTGTCCCTGCCAGTATCCAATTTGGCAAAGTGGAAGACCACGGTTCAACTGGTTGCTCTGGCCGTACTCATTGCCGGGCCGGCGGCTGAGGCTCTTGTTCCAGGCAGTCTTGCCATCGGCCTCGCGCTGTTGTGGGCGGCAGCGCTTCTCACTGTTTGGACCGGATATGACTATGTGCGCCTAGGCATCGCGCATTTGGTGGCAGAAGACCAATGAAGCTTTTGTACTTCGCCTGGGTGCGCGAACGGGTCGGAACTTCAGAAGAAAGCCGCGACCTGCCGGGATCGGTCCAAACGGCAGGCGAACTCAAAACATGGCTTGCCAGCATCGACGAAGGCTATGCCTATGCCTTTGAAGATCAGGCCATCATCCGCGTCGCGCTCGACAAGAAGCTGGTCGAGGACGATGCGTCACTTGCCGATGCCAGTGAAGCGGCCTTCTTTCCCCCCATGACGGGCGGATGAGCCCCTGCCCATGCGCATTGCCGTTCAACTCGAACCCTTTGACGTCGGCGCCGAAATAGAGGCGTTGCACGCCCGCAATCCGGCCATCGGAGCGGTTGTGTCCTTCACCGGCTATTGCCGCGATGAAGGCGGAGCGCTGGCGACACTGGAGCTGGAACATTTCCCCGGCATGGCCGAACAGGCGCTGGCCGAGATCGCCGAAGCGGCCAACGATCGCTGGCCACTTCAAGGCGTGACCGTCATCCATCGTCACGGCAAGCTCGCGCCTGGTGATCCGATTGTTCTGGTGGTAACGGCGTCAGCCCACCGACGCGCCGCCTTTGAGGCAGCAGACTTTCTGATGGACTATCTCAAAACCAGGGCGCCATTCTGGAAGAAAGAGCACCCGCGCGATGGGACAAGCGAGGGCCGATGGGTGGACGCAAAAGCTGCCGACGATCAGGACGCCGGCCGCTGGAGCTGAGCTGATTGTGTTTGCATTCTAGGCGGCGGCCTGTGCGGCCGCTGGCTGAACCGCCACGTCATAGTCAGCAACGAGCGCCTTGGAGATTTCACCCGGTACGAAGCTGAACGGCCCGATCTCAGACACCGGCGTCACCTCTGCCGCCGTTCCCGTGATGAAACACTCCGAAAAGTCGGCCATCTCGTGCGGCAGAATGCGGCGTTCCACGACCTCAATGCCGCGCGCCTTAGCAAGCTTGATCACCGTCTTGCGCGTAATGCCATCAAGGAAGCGATCGGCCGTCGGCGTATGAATGACGCCATCCTTCACAAAGAAGACGTTGGCGCCCGTCGCCTCGGCCACATAGCCTTCCCAGTCATACATCAGCGCATCAGCATAGCCTTTGGCCTCGGCCGCATGCTTTGAGAGCGTGCAGATCATGTAAAGACCAGCGGCTTTAGCGTGCGACGGTGCAGTACGCGGGTCCGGCCGGCGATACTGCGCGATATCAAGGCGGATACCCTTCATACGCTCTTCAGGATCGAAGTAGCTCGGCCACTCCCATGCGGCGATGGCAACATTGATCCGGTTCTTCTGGGCTGAAACACCCATCATCTCAGATCCACGCCAGGCAATGGGGCGGAAATAAGCATCAACGAACCCGTTGCGAACAATCAGTTCCTCGCAGGCAGTGTTCAACTCGGCAACGCTGTATGGCATGGCCATATCGAGAATTTCTGCCGACTTGTGCAAGCGTTCATGGTGCGCCGTCTGCTCGAAGATAACGCCGCCATAAGCACGCTGGCCCTCAAACACCGCCGATCCGTAATGCAGACCGTGGGTCAGCACATGCACCTGCGCGGCGTCCCATTCGATAAAGTCACCGTTCATCCAGATCAATCCGGACAGTTGATCGAAGGGCACGCCGGCCATCACTCTCACTCCACCATCATATGGGTTCAATTGCGCAGACAAGGCCACCAACCTTGCCAAGCCACCCGCAATCTTTGATCGTCATCCTGTATCGAATCCGAGAGCCCTCGGAACCAAAACGCTAAACGCCTAAAAAAGCGGCAGCCAAAGCAACAAATGAAAAGCTTGACGCGACATCACGAACTTTCCTTTCGCTTTGGATGGCGGTTATGTAACAAGCTTGCGAAAATATGTCAACATGGCTGACATAAATTCCTCGCCGAACTCTCCCGCTGACTCATCCAATACGGAATCTGTGCCACGAACGGTGGAGGTGATTGAGCAATTGTTCTTCGCTTACCGCGATTTTGTCGGCGAGCCGGACGCCATTCTTGCCGATCTGGGTTTTGGCCGGGCCCACCACCGCGTGCTGCATTTCGTCTACCGCAATCCGGGCATGACCGTTGCAGTGCTGCTCGACATCTTGCAAATCACCAAACAGAGCCTGTCACGCGTGCTGAAAGCGCTTATTGAGACCGGCTATATTGAGCAGAAGGAGGGCGACCGCGACCGTCGCCAGCGACTCCTGTTCACCACGGACACAGGAACCGCTTTGGTCGAGCACCTTATCGCCATACAATCGACACGGATCGAAGGCGCATTGGCCAAGCTTCCGCCGGCCGATCGCCACCATGTTAGCCAGTTTCTGCGCGGCCTTATGAACGATCCGGCGACACCGCTGGATGTTCATCGCGCTGCCGCAAAGGCAGCGGTCGAGCCAGGCAGATAAGACGACAACAGATCCGAAGAGGCCCGCCCATGGGTTTAGCCGCTGCACCCGCCATACCTGCTGACACCGCCGCGCATTTGCTCATCATCGATGATGATGCACGCATCGGCGACCTGCTGAAGCGCTACCTCGGTGACCAAGGCTATCGGGTGAGCGTTTCCAAGTCGGCCACCGATGCGCGTTGCGCTCTTGCTGGCCTTGCCTTTGATCTGATTGTCCTTGACGTAATGATGCCGGGAGAAAACGGCTTCGATTTCCTGGCTGATCTTCGCCGCACCTCTTCGCTCCCGGTCATCATGCTGACCGCGCGCGGTGATGCCGATGACCGCATTGCTGGGCTGGAACAGGGTGCCAACGACTATCTTGCCAAACCGTTTGAGCCCCGCGAACTTCTACTGCGCATTGAAAACGCACTGCGTTCAACCCAACGCAGCGGTGGGAGCGCCCATGCAGACGCCGTTGATTTCGGAACTTTCCGTTTCAACCTCACCCGCCGCGAACTGACCCAGGACGGCGAGATCGTGCGCCTGACTGAGCGCGAGCGAGAAATTATGGCGATGCTCGCCGCCCGTCCAAACGCGACGGTTTCCCGCGTCGATTTGCTGGGTGGCGATCCTGGAACGACCGACCGCGCCATCGATGTTCAGATGACCCGCCTGCGCCGCAAGATCGAGCGCAACCCCGCAACACCGGCGCATCTTCAAACCGTGCGGGGTGTCGGTTATCGTCTGGTCAGCGACTAACCGGAACAATCGCCGGAAATCCGTATGGCCGAATGGCAACCGACAGATGCCCGCTTTGAAGATTCTGCCGTTGGTCTCTCAACGTCCAGCGAGCAGAATGCCGACGACCAAAGCTCAAGACGGCGTGGTCTAAAGGCCAGACTACAGGACTGGGTCGCTGGCACTCGCTCGATCCTGAGCGCAATGGCAATCGCAGTTTTTCGCCCCATTGAGGGTGTCGCCACGACGGCCGGCCGCGTCCTGGGCCCGCTGACAAAAAGCCTGTCGCGCCTTTCAAAAATGGCCGGCAGCACGTTTAAACCGCTGCTGCCCCAAGGCCTCTATGCCCGCTCGCTCCTCATCATCATCACACCGGTGGTTATCCTCCAGTCGGTGGTTGCCTTTGTGTTCATGGAGCGTCACTGGGAATTGGTGACGGAGCGCCTGTCACAGGCCGTTACGCGCGACATCGCTGCCGTTATCGAGATGGTTGAGGCCTTCCCCGATGATGAGGCGGACCAAACAGAAATCATTCGTATCGCGCGCGACGCGCTCGACCTTAATGTGGCGTTCCTGCCAGACGCCTCGCTGCCGGCAGCGCTGCCCAAACCCTTCTTCGATCTGTTGGATCGAACACTCTCACAAGAGATCTCGGAGCGCATTCAACGCCCATTCTGGATCGACACCGTGGGCCGCTCAAACCTTGTAGAGGTGCGTGTTCAGCTGAATGACGGTCAGGTGTTGCGCGTGTTTGCCCGCCGCAGCCAGACTTACGCCTCCAACTCCCACATCTTCATGATGTGGATGATTGGCACTTCGCTTGTTCTGCTCGTTGTCGCCATCCTTTTCCTGCGCAACCAAATCCGCCCAGTTTTAAAACTGGCGGACGCCGCCGACCGTTTTGGCCGAGGCCAAGATGTGAAGGAGGGTATGAGCCTGCGCGGCGCCCGCGAGATTCGCCGCGCGACGATCGCCTTCTGGCGCATGCGCGAACGCATTGAACGCCATGTTGACCAACGCACCGCCATGCTGTCAGGCGTGAGCCATGACCTCAGAACCATTTTAACTCGGTTTAAGTTAGAACTTGCTTTGCTTGGCGACGAAGATGCCAGCAGCTCAATGCGTCGCGACGTGGACGAAATGCAGGCCATGCTCGAAGCCTACCTCGCCTTTGCCCGTGGCGATGATGGGGAGGTCAGTAGGCCTTGCGACGTTCAATCACTGCTTGAGGACACCGCACGGACCGCAGGGCCAAGCCCAGAGGCTATCGGCTTTTCCTACACTGGTGACCCGAAGGCATCAGTCAAACCCGTGGCTTTCCGCCGTCTTGTCAACAATCTCCTCACCAATGCCCAGCGGCACGCAGACACGGTCACGATGTCGGCCACGCGCATGGCTGAAGATCTGATTGTTCTTGTCGATGATGACGGACCGGGCATCGCAGAAGACAAACGCGAAGATGTTTTCCGACCCTTCTTCCGTCTCGATGAGGCCCGAAACCTTGATGATAGCGGCACTGGCCTCGGCCTTGCCATCGCGCGCGACATTGCCCGCGCCCATGGTGGCGATATCGCGTTGGAGGACAGCCCAATGGGTGGCCTACGCGCTCGCATAACACTGCCAGCGTAGTTTAACTTACTTTGAGTTAATACAGGCGGCCGCCATTTGGCACTGCCGCCGTTGGCTGCAAAAGGACCACCTCGCCATCGGCATCAGGAACGCCAAGTGTCAGAACCTCCGACATCATCGGACCGATCTGTCGCGGAGGGAAATTCACGACTGCCATCACCTGGCGCCCGATTAACTGCTCGGGCTCGTAATGGCAAGTGATCTGGGCTGAGCTCTTCTTGGTCCCGATATCAGCGCCAAAATCGATCTTCAGCTTGATCGCCGGCTTGCGTGCCTCTGGAAACGGCTCGGCCTCAACAATGGTGCCGACACGCACGTCGACCTTCAGGAAGTCATCAAACGAAATCGTATCAGTCATCGCGGGATTTCAGTTTTCGGTTCAAGCAGCTTCGGGAGCTGCATCGTCGGATGGCGCAGCGGTTCGACGTGGCCGCCACATCAAGCTGCTCATGTCACCTTCCGTCACGATCCGTGCAAAGCGATCCAGATCACCGATACGCTTCTCGGCCTCCCGCAAGAGACGATCAAGCTCCGCCATGGTCTTGGCTTGGCCTTCATCGCTTTCCTTAAGCCAGGTGCGCAGGACACGGGCGTGAATGCTGGCCAGTCCAGCCATCACGATCACACCGCGCGGACCATCGGTATCCACGCCGACGCTGGCGGCCATACGCTGCAAAGACTTGCCGGAAAGCCTAAGCACCTGGGCTGCAAGCGTTGGATCACGCCGCGCATCCCGTTCCAACTGGATAAGGGCAAGCTTGTGCGGAAGGAGCGCATCATAACGGCGCATCATAACGTCGAAGAGGCGCTCACGAGGTGGTTCTTCCATCATGGACGGATCATCGCCATCCAGAACGATGGCATCAACCCGGTCAACAAACGCTTCCAGGAGATCGGCGCGGGTTGCACCATGCATAACGAGCTTGGTGAGAGGAACCTTGGCGGCCTCGGCAATGCTCCGCAAACTGATACGCTCATAAGGGCCAGTCATCAGCGCTGTCATAAACGCATCAACGACGGCTTCGTTTTCCTTCTTCGTCAGCATCTTTCGCTCCAAGCTTCGACCTTGTTGCTACGTGCCGGCTTACGGCTTGGATGCCAAGGCCTTTGATCGGTTCCGCGCCGCCTTCATGGTATCTGCCATAAGTTCGGTAAGGCGCCCACCATCGCGGAGCACCGACAGCCCAGCTGCCGTCGTTCCTCCCGGCGAGGTGACATTGGTGCGCAGCTGCGCGGCTGTTTCAGGACTATCACCGAGCAAGGCGCCGGCGCCCACCACTGTTTGGCGCGCAAGAGCCATGGATGTCTCCGGCGACAGGCCAAGTTGCTCACCGGCCTCCGCCATAGCCTCAACCATGTGGAACACATAGGCTGGTCCAGAGCCGGAAAGCGCCGTGACGGCATCCATCTGGGCTTCATCATCAAGCCAGACAACCTTGCCCACAGCTTCCAGGAGAGCGGTGATACCGTCGCGAACAGCGCCAGGACCACCCTCCCCAAAAACCGCCGTTGCGCCCAGCCCCACCGCCGCCGGCGTAAATGGCATGGAGCGGATGCCGCAAGCCATTGGAAAAACG
>ERZ1740060.514-NODE-514-length-20307-cov-24.776516_pt1 | contig 20307 bp, 14 predicted proteins | sample MGYA00581743_ERZ1740060 | MGnify/ENA primary metagenome ERZ1740060 (study PRJEB43018, sample SAMN04849235) | marine metagenome | isolation source: floating plastic debris | place: Pacific Ocean | collected 2008-08-27 | study: EMG produced TPA metagenomics...
GAGAGCACAATGCCGCCACTATCCCCCGTTGCACCAGCCGCCACTGTGCTGTCAATTCGGGCACCATCAACAATCACATCCCCCATGGCATCAATCTCTACTTGACCGGCATTGCCCGCGCTAAAGGTACTGGCACTCACTTCAGCATCATTGAGTAGCGATAGGTTATTAGTCGAGAGGACGATGCCGCCACTATTACCCGTTGCACCAAGATTTACTTGGCTAGCAATCCGGGAACCGGGACCATCAACGAGCACATCTCCCGTAGCCGTGATCTGCACCTGGCCCGCATCGCCGTCGCCAAAGTTACTGGCATTCACTTCAGCCCCGTTCAACACTGATAAGCGATTGGCCGATAGGGCGATGCCGCCACTATCGCCCGTCGCCCCCGGAAACACGATGTTGGCGATCGCAGCACTGGGGCCATCAACAATTACATCTCCCGTGGCATCGATTTGTACCTGACCGGTATCGCCAGTGCCCAGCGTACTAGCACTGACAGAGCCATTATTCAAAACCGCCAAATCATGGGTCGTAATTTGGACATTGCCGCCAGCGTTGGTCGATCCTGGTAACGGACTCGTATCCACTATGCCAAGACCAACTGCCACCCCATTACCTGGCGTTTGGGGGGTTCCTAAAATAATGCTGCCGCCGCCAGACTGCCGTAACACCGCACCAATGACGCCGATCGCCCCCGCATTCAGTGTTAAGTTGTTGTCGCTATTGGCCGTGACATTGTTCAGGACAGCGATCGCATTGTCGGCAACCAAAGTCAGGTCATTCGCCGCGAGCAGCGCTTCCACCGTGGCAGGTGTTAAGTGACTGTTTTGTTCCGGATCTTCCGTCGCGGCGTAGATCAAATCGGCAAATACGCCATCCCCGAGCCCGACGGTAATACTGCCTGGAGGCGGGGCATCAGCAATGAAAATATTGGCTGGGTCAAGCAAGAGCTGCCCCACGATGCCATTCACCGCTTGGGTATTCACCGTGCCGGTAAAGTCGAGTGCTTGCCTGCCCGAAACTTCAACGAAACCACCATTGCCGCTTTCATTGCCGCCCTGGGCGCTGATGCCACCGGCAAACTGAGTTGCACCATCGGCCCAAACAATTACTCGCCCGCCATCGCCGGTCTGTTGCGCATCGGCATGAATGGTGGCACCGGCTTCGATGAGGGTGGTGTTCGCATTGGGCACGGTGCCCTCGCCCAGGTAATCACCCCCAATCAACACGGTACCGCCACCCGTGGCTGACGAGACATCGACCGCCGCCTCATCCACTAAGCCGACTTGGTTGCCTAGTAGCTGAACCGTGCCTCCCTCTACGGTGAGGGCACCGCTGCTGAGCACCCTATCGCCAAACAGCGTCAGGCTGGCCCCTGCACCGACGGCTAAATCCCCCTGCTGAGTAATATCGCCCTGGGGCTCGTCGTTAAACTGCACGCCCAGCGGGACGCTCACCGTCAGCAGTTCATTGTCCGTTGGCACCGCACTAAACTCGCTGCCGTCATTGAACCCAATCTGGTCTGCGGTGGTAGCCGTAAAAGACCCCTCAATGTCTAAGCGCGCGTTGGGGCCAAAGATAATGCCGTTGGGGTTCAGCAGATATAGATTGGCTGCGCCATCGACCCCTAACAGGCCATCAATATTAGAAAGATTGCCCCCGGTGACCCGACTCAGGATATTTTCGATGCCGATGGGGTTGGCAAAGTAAACTCGCTGATCTGGCAGAACGTTGAATTCGGCAAAGCTGTGGAAGAGATTGTTGCCTCGGATGGCACCGCCCCTGATTTCATCGGCTAGTTCGCCGCGCAGGAGAACCTCTGGCGTGACGACGGAAGCGTCGGTGCCTAAAGAAGAGTCTGGCTCAATCTGGGCAATGAGCACAGCTTCTGTCTTGGCCCAGATTGGCGTTGGCAACGAGACCACCACCAGACCCATGAAGATCCCGAAAGGTTTGCAGGGTAGCAACGGCATCAGACTATCCTCACTGGAATTGAGGCGAGTTTGTAGGGATAGCGACTAGCGGATTGAAAGGGGATTTGACAAGTCTTCTGGACTGGATTGGGGTAGCAACGGCATCAGACTATCCTCACTGGAATTGAGGCGAGTTTGTTTAGCGGCACATCCCACAAGCGGTTGTGGGGGCATGGGCAATTGAGCCCAGCTCAACTGAGGGCAGCGTAACCTCTGTGGCGTGAAACGATCCCTCTGAAGCACCTGATACCTGGGTTATAGCACTAGGCTCATGCTCGCTGGGCGGTCTGAGCATAAAACTTTGAACTGGTGGTTTGCACCGGCAACCGAACCGGCACCACTCTGCTGAAGCTCCAATTTAGAGGGCTGGAGCGCGCTTTTCCTCTGTTGCGGTTTGGTTAGAAGAGCGATAGATCAAAGGTGAAGTAGAGGCCACCGGCTTGCAAGGAATCGCCTTCTGACTCGTTTGCAAGCAGCGGAATCCCCCAATCTAGGCGAGCATTGAGGCGATCAGACAGCGTAAAAATCAGCCCAGCGCCGGTGGAGAGCAGGGTGTTGTTGGCGGGATTGGCCCCAGAGACATTCCAACCATGCCCGATGTCGATGAAAGGGGCCAATAGAAGCTGCAGCTCTTGGTTGCGATCGCGATAGACCGGCACTCGCACCTCAATTCCGCCCAGTAACGCATTGTCGGTCAAGAGCTGGTCCTGTCGATAGCCCCGAACGGTTTGCTGCCCCCCGAGGCCAAAGCGTTCTAGCCCTAGCAGGTCATCCGGTGTGAGTTGGGCACCACCGCGTACCAGCAACGTGGTATCTGGAGCCAGCAAGCGCACCCACTGGGCCTGTCCCTGCCAGGCAAAGAATTGACCATCCGGGCCATCATCGTTAACCGTGGCATTGAAGACATCAAGGCCGAGGTTGAACTGCGATCGCACGGCGATGACTTGCTCATTATCACGGCGACTCCACTCCTGAAAAAACCGCAGCGCCGACACCCGCGTTTTGCCGTCATCATCTGCCCCGACCGAGAGCGGAAAGCCGCCAATATCGGCAATGCCCAAAAAGGTCTGACTATTTTCATGGGCAGCCGTCAATCCCAGCGCAAATTCCTCAGTGGGGCTTTGCATGAGCGGCTGTCGCACCGTAATTTCGTAAGCATTGGACACGGAGGAAATGTCGAGAGCCTCAAACGATTCTTCGATCACCCGGCTATTCGTAAAAGTGCCTCGAACCCTGAGAGAACCATTGTGGGGATTAATCGGCACTGTGTAGTCTAGCGACAGCTCACGACTGCCGGAGGTGCCGTTGATGGCGACCGTCAGGCGATCGCCCCAGCCCGTCAAGTTAGCTTCCGTCAACCGGCCCTGATGCCGCAGCGTACCCACGCTTGGCGAGCGATTATTATCGAACGTGTAATTGACCTCAAAGGTCTCGGCTTCGGTCACCGTGACCACAAGTAAATTCGTGCCGGGCCGGGTTCCCGCCTGCAAATCAGCAGAAATAGTTTCGATCAGTGGGTCTAGCTGCAGCAACTGCAAGCCCTCTAAGAGCTGATCTTGTTGCAGCGGGGGGGCCGATTTGAGCGCCAGACGACTGCTGATATAGCCCGGATTTAATCGCTGTGTACCGGTGATTTGAATGTCTTCTAAACGGCCCTCAATCACTTGAATTTGTACCACTCCGCCGTCTTCAAACGATTGCGGCGGTACGATCGCCCCTGATGTGATGTAGCCTCTGCTGACATAAAGATCCGTCACCGCCGAGCGGGCATTCAAAATGTCGCCAAAGGTGCGTTCATCCCCCGCAAAGTCTGCAGTCACCGCCGCAAGTTCCTCGTCAGAAAATACGGTGCTGCCCAGCACGTCGTAACGGTCAATGTCAAAGGATTCTTCAATGGGGATGGCGTCTGTCGGGGGTGGACTCGGGACAGTCGGTTCTAGCAGGTCGTCTGGTGCCGGCAGCCGGGGTAGGGGGGCTGGTTCCGGCAGTGACTCAGGCGGTGTCCTCGGCAAGTCTTCCAGAATCGGGGTGTCTGGTTCCGGCAACCGAGGGAAGGGACTTGGTTCCGGCGGCAGCTCGGTCGGCGTCCCCGGCAAGTCCTCCAGAATTTGAGCGAATGTAGCAGCTGGGCGTCGGGAATTCGCCGGTGGCAAGGGCGCCGCCCAGCCAGCTTGCGCCAAGACGGCGAAGACACTCACCCAAACCGACAGGGCGATGGGCTGGCTCACGCGCCATTTTCTCTCCCCCAAAAATTGAGGCATCGGTTTTCTTAGCTAAAAGACATCACTAACAGATGCCCACGATCTGGGTCTGAGACGAACATCCTGCATTGTGCGGCATGATATCAGGTAGTGGCTCCACCATCTCTAGCCGACATGATTGAGTCGGGTCGAGCCGGCGGCGAGTCAATTCAGCGCCCCAAAGATGGCCCTGTTTTAGGAGACTGGTGATCGCTCATTCCGACGGCTTTACAACGCCATCGCTTGTTGCAAATGACGGCTCGCCCCAAAACATCCACCGCTGATTAGCCGCTCCCCAGTCGGCATGGCCTACGGTACCCATACAGACGATGCGCTCATGCGCAGCCGACAGCCGCTGATGCGATCGGACATTTCGTTTACCTGATTGCTCAATTTTTTCGATGACGATCAGGGCAGAGTGTTAGTCATTAAAAGTAGCCAGGGAGAGCCCGATAACAAATTACCGGCAGGCTCGATGACTGTGTATCCTTCTGCAACGCTTCATCGGGTTGAAACCGTTACCGAGGGCGCGCGGCTGGCTGCCGTTGGTTGGGTGCAAAGCCTTATCTGTGATCCCCAGGGCCGAGAAATTTTGTTTGATTGAGATACCGTGCGGCAGTCAATCTTTGAGCAATCTGACCAGACCGGACAATTTGACTTGCTGTCCAAGACTCACGCCAACTGATATAGAAAGGAGATGAAATATTAAGCCAGTAAAATCACTGGCGATCGGTCGGTGAACCCGATCAAACTATCAAGATCCCTCAACGCTGATCCAAACTGTAGTGTTGGCAATCACGGCAATAGTTATCTGCCATAGAGTCAAAAACTGCACTACCCTAAAACTTGGCTCTCAGACTGGTAGAGCAGAACTAAAATGATCGATTCATTGATACGGTGTTTCTAAATCCAGTGAGACACTAAATCACCTCGAATTCTTTGATGCTAGAGAAGCGCACAGACTTCACCTGAAACGAAAATGCTGTATTCAAGGTGTTTCGAGGGAATAATGAGTCAAAAGCTGAATCAAACAACTGACTAGAAATACGTAACAAAACTCAATTGAAAATATAATAAAAATGTAAAATGCCTGATGTCTAAAGCTTTGCCTCGGCTTCATACAGTACTTCTAGAATGATTTCGTGACTGTATTGGTGTCAGCTATCTCATCTGGTCAGAAATTTGCCATCAGGTTGCGTTCTGGTCTGACTTCGATTGCTACAGCCTGGAATTCATTAGTTCACCTGTCGTTGTAGAGATAGTTGGCATTCACTATGCCAATAAAACTCAATATTGCTGGGATGATGTAGAAGATTTCATGATTGAAATTGAAGCCACCCTAGCGTCCATAAAGACCAAAATCAAAATCTGTCCTGATGCTCAATAAACTCTTTTCTCTGAATAGTCCTTCAACTGAGCAGCGCTTTCAGCTGCTGCGCAACTTTTCGATTGTCAGCTTAAGCACCTTTGTGCTAGCAACGAGCTTGCTAGCGATTTTTTATCGCCGACAAGCCGTACATGACTTAGTCATATCGACAGAAGAAAGTAATATCACCACCACGCAGATTTTTGCTAACACGCTCTGGCCTAGATATGGTTATTTCCTATCTTCAACTCAGTCGCTCAGTGATGAAGCATTAGTTGCACACCCGAAGACTCGTCAGCTATACAAAGACACCCTGCAAGGTCTAGAAGGCTCACAAATTGCCAAAATCAAAGTTTTTGACCTGCAGGGAAGAACCGTTTTCTCGACTGATGCATCCCAAACGGGGGACGACAAGAGTCAATCATCCGGCTTTTTAGCGGCTCGGTCTGGTCGAGTCGCCAGTCAACTCGATCATCGCGACACCTTCACCGCTCTGCAAACTACCTTAGAAGATCGCAACCTACTGTCTAGCTATATTCCGATTCGAGGCGGAGCGGCTAACGAAGAAATTGTGGGTGTTTTTGAACTCTATAAAGATGTCACGCCTCTGGTGGAGCGCATCGAGCAAACTCAGCGGCGGATTATCTTAGGGAGTCTACTGATTCTGACATCGCTGTATGGTCTGCTATACCTCTTTGTTAAAAGAGCAGACTATCTGCTAGAGCAGCAGTATCAGCGATTGCAAGCGTCTGAAGGACGCTACCGGCAGCAGGCGGGTGAATTAGAGCAGGCTTTGTTGGAGCTTCGACAGGCTCAACTCAGACTCGTTCAAAACGAAAAAATGTCGAGCTTAGGCAACATGGTTGCTGGGGTGGCCCATGAAATTAATAATCCGGTGAGTTTTATTCACGGTAATTTGAATCACCTCCGGGGCTATGGTCAAAATCTGCTTAAGTTACTAGGGCTCTATCAGCATCACTACCCTCATCCCCAGCCCGAGATTCAAGCTGTGATTGATGAAGTCGATCTGCCTTTCATCCAAGATGATTTGCCTAAAATTTTGACTTCTATGGATATTGGCAGTCAGCGTATTCGCGAAATTGTTCTGGCTCTGCGGATTTTTTCGAGGTTAGATGAAGCTGATATCAAATCAGTCGATATTCATCAGGGTTTAGAAAGCACTCTGATGATTTTGCAGCATCGCCTCCAGGCTAGCCCCAGCCGACCCGCCATTCAGGTCGTCAAAGATTATGCAACGCTGCGACCAGTGGAATGCTACGCCGGACTGCTCAATCAAGTCTTTATGAATATTTTGGTCAACGCCATTGATGCGATCGCCGACAAAACCGAGAACTATACCGCGGAACAACACCTCGCGAATCCCGGTCGAATTACGCTACAAACCTCTGTGATTGATCAAGAACGGGTGCAAATCACCATTGCCGACAATGGTTTGGGCATCCCTGCAGAAATTCAAGAGCGGATCTTTGAGCCCTTTTTCACCACTAAAGCGGTGGGTAAAGGGACTGGCATGGGCATGTCGATCAGCTATCAAATCATTACGGAAAGACATCGAGGCAAGTTAGAGTGCTTCTCGACTCCGGGTCAAGGAACGCAGTTTGTCATTCAAATTCCGATGCAACAACCGGCTCGCCCCAAGCGGGTACGAGCAGAGATTGATTCGAATGAGTGCATCCCCACGGCTGAACCAGCAGCTCGCATCACAGGTCAAACCCAAGTTGTCTCTCGCTCTAGATCGGCGCAATAAACGCTGTGTCTGCAGTTAACGCCACTAGTGCCGTGTGATCGCCCGCAGACATTGGCTGAAAGGAGACCTGCGCCGCTACGGCTTCACCGCTGTGTCAGAGACTTGCCTCAGTCAAGGTGCGGGCTCGCCCATCATAGAGATACCTCGAATAGGGCAGCACTGTTGATGCTAGCCCGATGTCCTAGAGTGACGTCGGGCGCCATGCGTTGCCGGTGAATTGAAAGTCGGGACACTGATTTATACCAATTCTCTGAAACTGGGCTACAGATCTGCTTTACGACTCCGCTCAAGGAACGTCGGCGGAGCGGAGTCGTCAGCCCGACGAGCAGGCCAGGCCAACCCGCAGTGTCTCCGACTGGGAGAAAGCCGACTGGTCTGGGTAGCGGTAATTCGTAGAACTGGTATTACTCGTGCTGCCCCGTATCGCTGCGCAATGTCTCTCTGTCAAACCTTCTAAGGTTGCCAAAATCCCACTCAATTTGTTGACATCACAGGTCAATAAAGTTGTCCAGGTTGGAGGCAGCATCGATCGCAGCCCTCTTTGCCCGAGATGGCCCAGGCGCCTCGAACGAGTGGCTACCATCAGTGAACGATTCAATGAGACATGCTGCATAATTGCTGTCACTGAAGGGGTTTGTGGCGCGATCTGGGCTACCCAATTGTTCAGCGGCGGATGATGCACCCTAGATAGCGCCAAAGAGGAGCCCACTTAGCCCACCAGACTCTCGCAATCTGAGCCCTGCAAGTCGGGTGCCCCATTGAGGAGTCCGATACAAAAGTTGACATTTTGCTATTGAGAACTATTCTGATCTATTCTATTGTCAGCTTATTGAGAAATATGGTCAATAAGCTTTCTCGAGTTGAGTTTTGCTGTTAAGGATTCAATCACGATGCAAACCGATGGCAGTGTAGAAATCTCTTCCGACTGGCAGGCGGCCAATACTCGCTTTGTCGATCAGTCAGGCCTGTTTGTCGTCGCCCACGTTGCGCAATTGACCCTAATCACGCTGTGGGTCGGGGCTTTTACCTTTGGGTCGAATGCTCTCGCCTGTTTCTGCTTGCTGTGCCATTTCTGGCATGTTCTGCGGGCGATGGGCTTTGACTTGTGTGGCGTCGAACCGGCTCTCAATGCGATTGAGTCATAGTTCACAATTCGTTCTTGGGGGCACGTGTGTATTCGACCTAACTACCTGAAGTCAGTGTCCCCTTTTCTGTTCCTTTAATTCTGGATGTTGGTGATGAATTGCCCCTGCTGTGCAGATGAGTTGCTGCGACATGTGGCCCCATCGGGCCTGTATTGGTTTTGCCCCACCTGCCGTCAGGCAATGCCTGTGGGGCAAGCCATCGGGGTGGCGCATCGCACCTGCCGCGATCACGGCGATCGTTCGCCTTATTGCAATTTTGAGGATGGTTGATGAGTCAGATGGTGCTCTTTTTGGATACTCAGATGAGAAAGGCGGCAGCAATCGCCAGGCTGATTCAACCACCGTTAGGTGACGCAGCGGTCGTTTTAGCGCGGCATCAAGACAATCCATGGCAGCTGACGGGTCGTTGTCTCGAAACTTGGGGGATGTAGCTGCCATTAGCCTTTGACCTTGAGACCGCCGTCTTTTCTGGTCTCTCGACGACGGTTCTGGTGACGCCGGCCAAGTCGTCAGAGCATTACGTGTTTCCCTTCAAAATTTTTGCAGGACAGGTGTTATGACCGATCAAATTTTGACCGCCGCCTCGCCCGCAGCCCTTTGGCTCAGCGTGAATCCCAGTTTTCGGCGATTAGAGCAGCCCTTGCTCATTCAGTTACACGAGGCAGTGAATATTGCTCATTGGGGCTATCAGCAGACCCCTGATGAACCCAGCTCGTTAGACGTTGCCGTGACGCTGCTCCATGATTATGTCAAGGGGAGCGATCGCCCGCTGCATCTCATTGGTCATGGGACGGGTGGTCTGGTGGGTCTGCTCTATGCCCGGCGGTTTCCCCATCGGGTCAAGTCGCTTACGCTGCTAAGCGTCGGCGTCAACCCTACGGTCGATTGGAAGGCTCACTACTATACGCAGCTCGATTTGCTGCCCTGTAGCCGTCGGCGCCTCTTGGCGCAAACTGCCCGCAGTTTGTTTGGGCCGCAGTGTCAGCACTGTGTCGAAGGATGGATTCAACTGCTGGAGCGCGATCTGATCAGTTCGCTATCGCTGCATTCTCTTTTAAGTCGGTTCAGTTTGTTTCCCGCTGGCGTTTCAGTGCCGCTGATGGTGTGTGGCGGTCAAGCCGATACCGTGGTCGATCCGGTGCAATTGCAGGGTTGGCAACCCTGGCTCAAGCCGGGTGATCGCCGCTGGCTTTGTCCTGACGGGCGGCATTTCTTTCACGCTACGCATCCGCAACTTTGCCGAGAGCAAATTCTCGACTTTTGGCAACCGCTTGACGCCTTAGCACCGGCGGCGATCGCGCCTGCTACTGCCCGCCTAACGCATTGAGGATGCTGGCCGCTGTTCGACTTCCTGACTGTTAGCCGGCCCCCGACTGCCGCTTTAGTCAATGCCTGTGTCCCTCACTGAGATCCACAACCAGTGATTTCAGCACCGTCGTTGGGTGTGCCCTCAGGCTTCGCGATCGCTTGTCTCCCCTTATTGACCTCCTCAACCTATGCCCTCTAGACTCCGTCAATTATCTCCGCTTGCCAGTGGTCAGGCCGTCGCCACTGAGTCGGCATCGACGACCAAATCCCAGTCTTTTCGCCGCAAGCATCTGCTGCCCGCCCTGCCCGATCAGGTTTGGCAAATCGACCACGGCATTGTGCGCACCCTCACTTGGAATCCTCAAGGTCACGTGACTACCCTGAGTATTTGGGGGCGCGGCGGCATGGTTGGGTTGCCCCTCACGTGCCAACAGCCCTATCAAATGGAATGTTTGACGACCGTTAAAGCGAGATCAACGCCGCTCGGCAGTCACAGCCGGTTTTGGCAAAGCGCCTTGCTCAAACATCTCTGGCAGCAAGAAGAACTGCTGCGTATTGTGCATCAACCCTCAGTGAGGGAACGCCTGATCCAGCTGCTGTACTGGCTGGCCCATCGATTTGGCCGACCCGTGTCTCAGGGGCAGTTGCTAGAGTCGATGTTGACCCATCAGCAGATTGCCGAAATTTTGGGCACCAGTCGAGTGACCGTGACTCGCTTGCTCACTCAGTTAGAGCAGGAGGGACAACTGATCAAATTCAATAAGTCTGCCGGCCAGTGGACTGGCAATGCCTCCTTAGGCTTTTCCTATCGGGCGCTGTTATTGGTGTCGCCGCCTTGAGTGCCGCCTGTCGGGGCTTTAGATCAGGAATATCGCGATCGCTCGTAGATCCGTTATTGCCGATAGGCCGTCACAAATCGCTCGATTCCGGCATAGTCGCTGACGGCTTGGCCATCGGTATAGGCTTGCGACTGCTGCAATAAATGGGTGACCGCCGGGGCCTGTCCGGCCATGAGTTCCACTGCCCAAAGGCCGCCGGCTTGCAAATAGCGCGGCGCAGTCGTGATCAAATGCCGCACGGCAGCCAACCCGTCTGGGCCGCCATCCAAGGCCAGATGAGGCTCGTGGTGAGCCACTTCGGGGTCGAGGGTGGGCACGATCGCGCTAGGAATGTAGGGCGGATTCGACACCATACCGGCCAGCTGCCCCGCCCCGCGCGCTAGCGGCTCAAACCATGATCCCGACAGAAACTGGATGCGATCGCCCAAGCCATTCTCGACGGCATTGTGCCGGGCGATCGCCAGCGCTGTGTCACTCACATCCACCGCTACAACTTGCGCCTGGGGCAGGGCTGCCGCTAACCCAAGGGCGATCGCCCCGCTGCCAGTGCCCAAATCAACCCAAGTGCCCTGCTGTAGCCAGGCTGCCTGAGGGCTTTGGTTGATGAACGCAACCACGATATCAATGAGCAGTTCAGTTTCTGGCCGGGGAATCAGGACGGCGGGGGAGACCTGCAGCGTGAAGTCGCGCCAGACCGTTTTGCCCACCAGATGTTGAATCGGGACGCGATCACCAAGCCGCTTTTGCCACAGCGTTTCTAACTCAGACAATGCCATCGTAGTGGGCACGGCCAGTTGCTGAGCCAGCGTCCCTAAGCGCAATGCCAAGGTTTCCACCTGACACAAGCCCTGCAGTAGCCAATCCACTTCGGCTGGGTCAATGTGGGCCGTTTGGGCCTGGGCGATGGCCTGCGATCGCCAGGCCCACAAGTCTGCCCCCGAAACTGTGTACGCAAATGTGTCCATGAGGGTTCAACGGTAAGACGATGGCCAGGCGCAGCATTCTGGGTGGATGAGTTGTCAGATCACTACTGCGGCCTCCGATTGGTTCTACGGTGAGCTGTCTGGGGAAGGCTCACCCGACTAACGACAACTCCCAAGCAAATCTCAAGCTGGCTAGCTACCAGTTGGACTAGAGCACACGCAAGACGCTCGGTACGCTCCGAATACTGGCCGACGCGCGCAGCTCATCTAGCGCCGTTTGAAAATTGCGTTCCGACACCTCATGAGTTACCACCACAATTTCACCAATACCGTCGTGCAGGTCAATTTGCACCACCGACTCGATGCTGACTTCGTGGTTGCCAAAGCACAATCCCACCTGGCCAATCACCCCAGGCTGGTCTGCCGCCAACAGTCGCACATAAAAGCGACTGACGATATCGGTCATGGGGCTAACCTGGCAATAGTGCTGGTGGGTGCAGGCTAGCAGCGGATTTTGAGGCTCCGCCTTAGCGGCGACGCTTTGCGATTTCAGAGTGGCGGCAATATTTAAGATATCGGAGGCGACCGCGCTGGCCGTGGGGCCTTCGCCCGCTCCTGGCCCAAAGAACATCACTTGGCCAATCGGCTCACCCTCCACCAAAATGGCGTTGTAGATCCCGTTGACGCTAGCGAGGGGATGGTGATCAGGCACCAGCGTCGGATGCACCCGCAACTGAAGCTGATCAAGCGCTTCGTTAGAGGTCGGACAGATATCGCGGCGGGCGATCGCCAGCAGTTTAATCACAAACCCCAAGCGCTCCGCATAGGCAATATCCGCTGCGCTCACGTGGCGAATGCCCTCGCAATACACGTCAGAGAGCTTGATGCGGCCCCCAAACGCGAGCGAGGCCAAAATGGCAATCTTATCGGCGGCATCTAGCCCATCGACGTCGGCGGTGGGGTCAGCTTCGGCATAGCCCAGCGCTTGGGCATCAGCCAAAATGGTCTCAAAGTCGCCGCCCTCCTCTTGCATCCGGGTCAGGATGTAGTTCGTCGTGCCATTCACAATGCCCGTCACCGCCTGAATGCGGTTGACCCCCAACGCCTGTTTCAACGGTTGAATGACGGGAATACCGCCACCGACTGCTGCTTCCAACAGCACATAGACGCCAGCTTCATTCGCGGCTGTAAAAAGTTCGTCGCCATAGCGAGCAATCACCGCCTTGTTGGCCGTGACCACGTGCTTGCCCTGGTGAATCGCCTTCAGCATCAGCGATCGCGCCGGTTCTAAGCCGCCGATTAGCTCCACTACAACATCAATACTGGGATCAGTCACGATGGCTTCTAGATCGGTGGTAAATCGGTCGGCAGCAATCTCAATGTCACGGGGTTTGTCGAGCGATCGCACCCCCACCCGAGCCACCTCGATGTCACTCACGAGAGGATGTCGCCCTGTCGGGTCTAGCAAGATTTTTGCTGTCCCAGTGCCCACTGTCCCCAATCCCAACAGACCTACTTTAACCGCCACGTTGTCTCTACCTTCTGTCCGTTTCCTACTAATGGTAGGGGATGTCTGACGCCAAATAAAAACCGGAGAGGGGTTAAATCCTCTCCGGTCGTCATAATCATCAAAAGGGCGTCTAAGCTAGCCCCTCGTCTACCCCGTTGCCATCAGCCAGGGGGTGTCAAAACTATAGGCTCGCTGAGCTCTAGTAGGTCTCTACGTGCCAGCGATGCTCTTTCTTCATTTGCTTACGGAAGTCTTCCCAGTTGGCACCGTTCTTTTCTGCTTCTGCAGAGAGCGCCGCATCAATACCGTCTTCCATGCCCTTCAGACCACACATGTAAGTGTGAGTTTTAGGGTCTTGCACCAGCTCCCAAATTCGGGCTGCGTTCTCAGCCACCCGATTCTGAATGTACATCTTGCCGCCCTCAGCATTTTGCTGCTCACGGCTGATGGCATAGGTCAGCTCAAAGTTATCTGGGTACTGCGCCTGAATTTCCTCTAGCTCCTCTTTGTAGAGAACATTGGCACTGTAGGGGACACCGAAAATCAGCCAAGCCTTCCCTTTAAACTGATAGTCGGGGTTTGCTTCCCGCTCAACATCCTTAAACATGCGCCACAAATACGCTCGGAAGGGAGCAATCCCAGTGCCCGTTGCCAGCATAATTACGGTGGCATCCTCATCATCCGGCAGCAGCATTTCCTTACCGACGGGGCCGGTGACCTTCACGTCAGCGCCGGGCTCAATGTGACAGAGGTAAGAAGAACAGGTCCCGTAAACTGTTTCGCCAGTCTCGGGATCTTTATATTCCAGCTCTCTGACACAGAGAGAGACGGTCTTATCATTCATGTCGTCCCCATGCTGCGTAGAGGCAATGGAGTACAAACGCAGCTTGTGGGGCTTGCCCTTGTCATCGGTACCTTCGGGAATGATGCCCGCACTCTGGCCTTCGAGGTAGCGATAATCGCCACCCGAGAGGTCAATTTTGATGTGCTGAACGATTCCTGAACCGCCTTCGGCCACCAGCGGCTCATTCGAGATCACCTTACCGACGAAAGGAGCTTTCGGTTTGTAAAGGTTGACAGGGATATCTTTTTTCGCCTTGGGCGTCGCTTGAGTCATAGACTTACCAGTGTCTTGCTTTGCGGTCGCTGCAGGGGGGCTCTGCCCATTGGATTCGCTGACCGAACGGATGGCGACAATCTCCCCGCCGAGGCGAGTGATGCGCTGCATCTCTTGGTTCATCCGATTGTAAGGAACCGTGATAAATACACTGCCACTCTTGCGAATGGGGGTATTTATCTTGTCAGTTTCAGCGTTTTGACGCAGTCCCTTGACTTCGTATACAAATAAGCGACTTCCCGCTACAGAGCTGGCGTTGCCGCCACTTACGCTTGGATTGTACATGTGCTGACTATATGACTCCGAGAATCTGCCTTGACTAGCAAAGTCGTCTATCCAAAACATGCTTCCCAACTTAGGAAACACCCATAGATAACGCTTGCCGAACATTTTCTCTAGCGTATCACTGTAACGGAAAGCTCTCCTAATCAAACCAGCTCGGAAAACTGGAAATGCTGGAGAAACTGAACCCAATGCTGAGCACCTGTGACCTGCAGCTTTGAATAATCTAATCGGCGGCCTGCGAAAACACTGTGTCGTCCAACGCAATTTTAGATTTATTAAAAGATTATTCTGCTGCGAACACTTTTTGGGCCGATGTAACCGCTGGTCGTCTTTGCCCGACCCCTTGACTGATATAGAAAAGCCGGTATTTGCCGGTGAAAGAGTTGGCAAAGCCCTCGGCGATCGCCCGGCCAGCACAGCTGCTCAATGGGGGTGAAGGGGCTGTGAGATTCAGCGCAAAGAGCCGGCAGCGAATCACTTCAGTCAAAATCACATCAAATATTTAATTGGCTCTGCGCTTGTAAGCCGTGATACCAATTTAATAGTATTCTGTTTATTAACAGCGTAAACATCGGGATTCTCGTGCTCGGAATGGTCTGAACCGGCTTGACAGGTCTGTGCTTGAGCAAGGCTTTTGACCAGCGGTTTACGGCTTTTATTGCCCACCCATAATTGACGTCTGTTAGTTGCGGTTGTGGCCATCAAAGCCCTCTATCCGGCTTGCTCAACCCGATTAGGACGATGTGTAGATGCTAATTATAGTTGCTTCACTAAATTAAGGTATTCGCAACGACAGCTTGATGGGTGGCTGCTCCCGCCTTTGTTCCGCCGTTGCGCTCTAACTTAATCTCTATCGCAGTTGTTTTCTGTTTTGCTCGAGGAAAGCTATGACAAGTAAGCCGGATCGCGTGGTTTTAATTGGGGTTGCTGGCGACTCTGGATGTGGTAAATCCACATTTTTGAGACGATTAGAAGATTTGTTTGGGGAAGAGTTCATTACCGTCATCTGTCTAGATGACTATCACAGTCTTGATCGCAAGCAGCGTAAGGCGGCGGGTGTCACGGCGCTCAACCCCGAAGCCAACAACTTTGATTTGATGTACGAACAAATCAAGGCACTCAAAGCAGGCACTTCTATCGACAAGCCGATCTACAACCACGAGACTGGCGAACTTGACCCGCCCGAGCGCGTTGATCCTAACCACATCATCGTCATCGAAGGGTTGCATCCGATGTATGACGAGCGGGTGCGCGGTCTGATTGATTTCAGCGTTTATCTCGACATTCACGATGACGTCAAAATCGCTTGGAAGATTCAGCGCGATATGGCCGAGCGAGGCCATACCTATGAGGATGTGCTGGCCTCAATCAACTCTCGTCGTCACGATTTTGAAGCCTACATCGATATCCAAAAGCAATATGCTGATGTCGTCATTCAAATTCTGCCAACGCAACTCATCCCCGACGAAGAGAAAGAGCGGAAAATCCTGCGCGTGCGGTTGCTCCAGAAAGAGAGCGTCGAAGGGTTTGACCCGGTCTATCTATTTGACGAAGGCTCGACCATTGATTGGATTCCCTGCGGTCGTAAATTGACCTGCTCCTTCCCCGGCATTCGAATGCATTACGGCCCTGACAGCTACTACGGCCACGACGTCTCAGTGCTAGAGCTGGACGGTCAGTTTGAGCGCCTAGAGGAGTTGATTTACGTTGAGAGCCATCTCAGCAATACCTCGACCAAGTACTACGGTGAGATGACCGAGCTGTTGCTCAAGCACCGCGAATATCCTGGTTCTAAGAACGGCAGCGGCCTGTTCCAAGTGCTAGTGGGTCTCAAGATGCGCGAAAGTTATGAGCGTCTCACAGCCAAAACTCCTCAGCCGGTGAGCTAATTCTCAGCTGGGTTGGCATTTGTGATTTAGAAAGCCGGTGTTTCGCAAGAGACCCCGGCTTTTTTGATCGGCGGAGGCCCGATGTGTCCTCCTCACATTGAGGAGTCTCCTGCTCTCATGACATGGGCGGCGGCGGGTGGTTAGCCAAGGACCTAGCAACTCGGGTTGCTAGGTATTCTGGCCCCTCGGGTACTATCAGAACAAGATTTAATCAAGTTGCACTTTTGGTGATGCCTGTGCCTTTTGCTCGCCCTCCGATGCGGAGTAACCCGAAAATTAGTACGATGCCGCGTCAGCAGTCGGAATCGTCTCAATATCTGACGATGTATCAGCTCACCATTGAGAAAAAACGGCTGCAGCAAGAATTAGCCAGCTTAGACCAGCGCCGCGATCGCATCCAAAATCGCCTGACCGTTTTAGCGCAGGAAATTGAGACCGTCGAAGGCCAAGCTCAACAGCTCAGGAAAATTGACGAATCAGCAAGTGTGGTGCTGTCAGAACCCAACTGTGTCGTGTATTCGCCAGATCGGTCGAGCGATCGTCAAGACTCATTCCAGAGCGTCACGCTGGACTATTAATCGCAGTCAGTCGTTGCCAACCAGCTCCATAAAAAATTCCCCTCAGCATCGATGAAAGATCGACGCTGAGGGGAATTGCTTTTTTACAGACGACTGATTGAGGCTTCAGTCTAGCGATTGACGCCCGCTAGAGCGGGCTCTTGCTGGCGATGAACCTGTACCTTACCCGCCTCATCGACATCGAGTTCAACGGTATCGCCCTCTTCTAAAATGCCGCCCAGAATAGCTTCTGCTAGTGCATCTTCAACGAGTCGCGAGATCGCTCGGCGCATTGGTCGAGCGCCATAGCGCTGGTCGTAGCCCGTTGCGATGAGCTTGTCTTTGAAGCTATCGGTGACAGACACCGTGATTTGCCGTTCTGCCAGACGAGCATTCACGCCCACCATCATCAGGTCAGCGATTTCCTGAACTTCTGGTTTAGACAGCTGACGGAAGACGATGATTTCATCTAAGCGGTTAAGCAGTTCAGGGCGGAAGTATTGCTTCATTTCCTCCTGCACTAAGTTGCGGATGTTGTTGTATTGGGTGGTGGCTTCATCGGTGCTGGTACTGTCGAAGCCCATGCCACTGCCGCCTTTTTCAATGACTCGGGAGCCAATGTTGGAGGTCATGATGATCAGCGTGTTCTTAAAGCTCACCACTCGACCTTTGGAGTCAGTCAAGCGACCATCATCAAGGAGCTGCAGCAGGATGTTGAACACATCGGGATGAGCCTTTTCAATCTCATCCATCAGAATCACTGAATAAGGTTTACGGCGCACCGCTTCGGTTAGCTGCCCGCCTTCGTCATAGCCGACAAACCCAGGGGGCGAGCCGACCAATTTAGAAACGGTATAGCTTTCCATAAACTCTGACATGTCGAGGCGAATCATCGCTTCTTCAGACCCAAACATGGATGCTGCTAGCGCCTTAGCCAACTCCGTTTTGCCGACCCCAGTGGGGCCAGAGAAGACCAAACTGGCAATCGGTCGATCAGGGCTGGCCAGCCGAACCCGAGAGCGACGGATGGCTCGGGCGGCGGCTTCTACCGCTTCATGTTGACCAATCACTCGCTCGTGCAGGGTGTCTTCTAGATGCATGAGCTGAACGGCTTCTGACTCGGTCATGCGGGTCACCGGCACACCGGTCCAAGAAGCCACGATCTCAGCGATGTCTTCTTCGCTGACTACGGGTTGAGTCATCGGCGGGGCTTCTGCGGCCTCTGGCTGAGGGCCTTGAATTTCTTGCAAAAGCTCTCGCTGGCGATCGCGCAAGGCTTGCGCCTGCACAAACTCCTGAGAGTTCACAGAGGCTTCCAGGTCACGGTTGACTTGCCGCAGCTCTTGCTTGATTTCGGCAGAAGGATAGACGGTGTGGTGGCGCAGCTTAATGCGAGAGCCAGCTTCATCAATCAGGTCGATCGCTTTATCGGGTAAGAAGCGATCGTTGATGTAGCGATCAGATAGCTCAGCCGCAGCTTTCAGCGCTTCATCAGAGAGCAAAACGCGGTGGAACTGCTCATAGCGACTCCGGATGCCCTGCAGAATCTCAATCGTGTCTTCGACGGAAGGAGGCGCAACCATGATGGGCTGAAACCGCCGTTCAAGCGCGGCATCGCGCTCAATGTACTTGCGATACTCGTCTAGGGTGGTGGCACCAATACACTGCATCTCACCCCGCGCGAGGGCTGGTTTCAGCATGTTGGCGGCATCCATACCACCTTCCAGAGAGCCTGCGCCTACCAGAGTGTGAATCTCGTCAATAACCAAAATGATGTCGTCATCACTGCGCACTTCTTCGAGCAGTTGTGTCAGGCGTTCTTCAAAGTCGCCCCGGAAGCGCGTTCCCGACACCAATAGCCCCATGTCAATGGCATAGACCTTCTTACCCATCAGGGTCGCGGGCACATCTTGGTTGACAATGCGCTGGGCCAAGCCTTCCGCGATCGCCGTCTTGCCCACGCCTGGTTCGCCCACTAAGACAGGGTTATTTTTGGTTCGCCGTCCAAGAATTTGCACCACGCGCTCAATTTCAGTCGGTCGACCAATCACTGGGTCTAAGAGGCCAGCCGCTGCTTTAGCGGTGAGATCAGTGCTGAACTCTTCGAGCACGCTGCTCTTGCGACGGCGATCGCTCCGCCGTCTCTCAGGTTTTGCTCCGGCAGGAATAGCCGCCGCTTCGCCCAGTTCTTTAATCAGACGAGTGCGCACCTTACTCGGTGAAACCCCCAGATTTTCCATCACCCGGTAAGCGACGCTTTCTTGACTTTGGGTCAGACTCAGTAATAAGTGTTCAGGCTCGATATAGGACGCGTCGAGCTTGCGCGCTTCTTGAAAGGCGGTTTCAAAAACTTGCTTTACCTTCGGGGTAAAGGGCACCTCGGAAGGTGGGTTGCCGCTGCCTCGACCAATGATGGCTTCGACTTCGTTGCGAGCATCCGAGAGGTTGACGCCAAACTCAGTTAAGACCGTAAAAGCCAAACTCGAGTTTTCTCTCAGGAGGCCAAGGAGAAGTTGCTCAGTGCCGACAAAGTTGTGTTGCAAGCGGCGAGCTTCTTCTTGCGCCTTCATAATGACGGCAATTGCAGTGTTGGTGAAGTGCTCAAACATAGCCCCGGTTGGTGTTGTGTGTAAGGGAGCAAACTCCCTGGACTGGAATAGCTGTCTAACTAAAGCTGCCTAGCTAAAGAGATGGACGCCTATCAGTGACAGACTCGGCACCTCTGTAAAGAAACTGTACAAAGAATCTTTGCTAAACGGCAGTAGGGAGAGCCGAATGATCTTACGAAAGTCGCTCAAAGGCAAGCAGGATATAGAGGAGTACATCAATAAAAGTTCTGCAAATAATCTCTACCCAGCATTTAATCTGAGAGCGTATTCATATAATTTAACAAAAATCGCGGCGGTCTGTTCACTTTTTTTGAAGAATTAAGGATAGAATTTTGCTTTTAAAATTATTCGATAAAAATCTAAGGGGCGAGGTAAATCTACTTCAGCTAACTCGCGGGTTGATCGCGATATCTCGCTGGGCCCGGGGTAGTTGCCCTATAGGTCGGCAAAACCTCGATATTTACCGAACCAGAATGGGGGGCGAACGTGCCAGTAATCGGCGGTGACTCGGCGCCGAGTAGCTCGGGAAGTCAAGCAGTATCCATTGACGCCTCAGAAATCTGCGCTCCCATAACATACCCATTAATGCGGTTTTGACTTCCTTGCGACCCGCTCAGGACAGGCTCCTCAACCGACCTGGCTTGAGCGTGGGGCTAAGGCGTATGCCCAACAGGCAGGCTTCCGCGAGGAGAAAATTCGATCCACTGATAGCTTGTTTGCAGGCCAGTTCCTAAATGCAGACCCCTATCCCAGCATAAGAGCGGCGATCGCCCTA
>ERZ1740060.515-NODE-515-length-20296-cov-5.747097_pt1 | contig 20296 bp, 20 predicted proteins | sample MGYA00581743_ERZ1740060 | MGnify/ENA primary metagenome ERZ1740060 (study PRJEB43018, sample SAMN04849235) | marine metagenome | isolation source: floating plastic debris | place: Pacific Ocean | collected 2008-08-27 | study: EMG produced TPA metagenomics assembly...
TTGTATACAAAATACAAAAAAATTGGCAGTCGGTGGCAAAAAATGACGTAATCACTCGATCTCATCAAAATCTCAAACTTTTGATCACGCAACCTCTCATTTTAGTCAAAAAACTAATATCTAGCTAAAAAATAAAAACGCGTTAATGCGGGTATTAAACCCTTTTTTTATTATACTCTCTCAGTCTCTGCAGCATAAAATCGGTTAATATAGAAATTTTTTACATGCAAAATTCATCTTTTTTAGCATCAATTTTTTTGTTTAGACGTCTGTTTTCAATAATAAGTCGATTCATGTAAAACTCCTTCGCATCGTTATCAGTTTTCAATCGGCGAACTTCTTTCTTGATCTCATCCTCCCTGCATGCCGAAAAATACCTGGTACAGTCCGGAAATCTGGGCCTTCTGCAAGGCCATAGAGAGTGACAGGTAGTCTTCTTTGGAGGCATTGGTGGAAAATTCGCTAAACAATAGGATTCGCCAAATTGAGTAGAACGAAGCTCGGCAGTTTCGGCGACGGCTTGAGAAATGCGATCGAGGATAACCTCCAAATTGTCATAAGTGGTGTATGATCTCTCCTCCAAAGCATTCAATATCTTCCGAAAAAGAATCTTTTCCTCCTCACGCGATGTCAACTCGCATTTTGGACATTTGGGGCATGAACATACGCATTGGGGACAGACCATTTCAGGAGCTTTCGGAGTCAGATCATTGTAAAAGTCCTTACAAGTCCTAAGCATTTGCATAGTATACAGATTTTCCTGCGGAACGTTAAAAATAATAATAATTCCAGTTATTTTAATAAAACTTACATAATCATCGTCGTAGTAATCAGATTGTCCGGCTGTTAAAGTAGCTAGTGATATGAGAAGAAGCAAAGCAAGGCTTAGTCGATTCATGCTGGACGACTGTTGCTGTTCAAAGCGAGTCTTAAGCTTTTATACTGGATTATTGTATTTTTTTGTCTGTCATTTGCCAATTTTTTCTGGAAAGCTGTACAAGTTGACCGTCTGACCGCCTTAATTTTTTGGCTCTAGAAGCTGCAAACAAAGTTAGTACAGTTCGTTACAATTAAATCTTATTCTTACTTTCGTTTTGCACAAGTGAACACATCCGTTATGACGGTTCTCGTCTTTATCGGCATCATATCCGTCGTCATCACTTCTTTTGTCAGTATTTTGGTCCTGATTCTAAAATTATTATCAATATAAAAAATTATTATTAGTTAAAATGCTACCTCTTCCGACTCTGACTCTGATACATTTGCCTCTTTTTCCAATTGTCGCACTCTTTCCAGACGTTTTTTTCGATCCTATTAAAAAATAATTAACTAGATAGACTAAGAAATTACTATTTTTACCTGTTTGATTCGCTCAATTTCTTCTTCGCTAATATCTTCCTCCACAAGTTGATTATTAATGCTGAACATAATATGATTATCATATTCAGTATGACCAAAATCCACTTGTTTATTAGTAGAGCCAAAGCCATGATTTCCTCTAGGACCCAAACCGCGTTCGATTACTTGACCGTAACGAGCGCAAGCGTTAAGATTCGGATCGTCAATCACTTCAATTCCGGAGGGAGTTACCAAGGGAAGTAGAATTCCTTGCGCAATAGCTTCGTGCCTCAAAATTCGAATTGGACGGTCAGTTGCATTAACCAATATGCATTTCAATTCGCCTTCATAGCCATTATCCACTACTCCACCATTGACTATAATTCCCCTACTAGCTAAAGATGACCGACCCTCAATTTTCATAAAAGTTTGAGGCGGACATTCTACACCCAAACCTAATGCAACAATTCGAGTTTTTCGAGCGTCAATTTCAATTTCGTCAGTGATAAAGAAATCAAAGCCAGAGTCGTTATTGTAATTTCGTGTTGGAATAGGAGTGTCAAGATTATATCGCTTCCAAACTAAATTGTGACAGAACATTTTAGTTTCGAAGCTCGCAAACTTCTGATTCAAAATCAAATTTTGCTCGCTTTATATACTATTTAAGGTGTTAAAAATGAAAGGTGTGTGTAGCGAGCGCTATCAAAATGTGGTCAGACGATTCTACTGATATTGTCCAGGGCAATAAAACACCTATTAATAAGTTTACGGTTTATTCAGAAGAAGAGGGGGAGACGCCTCGACCGCGAAAACCACGCACAAAAATCGGCAAATTTCAAGATATTTGCGAAAGATTTATCAAAGCGAAATTTCATTGCATCATTCTATTTCTTACACTTCTCTTTATTACATTTCAAGCCATTATTTTAAGCCTGGACAGAATTTTTCAAACATCTTTGACAGACTTTGTACGACATTCGATGAATGAGATGATTGATCATCTCAAAGACGGGGGCAAAGTTTACAGCGAAGGATAATGAAGTTGCAAGAGCCGTTTACGATGTTAATTTGCGGACCATCGAAATCCGGGAAAAGTTCGTTTGTGCATAATTTATTAAAAAATTCGCAAGAACTATTTACTCGTCCGATTGGTCCAGTGCATTATTTTTATAAAATAAAATCCTCAGCATTTGATAGTTTAACCGCTGACAATCTCGTCACTGAATTTCATCAGGGTCCATGCACATCAGAATGGATGGAAGAAAATTTGAATCCTGAGCAAAACCCGACTATTATTATTGATGATCAAGCGAGCGAAATTAAAAAAATTGAAGATATTTTTACAGTCACCTCGCATCATATGAACACTAATGTCATATTTATATCGCAATCTACATTTAGTAAAAATCCAAGTTTGAGAATCATTTCAACTAATTGCACTTATCTTGTTTTAATGAAAAATGTTCGAGATTTAACTACTATTAGGTATTTAGCAAGACAAGTTGATCCTATAAATCCGGAAACGATTATTTTAGCATATCAAGACGCTACTAAAAAACCATTTTCTCATTTTATGTTTGATTTTAATCAAAGTACTCCTAACTATTTAAGATATCGAGCAAACATTTTCAAGAATAATGAACCGTTTTCAGTTGTTTATATGAAAATATAAATATTAAAATATGGTACAAAGACGTTTTATTTATAAAGGTAATTATCACCAAAGCGGCGGAAGTTTAGCCGGAGTTTTAGCTTTGCTCTCGAGATTTCTTCCTCGTTTTTTAAGAGGTGCTAAAGCTATCGCTAGTAATCCTACCGTTCAAAGGACTGTGAAATCTGCTGGCAAGCAGTTAGTAAAAACTGGAATTTCTGCACTCGACGCAGCTCAAAAAGGGCAAAAAATTTCGCCAGCCGTTCAGAAAAGTTTGAACAAGGCTAAAGTTCAAATTGCTAAAGCTGCATTAAATATTGATGGGAAAAAATTAAAGCATCGCTGTCCACCTACAAAAGTCGTTAAAAAGAAGAAGGCATTTAAGAAAACTAGACCCATGATTTCTAAATAAAAATGTCTTTAACTAAAAGATATCGATCTTTGAAAAATCCTATTGCATTAAGTGGGAGAACGAATGTAAATCGCTATGTTAAAACTTCCGCCAAAAAAATTGAGCACGATCTTTCAAAAATTTATTCGTATTTAGTTCATCGAGAGATTAAAAGACCGAGAAATTTTAATCCCATATATGTGTACGACCGTCGAGAAATTATTCAAGGCGATTTGTGCGATTTGCAAAATATTAACACTTTTAACGACGGAGTAAAATATCTGTTAGTTTTAATCGATTCATTTTCGCGTAAAGCCTGGGTTAAACCTTTAAAATCGAAAAAAGCGAGTGAGGTGCTTCAGGCATTTCGTCAATTGCACAAGCAAATTGGTAATTTTAAAGTTTTGTATTTTGACAGGGGAACTGAAATTACCAACAAAGAAATGAGACGAGAGTTGAAAAATAAAAATATAGAATTAAGATTTCCGACAAATAAAGTGGGAACCGTAGAACGTTTTTTGCGCACTCTTCAATCTTTAATTTATAAATATATGACTGAATATGCGACTGATAGGTATATCGACAGATTGCAAGACATTGTCGATTTGTACAATAGCAGATATCATCGAACGATTAAGACAAACCCAAATTTTGCTGATAAAGCTGAAAATAGAAATTTTGTTTTAAACGCACTCGGTGAAAAATATGATAAAGCTGAAAGAAAAAGGAAAAAACCGAAATACAAAGTGGGACAATCCGTATTAATATCAAAAAATAAAGGAGCTTTTGCAAAGTCTTATAAGATGTCAATGATACGTCAAAGATATATTATTCATGAAGTTCATGATAAATTACCACAACCTATGTACACCCTAAAAGATGAATTAGATGAAATAATAGAAGGGCGGTTTTATGAGGCCGAATTACAAGCGGTAAATAGCGATGAATATCGAATTTACGACATAATTGGAACTAAAAAAATCAACGGCGTCGAACATAAACTCGTTGTTTGGGAAGGCTACGAAAATAAACCTCAATTTAATACTTGGGTACCCACTACTCAATTATCCAATGATTTCTAGTATTTAAGAAATATATCGTATTACATTTTTAAAAATGTCCGAGTTTTATCTCCGAGTTATTTCAAGCGCGTGCGTCGATATTTACCCTGAAAACAATTTGGGACAATTTACTAATCGTTTTGCTCAACCGTTTAAAACGCCAAAGAATGAAAATTGGAAAATAGCCTTACATTCAATTTCATCCTCAAACAATATCTATAACAATAAAAATATTAATTTTTTAAAAGTTCAATGCGATGAAATTCAATCCAAATTTTATTTAGGCAAAGATTTGCATATTCACGCGCGAAAACACTATCATCCAGAAAGAACGCGAGTTCATACATTTACACCTTTAAATAAAGAATATTTTGATGTGACTACGGACGAACTTACTAGCATTACCATAAAAATTTCAGCCGACGAACAACAATTTGAAGATCAAAATAGAAAGACTGTAAAATTTTATTACGGACCGCCAACGATTGTTACATTACATTTGAAAAAGTTTGATTCGGTTGAAGAAATGGATTCGCCTCTAACTATTAGAGTTGGGAATCGCAAATCAAAAAAAGAAATTCAGCCAGCTAATAACTTTAAAGTTGATTTGCCAGCTGCTTTGTCAGTAGCTTTAGAAAAATCGGATAAATACGAAATCGCTTTATCATCTATTACATATCAACCTATTTTTGAACAATTCTCAAAATCTTGTAAAGAAGAAATAGAAATTGGATTTCAAGACAATGCTGGGAAAATGAGAATTGCTAAATCAGATATCAATCTATTTACATACATTGACAACCCTCACAGATTAATTAGCAGACTAAATCATACGGGCAATGCTATTTCAAGAAAATTACAGCTCGCCCAAGTGGTATTTTTTGATTTAGTAGAAAATAACAGTCGGGTGCGGATGACTTTTGAGGGACTTTGTTACATTAAACTACCGTACCAATTATCAAAAATGATGGGAAATTACGACCCGCCCGATAAAGATGGGTTTGTTTATATTGAACAAAAAGGTGTATATCGCTTTCCAAACAGTATAAGATTAACTGCTAATTACCCGTCATACATTATGCTACTAACTAACTTTATTCGACCCAGCCCGGTTGGCGACATTTACTCGCCCATGTTAAAAACTATACCGATTAATATCAACGACCGATTTTCTAGAATGCAAACATTTCAAGCTATAGATTTGGAATATCATCCAATTTTGTTTAGCAGTCTAGAAAATTTAGAATTTCAAATGTACGATCAATCAGGCGAATTAATTCCATTTTTAAACGAAGATCATGATGTAAACATTACTTTGTTTTTAAGAAAAAAATAAATTTATTTGAGCAATTCCATAGCTTTCTTAATAATATCATCTCGAATTGGTGCTACTAATAATTTCTTTTGCCGACTAGAGCTAACTTTTTGATATTGAGGATTTTTAGCAAAATCATATTCTTCATCGGTTTTCTTACTTTTTCTTTTCTTTACCGGAATAACTTTTTTAAAAGTAGCTTTCATAGGCGTGACTTGCGCTTTTCTTTTTCTACTTAATACGCGTTTTTGCGGCGTTTTTACAGGACTAATGGTCTTTGCGGATGAGGAACTACTGTTGTTAACATCGCTCCAAGATTCATCAATTTTTTGAATTTTTTTATCCTTAGGTTTTGCCGGTCTGTATCTACCTAATACATTTTTTTGCCTAGTTTCATTTAGAGTCGTGTCATTTAATCTTTTTCTTTTCGCGCTCAGTTTAGGTCTTTTATTAGAAATCATGTCATTAACTACTAATTTGTTGGCGTTCAAATTCTGTTTTGGAACAGGTTTTAAACTTTTTATTACTTGATCCAACGACTTGTAATTCGATTGTTTTGAAAAAACTGGAACTTTTTTCGCCGGCATTGGAGGAGGAATCGGTTTTAAACTAGCGATTACCTCATTCATAGATTTATACTTTGGTAATTTAGTAAAGACCGGCGTTGGTCGGGTTTTAGGCATAGGCGGAGGTTTTGGATATTTACTTTGATTTTCAAATTGATTTATTCTGCTAGCGACGGAATCTTGAACGCTTTTTCTCGCGTCTAAAATTAAACTAGCGGCTTTCAAAACTTGATTTTTAGTTTGCTCATTACTACCCGTTTTTTGTAAATCATTTCCTGTATTTAGTAAATTATTTACAGTTTCATCCATAGCAACAACGGTGTTGTTTATATTGTCAATGGTGCGATTCGATAACGATCCGCTGCTAGTATTCATAGATTCGATAATTGACTTTGCTGAATTCATGCTATTGTCTAAAATTTCTCGAATCGTCACAGATTCCATGTCTGAATCGCTTTCGCTAGAATCAGTTGACATAACCGCTGAACTTCTGTATAAATTTTCGGAACTTTTCTCAGCCAATTTGCTTAGTTGCAACCCGTTAAATGAACGATTTTCGGATATTTGAACCGTCTGATTCATCGTAGATTGCATCGGAGCTGGCCGAGCTGTGTTATTTAATATTGAAAAACGAGTACTTTGATTAGTCATGTCCGGTGCGTAAGTGTTCGTTTCATTAAACGTAACTTTCGGTATTGCGGAAACTCTCTCAAGTCTTCTACGCTTTCCCTTAGCTAATCTTCTGGGTGTGCTAGTGTTTTGCCTTGGAGAATCGTAATTAGTCGGCGATAAAGTTTGATTAAAATTAGAATCATTTAAATTATCTTGATTAGGCGAATCCGAGTTTGGTTCAATAACGGTTTGCGGAAAAGTAAGTTGAGCTGTTTTGTCATCATTTATGCGAGTAGAACTTTGTCTGGAAACAGGATTTTCGGAAAAATCGAGATCCTGAGGTTTTGCGGGATTTGACGGATACATTGTCGTTTGCATAGGAGCGAAAGTTCTACTTTCCGGTAAAACCGTATTATTATCATTTCCTCCGTCGTCATTTTGAAAAGTTCGTGAAAAAGTTGATCTATTTCTACCCAGAGAAACGGTATTTTGCCGATCTTGAGATGGGTAAAGCGGTTCATTTTGAATCGGCATAGACGTATTTTGATTACTATCTAACGGCTGCTCTTCGCTAATTTGATCAGGTTTTTTAGGAAAATTTAACGAATTTTTAAACGATCCATCCGCTCGAACGTCTTGTTTAACGTTTAATTTTTCAACGCCCTCATTATAATTTAGCTGATTTATTTTCATAGATTCTTTTTCGGAACATTTCGTTAAAACTTTTTCGTATACATCAACGGGAACTAAATAATGTTTATTTACGGCCATTTTTCTTAGGTTTAAATAAATCGATCAAACTCTTAACGATGAATGGAGCTGACATTAACACTTGAATTACAGCGGGAATTACACCTCCGCTTTGATTTTTGATTACAGCGCGCTTTTTCTTTCTAGAATTTTTTTTATTAGCGATATACAAAACGGTGTCTTTTTCTTGATTTAAAACTTTTTGAATTTTGTCAAAATTTTTTGGCGAAAGTTTAAATCTATTATGATTATAAACTAACTCGTGAACGCAATTGCAAACGAAATCGAATGTGTTATCGTCGAGATGACTAAAAATTAAATTATTATGCGCGGGATTAGGATTTTGAATGATACTATATAAAGCCGGTGCGTAAGCTCTTATTTCCGCCTTACGCAACATTTTTAAAACTAAAATTAACCAAAATACTTAAATAGGTGCTTTTTCATTATTTTACTTAGTTTACTATGCGCAGTTGCGCGGAAAACATTAAAATTTCTTTTAAAATCAATAACGTTATAAATTTAGAACAATTTAACAACCCCCAAAAGATAACGAAAATTACAAACAGTTTTTTTGTAATTAGAGATACGTACGTTTACATTATTTTCTTTAATGGACATGTAAATGTTACTAAATTAAAAAACTATCGCGATCTTTTAAACAGTCAATTTCGATTTTGCAGTTTTGCCAACGTTAGTTTAGATCAAATAAAGTGGGTGAGAATAGATAATATCGTGGCTAGCGGTAGACTAGTCCGTAAATTTTTAAACAAACGAAAATTTATAAACTTTTTACAATACTTGCTGTATCAGGGTGGAAGCGTGCATTACAACCCTGAAAAATTTCCGGGTGCCAGAATTAAATTAGATTCCGACATTTATATACTGTTTTTGTCGGGCAAATTTAACATTGTCGGACAAAAAAGTTTTTTAAACTTGAATATCGCTCGCGAAAAATTTAATAATCTATATAATGAACATATCGGAATGTTCTCATCCTAATGATAAACGCGTCATTTGCCATCGTGAGGGTACTATAGTTTGTCAAGAATGCGCTCTAGTGTTGGAATCTCAATGGTCTGAAAACTCGAACGTTTTTTCGGATTGGGATGAAAAACATTTCGAGGATAAAAAATATTTGACCGACATCGTTGAAAACAACTTTTTACCCAAAAATGTAATTCCGAAAGTAATTAATAAATGTCAAAATAATTCGAAAAAATCAAAATTAGATTTAGCTCATTCTTTGTACATGACTTTAAAAGAAGATAATATTCCGAGGTCCATCGACGAAGTCGCGTACATGTTTGAGGTAAATGAATCTAACCTTTGGAAGCGCGGACGGCGGTTAAACGATATTTCAGCGATAAAACCATCAAATTTATTGTCTCGAATGAACACATCTTCATTGACCGACGATGAAAAGAAACAAATAATCGTAAAAGCCGATTATTTTTCCGAATTTTTTTCAATCTCTACCAGAACTTTATTAGCAGCAGTTTGGTATATGGTTTGCGGTAATGAGAGCGTGAAAAATATCGCAAAAATTTGCTCAGTCTCACCTACGTCAATTGCGCGAACTGTGAAGAGGCTCTCCACCCATGATTTGGGCTAACTGACTGACGAAAAATCGTATAAAAAGCGCGAATTTTTAAAAATGTATCATCAGTTTTCGTCGACTGTCCTCTGATTAACAATGGATTCTCAAACTTTTGAAACTCCTAACTACGACGAGTCTACCCAGCAAGTTCCCCAGGAACAGCCTTTGGATTTGTCAAAACCCGTCGCCGCTCGGAAAAAGGCTCCTTCCCAAAAGCCCGCGACAACCGCCCTTCCTATCAAGAAGCGAACCGTCGGTGTTCAGTACGAGGAACAGGAGCAATCTCAAGCCGGAATGGCCGCGCCCCCTCCATCGCATCCCGAGTCCGGCCAAACAGGGCAGGAGCCTAACCTCCCGGCCCCGGCCTCCGCCGGGCCGGTAGTTGCGGCTCCTGCTGCTACTCTCGACCAACTGCTTACTATGCAAAGTACGGGCAGCGGAGGTCTAAATGAGGCCATGAAATCGATGGAAAGCGCTGGAAAGAAAACCCTTTTGTGGGAACGAGAGGTCGTATTTCCCAATTCCAACGAGTTTATGGACTTGGGAAACAATTACATCATGAAGGTTAGTTTGAAAGCTTTCGGGATCCCTCATAGCGATGAGCCTCACGTGAAAGCTTTCTACGTTTCTATCCTGAAAATGGGAACCAAATTGGAAAAGCCTTTGGAATTTTCGTTTAATATCAATTCAGCCAAACGCCTCTGCACTCGTATGCCTCATTTGATCGGAATTATGGAAGGTTTGGTGAAAAAGCTCGAGAATATGGAAAATGCCCATGCCGGCAATGTCGCGGCAAAGAAAATGAAAATGATTTAGTGATTGTACGAACGAGTTAAAAAACAAAAAAAAGATATTCGGTGACGGTTTTTAAGATAAAAATAAAGCTTTATTTTTAAAAATTTTAACGATATTTTTTTGAACTATTAGATCATTAGTTTTTAAATTGACGCGATTAAATTTTTGTAGTTTTTTAGGTTTGAGATACGTTTTAGCGATGAAATGTACGCAAAAAAACCCGCAAAACACGCTAGTTGGCGATTGCACAGCTCGTTTATTAATTAATTTGATTTGATAATTCTTCAAGTATTTGTAAGCGTCCTGATAGGCGATTAGCGGTAGAGCTGCGGGGTCGTAATAACTAAATTTGTTATTTGAATTTTTGATAATTACGATAAAATGTTCTCCTCTTCCGTCGGATGCGTCCGTATTTATAATGATGCAGCAATTTTTGGCCAAGTTTTCCAAGTTGAACTGATCAACCGGATAAACGCCTTTAAATTGTTTAATTTTCATTAAGCTAAGAATGTTGTTGACGTAATCGTTTTCTAATCCCAACGCCGCCATTATTCGTCATACACGACGTTTCTCGATCCGTCCATTACTAATTCTTCGTCATAAGAACCCAATACTAATATAGTGATTCCTTCGGGCAAAGGCTCGTCGAAATTAAATTGCACATCGAATTTACCGGTCGTCGGTTTATGCTCGTGCTGACCGAGACATCTATCCGGTGAATAATCGTGCGGGAAAATTGTGCATCCATTCAAAAACAATTCGGGCGTAATTCCATTGGTAGTGTTTTCGGTATTAATGCCCGTATGATCGAATAATCTTCGATACATGTTTCGATAAAGAGATTTCTCTTGATCCTGACTATTTTTCGCAACCTTTGTGGCGTCGTCAGGCGCCTCTCCGGGTTTTACTTTACCCTTAAAAACGCAATCTAAACCGCCGGGCGGGGTAATTTCGCCGTTTACTTTAAAATTGATGTGATTCACATTATAATGATTGAATAAAAATGGATTTTCTTGTATAGAACCTCCGTAAGCGCTCGATTTTACCATAACTGCCATAATATTTGTAGGCAATACATTGGTAAATACGTTGTCAAATTGCGCCACATGAGCTCCCTTGGGAATTTGCTTAGTCTTGATAATACTGCGGCAAAAGGGGTAAATCGCTCGCCTCCCTTTTGCGAAATCTTCATTGGTGGCTTTGACAAATTCCGGCGACATTTCGACCTTGTCAACGTGAAGGACTAAATCGGTAAAAATGATGCGATAATCGGGAATTACTCCGAGATTTTCACCATTCGTTAACGACGCATCAGAAACATTTCTAATGTCCGCGTTGTGTTTAGCCTTGAGCGCTGAAAGTTCTTGTTTAAGTTGGCTAATGTCCGTGCCAATCTCTTCAATTTTAGTTTTATTGGCTAAAGTTTGAGCGTTATCGATATCATTACCGCCCGCCTGAGGTGATCTCTTAACTCTTTTATTAGGCGGAACGTAACGAGGATCATTTTTATCCTGGGTTGGATCCGATTGAGTCGCGTTAGGATCGTCACCTGATAAAGCGGTATCCCAATTTACAGTCGCCCGATTAGCGGCCATTAGTGAAAAAGAATCCGGTGCTCTGTGAAGACGAATTGAAATGTCCAAGTCATTGGGTAAAAATTTGTCAATGCCTAATACATCGTTGTGCAAATCGATATTAAAATCGCATTCTTTCGAATACTCGATCCATTTGCGTCGTCTAACCCAGCCTTTGTTTTTTGTACTCGCTTGACCGTACGCCTCGGGATCGTCCATTTCAAAAAGAGCGCACTTTAAGTGCGTATCTTTCGCCCCCTTACTGTACGAAAGCAAATTTTCAAGGTAGGCTTTGTAATGATGATTAGGCGTAGCGCCGTAAGTCACTAATTTTCCTTGGAAATCAATGTCAAACATTCTAAAAAACGAATACGGAGCCATGTTGACTAAACTGACCATATCACTATCATCTAGATTCGAGAGTCGTCCATTAGCGTCCATTTTTTGCACCTTAAAACGACCCGAAAGTCTCATTCGATTGGGATTGATGTATAAATCACCCTCGGGCGGAATGTGAAAATCGAACGGACCTTCTGACGAAGATAAATTTACGGGTCGATAACTAACTTCTCGAGCTTTTACGGTACTATCTTCTATAACCGATCCATTAAAAATTTCACTCGCGTAAGATTGTATGCTAGGGTCATCGCGCTGACGCGAATTTACACCCGTAAACAACGACATTTTGACTCGCGTTATAATTGTTTGTATTAATCGTTTAAATACTGTTTCAGGAGAATAATTTTCAATGCGAGCATTGCAGCAAATGTTACAAATCTGAGCGAGGACTTAGAAGACATAAATGCAAGCTGGCGTCATTGCAATGCGTAAAATGCGGTCAAAGGTTCAGGTTTATCGAGCAAAAATTGGCTCACGAAAGAAGATATCATCAAGTAGGAGGGTCGATTTTTAATGAAATACAGACGCAGTATAACTGCACTGTTTACGAACATTTATTCAGTGAAGACGTATTAACTATCGAGCAAGCTTTTACGGTGATTTTCATGCCTTTGGTGCAACTTATTCAGGAATATTTGGACCAAAACAGAATTGTTAGATTCAAATTAGTTTTAAACGTTTTGATTGAAAAAACGGATGGCAGTCAATTTATAATACCGATGAGAAACAAAGGACAAAATATTTTTCTAAGTGACCGAAGTAAAATACCCGAAATTGTCAAAGATGCGAAAATGGAATTTCGAAAACGTCAAGACGGTGTTTTAGCGAGAACTGGTTCGGGTGAACGAGTCATTTCAATTTCGTCGATTCGGGTTGAATTAAATCAATGCAATTTGTTCGGAGGATTCGCCATTTCAAAACGAAAGCTGACGAGTATTTTGGGAAATGAATATTTGACAAATCCGCCCACCTCTCATAATAACGCTTGTTTCTACAGGTCAGTGGCAATGGCCTTATCAAATTTAGAGGATGTCAGCGATATTGACAAGTACATATATAAAAATTTTAAATACGCGGAAAGCGATTTCATGGAAAAGGGAATGGAAATAAGTAAAATACGCTATTTTGAAAAAAGAAATGACGAAAATTTGCAAATAGGAGTCAATGTGTATTTTTACGACCGCGGAATGGTTTATCCAGTGTATCGTTCTATTTTCTCCGGAGCCAGAAGAAAAATTAATCTACTTTTAGTGCCTGAAAATAATGAAAATCATTACTTACTAATTAATGACATCGCCATGTTTTTGAGAAAACAAAAAAACCATGTGGGTCAAATGTATCGCAGAAACACTCAACATTGCGATAATTGTTTGCTAACTTTTAATAGCGAAAAAACCTTAAATGAGCACAAAGAGTTGTGCTATCAAAACAAAACTCAAAAATTGGAAATACCTGAAAAAAATTCTATTACAAAATTTAAAAATTTCTACAAAAAATTTGATTATCCGATTATTGGATTTGCCGATTTTGAAGCTGTATTAACTCCGGAAGATAGGCGAAACAGCGACTGTTTAAATTGTCAAAACGGTGGACCCATTAAAAATTGCGATCACGCAACGCATGTAGTAAACAAACATCATCCAGTGTGTTTTTCAATCGTTTTCGTTGACAAAACAAATCGAATTCTATTTAGAAAAAATGTGGTGGCTAAAAATGATTTGATGCAGCGATTTTTTGACGTCTTGGATGAAGCCAAACGTGATTTACTACCCCAATTGCAGCAGTATAAAACTCGACCGCAATGGAATAGCGAAAACGAATATTTGTTCAAAAACGCAACGCATTGTCATATCTGCGAAAAGGTTTTTACACCTCACAGCATCAAGGTTCGCGACCACGACCATTACACGGGATTGCCCATCGGTGCGGCTCACCAAGAATGTAATTTAAACGATAATCGAGTGAAAGATGGTCTACCGATATATATTCATAACTTGGCGGCCTATGATCAAAATTTTATCGTTCAACATCTGAACAAAACAAAGGGAAATCAGCGACTTAAAGCTTTACCCATTAATTCTCAAAAATTTCGGACAATAACTATCGGAAAAATTACTTTTTTGGATAGTTTAGCGATGTTGGACGGGTCTTTGGAAACTTTAGTCAACTCGCTCAAGGCCGGCGATCACGATTTTCCAATTATAAAATCTTCTGAATTGTGCAAAAGTGACAAACAATATAAAATGTTAATCGAAGGTAAAGGAATATTTCCGTATGAATGGTGCGAAAATTATGAAAAACTAGAAAATGCTACGCAATTTCCGAATCATGAAGATTTCTATTCATCTCTACGATTAGCTAATGTTAGCGTCGACGATTATCAATTCGGAAAACAATGCTTTGAAGAATTTAATTGTAAAAACATGCTAGATTACATGAAAATCTACTGCTACCTGGATACTCTACTATTGGCTGAATGCGTTATGAAATTTAGACAAAAAATTGAGGATGACTTCGGTTTAGGCATGACAAATTACATTTCATTGCCTCAATTAAGTTTTGATTGCATGCTCAGACAAACTGGTTGCGAAATTGAGCTAATTTCGGATCCCGACATGTTGTTTATGGTTGAATCGAATATTCGAGGAGGTTTGAGCTACATTAACACACGATACATTAACGTCGAAAACACTGACGATTGTTTAGTCTATGTTGATGCGAACAATTTGTATTCTTGGGCTCAGTCTCAAAAACTTCCAATTTCTAATTACGAGTGGTTAACTGATGAAGAAATTGATTTAATTGACTGGAAGAATATTAACGAAGAAGATGATGTAGGTTACATTTGTATGGTGGATCTAGCTTGTCCTAAATCTATGCATTCTAAATACGGCGCATATCCTCCAGTGTCAGAATCTCTAAATATATTTTTTGAAGACTTATCCCCGTACAGTCAAGAAACGTTGATATTTTTAAACGGTGAAAAGGGCGCCAAAAAATACTCATCAACAAAACTTACCGGCACATTTAAAGAAAAAGAAAATACGTCTGTCATTCGAGTAATTTGAGCTTTTATTTACGTCATGGCTATGAACTAAAAAAAGTGCACAAGGTAATTAGGTTTAGACAAGAAGCTATGGTTAAACCATTTATAGAAAAAATGACGCAAATGAGAGCCGCTTCCAAATCTGAATTTGACTCTTCAACGTATAAAAAAATTTGTAATTCAACATTTGGAAAGTGGTTACAAGATAAAAGAAAAAACATTAAAGTTGTGATTGCCAAGAAAGAAAGTACTGCGATGAAATATTTGTCCTCGCCAAACTACATGAATCATAGAATTTTGGAGGGTGGATTAATTGCCATTTTTCTAACACCGACTAAAGTTCGCATGGATAGAAACTACATGGTTGGTTTTACAGTTTTAGAACTAAGCAAGTTATTAATGATGAAACTGTATTACGAATTTATTCAGCCGACATTAGGAGAGGAAAATGTTTCCATAGCTTTTCAAGATACGGATTCATTTATTCTTCATTGTAAAAACAAAACAAAAGAACAAGTGTTGGAGATTTTAGAACCAATTTTAGACATGAGTAATCAACCTAAAGATTCCAAGTTATTTTCCAACATCAGGAAAAAAATTCCCGGCTACTTGAAAGACGAAACGCCAGGCGATGAAATTTACGAGTTTGTCGCGCCAAAGTCAAAGTGCTACGCTTTAAGAACTAAGAATGGACATCGCGAAAATAAATGTAAGGGCTTAAGTAAAACTAAAACTAAACAATTAGACATTGAAAATTACAAGTCGTGTGTCCTTGACAAGGCGAAAATCAAGGAAATTATGAGTACAATTTCATCAAAGAATGGACAAATAAGAACAGTGCAGCTCAATAAGATTTGTATGACGAGTTTTGACGACAAGCGTTATTTGACGTGCGGTAAACATTCAGTCCCATACGGCAGTTATTTAATTGAGGAAGGCGGAGAATGTTCTTTTTGTATAAAAACCGGGTAAACCAACGTTTCAACTCAGTCAGATTTCAACGCTCGAAATGGTGAGTTACGACTTGGTCTACGATCCTACACTGTTTTTTAATAAGCCGTTTCATTATCATGAAAATGAAAGCACTGAAAAAGCCAGATTCGCCTCTGATGCTATGGTAGAAGTGGGGAATTTGTGGATCAAAAATAATTATGAAGAACCGAAAAACTTGACAAAAGACACTCACAAAAACATTCTTAATAAGATGATTTTGGCTTTATTGTGCGAATACGGTAGCAACGTTCCATTTTTTTGTTTGGAACCCAGAAAAGTTACGATTACAAATCAGAAAAATACGGCTAATACTTTTGGGATCGAATTCACATTTGATAGCAGCGGTATTCACTCCTGCATTTTTTATACCGACAGGGACAGGTCAAGATTTGAAGATTGTGAAAGATTCAATTCAGAAGAAGTGCATGACATGGTGGAGAAGTGGTGCGAATTTGTCAGCAAAAAGACCTAATTCCTATAAAAGCCGCGCAAACCAATAATTCAACTCAGTCAGATTTTATCGTTTGAAATGGTGAGTTACAACTTATACTTTGATCCTGATAAGTTTCATAACAATAAACCATTTTATTATTGCGAAGATGAAAATGAAATTTCTGAAGACAATGAAAATTTTGCTCATTGCGCTTTAGTGGAAGTTTCAAATTTGTGGATTAAAAATAATTATGGCAAACCTCAAAACTTGACTAAAGACGTTCACAAAACTATTCTTAACGAACTAATTCTAACTTTAATGTGCGAATACGGCAGCAACGTTCCATTCTTTCGTTTACAACCTATACGATTTATTATTAGAAACGATAAAAATACTTTTAATACTTTTGGAATCAAATTTACATTTGATGATTACGGCATTAACTCTTGCATTTTTTACACCGACAGGGACAAGCCGAAATTTGAAGATTGTGAAAGATTTGATTCAGAAGAAATATATGACATAGTAGACAAATGGTGCGATTTAGCCAGCCCGTTAGTCGAGAAGACTTGTCAAGTCTAGTTTTCGGAAGCAATCATTTTGATCCCGAAAATTGCAACCGAAATGTGGTAAAATATTATGAAGATCAATTATTACAAGCTTTTGATGCTACACCTGAAGGGCTTAATGATATAACGCAAAATGTCGCTCACTATACAATTCAATTGCTGGGAGGTTATTCAGAAGTTTTGAATTTTTGGGCTCCTCATACCGTTTTGGTAAAATTTCACATGAAAACGCTAAAACATGAAACTTTAGAAGTTTCAATCACAAATGTGTACAGATCAACTAAAAACTCCATTTCAAATGAGGAGGAAATTAAAGTAATACAATGGTTAGAAGGGACAGATAACAGAAACGGACAAGAACATCGCATATATTTTCCGTTGGGCGGTACTATGCATCGTACTTATTAAGGTATAATATTTTACCTCGTATGTGACTAAAAATTTAAATTACTTTTTAGGACAATTACGGAGGATACAACTTACGAAGACGTAAACTACAAGGCCCGGTTTATGTGTCGTTTGATGCGCCATGGACAAAGTTTATGGGAAAGAACGGATATTGGGCCACTATTCCGAAATTCACTCTTCCAATTGCAATGCTGAAGGATTTGTTTAATCACCAATCCACAATATGCGTTCATACTCATCGCCAACTGTTTTGGTTGTGTTTGAAATCGGTCGCGAAAAGATTGCCTTGGCCTTATGACACTCGAGGGCAAATTTTAATTGGAGATTCTCACCGATACATTCGACTACAGATAACTTTTGGCATGAGACCAAAAACAAGACTGATTATGAAGTACGCTAATGCGAAAAAGAAAATAACAAGCACCCCTATACCGCTGCGCGCATATTACTACATCAAGCTGTACAATTTGAACGACTCGAACTTTCCGAAATACATTCGATACTAGATAAACCATACGCGCACGCTTTTTTTCGCGGTTAGCAATTTTTATTTCAAGTTTTGTTTTGAAGATGGCGTTGATATTTTAAATCTCTGTTTAACGATTTCGTTTTTAGTGAAATATATTAACATTTATTTTATTAAAATATAAGATAGGTTAGGTTGGCCGAGCGGTCTAAGGCGGTAGATTTAAGCTCTACTGTATTCGTACACCGTGGGTTCGAATCCCACACCTAACAAATATTCAAAATTTTTATATTTTTAAAATTTAACAAAAGTGGTAAAATTTTAAACGCAAATCGCACTTTTGTTTTATAATCTTTTACGCAGTTCCTGCTATTTGTATTTGGAGGAAATTACTTCCTAAAGCAATAAATTTTATTGTAGTAGTCGAGAATGTTCGAAATTGTCAAGGTAATATGGTTACAAACCGACAACATAAGATGGCGCTAGTTGTTTTTCATAAAGATTGTTACTTTTTCTTTTATTAATAATCGTAGAAATGTAAGTTTGCTTATTTTATTAAGCCGTTTTAAATAATAAGTGTTTGCGCGAACGTTTTGTTTTAGTTCAAATTTTTGATGACTAATTAAAATTCATAAGAAAATATTTTTATTGCGTATAATTTGTTATCAATTTATTTAATCTATAGCGAGCAAAATCCATGTTTCTTTAGACAACCATGGATTTGCATTTCCCTGTCTTAGCAGGAACGAAATATTTGAAGGAAGCAATTCCTTATCACACTTGTTTTGAATTCTCATTACACAAAATAGATGTCGCTAATGGAACGAAGCGGAATTTATTTAACCCGAAAAAATGTATTGATTTACAGTTATGATTTAAAATCTGTAAAGAAAAACTATTTTGCATTTTTTAATTTGGAATTAGGTCGCTGACCATAGTAAAACGCTGTTTGTATATTACGCATAGCAATGCAAAAGCAAAATCAATCTTAGTTTTGTCTAAAAAATCCAGCGAGAAACCGGTTTTTTTCCTTTCTTTAGTGAGTCTGCTAAACTTTTCATACTCTTTTCCTAAGACACAGATATTTGAGCGGGTTTTTCCCGATACAAGATGTCGCTTGCAATTTTTAGATTATTAATTGTATTAACTCCAATAATTTACATAACTGTAGCGTTAAAAATATATTTTTATTAATATAATATTTATTTTTACGATTAGCCTAAACGATAATAAATTAAAATAATTTGATAAAAAAAATTTAAGCCGAATTGTCATTTTATTCGATTACATAATATTTATAATTTTTATTGTAGCTAAAAAATACTAAATATAATTTGTCTAGGCATAAATATATGTCGCAAATCATTTGACAGATTGATATTTGCGGGAAAATGTTCCATTCTAATGAATATGGGCTTTCTATAAAGTCAGCATTTGACTATGCAAAAATTTCATTCAAAAGATTTAGTCATAGACAATCACCTGATTAGTTCACGTTACTATATTCTCAACTACAATTTGCAAAATGGGTTCTTCCATGTCTTGCCTTAGACGCCCCTCTCAAACTGTCGAGGAGCCCATTTACGAAGAGGTCGAGTTGAGTTCCGAGGTAATATATATAAGTATAAAATTTATTACGCGATACTACATTATTCGCATAATTTTCAGGTGTTGAACGATCACGTTCAATCCAGGAACTTAAAAATTATTGAGAAGAGGCTGCTCGTTAATATACTCTTCAACCGGATGCTGATCCGAGAGGATCAGTACAACTTTGCTGAAGAAGAGAATAGGGAAGAGGCCAGACAAGAGTGGTTGAATACGCGTAACCATTACGATCAAGAACACCATTTCTTGACCCTCGAGCAATACAAAACGCGCCATATCCTCACCCAGCAAAAGGCTCGCGGATTTGACGTTTCACACGAACTCTCCAAGCCGTTTCTAGAGATGTCGATTGACCGCATCTATAATGCGGATCTACGTGATTTCTTCCGCGGTGCCGATGATGTTCATTTTAGAAGCATTATGCAATCAACCACTCTTTAGTTTAATTAAACTAACCCGGGTTTGAATCCCAATTATACGCGTTTTATTTAGTGTCGCTGTTCGTTGCGTAGTATATTTCTTTTTTTAGCTAGATTGGCAGAGGGTAGCAAAAAATGACGTAATCACTTGATTTTATTTGTCAAATTGAATGAATTCGCTAAAAAACGATTTTTGACGAAATTGAGAGGTTGCGTGATCAAAAATTTGAGATTTTGATGAAATTAGGTGATTACGTCATTTTTTGCCACCGACTGCCAATTTTTTTGTATTTTGTATACAA
>ERZ1740060.516-NODE-516-length-20192-cov-20.475096_pt1 | contig 20192 bp, 17 predicted proteins | sample MGYA00581743_ERZ1740060 | MGnify/ENA primary metagenome ERZ1740060 (study PRJEB43018, sample SAMN04849235) | marine metagenome | isolation source: floating plastic debris | place: Pacific Ocean | collected 2008-08-27 | study: EMG produced TPA metagenomics...
CAAAGCTGATGAGGACGATCAGCCCACCCCGCCCTCGACGACGCGGTTTCGTTTCGGGTGTCGGATCTGGTTCAGACCCGTTATCCTCGGACGTGCTGCTCATGCCTTTATCTTCGCGCGGCTGGCCCTAAAACGAAACCCATAACTGACGGACAAAGGATCACGCTCTCATGACCGATATTGGCTCTGCTGCCCCGGACTTCACCCTGCCCCGCGATGGCGGCGGCGAGATTACCCTCTCGGCGCTTCGACCCAAGGCCGTGGTCTTGTATTTCTACCCAAAAGACGACACGCCGGGCTGCACAAAGGAAGCAATTGCCTTTACTGAGCATCTGGCCGCCTTTGAAGCGGCGGGCGCGGTCATCCTTGGAATCTCGAAGGATCCGGTGGCCAAGCACGACAAGTTTGTCGCCAAGCACGAATTGAAAGTGGCGCTTGTGTCAGACGAACACAGCGATGTGTGCGAACGCTATGGCGTCTGGGTAGAAAAGAACATGTACGGCAAAAAATACATGGGCATTGAACGCGCCACCTTTTTGATCGACGGCACCGGCAAGGTCGCGCAGGTCTGGCGAAAGGTCAAAGTGCCCGGCCATGCCGAAGCGGTACTGGATGCGGTCAAAGCCCTGTGAGCCAAGCCTCGCTAAAGCCGCTGGCCGAAATGGCCTGCGATGTGTTGCAAACCGCAGACGGCGCTGAAAAGACAGCGCTGTCGCGGCGCTATGCGGCAGAGTGGTTTGCAGCGCGCGCAGCGGGGGATGCGGTCGAGATCGGCCATGGCGCGCCGCCCCTGCGCCCATCCCGCCCGGCCAGGCCAGAACTGCTGGATCCGCGAGATGTGCCGCGCAGGAAGCCCGGATCGATAGAAGGTCGCCAAGCGATCCTGCATGCGGTCGCGCATATTGAGCTGAATGCCGTAGACTTGCATTGGGATCTGATTGGGCGGTTCACAGAAACGACATTACCAATGGGGTTTTATGACGACTGGGTGAAAGCCGCCGACGAAGAATCCAAGCATTTCAACCTGATATGCGACTGTCTTGATGAAAATGGCAGTTATTATGGCGCTTTGGCAGCACATGCCGGAATGTGGCGCGCTGCCGAAGACACCGCTGAGGACATCATGGGCCGTCTTGCTGTTGTGCCAATGGTGCTGGAAGCGCGCGGGCTCGATGTCACGCCCGGCATGATCCAGATTTTCAAAAGTGCCAAAGACAAGGGCACCGTTGCCGCACTTGAGGTGATCTACGCCGAAGAGGTCGCCCATGTTGCCTATGGCTCGAAGTGGTTTCACTTTTTGTGCGGACGTCATGATCTGGATCCGAAAGAAGTCTTTCACGACCTTGTGCGGCGTTACTTTCATGGCCCGCTCAAGCCGCCCTTCAACGAGGAAAAAAGGGCCGATGCAGGCCTGCCCCCGGACTTTTACTGGCCGCTTGCCGAAGCGCGCGTTTAAACCAGAGGTTGAACACTTGTTCATATAGGCAAAAACCCGCCGATTACACGGGGTTACGGCAGTGAATTGCCACAATATCCTCGTTTTTCTTGCAGCAGACTCGCCCGTGCACTAACACCTCTCCAACGCCTCGCGTGGGGAGCGGAGCGGTGTGAAATCGGGATGGGTCACGGGACGGTTATCTTGCAAACGCGACTGATACACAGACTGCACCGCGCGCTTGAGCAGCGGTTGCCCGAAAAGCGCTTGTTTTTGCGCTCCGATACCGAAACACGATTCATCCGCCTCAAACCGGAAACACAGCTGATTGGTTTGGCAGGCAGTTCATTGCTTGTCGCCTGGACCATTATCGCGACGGCGATTTTGTTGATGGACAGCATTGGTGCCGGCAATTTTCGCGATCAGGCCAAGCGCGATCAATTGGTCTATCAAGAGCGGCTAAACGCCCTGTCGTCTGAACGCCACATGCGCGCCGAAGAAGCCCTGGCCGCCCAAGAACGGTTCAATTCCGCGCTTGAGCAGATTTCGGTGATGCAGTCCGAACTTTTGGCATCCGAGGATCGTCGCCGCGAGGTCGAGACTGGTCTGGAAGTTGTCCAGAATACCCTGCGCGATGTCATGCAGGAACGCGACAGCTACCGCGAAGAAGCCAAAGATCTGTTGGCTGCCATGGAGAATGGCGAGGGTGGCACAAGCTCTGTGAACAGCTCCGAGATGGAGGCGACGGTTGCGCTGCTGTCATCGGTTCTGGAAGACACCGCAAGCGAGCGGGACAACACCATCGATAACGCTGCTGATGCGCTTGAGCAGGCAGAAGCGCTGACTGATCGGCTTGCCGAGATGGAAAAGCGCAACGACGAGATTTTTCGCCAGCTTGAAGATGCTATGACTGTTTCGGTCAAACCACTCGACAAGATGTTCCGGGCAGCGGGGATGAATACCGAAAGCATGCTCAATCAGGTACGGCGCGGCTATTCGGGTCAAGGTGGCCCGCTGACACCGCTTAACTTTTCGTCGATGGGGTTTGAGCCGGATGCCGACAGTGCCCGCGCCAATCGCATCATCGAACAGATGGATCAATTGAACCTATACCGCATTGCCGCCCAAAAGGCGCCCTTTGCAACGCCTGTGAAATCTGCCTTCCGGTTTACCAGCGGGTTTGGCTACAGGCGTGATCCCAAAACTGGGGGTCGTCGCATGCACAACGGCGTTGATTTCGCGGCAAGCAGCGGAACTCCGCTGTATTCGACTGCGGATGGCGTTGTGGTTCACGCGGGCTGGTCATCGGGGTATGGTCGGCTGGTCAAGATACAACATGAGTTCGGGATCGAAACACGCTACGCGCATTTGTCCAGACTTCGCGTAAAAGTGGGCCAAAGGGTCTCGCGTGGGGATCGCATCGGTGATATGGGAGCTTCTGGACGAGTGACGGGTGTGCACCTGCATTACGAAGTGCGTGTAGGCGGCAAACCAGTCAATCCGATGACATTTATCAAGGCAGCGAACGATGTTTTCTAAAAGCAAAATCAACGACCCCGCCCCCGGCGCGCCGACAGACGCAGCAACGCCTGCAAAGGCTGACGCTCCGAAAAGCGCCCCTAAGAAAGAGTTTCAGGCCTCTGCCCCCAAGGCAAAGCCGCCTGCATCCGTGTTATCGTCTGATCTGACGGTGACGGGTAACCTCAAGACCTCAGGCGATATCCAGATCGAAGGTCAGGTCGACGGCGACATCCGGGCGCATCTGCTGACCGTTGGCGAAGGTGCCACCGTTCGCGGCGAATGCATTGCCGATGATGTTGTGGTAAACGGTCGCGTTGTCGGTCGCGTGCGCGGCTTGAAAGTCCGCCTGACATCAAGTGCACGTGTTGAGGGTGACATCATCCACAAGACAATCGCCATCGAAAGCGGCGCGCATTTCGAAGGCTCTGTGCAGCGTCAGGACGATCCGCTGAACTCTGGCGCACCGAAAACAGCACCCAAGGCAGAAGCGCCCAAAGGGTAAGCTTTGTCAGCTCAAGATTTCGAACGCCGTCTCTTTCGAGGCGGCGTTTTTTCGTTTCAGAATGGCGACAGCTGAGTGATTATTCGGAGGAGATTTGTCGGTATAAGTGCCAGGTCGCATGCCCAAAAAGCGGCAGACTGACAAGCAGACCAAGAAACAGCGGGATCATCGAGACAAGTGTCACGACAGCGATAAGCAGCCCCCAAAGAAACAGGTTACCCGGATTTTTTAGCACGACACCAAAGCTGGTTATCATCGCAGTGACAAAATCGACCTCGCGGTCCAGCAACAAGGGCAGCGAGATAACCGTAATCGCAAAAAGAAGCGCCGAGAGGGCGGCGCCGACGGCCGTGCCAACAGCCAGCATCATCAATCCATTTGACGTCTGATAGACCTCATATGACGACGAGATATTGGTCATCGTCGAAAGCCCCAGAAACAGCGCAAAGATCATGTGGGCAATGAAGAACCAGAAGAGAAAGACCATGATGATGATGGCACAGATCGACGGAAGTTGCCGGTTGCGCTGATAGGCGACCACCCCAAGAATACCGCGCCAGTCGAGGGGGCGGTCTTCCTCCAGACGGCGGCTCACCTCATAAAGGCCCACAGCCGCGAAAGGGCCGATCAGCGGGAAGCCAATGGCTGCGAAGATCAACCAATAGGCCTGTCCCGTGATCCGCGTCACATAAAGCATGATGAGTCCCGCAAGCACGTAGATACTTGCAAAGAAGAGCCCAAAGACGGGCGCGGCCATGAAGTCTTGCCAGCCGCGGCGCACAGCGTTGCGCAGTATGACACCTGTCACAGGGCGTAGGTCGGGCACGCCCAGAGGTGGGCTTTTGTAGATGGCGTCTTGCATGGCTGGCTCCGTCGTCTTCACAGAGCCTAGGCGACGCCGGCGTTTTCGAGCAAGGGGCCGAGTGTCGCGTCAACTCTTACGTTCGAGACTTCCGAAGTGCCCGAATGTCACTTTGATCCGGGCGGAGACCATTCGGAATAGGCATTCGCCGCCGTCTCTTTGGCGTATTGTCAGTAAATATGTGAAAAAGACCAAGAACTAGCAGGAATTTTAGCAAAGCCGCAGACAGGTTGCTGATATTCAACCACATTTTGAATTCGCCTTGGGCAATATCAAGGGCTTGCTCGGTCGCGAGCGTCAGAGTCATATACGACATGTGGATGCCAACATGACCGACTAAAACAAGTGCGATCAGAGCAATGATCGATAAGATACCTTCTGGAGCGGCGATGACCTTGGGCGTGAACCGCGGAATTAGCAGCACCAATCCCATACCGAATGTCGCAGGGAGAACATATGGGATCGGCCCGGCCGATCCACCGATCGGGATGTTGTAGCCAACGATCAAGAACATGAGCGGGGCGAAACATGCCGTCAGACCAATGATCCGCAGGACGATTAAGTATAGCCAGCGGTCCATACGGCCTCCATGTGCAATTCAACCCATGGATGTTTTGCAAAAGAATTCTGGCAACACTATGACCATGCTCCGAAAACACTTCGGAGGTTTGTCTTACTCTTCGGCGTTGGCCTCAGCCCGGCTCTTGCCCGCCACGTCCTGCGCAAGCGTTGCGGCCATGAACTTGTCCAGGTCGCCGTCCAAAACGCCGCTCGTGTCCGAGGTTTCCTCGTTCGTGCGCAGATCTTTGACCATCTGATAGGGCTGCAGGACGTAAGATCGGATCTGGTTGCCCCAGCCCGCATCACCTTTGCTCTCATGCGCCTCGTTGATGGCGGCGTTCCGGCGGTCCAGCTCCATCTGATAAAGCCGCGATTTCAGCGCCTTCATCGCGATGTCGCGGTTCTGGTGCTGGGATTTCTCTGAGCTTGTCACAACAATGCCTGTCGGCTCATGCGTGATCCGCACGGCGGAATCCGTTGTGTTCACGTGCTGACCCCCTGCCCCGGATGAGCGGTAGGTGTCGATGCGAATATCGGCGGGGTTCACCTCAATCTCGATATTGTCGTCGACGACCGGGTAGACCCAGACCGAACTGAACGAGGTATGCCGCCGCGCGGCACTGTCATAAGGCGAGATGCGCACGAGCCGGTGCACACCGCTTTCCGATTTCAGCCAGCCATAAGCATTGTGACCGCTGATCTTGTAGGCTGCAGATTTGATCCCCGCCTCTTCGCCGGGGCTTTGGGACTGCAACTCGACCTTGTAGCCCTTTTTTTCGGCCCAGCGCACATACATGCGCGCCAGCATCGAGGCCCAGTCGCAGCTTTCCGTGCCCCCTGCCCCGGAGTTGATCTCAAGGAAGGTGTCGTTGCTATCCGCCTCACCGTTCAAAAGCGCCTCGAGCTCTTGTTCCGCAGCTTTGGCGACCAGCGCTTTCAGCGCCTCTTCGGCTTCGGTAACGACATCGGCATCGTCCTCCATCTCGCCAAGTTCGATCAATTCGACGTTGTCAGACAGCTCCTGGCTCAGCGCTTTGTAGCTGGCAACGGCATCGACAAGCGTCTGACGCTCGCGCATCAGCTTTTGCGCCTTTTCAGGATTATTCCACAGATCCGGATCTTCGGTCATCGCGTTGAATTCCTCAAGGCGATGTTCGGCCGTGTCCCAATCCATGCGCTGGCGCAAAAGCGTCAACGATTTTTCGATTGCCTCAACAGCGTTTTGCGCCTCAGCCCGCATAAGCCCATCCGTTCCTGTATGTCAGAGTGAGGATGTAACAACGCCCGCCCGCACGGGCAAGCGGTCAGTACAATCCGCCTGAACTGAGCGTGCCAAAACTGGCCTTTGGCGCGACGCGCGCCTTTTCACCTGTTGAGGTCGTCACCTCGCGGATCGCGTCGCCCTCGCCACGTCCGAATAGGGGCAGATCCGCGGCCATCGCAAAGCCTCCATCAAAGGTGATGCCAAAGATCGGCTCTTCGCCATCGCGGAAGTATTCGGCCACGACATTCTCGCCAAAAGCTTCGTCCGACAGACGCGCGCCCGTAAAGCGATCGATCTTGATAAAGCGGCCACCCGGGGGCACTTCGAATTCACCGCCGCCGTATTTCTGCGCGGCCTCCAGCATGAACCGGTTGAAGACCGGGCCACACATGCCGCCCCCCGAGGCACCCCGGCCCAGCGTGCGCGGCTGGTCGTAGCCGATATAGCAACCCGCCACGATGTTGCTGGTAAAGCCCACGAACCAAACATCCTTGGCGTCGTTTGTTGTTCCCGTCTTGCCCGCTGTGGGCACCGGAAGATTGACCGTACGTGCCGCCGTGCCGCGATCAACCACACCCTGCATCATCGAGGTCAGTTGGTAGGCCGTGATGGCGTTTATCACGCGCTCCCGGTCCGAGATGATGCGCGGCGCAAAGCCCGGATCAAGGGAGGCAACCCGGCAATCCTCGCAGGCGCGTGTGTCATGGCGGAAAATCGTTTTGCCATAGCGATCCTGCACCCGGTCGACCAGAGTTGGTTGGACCCGCTCGCCGCCATTGGCAAACATGGCATACGCCGCAACGACATTGTAAAGAGTGCTCTCTTCGGCACCAAGCGCGTTTGACAGGAACCGGCTCATGCGGTCGTAGACCCCAAAGCGCTCTGCATAATCGGCGACAACATCCATCCCAACCTCTTCGGCCAGACGAATGGTCATCAGATTTCGAGATTGCTCGATCCCGGTGCGCAGCGGCGTTGGCCCGTAAAAGCGGTTCGAATAGTTCTTCGGCCGCCACAAACCTTGCGGTGTGTTGAGCTCGATCGGCGCATCCACAACGATGGTCGCTGGCGTGTAACCTGAGTCCAACGCAGCCGCATAGACGAACGGCTTGAAAGCAGAACCGGGCTGACGCAGTGCTTGCGTGGCGCGATTAAAGACCGAGTGCTGGTAGCTGAACCCGCCCTGCATCGCGATCACACGGCCCGTGTCCACGTCCATCGCGACAAAGCCGCCCTGGACCTCGGGCACCTGGCGCAACGTCCAGCGTATAAAACTGCCATCCTCGTCGCTGGTCATCCGGCGGACATGCACAACCTCGCCGACCTCCAGCAGATCGCCCGCGACCTGCGCCTGACCGCCCAGCGAACCGTCGCGGTTCAGCTTGCGCGCCCATTTGACATCGTTCGCGGGTATGAAATGACCATCTTCATCATCCGCAACACCCTCGATCCCGATCCGCGCATCGCTCTCGCCGATTTCAAGCACAACGGCTGGATGCCATTTGCTTTCCAGATCGATATCGCGCGCAACGCGGATATTCTGGAGCGCTGCGCGCCACAGCGCCTCGTCATTAAGAACCTCGGGCTGCAAGGTCTCCCCTGTGCCGCGCCAGATACCTCGGCTGCGGTCGTATTGCTCAAGGGCAAGACGCAGCGAATTGGCCGCAACACCTTGCATTTCAGGATCAATCGTGGCGCGCACCGTCATGCCGCCGGAAAAGAACTCATCCTCGCCAAAATCATTGCTTAGCTGACGACGAATTTCGTCGGTAAAATAATCGCGCGGTGGCAGGGCCTGCTTGAAGCCCTCATAGTCACCATTCTGAACAGTCGCCAGCGGTTCGGCTTTGGCCGCCTCATATTCTGGCTCCGTCAGGTAGCCATTCTCGCGCATCTCGCGCAGCACGAAATTGCGCCGCTGCGTGGCCCGTTCCAGCTGGCGGACCGGATGATAGGTAGAGGGCGCTTTGGGCAAGGCCGCAAGATAAGCCGCCTCATGTGCGGCCAACCCGGCAAGTGGTTTGTTGAAATAAGTCTGCGAGGCCGCAGCTACCCCATAGCTGTTCTGGCCAAGGAAAATCTCGTTCAGATAAAGCTCAAGGATCTGGTCCTTATCCAGCGTGTTCTCGATCCGGGTTGCAAGGATAAGTTCCTTGATCTTGCGCTCGACAGAGCGGTCACCAGACAGCAGGAAGTTCTTCATCACTTGCTGCGTGATCGTCGAAGCCCCACGCACGTTTTCTCCGCGCGAACGAACCGCATCGATCAACGCCGACACCATGCCGCGCGCATCATAGCCCTGATGCTGGTAAAAGTTCTTATCCTCGGCCGAAATGAACGCATGCTTCACCAGATCCGGAATCTCCTCGGACGCTGCAAATAGGCGGCGTTCCTTTGCGAACTCGTCAATGATGCGCCCCTCTCCCGAATAAATCCGGCTGATCGTCGGCGGCGTATATTGGGCAAGGCTCTCATGGCTGGGCAGATCGCGGCCATACATCCAGAAGATCGCACCTAGGGTCAGCGCCCCAAAAAGTGCGCCAAGCGTGACCCACGAAAAGATCGCTCCGAAGAAGCCTAAGATAAACCGTATCACGCGCCTGCACCTTTGGTTTGATTGCCCCTCATATACGCGCGCGCGCGTGAGCCGTCAAAACGAGAAGACGTGATCGCCTGCGGTTTCTTGCCCACCTGCACCCCTTGATCGTAAGCTTACCCCTATGACGCCTGATGACATCCTGCCCACCTATGAAAAGGTCGGTCGGGCCTTTACTGCCAAGCGCAATCGCACGCTGTGGGAAAAGCCGCTGCTGGATTGGCTGCAACAGACGGCGCCCGGGCCGTGCCTGCTGGATATCGGCTGCGGCGGCGGCCTGCCCATCGCACGCTACCTTGTGGATCAGGGTGCAGAGGTGACCGCTTTGGATGGCGCGCACGGCATGGTCGCGATCTGTCGCGAAAATGTTCCCGAGGCGACGGTCCTGCATGCGGACATGCGGGCCTTTGATCTTGGCGAGAAATTTGACGGGTTGATCGCGTTCAACTCGTTTTTTCACCTCAGCCCAGCGGATCAGGCCAAAGCATTTGCCTGCTTTTCAGCACATGCCAAAAGGGGTGCGTCATTGGTGTTCACAAGCGGACCTGACGCCGGCGAAGACACAGGCGAGGTTGAGGGCGAACCGGTCTATCACGCCAGCCTGTCGCCCGCGGGTTACCGCGCTCTCTTTGCCACCCACGGCTGGGACGAGGTTGCCTTCCTTCCCGAAAGCACCGTCTTTCGCGGCCACACCATCTGGCAAATACGCAAACGCAAGGATTTCGCTTTTTAAAAATATCCTGGGGGTCTGGGGGCAAAGCCCCCAGCATCGCGATTTGGCGCAGCCAAAGCGCAAATCCTTGCAAACCTCACTGCCGGATCAACCGCGCCTCCGCTGCGTCGGCCACAACCCAATCCACCAACGCAGCTGTGATCCCCTGCGCCGCTTGCGCGCGCCAATCCGGGTCAATCAGATTCTCGAAATCCGACGGACTGGACATGAAGCCCAACTCGATCAACACGGAGGGTATATCGGGGGCTTTGAGCACCGAAAACGCAGCCTGCCGACGCGGGCGATTGTTGATCTTGCCCACCGCATTACGCAGCTCCCGCACCAGGGTGTCCGCCAGACGGTCGGTGCGGGGCGTTGTCTCGAGGCGCGCCAGCTCCATCAGGATCGTGGCAATCTCATCGCCTTGCCGGGTCAGATCAATACCTGCCAACAGATCAGATCGATCATGTCGTTCAGCCAGTTGCGCCGAAGCCGCATCGCTAGCGTCCTCCGCAAGGGTGTAAATCGTGGCCCCTGTTGCGACACCCTCTGCCACGGTGTCGGCATGCAACGAAATGAACAGATCGGCTTTCACCCGATGCGCCATCGCAACGCGGGTCTCCAAAGGGACAAACACATCTTCATCACGGGTAAAACGCACATCGAAATTGCCAGCGCGCAGCAGCGCCTCTTTCAACTCACGCGCAAAGGTCAGCATCAGCACAGCCTCACTGACCCCATTGCGTTGCGCACCCGGATCAATCCCGCCATGCCCCGGATCCAGCAACACAATCACCGGGCGATCCCCCTGTTGGCGTTGCTTGGCGACAGGCGTTTGCGGCAAATCCGGCGCGAGCGCCCATTCCGGCGTGGTCGCGGCCCCTGCCTGGGCTGCAAAACTTTCGGCAGAAACCTCTTTCAACCGAACGCGCAACACCCCGCTGGCATCCTCTTCAGAGACGATCATGCCAGCCTCATAGACAGCCCAAGGCCCCGTCAGATCCAAAACCATACGCGACCAACCGGGGCGAAACGGTCCAAACCGGGCATCCGACACGCCATCGGAATTCACAAAGACCTCATTGCGAACGCCATCGAACAAAACCTCGCGAAAATCCATCACGAGACGTGGCGGATCATCAACGGTGAAAACGCGGTATGGCACGGCTTGGCTCAAATGCAGTTCGACCAGGACATCGCCGCCACGGTCTTTGACCTGGCTTTGGGCGACATCCACGCGCGCCAAACCACCAAAGCCTTGCGCCACAGCGATCTGCGCCCAAACGAGCGCACCAAGAAATGCGAGTATTCGGATCATGTACCTGCTCGATCCTGTTTTTGTTGTCGACAATCTAGCGGATTTGCACGGCCCTGTCGATCAGCCGCGCGCCGCCATAAAGGCTTTCAACCGGGCCAGCCCGTCGCGGATATCTTCTGTGCTGCGCGCATAGGAAAATCGCAATGTCCCGGCGCCCCGCTTGGCATCGAAATCAAGCCCCGGCGTCACCGCAACCCCCGCCTTTTCAAGAATTTCCGCAGCAAAAGCACGGCTGTCATCAGTCAGATGGCTGACATCGGCATAAACATAAAACGCCCCGTCCGGCGGCGCGATCCGGTCAAATCCGGCATCAGGCAAGCCGTCGATCATCAGACGGCGATTTCTGGTATAAATCTCAAGATTGGCGGTGAGCTCGTCCTCACACTCCATCGCGTGAAGCGCAGCAATCTGGGCTGCATGCGGCGCGCAGATGAACATGTTCTGGGCCAAACGCTCGATCGTGCGGACATGCTCTGGAGGCACCACCATCCAGCCCACGCGCCACCCCGTCATCGAAAAGTACTTCGAAAAGGAATTGATGACATAGACATCATCGCTGATCTCAAGCGCCGAGACGGCTTTGGCCTCGTATTCGATGCCGTGGTAAATCTCGTCGCTGATAAAGGCCGCGTCGCGATCCTGTGCGCATTTGATTAATGCGGCTAATTCAGGCTTGCCCAGCATGGTGCCCGAGGGGTTTGCCGGTGAGGCAACCATCAGCCCTTGAAAATCGACATCCCCCAGATCTGCTGGTGTTGGTTGCAACCGCGCAGACTGCGAGGTTTGCACAACGACAGGTTCCAGATCCAGCGCCCGCAGAATCTGGCGATAGCTTGGATAGCCAGGCGCACCGATGGCCACCTTTTCACCGCCGTCAAAAAGCGCCGTGAATGCCAGAATGAACCCTCCCGATGAACCGGGGGTGATGACAACGCGTGCGGGATCCAGATCGACGCCGTACCAATCGGCATAAAGCCGCGCGATGCGCGCGCGCAATTCAGGCAGCCCCAACGCCACTGTGTAGCCCAGTTGACCTGTCTGCATCGCGGCGGCCAATCCGTCCCGCGCCCCTTTGGGCGCTGGGGTTCCAGGTTGGCCGACTTCCATGTGGATGATGTGGCGCCCGGCCTCTTCGGCGCGCCTTGCGTCCTCCATAACGTCCATCACAATGAAAGGATCGACGTTGCCGCGTCTTGAGTTCCGCATCGTTGTCCCTAAGCTGCTGGTCCATGAGGTTCTTTCAAGCCAGACCCCGCCCGTCAATGGCCGATACCCTGCTTGTCATCGCATTGGCAGCAGCAATGGCGCTGTGGAGCGCTCTGCCCGCCAAAGCCCAAGGCCTGATCCGCGACGCCGAGATCGAGCGCGGCTTGCGCGAAATCTCAGCACCGATTTTGAATGCCGCAGGCCTGTCACCCGCACAAGTCAAAGTGCTGCTGCTTAACGACAGCTCATTGAATGCGTTTGTGGCCGATCCCAATCATATCTTCATCCATACCGGCTTGGTGCTGCGGATGAACCGGGTCGAAGAATTGCAAGCCGTGATCGCCCACGAGGCAGCCCATATCGCAAACGGTCATCTCACCCGGCGCATGGCAAATATGAAAGCAGCCCGTCGCGGGGCTTTGATCGGGTTGGCAGTCTCGCTTGCGGCGGGGGCTGCGAACCCACGCGCAGGCGCAGGTCTTGCCATTGGATCGCAGGAAACGGCAAAGCGATTGTTTTTTGCGCATACCCGGGCTGAAGAAGCGGCTGCCGATCAATCCGCCGCACGCTACATGGCGCGGGCGGGCGTTGATCCATCTGCCGCCGTTGACGTGCTGAACATCTTTCGCGGGCAAGAAGCCTTGTCGGTCAGCCGCCAAGACCCTTACACGCGCACCCACCCACTGACCCGCGACCGCATCCGCGCGATGCAGGGCGCTGCAGCTGCTTACGCCGGAAATGCGCGTGAAGACCCACGGGCGCAGGCTTGGTTCTCACAGGTTCAAGGCAAGCTCAGCGCGTTTTTGCGGGCCCCGGGCTGGACGTTGAACCGCGTCAAGAAGAACGATACATCCGCCAATGCATTGATGCGCAAAGCGGTCGCCTATCACCGTAAACCCGACAAACGACGCGCGTTCTCAAACATCAATGCTCTGGCACAAGCGCGACCCAACAACCCGTATGTCCATGAACTACGCGGGCAAATCCATCTTGAAAACCGTGATTTTCGCACCGCAGTAAATGCCTATGGCCGCGCAGTGCAACTGGCCCCGAACGAGCCCTTGATCCTTGCAGGCTACGGGCGCGCGTTGCTCGCGCTCAATTCCAGCGATGGCAACAGACAGGCCTTGCAAGCACTTGAAAAATCGCGCCAACGCGATGCGCTGAACCCACGGATGTTGCGCGATCTGGCGCAGGCCTACGCCAAAGCGGGCAATAACGGCATGGCCTCCCTGACAACGGCAGAGCGTTATGCGCTGTCGGGTCGGCTGAAAGATGCCTCTGTGCACGCCAAACGCGCCGAAGGGCTGTTGCCGCGCGGATCGGCCTCTTGGCAGCGTGCACAGGATATGATCTTTGCGGCGCAAAGCACAAAGCGATGAGAGGACTTTTCAATGAAACGCACCCTATTCACAGGCCTTGCAGCTGCTCTTATCGCGAGCCAAACAGCGGCTTTCGATGTCTCGGCGATGAACGACGCTGAACGTCAGGCATTCCGGGCCGAGATCCGATCTTATCTGATGGAGAACCCACAAGTGCTGATGGAGGCTATCGGTGTTCTGGAAGAACGTCAGGCAGAAGCCCAGGCACAAGGCGATGTGGACCTGATCGCGACCAATTCGGACGCAATTTTTAATGACGATCATTCATGGGTCAGCGGCAATCCCGATGGCGATGTAGTAATGGTGGAATTTATCGACTACCGCTGTGGCTTTTGCCGCCGCGCACATCCTGAAGTGACCGAACTGGTCGACACCGACGGCAATATCAAATTGATTACCAAGGAGTTTCCGATCCTTGGGGAAGCATCAGTGATGGCCTCGCAATTTGCCATCGCAACGCTGCAAAAGCTAGGCCCGGAGGCGTATCAAAAAGTCAACAACGCCCTGATTACGATGCGTGCAGATATCACGCCGGAAAGCTTGGATCGTCTGGGCCAGGAACTTGGTCTAGATACCGGAACGATCATGCCGCATATGCTCAGCGATGAGGTGCAGACTGTGATCGCCGAGAACCGCGCATTGGCACAGCGGCTGCAAATCAATGGAACGCCCAGTTTTGTGCTGCAAGACCAGATGCTACGCGGCTACGTTCCGCTGGCGCAGATGATGGCGCTCGTTGATGAGAAACGCACGGCGAACTGATCGAAACGCAGCACGACTGGCGACGGTGGATGCCTTCGGCGAGGATATTTGGAAAAAGCGAAGCGGCATCTTTAAGGCGCATTGGCCTCGGACAAAAGCATGTTGCAACAATCTGCAGAGAAAAAGCCGTTAACCTTAATGCATGGTTAATGGCTTCTTTTGTCCTTAAATACCGAAAATCTGACGGACGAACCTTATTCGGCCGCCTGTTCAGCTGCCAAGGCTTCAGCTTCAAGCTCGGCTGCCTTGGCTTCAACCTGTTCGACGATGTGTTCGACCATGCTGTCATTGTCCATCTTGTGGCTCTGTGATCCGCTCAGATAGACCATGCCCGACCCTGCCCCACCGCCGGTCCAGCCAACATCTGTCATCAGGGCCTCGCCAGGGCCATTGACCACACATCCGATGATCGACAGGCTCATCGGGGTCTTGATATGTTCAAGCCGCTTTTCGAGCATCTCGACCGTTTTGATAACGTCAAAGCCTTGCCGCGCGCAGGATGGACAAGAGATGATGTTCACACCCCGGTGACGTAGGCCAAGGGATTTCAGGATCTCGTAGCCGACCTTGATCTCTTCAACAGGGTCGGCAGACAGACTGACCCGGATCGTGTCCCCGATGCCCATCCATAGCAAATTACCAAGTCCGATCGCCGATTTTATTGTTCCGGACGTCAAACCACCAGCCTCGGTGATCCCTAGATGGATTGGGGCATCCGTGGCCTCTGCCAGCTGCTGATACGCCGCTGCGGCCATAAAGACATCAGAGGCCTTGCAGCTGATCTTGAACTCGTGAAAGTCGTTGTCCTGCAGGATCTTGATGTGATCCAGACCGCTTTCCACCATCGCATCAGGACAGGGTTCGCCGTATTTCTCAAGCAGGTGCTTTTCAAGGCTGCCTGCGTTCACCCCGATGCGGATCGAACATCCGTAATCGCGCGCGGCTTTGATGACCTCTTTGACGCGGCTTTCATCGCCGATATTGCCTGGATTGATACGCAAGCAAGCCGCACCACTTTCGGCAGCCTCAATCGCCCGTTTGTAATGAAAGTGAATGTCAGCAACGATCGGCACGGCCACATTCGCCGTGATCTCTTTCAGCGCAAGCGCGCTGTCACGATCGGGTGCCGAGACACGCACGATATCCGCGCCAACCTCAACCGCTGCGTTGATCTGAGCAATCGTCGCTTTGACATCCGTCGTCAGGGTGTTTGTCATGGTTTGCACGGTGATTGGTGCATCACCGCCCACTGGAACCTTGCCCACCATGATTTGCCGGGATTTGCGGCGATAGATATTGCGCCACGGGCGCACATGGTTCAGCGACATCTAGACGTCTTCCTGTCAAGCTGGGTTTACAGATGAATAGCGCAGTTCACGCAGCCAGGCAACGCTACATCACTCGGTGATGGGAGCAATCACTTCAGCCACATCGACTAACTTAGCGAGGTCAGGATCGGCTGCAATATCTGCGACAGTATAGCTCTCTTTGAGCGCGTCGCGATCAAGGGCCACATTGCGAATGGTCGAACTACCCGCGCCTGCGGGCCCGTAAACATCACCATTCACCTTGAAATAAAGTGACCCGGAATTGCCAGCACGCAAAGTGGGAGGCAATTCAGTTGTAGGCAGAACATATTCTTCGCCCGCATCAAGGATCTTTTCGAAAATGACCGAGTCATCAGCAGCGCGGACACGGACCCAAACCGGGTTGACCGCAAGCAAAGCCACAGCTGGCACAGGGTCTTCGACCACCTGAACAGGCGGTGCGAATTCTTCGGGCAACAGGCTCGTATCTGCGATTTCCGGCGCCGCTGGCTCTTGATCGGCAAAGCTGCCGATGGTGCGCGGATCAAGCGTCGCAATAGGCGCATCGCGGGCCGTCATCACCGGCACGTCAAGGGCTTGCGGACGGTACAGCCGATCAAGTGCTTCGTTGGTCGCCATGACATCCGGCGTCTCGTCAATCAAAACGGGGGCTGATTGTTCGGCCAGCGGATCCAGTGTCGCGACAACAGTGGGCGTCTGCTCAACAGGGGCAAATTGCACACGCTGCACTTCCTGCAAGACGGACCAGCCGCCATATCCAATCGCCCCGATCAAGGCGAGCAGCACCAGCGACGAGCCAACAGCGCCAGGTTCAATGCGGGCCAGAACGCCCTCGCCTTTCGGGGTGAACGGCGTGGCAGGTTGATCGAGGAAATCCCGCGGGCCAGTGGGTGCGCGTTCAGGTACGCTATCAATCCGCGTGACGGATGCATTTGCCGACATGCCGTGGGCGGTCTGAAATCCGCTTTCCTGACAGAATGTGGTGAAGGCCCATTCGGGATCCAAATCCAGATAGCGCGCGTAAGACCGCACATAACCTGCGATAAAGCCAGGCGTCTCAAATGCAGAGGGATCGGTGTTTTCGATGGCCGAGATGTAGGCCGCTTTGATTTTCAGCTCGCGCTGAACGTCCAAAAGCGATTTACCCATTGTGGCGCGCTCACCGCGCATGACATCGCCAAGCAGCAACGCAAAATCGTCAAAGCCTTTCAGCTCGACGTCTGTCGTTTCGGAAAGGGGCGGAGTCCTGCGCCCAATCATATGCCTGTCCCAACTGCCATTTATTGCCCCGTTCTCCCGCCTCGACTCACATCATAGCAGAATTGACGCAAAATTAACATCTGCCCGGTGCGAATGCACCCGCAAAGGTAGACTACACGGCAATATCGGCGCGATTTAGCGCACAATGAGACCAAAGCGCGTCCATGGCAGCAATAAGTGCATCCATTTCAAGCGGTCCATGAACTGGCGATGGTGTGAAACGCAGCCGTTCGGTGCCGCGCGGCACTGTTGGGAAATTGATTGGTTGCACGTAAATACCGTGATCTTCCAACAGTCTATCAGACAACATCTTGCATTTGACCGGATCACCCACATGCACCGGAACGATATGGCTGCCGTGATCTGTCACGGGAAGTCCCAACATTTTGATACGTGTTTTCAATATTTTCGCCTGGGTCTGATGCGCGTCGCGCAGCTTTTGACCCTCGGCCGTTTTCAAAAACGCAACCGAAGCAGCCGCACCGGCCGCAACAGCGGGCGGCAGGGATGTGGTGAAAATAAAGCCCGGCGCATAAGAGCGGATCGCGTCGCACATTTTTGAGGAAGCCGCAATGTAGCCGCCCATGACGCCATATGCTTTGGCCAAGGTACCATTGATGATGTCGATCCGGTCCATCAGACCATCGCGCTCTGCAACACCAGCGCCGCGCGGCCCGTACATGCCAACGGCGTGCACTTCGTCGATATACGTCAGCGCATCGAATTCATCCGCAATGTCGAGAATTGCTTCAATCGGGCCGAAATCACCATCCATGGAATAGATTGATTCAAACGCAATCAGCTTTGGCGTATTGGCCGGGATCGCACGCAGCTTGGCGCGAAGGTCATCAAGATCGTTATGCGTGAAGACCGCTTTCGCACCACCGTTCCGACGAATGCCTTCGATCATAGACGCGTGGTTCAGGCTGTCGCTAAGGATCACCAGACCGGGAAACAGCTTTGGCAGTGTCGACAAAGTCGCGTCATTGGCAATGTAGGCCGAGGTGAACAACAGGGCCGCCTGCTTGCCATGCAGATCGGCCAGTTCGCTCTCAAGACGCTTATGATAAACGGTTGTGCCCGAAATATTGCGCGTCCCACCAGACCCTGCACCCGTGGCATCAAGGGCCTCGTGCATTGCGTCCAGAACGCAAGGCTGCTGGCCCATCCCAAGATAATCATTGCCGCACCACACGGTCACCGGCTGCTCAGAGCCGTGGGGCTTGCGCCATATCGCATGAGGAAAATTGCCCTTTTCCCGTTCGATATCAATGAAAGTGCGGTAGCGGCCTTCATCGTGAAGGCGTTGCAGGGCGGCGTCCAAATGGGCGTTTACGTCCAATGTCTTCTCCGTTTGGCTATCGCCACACATCCGGTGCGGCTGGAGGGCTAACAAGGCATATAGCGCGTTGCGTCTACCCTAAGTAGGGCACGTTTTGACGCGGTTCTTTGCGATGGATCAAAGCGCGTTGAACTATTCTGAAAGAACGACCGTACAGTCGCCCGCTTGCGAAAGCGCCTCGCATGCGCTGGTCGCGGTGCCGGAGGCTGCCGGATCCGACGCGACGGCAAAAAGGCCCGTGGAGGGCGAAATTGCCATGGCCTTTGGGCCTTTGGCTTTGCTGTATTGGCTGTTGAAAGCCTCGGTCGCATCGCCACTCAGACTTAGGGCGCGCCCGGCTTCCCAACCTTGTGGGCGCAACTCAACCACTACAGCACAAGGGGTGGCACCGGCCCGCTGGGCCTCACACCCTTTCAACGCGGCTGCCCGAGCTTCGGTCATGTCATGATAATTAAACGCACCCATCAGGCTTTCCGACAAAAGCCCGTCATCGGGTGCAAAAGCAATGGCACCATAATATTTTTGCTGCATCGCAATCTGGCCCAACACATCTTTGTCCTCCGCGCTCAGGAACGGCAGATCAAGCACCGCAATCTCGACGGGACCGGGATCAAACAGCGCCTGTTCGGCATCAGCGGCAGTGATCGTTTGTCCATTTGCAGCATTTGCGATCAGGACAACAGCTGCTGAAATATATGCTCGTCTCATTGGTTTCCCTCATTGCCGGACCCAGCTTATGTCAGCCCTCTGGACAGCTCAACCGGGCCTGTTACGGTGCGGCAAAATCCAGCGGAGTCTGCCATGCCTCTTAACGCCGTCCTGTCACATATAGACGCCGATCTGCCCAATGCGACCGACCGTCTGATGAAGTTACTGCGCATTCCGTCGGTCTCAACCGATCCGGCCTATGAGGAGGCATGTGACGCTGCGGCAGACTGGCTCGTCGGTGAGTTACAAAGCCTTGGTATCCCAGCATCAAAGCGCAAAACACCCGGCCATCCCATGGTGGTTGGACATGGGGATGGCCCGGGCCCCCATGTGATGTTTTACGGCCATTACGACGTGCAACCTGTCGATCCGCTCGCGCTGTGGAACAGCCCCCCCTTCGAGCCTGCCTTGGAAGACACCCCCACCGGCCGCGTTATCCGGGGTCGGGGCGCATCAGACGATAAGGGCCAGTTGATGACCTTTATCGAGGCCTGTCGCGCGTGGATCGCCGTACATGGCGCCCTACCCACCCAGGTGTCGTTCTTTTTCGAAGGCGAAGAGGAATCCGGCTCGCCTTCGCTGGTTCCATTCATGAAGGAAAACGCCGCCGAGCTGAAAGCAGATATCGCGCTGATCTGCGACACCAGCCTGTTTGACAACACGACACCCGCCATCATGACGACCCTGCGCGGCATGTTGAAAGAAGAGATCACGATCACCGGCCCGACCAAGGACCTGCATTCGGGCTATTTCGGCGGCCTCGCGCAGAACCCAATCCGGGTGCTGTCGCGTCTTCTGGCCGCCTTGCATGACGACACCGGACGCATCACGGTGCCTGGCTTTTACGACGATGTCCGCGATCTTGACCCTGATGTTGCCCGCCAATGGGACAATCTGAATTTCGACCATGCGGCATTTCTGGGCGCTGTTGGCCTATCGGAGCCTGCTGGCGAAACCGGCCGCAGCGCGCTTGAGCAAATCTGGTCGCGCCCGACATGCGAGATCAACGGGATTTGGGGCGGCTATACAGGCGACGGGTTCAAGACCGTGCTGCCCAGCACAGCGCATGCCAAACTCAGCTTTCGCCTGGTGGGCCAGCAAGACCCCCATGAAATCCGCAAAAGCTTGCGGCAAATGCTGGAGGATCTTCTGCCCCGTGATTGCGAGATCGCGTTTCAAGGGCATGGTGCCTCTCCTGCCGCACAAATGTCGACCGAGCACCCGGCCTTTCAAAAAGCCCGCAAGGCGCTGTCAGACGAATGGCCAAACCCGGCCGCCTATGTCGGTTGCGGCGGCTCGATTCCGATTGCAGGGTATTTCAAAGACTATCTGGACATGGACGCGATGTTGATCGGATTTGCAAAAGACGACGATCAAATCCATTCGCCGAATGAAAAATACGATCTCGAAAGCTTTCACAAAGGCATTCGCAG
>ERZ1740060.517-NODE-517-length-20166-cov-5.474417_pt1 | contig 20166 bp, 20 predicted proteins | sample MGYA00581743_ERZ1740060 | MGnify/ENA primary metagenome ERZ1740060 (study PRJEB43018, sample SAMN04849235) | marine metagenome | isolation source: floating plastic debris | place: Pacific Ocean | collected 2008-08-27 | study: EMG produced TPA metagenomics assembly...
GGCCAGAGCCGCGATCTCAGCGCGTTGATCGGTCATATCAATGTTTCTCCGTCCAATTGGGAGCAAAGCAACATGACCTTGCCCATATGGGCCGAGCTTTCCATCAAGGTGTGAGCAGCATCTGCTTCATCCAAGACAAAGGCTTGGCTGATGGCGGGGCGCAAATCGTCCGCTGCTCCGTTGTCCAAATCGGTGCGAATTGCGGCTGCCAAACGCAGCTTGTGCTCCAGTGGAACGCCACGCAACAAGGCGCCGGACAAACAAGCGCGTTTGACCATGATATCGCGTAGAGGGATGTCCAGATTTCCCTTCGGCGACAGGTGCAATATCCGACCATTCGGAGCGACGGCCCGCAGATTTTGTTTGGCATAGGATGCCCCGACAACATCGAGGATAACGTCGACGCCACGGCCATCGGTGGCCGCAAGGATCGCATCGGCGAAGTCGCTGGTGCGATAGTTGATAGCCAGATCAGCGCCGCGTTCGAGGCAGAACTGCCGCTTCTCTTCATTGCCGACGGTCACGGCCACGGATGCACCTTTGCGTTTTGCAAAAGCGATCCCGATGGAGGCAACTCCACCGCTGCCGCCATGAAGCAAAACCCAATCGCCTGGGCTTAACCGGCCCATATCCATCAGGTTGAGCTGCAAGGTGAAGAGCGCTTCCGGCAGACCGGCCGCCTCAACAGCAGAAAAGGTCTGCGGCCAGGGCAGCGCCAGTCCAGCCTCGGCCAAGCAATACTCGGCGTAGCCGCCCCCATTGGTGAGCGCGATCACTCTTTGGCCGATCCATGCGGGATCAGCATCTGGTCCGGCAGCCACAACCACGCCAGCGACTTCCAGCCCGAGAACATCGGTCGCGCCTTTTGGGCCGTGGCCGCGCGCACGTTGATTGCAATCGTGACGGTTAACGCCAGCTGCTTGAACCTGGATCAAGAGCTGCGAACCGAGTGCATTGGGAACAGGGCGCTGCATGAGCTCCAGAACCTCCGGGCCTCCTGGACCGGTAGGCGCGATAGCGCGCATGGTTTTTGGAATGAGTTCAGGCATCGACGGCCCCTTTCAAGATCGAGAGCGCACTGGCAGGGGAAGCAACCTGATCTCCGTGATCAGTGATCAAACGCACCGCTTCGTTCACCAGCTGCGCGTTGCTTTGCGCCAGCTCTCCGCGCCGAATGTAGAGATTATCTTCCAGCCCGACGCGCAAATGACCGCCCAGGCCAAGAACGGCCTGCAGCATTGGAAACTGCTGCGCACCGATGCCAAAGGCCGACCAGAGCGCCTTTTCTGGCAGCCGGTCAGCCATAAACGTCAATGTTTCGACGTCGGCGGCCGCACCCCACGGAACGCCCAGACAGAGCTGGAAGAGATGCCTTTGCGGCAAAGCGCCTTCCTCAATCAATGCACGGGCCAGACGGATGTGGCCGAGATCAAAAACCTCAAGCTCCGGGATAACCCCGGCGGCACCAATCGCCGCTGCCATGTCCCGCAGGTGAGAGGGCGTGTTGATGAACGCGTGTGCGCCGAAGTTCATCGTCGCGATATCAAGTGAGCAAAGCGCCGGTTTGAGCGCGGTAACATGGGCCACGCGATCGGCAGGCGTAGCCATCATCGTGCCAGGGTCTGCCTTGCCGGCCACAGTGCGTGACGGCACAAGCCTTGCACCAGCGCCGGTGGTGAGATTGATCGGCAGGTCTTCATTGTCAGCACGAATAAGCTCGACCGTTCGAGCGTAGAGTACTTGGTCCATGCTCGGCTTGCCGGTTTGGGGGTCTCGCACATGCAGATGGACAATGCTGGCCCCGGCTTCTGCGGCTGCCAGCGCGCTGTCGGCTATTTGCTCAGGTGTCACAGGGACAAAAGGGCTCTTTTCGACGGTATCACCGCCGCCAGTGACGGCGCAGGTTAGAATGACATCGCGCGCGGTCATAGGCTTTCGGCGACGATCGGATTTGAAAGAGTACCGATGCCGTCGATCTCAACCTCGACCAGGTCACCATCCTTCAGCCAGACGGGCGGATCGCGAAACAGACCGACGCCGCCGGTCGTTCCGGTGATGATGATGTCGCCTGGATTCAAAGTGGTGAAGGTCGAACAATAACTAATCAGGGCAGGCACATCGAACACCAGATCGGAGATCGGTGCAGCCTGCATCACTTGGCCGTTCAACCGGGTCTCAAGACGAAGCGTGGATGGGTCAGGGATGTCGTCGGCTGTGACAAGCCAAGGCCCACATCCGCCAGTGCCTGAGAAATTCTTGCCGGCGGTAAATTGGCTCGTGTGGCGCTGCCAATCACGAATGCTTCCATCATTGTAGCAGGTGTAGCCTGCCACGTGCGCCAAGGCATCGTTGGTTGAGATGCGGCGGCCTGCGCGCCCGATCACCACCGCCAGTTCACCTTCAAAATCGAACTTGTCGGACTCCATAGGCTTCACCATTGGCTGGCCATGCCCCACCTGGCTGTCGGCAAAGCGAACGAAGAGCATCGGCTTTTCCGGGGTGTCGCGGCCCGTCTCGGCGATATGCGAAGCGTAGTTGATACCAACGCAGAAGATTTTTCCGGCATCAGGAATAACCGGTAGGAACGTGACGTCATCCGAGGCAAGAGTGGGAGCATCCAGCACAGACGTCTCGGCAACTGCGCCGGCCGCCAACATTGATCTCAAGGTCGGCCATTTGGAACCGGCAACGGCTCCCAAGTCACGAATGCCCGTGTCTTCAACAACACCGTAGCTTGCACGTCCGTCGGCCGAAAAACTTGCTAATCGCACTGCTCAATTCTCCCTAGCTGATCACCAAGGTCTGGGCCGAATCGATGATTGTGGGAATGGCTGCGTCCCGTCGTGTTCGCCTGGTGGACAGTCTGGTGAGCCAGTCAGGACTCCGTCTTTGCGACTGTTAACGTCGGCCCAACAGGAAGGCTGAGATGGCAAACCACCCGAAGATTTTGCTCTATGACGCACCAACCAGTCCGTGCGGGCGCCGGGTTCGCATGTGTCTCTTGGAGAAAGGTCTGAGCGCCGAGATTCATTGGCTAAACCTGTCGCTTTTCGAGCAGAAGCAGGACTGGTTCCTGACGATCAATCCAAATGGAACGGTCCCAGCAGCCTTGGTTGATGGCCGCGCGATCTATGAAAGCCATGCCATCAACGGCTATTTGGAAGCGCTCAAGCTCGGTCGGCCACTCCTGCCTGCTGATGCCTATGCCCAGGCTGAGGTTGCCATGTGGCAAGCCTTTGAACTGGCTTGGGCAAAGCAATTTGCCGAGATCATCTATGAGACCTCGATGAAGGAGCGGGTGCGCAGTCTTGGGCTGAACGCTGAGGCGTTGAGCGAGCAGATTGCCAGGAACACCAGCAACCCGGTTTACCACGCCAAAGCACGGCACGTGCTGGAAGATCCACCAGACCGCGACTTGATTGCCAATCGCTTGGCAATCGTTTTTGAGCGGTTGAGCCATCTGGAGCGAACGCTTGAAGATGACCGCACCTATCTGGTGGGTGGAGCCTTTTCGCTGGCTGACATCGCCGTTGTTCCGCGACTTGAGATGTTTCCGCGCCTTGGCGTGAATGATCTCTATGACCGGTTCCCATCAATCGGCGCGTACACGGAGCGGATCACCGCGCGCGACAGTTGGCAGCGCTCAGAATTCTCTTTTCCGCCCACGGAAAACCCCACCTATATCCGCGCCACGGAGTACGTCCCATGATCAGTTTTGATCCTCTTCCCGATCATGTTCCTGTCCTCGTGGTTGGGGCAGGCCCGACTGGCCTATCGGTCTCCAATCTTCTCGCACAAAGTGGTGTGCCGGTCCTCATTGTTGACCGAGCACCGGAGCCACTCAATCTGCCGCGCGCCATTGTTTTGGATGATGAGGGCCTGAGGATGTTGCAGGCGCTGAACCTGTCCCATCAGGTGGAAGCGATGACGATCCCAGGTGAAGGTTCTCACTATTATGATGAGGCCAACACGCTTTTTGCCGAAACTGGAGCCGGGGCTGAAACCTACGGTTTTGCCAAGCGAAACTTCTTGTTCCAACCGGACCTAGAGCGTGTGTTGCGGGACAAGGCCAATGGAAGCCGTGAGATTGATTTGCGCCTCGGCACCGAAGTCCTCGCTGTCACTCAAACCGAAGATGTCGTCGCCATCGAGCTAGCTTTGCCAAACGGCAAAACCCACGAAATGACAGCCGACTGGATTCTCGCCTGTGACGGCGGCCGCAGCCCAATACGCCAGGCACTGAAAGTAAGCATGGTAGGCGACACCTATGGTCAGGACTGGCTGGTGATCGACACACACGCCGATGCCGATAGCAGTCGTGTTTCCAAGTTTTTCTGCAATGCTGCCAGGCCACATGTCAGCATACCAGCGCCGAATGGCGGCCGTCGCTATGAGTTCATGGTCATGCCTGGTGAGAACGGTGATGCACTCTTGGCGGATGACATGTTACGAAACATTCTGGCGCCGTTCCGCGAAATTCGCGAGGCCGATATCATTCGCAAGGCCATATATACCTTCCATGCGCGCATGGCCGCCAAGTGGCGCATGGGGCGAGTATTCCTCTTGGGTGATGCCGCTCATTTGACCCCTCCCTTTGCCGGGCAAGGCATGAATGCCGGACTGCGCGATGTTCACAATCTGGCCTGGAAACTGGCCCTTGTGGTCAAGGGTGTGGCCACATCGACTCTGCTTGATAGCTATGAGGAAGAGCGCCGCGAACCGGCCTGGTCCATGATCCAGCTAGCGGTTGCAATGGGGCAAATCGTGATGCCACGCGATGCTGCCCAAGCGCAGCTGCGTGATGCACTGGTCCTCGCCCTGGCGCCGTTTCCCTCCGCGCGCGACTTCTTGATTGACATGAAGTTCAAGCCAAGGCCCCGCTATGAGAAGGGTTTCTTTCTCGACCTGCATAACCCCCAATTCGAAGGTTCAATGGTCGGTGACATGGCCCCGCAGCCTGTCGTTGACCTCGATCATGGCCAATCGCCCATTGATGAGTTGCTTGGCCCTGGTTTTGCGCTTGTGGCGCAGAGTCTGGAGGGCGAGACGGCCTTAGCTGAGGCAGACCATCCACTGTGGAACGCGCTTGATGCCCACCGCCTGACCGTCGACTTGACCAAACCATTGGCTCGTGGCGAGACCCGCGCCCGCGCGTGGCGCAGCCATCGTGATCAGGTGCTATTGATCCGCCCGGACCGCTATGTTGCAGCCGCCGTGAACCCAAAGGATCTCGACAAGGCGGCTGGCAGGTTACAAGCCCAATTGCACAGCCAGCCTGAAATGGCACAGGCTGCGCAATGACCAATCCCTTATCAATCAGCCGGCTGGTCCTGCAGTTATCCCGTCTTTGCGCAATGATCGGGGCTGGAGGCCTTCTGCTTCTCTCGCTGGCGATCACCGCCAACATACTGCTGCGCTGGCTGTTCTCAGCGCCAGTTCATGGCGTTGATGACATCGCATATCTGGTGACGGCCACGGCAATCGCCGCTGCAGCGCCACTGTGTTTTTTGCGGCGTGGCAACATTCGGGTCGACATACTAGGCCGGATATCTTCCGACGACTCGCGAGTTGGCTACCGTCTCTTAGAGGCGTTTGGCGGCTTGATCACATTGGCCGTTGTCGGTTTGATGACGTGGCAGCTTGCTCTGTTTGCCGCAGAGAACACAGCCTCTGGCGCCGAAACCCTTGTGCTTGGGTGGCCTTCAGGGCCCTGGTGGTGGGCTGTCGCCGGCTTCTTCGGATTGACGGTGTTGTCTCAGATCACGGCGGTCGCCCAGGCTCTTATGCCGTCAATGGAAACGGGATCTGAGCATGATTGACCCCGGTCTGGCGACCCTGCTGGGGTTCGGCGCCATCTTTGGCTTGATTATCCTGCACGTTCCGGTCGGCATCGCGATGGCTGTCGTCGGTGTCGTCGGCTTCGGCCTGATGATCGGGTGGAGTCCGGCGCTTTCACTTCTGGCGACCGAGCCAGTGGCTGTCATGTCCAATCTTGACCTTGCTGTCATCCCGCTTTTTCTCTTGATGGGCAACCTTGCGGCACGCGCAGGTCTGGCGAGCGACGTCTACAAACTGTTCTATGCTTTCATCGGACATCGTCGCGGCGGACTTTCGCTCGCCACGTTCGCAGGCTGTGCCGGATTCGGTGCCGTGTGCGGCTCTGCCGTGGCAACCACCGTTACCTTTGGGCGGGTGGCCCTCCCCGAAATGTTGGCACGCGGTTACTCGCGCAAGCTCGCAGCCGGCACCGTTGCCGCGGGAGGGACCCTTGGCATCGTGGTGCCACCGTCGTCCATCCTGATTATCTATGCGATCCTGACCGAGCAGTTCATCCTTGATCTTTTTTCAGCGGCGATCATCCCATCAGCACTGGCGCTGCTCCTCTATCTTGGCGTGGTTGCAATCATCGTGCACCGCGATCCGCAGGCAGGCCCGGCAGGGCCGCGCCAAAGTTTGCGCGATCGACTTGACGCCTTGCGTGGAGCCTGGACCGTCCTGCTTCTTGGTGTTGCGGTTCTCGGTGGGGTCTATTCCGGAGTGTTCACCGTCACCGAAGCCGCAGCTGTCGGTGTGGCCATTTCCTTTGTCCTTGCGCTTTTGCGAAAGCTCAACATGGCCGATCTTGTCGCGATCCTGGAACAGACGGCGACAACCACTGTCCTTGTCTATGTGATGATCATTGGCGCATCGATCTTCGGCTATTTCCTGACCATCACCGGCGCGCCTGCCCTGGCCGTCCAAGCCATTCAGGCAAGCGGATTGCCGCCTTTGGGGATCGTTTGCTGTATCCTGCTGGCTTATCTGGCGCTGGGAGCGATATTCGATGAACTGGCCGCCATGGTTCTGACCCTGCCATTCGTCGCTCCCGTGATCGCTGGTCTTGGGTATGACTTGGTCTGGTGGGGCATCGTTAACATCATGGTGGTGACCGTCGGAATGATGTCGCCGCCAATCGGGATGAACGTGTTTGTGCTGAACGGGTTACGCCCCGATCTGCGACTAGGTCTGATCTATCGCGGCGTTGCACCCTTTATGGCCGTCGATCTGTTGCGACTGGCGGTGCTGGTGCTTGTGCCCGGTCTCTCGCTATGGCTTCCGGCGCTGCTGCGTTAAGGGCGCGCCGGAAGCATTCTTTCACAGGACTGATCATCAGTCCGTTGATACATCACCAATCTCGGCCATGAACGCATCCATGAGAGCCTGCCCACCGTCGCGGCTTGCAACCCATTCGTCGACAACAGACGCCGTAGTCGCCTGCCAAAGAGCGGCCTCGTTATCAGAGGGAAAAATGATCGTTTGGTCCTCATTGGCCGAAGCTTCTGCATAGACAGCAGCATTGTTGGCATCGAACATTGAACCGAAGCGCTGCGCAAAGACTTCGCCATCAGCTGCGTCAATGGCCGCACGGGCTGCTTCTGGCAGGCTTTCATAGCGGTCTTTGTTCATAACGACCATCAGAGCCACCGAGCCAAGAGGCAGCACCATATGGTGCTCAGCGACATCGAGAATGCGGAATGTTTGTAGCGCATTCCATTCACTGATCGTTCCATCAATGACGCCGCGCGACATTGTCTCGGCGATCCTTGGCCCGGGTATTCCGCCGACTGGTGTGCCGCCGAGAGCAGCTGCCGTGCCCAGCAGAACAGGTCCAGCACCTCGCAGGTCCAGCCCTGCAACATCAGCAAGTTCGCTCACAGGCTCAGTTGTGACCAAGTGCCCCGGCGAGGTAGCGAACATGCCCAAAACGACAACATCGTCGAAGCCGCCGCCACTCCACAGACCCTCTTCAACCATACGCGCGGCGGCCACCGAGCCCGCCTCGGCGGACGGCACAACGAAAGGCAACTCCACAATCGTTGCCTGATCAAAACGGCCAGGTGAGTAACCCGGGATGATCCAGGCAATGTCGGCTACGCCGTTCAATACCAGATTCAACTGGGTTGCGGGCTCACGCCCGAGCGTGCCTCCAGCAAACATTTGGATGTTCAATGTGCCTTGCGATGCAGCACTGACTTCCTCGGCCCAAGGCGTCAGGATTTGGCTGGTGATGAAGGCAACAGGAGGTTCAAACGAAGCAAAGCGCAAAGTCTCTTGTGCTTGAACGGTGTTGGCCAGCAAGCATGCGGTGAGTGCGGCGATTGTTCTTATCATTGTGTTCTCCCATATGACTTATCCGGCAAGCCTGCTGCAGTTTGCTCAAAGCAGGCTATGCGCACGGCCGGAATGTCCATAGGGCGGACATGTCAGGCATGACCAACTTCCAGTTGCTCTGCAATTTCAGCAGCCGCCAATCTGAGCGATGGCAACAGCTCCTGTTCGGCACGAGAAACGGACAGGGCAGAAGTAATCCATATGACGGTGATGCAGGCCGTCACCAATCCGCCTTCCATCACTGGGACCGCAAAGCTGGATGTCTTGGGTATGAAGCTCTCACCCAACCGCATGCCATAGTCTTTTGCCCGACATGTCTTGAGAATGCGGTCCAGATAAAGCGGATCCAGAAAAGGCCGGTCCAAGGTATCATCGCGTGCTCGAAGCAGATCAAGACAGGCATCGCGTACGCTTGGAGGAGAAAAAGCCAAAAAAGCCCGGCCTGAAGCCGTGAGCAGGACCGGCAGCTGAAATCCGATCATGTTGCGGTCAATCGACATGGGACTGCGGGCATGGGTCGTCTCGCGGATGACCATCCAACCATCTTCATAGGTCGAGAGATCAATCGGCCAGACAATCTCGCTGCCCAGCCGCGCCAGGATAGGGCCGGCGACTTCCCCGATCTGGGTTTCCGCATCATAGCCCTGTGCAATCGCCCGTGTTTTCAGCGTAACCCGAAATCGATTGTCGGATGCACTGCGCGAAACATAGCCAAGCTCCTCAAGGGTTTCCAACAAGCGATAAACGGTTGGCCTAGGGATGCCGACTTGTGCGGCGATCTCAGCAGGCTTAGCACCTTTGCCATCGCTTACGGCAGCTAGAACGCTCAGTCCGCGTGACAGCGCCCGTACCGAGTTGACCTTGCTGTCCACTGTCAGCCTCACACTTGTCTGATCATTTGTCCTCTACCGAACCACCACACGTGGTGTGAGCCAAGCAATGACAATGCCGGTATGATGATATCCCGGCGTTTGGATCACAGTCCAAGGATGCCAGGAAGCCAACTTGAAAGGTCGGGAAAAAGAATGATGACGCAAAGCGCAGTCACGAAAGCGACCAGGAATGGAAACGCGCCCCGAAAGACCTGCATCAGCGACAAACCGGTGGCATCCATCGCGATGTAGAGGCCTGGACCGACCGGCGGCGAGACCAGCCCGGTCAAGGTGGCGACAGCCAGGACAACGCCGAAATGGATAGGATCGATGCCAAACACCTGCGCCAGCGGCAGCAAGATCGGCACGATCACGATGAGCACACCAATGCCATCAAGAAACATGCCCAGCAGGACCACGACCGCACAGACCAGGAACAGGAAGCAGATGGGTCCGACAGCCGTCGACGACAGAGCTTCAGCCAGCAGGCGAGGAACGCCCTCATACGCCAGAACCCAACCCAAAAGCGTTGCAAAGCCGATTAGCGCAACGACCGATGCCGACGCCAAAATGACGTTTTTGACAACCGGAACGTAGTCAGCCCATCGCAGGCTCCGGTAGATGAACACCGAAAGCAGAAGCGCCACAACACACGCAATGGCACCTGCCTCGGTCGGCGTCATGACACCAGAGACAACGCCGGCAATGATGGTTGCTGGAATGACGACCGGTAAGGCATCCAAAACCACGCTGGAGCCGGTGGACGCTGTCTCAGTGGGCGTTTCGACCGCCGGCAACTGCTTGCGCGATAGCCCGACAGTGACAAAGAAAAACAGCGTGACAAGGAGGCCCGGCAGGATGCCGGCAATGAACAGGGCCGCGACGGACTGATAGGCAAGCACCCCGTAAATGATCATCAGCATGGATGGCGGTATGATCGGGCCGAGCAAGCCTGTCGCCACGGTCAAACCGGTGGCAAATCGCTTGTCATAGCCGTGGCGTTCCATCTCCGGCACGACCGATCGTGTCATGATGGCGATCTGCGCCGTTGCTGATCCTAGGATCGCGGCGGCGAACGCGTTGGTCAGAACATTCACATAGGCCAAACCGCCGCGAAATCCGCCAACGATGCGAAAGGAGGTCCGCATCAAGCGCTCAGTGATGCCGCCGCGGTTCATGATCTCGCCAACAAGCATATAGAGCGGAATGGCGAGGAACCCGGTTGCTTCGATGCCTTTGACCGATTGCACCAAAAAGGTCTCAAATAGGACGACCGCATCGCGCTCGAACGCAAAAGAGATCGATGCCAGGATCGGCAGAAAGATGATCGGTAGGCCGGCGAGCAAAAAGACGAAGAAGGTCGCGAGCGTTATCACGTCGGTGTCCCCTGCGCCTCGGGTTGCCACGGCACGTGTTGCACGCAGCGCACGGCCTGGTGAAAGGCAAGGAAGACCATCTCAAGTGCAACGGCTGCGTAGATCAAAGCACGCGGCAGATTGATCGTGGCCGAGCGCTCATTCCAGACCCATGGAACGGACAGGTAGCGCCACGCGAAGACCACCAGCGATAGGGCCAAGGCCAGGACCATGATTTGCATCGCCCAGCGCAGCCAGCGATCAGCCTTTTTTGAGAGCCAGAGAGCAGCAAAGGTGACGCTGATCAGCTTGCCCTCGAACACAAGAAGGCTGAGGCCACAAAAGGTGGCGATCGCCAGAAGAAGCAGCGCCACCTCTTCGGCGAAAAACAGCGGTGATTGAAGCAGATAGCGAAAGATGACCTGGGCAATCAGCAGCACAACGAGCGAGGTCATCGCGCAGACGGCTAACCCCAACTCAAACCGAGCGAGCCATCGATCAAGCTTAGACAACATAGGCGCTGAACCGCTCTTGTGATGCACAGGGTCTCGGCCGACTTCAACCGATGGCCGAGACCCGTTGGATGTCAACGTTTATGCCAAGCCTACTGATTGGCTTCGTAGAAGGCACCGATCAAGGGATCACGTTCCAAGAAGGCGTCACGAACCACAGCACCAGCCTCTCGCAGCTCCGCGGCGTCCAAGGTGCTAATAGACGCGCCATCAGCTTCAAGGCGCTCAAGCAGCGTTGCTTCCCCAGCCGTTTGCGTTTCGATCGCCCAAGCCTGCGCTTCGCTAACCGCCTCCAGGAAGCGCTCTTGCGTAGCCTCATCCAGGCCATCCCACCAACGCTTTGAAGCCAAGACCGCGCCAGGGAACGCCATATGGTTGGTGAGTACGAGGTTGGGTGCCTGATTGTGCATGCTCAATCCAAAAACGATATCGACATCCACATCGACCGCATCAATGACGCCCGTTACCAGCGACGGCATGATTTCAGGCAAGGGAAGCGCTGTCGGGGCAGCGTCCAATTCACGCCACCATGCGCTAAAAATGTCATTGGGGAAGGCGCGAACCTTCAACCCTTCAAAGTCAGAGACGGATGTGACGGGGGTCTTCGACAAGACATGGCGCTGACCGGGAAACACATATCCCAAGCCGGTGATGCCTTGTTGATCAAGGCGCGCGAGCATCTCTTGTGCTGGCTCCGAGTTTGCTGCGGCACCAGCCTCGGCAAGGGTCTCGAACTGGAAGGGCAAGAACCAGCCATAGAAGGCCGGGTCACGGTTCGCTAGGTCCCCGACAGGAACGATGGCCAACTCAACGCCACCGCTTTGCAGAAGCGAGAGAACCGTTGGCACATTGCCCAACTGATTAACCGGGAACACTTCGATCGTGTTGTCATCGTCAGAGAGAGCTTCTGCCAACCGCTCAGCGGTACGCGTGAAGATGTGCGGGGGCGGTGTCGGAGTGCTGAACCGCAGTTCGTCTGCCGACACAGTGGCCGGTGCACTGAAAGCGACGAAAAGCGCGATAGCGCCGCCGATGAGTTTTTCCGTTATGCGCATTGTTGTTCCTCCCTGAGTTTCTCAGCTGTTGGTTTTTGCGGTTTGTGGTGATTTTCTTGGCCCTTCGCCGCGGCGAGGAGTCCGCCCGGCGACAGCCTTGCGATCAAAGCAACAAGCTCTTCTGCTTGGGCGGCTGGCTTAGCGGCCATGACGTAGCGATCACGTCTCACAAGCAGCGCATAGCCGAGATAGTCGCAGAACGGTTTGCTGGCGAAGAGCCGGCTATGGTCGCGGACGATGGGAAACGCGGCATCAACGGGATTGACCGATTCCGGCGTCAGACCAATGACCTCACCCCCGGCGGACCGAATGGCCTCAAGGCTATCGCTGCTGATGCATTCGTCAGGGCGTTGGTCGAAGATCAGAACCGTTGGCTTGTCGGGCAGAACAGCATCAAGAAGCACCCGGTCACGCGAGGCTGTATCAACCAGTGGCTGGGGAAGCATACGCCCCACGGCACTTCTTTTGGGAGGACGCCTATCTGGCTCCACCAAACCTCCCGCAAACCGCGGCTTGGGCTTGTAGCGCATTTGCGTAACATAATCGCTCGCTGGCCCAAAGAACCGAAGGGCACGGAACCCGGTTCGCGTGGCCCATCCCTTGAACCGTGATGACGGCATCATCACCTGCCCCATCCGCATGGCGAGCTCAATCATTGCCCAGGCATGTGGCTTACGCTCAACTTGATAGCTGGCCAGCAGTTCTTCAGCATCGCTTGTCGATAGCGCTTCGTGCAGTTTCCAAGCCAGGTTGTGCGCATCACGCAGCCCGCTGTTCATGCCCTGCCCGGCAAAAGGTGGTGTGAGGTGGGCAGCATCGCCAGCGAGCAAAACCCGGCCGTCCCGCCATCTCTCCGCCGTACGGGCGTGAAAGGTGTAGACCTTAAGCCGGCGAATGGGTGCATCGCCGTCCAGCCCGACGGACCGCAAAAGGGCACGCGCAAAGCTTTCTGTTTCAGCCTGTTCAACGGTCTCACCGGCGTTGAGTTTGAACTCATAGCGCCGAATTCCACCCGGCCCTGGCAGGGTTATTCCGCTCCTTTTGGGATCGCAGAAAACCTCTGTGTGAAAGCAGCGGTTTTGGGTCTCAGCCAAATCGACAATGAGCCAGGGCTCTTCGAAGGTTGATCCCACCATCGGCACGTCAAGGAGTCGGCGAATGGTCGAGCGCCCACCGTCGCAAGCCACGACATATTGTCCGAAGAAACTGGCATCGTTCCCGTCATTATGTGCGTGAACGGTCACTTTGTCCGTGCCCTGCTCCAGGCCAACAACTTCAGTATCAAAGCGAACGGTGACGCTTGGATGCCGCTTCAGTGCATCGCGCAAGAGCGCCTCCAGCTCGGGTTGCTGGAACGCGTTGCGCTTTTCAAACCCATAGTCACGTGCTGACGGTTTGACGGACACAAACACCCGGCCCGAGGGGGCGCGATAGAGCGATCCATAGCCCCGCGCGGTCAGGCGGCTGACCTTCTTATCAAGGCCGGCGGCCTGCAGCGCGCGCATGGATTCATCGTCAAGGGAAACAGCTCGTGGCTCATCGACAGTGGAACTGTTACGTTCCAGCATTAGGCAATCGACCTTCATTGTTCCAAGCAGGTTGGCCAGCAGCAACCCAGTGGGGCCTGCGCCGACAATGATAATGTCTGCTTCGGTTGGCCGCTTTCCGGTCACGGCGAACCTTCAGCCACGATAGGATTGCGCAAGACGCCGACGCCGCTGATATCGACTTCTACCGTATCGCCGGCCTGCATGTAGACGGGCGGTGTTCGCTTATCGCCCACACCACCTGGCGTGCCGGTCAAGATCACGTCGCCGGGTGCAAGTGGGGTGAAGGTCGAGCAATAGTTGATGATGGTCTCAAGCGGGAAGATCAGGTCACCAAGCGATGCCTGCTGCATCACATCCCCGTTGAGACGGGTGGCGATCTTCATCGACCGATAGTCTTCAACCTCGTCGGCTGTGACCACCCATGGCCCAAACGCACCGGTACCCGGGAAGGTCTTTCCAGGAACGAACTGTGCGGTATGACGCTGCCAATCACGGACAGAGCCATCATTGTAGCAGGCATAGCCTGCAACATGCTGGAGCGCCGATTTCTCCGGAATAGACCGGCCACCACGGCCGATGATGATCGCCAGTTCGCCCTCATAGTCGAAACGCTCCGACACCGCCGGCTTTATCATGGGCTGCCCATGGGCAACCTGGCTATCGGCATAGCGCGTAAAGACGGTTGGATGATCGACATCCGGACGACCAGTTTCCTGCTTGTGCTTGAGATAGTTGAGGCCAATGCAAAGGATCTTCGCCGGATCGGGAATGACCGGCAGCAAGGTCACGTCGGACCACTGAAGGTTGGGCGCACGGCCTTGAATGTAAGCCGCCACATCCTGCACCCGGTCGGCGGTAAGCAGCGTCTTGATGTCCTTGATGTCGGCACCAAGGCGTCCTGTTAGATCAATGAGGCCACCGCCAACAGCAGCCCCAAACCTGCACTGCCCCAAACGGACAAAACTGATCAGTTTCATACTGATATCTCCCGCTAGGAACGAAGGATCGCTTCGCCCCATTTGTTCAGTGTGCGGGGATGTTGCGGCCAGTCGACCGTATCGCGGTCGTAGATCACCTCAAGTTCGGCTGAAACCTCGATCCAGTTCCCATCCGGGTCAGCAATGAAGACGAACAGATTGTTGCCTGGCCCATGGCGGCCCGGGCCCCACATCAGCTGAACGTCGTGCTCAGCAAAGTGGTCGCACCAATCGCGAATATAGGTCCATTCGCCAGCTTCATAGGAATGGTGATCAACACCGGTCCGTTCAGGCGAATAGAAGCACGCGATCGTGTGATGCTCATGGTTGGAGGTCGTGAACGCTGTTGCCAGACGACCGTCTTCGTGCAGCACGCGGTCGGTCAGCTGAAAGCCCAGCTTGTCGACGTAGAAATCAATGAACGCGGCCACATCTTGCGAGGCGAACGTGAGGTGCTGAATGGGGCCTTGGATACCGGTCCGGCCCGAAGTGTCAGGCTTGGCCAACCCGAAGCAGATGAGATGGCCATCAGCATCACGAACGGCGAAGGCGCCGGATTGAAAATAGGGTGATGGGCATGGCTCGATGGCAAGGTCCGCCTGCTCGGCGCGCTTTCTTAGCTTCTCAAGACCAGACTCCGTTCGGCATGCGAGACCGGCGTAGGCAAGCTTTCCGTTTTTGCCGGCAACGGTCACAAACCGGCGGCCAGGGCCTTCGCACCGCCATTCGCCGTTCTCACCCTCGATCAGGTCCATATTCATGACCTTGGCGTAGAAGTCTGCCAGGTGAGATGGCTGCTCGCTCTCAAAAGCGATGTGATGCAGATACGCACCCGCTTCGACGGCGGTGAATTCCATTATCTGATCTTTCCGTTTGTACTGGCGTTGAGCGTGGCTAAAGGCGAGCAAGATCGGCCATGCTCGCGCAATCGCACGCATGTTGGTTGGCTAGAATGGAGGGCTGGGGGTCGGCTTTGGGCTTTGTAAGATCAGCCCGTCAGAACCAGCACGGCGAGCGAGCGGATCTGAAGTCTGTTTGGCGTCGTGTCCAAGGTCATTCTCCCGGCTGGTAAAGGCGTTTCCACTCTTTGCGGTGGCGATTGGCGCCTTCTTCATTCCCAATAAATAGGAATCGCAGCCTCATGTCTATACTATTTTCTCAAATTATGAGAATTTTGCTGAATTCTTTGATTTGGATTAATGCGTGGCGGCGTATGCCTCGTCCAGCGAGGTGGTCAGGCGGCCCGCGGAAGCGACGACAAGAGATACCAGTTCGCTCTCCCTAGCTGCCGTTAGGGCGGAAGCATCGACAACAAGACTTAGCGATCCCAACACGCCGAGTTGCGTGTTCACAATAGGCGCGGCTATGCCGGCTAGCCCTGGATCGACCTCACCGCGCGTAACTGAGTAGCCTGACCGGCGAACCTGTTTCAGGCTTTCGGTCAGCTGATCGATGTCCCCATCCTCATTTTGCCTGCATGATTTGAGCAGTCGGGTGCGCCGCCTGCCATCGAGTTTGGCCAGGATGGCCTTCGATGTGGCACCACGGGTTATCGGCATGGGTTGACCGCGTCTGTAGCTCGTTTGCGCCCGGAACTGCGGCGATCGCTCGTCTGCCACGCACATGACCTGCTCGCCATAGAGGCGGCAAAGGACCATGGCGGCCGGTATCGGCGTTACATCCACCAAGCCTTTGAGGACCGGCGACCCTTGCCCCACAAGTGGATCGGTGTCGCGAAGAATGCGGTCGAACTCGACGAAGGCCGGTCCTAGCCGGTAACGGCTGTCGACAGTGGCTTCAACAAAACCGGCCTGCGTCAACTCACGCACCAATCGGTAGGCCGTGCTGGTCGACAGGTCGAGAACCTCCGCCATTTCAGCGACTGTCCACATGCTCTGCGCCCTGCTGAAGAGCTTCAAGATGCTTTCATATTTGTCGAATCCAGCCACGCTGCCCTCTCACTTTAACTGAGCATGTTCTATCGCTGGCAAAGGCCGCACCAGGATCTAGTCATGTTAAGCTGACGGCCTGTTAGCATGATAGAGATTTGTAAATACTGTGATATCTGCCTTTTTGCGTGCGCGTGCTGGCAAACAGGGGACATCATCCTCCGCCGAGAACACGCAATAGTATTCTGCGGAAATGTGCTGAAAATTCTGGCGGCCACTATTGCAACCGGCCATGCGCGTTCTGAACAGGAGTAATGGCATCAGCCAAAATGATCAAAGTTTCATTGTTTTCCGACTGTTAGGGAGTGGCGCGACGATAGCGGATGAAGATCATACAGAGATCGATTTCATCATTCTGGTGGAGGAAGCGGAATTCGATGAGGGTAATGTTTGAGAGGCCCTCCAAGAAAGCTGGAAGAACGACCTGCGCAAATGCTCTAGCAGGCGATCGACGAAAGTCGCTCGACGGGATCGTGCGAGAAGGCCTGTTTGATCGGTTCCAAAAGACCCTTAACGCATTTGGGTGGGACTTCGTCCGGTTCAAGTAAAGTGCCCTTCAACGTGTGGACTTCGATGAACCAGGTGGTGAAAGACTGAGAGGTGGGATTGGCCGAATGGCCGGCAAATCTAGTCTCCAATTGGGCCAAAGCCGGCTCTTGGCCCTTGTCCACAGCCCTGAACCACCTCCTGTGGGGCCAAAGATCATCCAATCTAGCCCGTTTCCCACGCTGGAGGACCACAACGGCAATCAATCAGTTCTGATTGCATGCCTTAAGGATGTTTATTGCAGCACGGGTACCATCAACAAGTGGCACTGAGCTGTGCTCTGCCAAGCGATCTGCCATTCCCGCGAGTGGCCCACCACCCAACACAATCACCTCAGCTCCTTTGGCCGCCATCTTCTGGCACAGCTCGGCAATGGGTTCGAAGAACCGCGTCTGCACCGTACCAGGGTCTCCCACATCGCCCCATGTTGCAGCGGTCACTCCGATGAGATTTGCGCCATTGCCCGTGCACTGGGCTTTAGCCTCGAGAGCTCCAATAAGACTGTCGCCAAAGGTAACGATCCCGAACTTACAGTTTAGAGTCTTGACGGTTGCAAACGCTGCGCTGGCAATTCCAATAATGGGCAGGTCAGGCCATAACGCCTTGGCCTCAAGCGCACCGGTATCACCAAACGATGCGACAACAACGCCATCATATTTGGCATGCTCATCTGCAATAACCTGAAGAACGCCCTTCTTTGCCCATTCAGCATCGCGCTCGGTCACGATGAGTTCTGGGCCGTCCGCAGGACAAACGGTTTTGAATTCATCGTTAGTAAGTGCATTCGCGTTGGCGGCATCACGGATACGTTGCGTCGCACCCACCGATGTATTCGGATTAATTATCAAAATGCGCATTAAAGGATGACCGATGGGAGCCACAGTGACAGGGCGGAAAACAAGTTAATCAACGTCAGAGCGACAAGCATTGCAGCGATGAACCACATCATTGAGGGGATGATCTTGGCGATGGATATCTTTGCGATTGCGCACGTTATGAGAACGACCGACGCAACGGGCGGGGTTTGCTGACCAATGCCCAGATTGATCGTCAGGATCAGACCAAAGTGAACGCGATCAATGCCAAGCTGATCGGCAAGCGGCAAAAAGATCGGCACAAGCATAAGGATTGCCGGGGTGCCGTGGATGATTGTGCCGGCAAGCAGAAAGAAGGCATTGATGGCGAGTAGGACAATCCAGTAGTTATCTGAGATCCCCAGGATAGCATTCGCGATATCCTGCGGAATTCTTTGATTGGTCAGATACCATCCAAGGAGCGTTGATGTTGCGACGATGAACATCAGCATCGCGGAGCGCTTTCCAGCGACGCGCAAGGTATCGACAAGCGTGCCGAGATTGACAGAACGGTAGACGACCGCCGCTAGAACGATGGACCAGAAGGCCGCGATCGCTCCTGCTTCTGTCGCGGTGAAAACGCCTCCCAGAATGCCAACCAAGACTAAGATGGGAAGGGTAAGAGGCACGGCCGCTTCTTTGCCAGTGCTAAGCACATTTTGAAGCGAAAAAGCGCCCTCAGTCGGATAGCCACGACGAACAGAGATGGCATATGCGGTCGTCATAAGCAGCGCGCAAACAATGATGCCAGGAACAATGCCGGCCGCAAAAAGTTCAGCAATCGATGCGTTCGCTACATAGGCGTATAGGATTAGGTTCAGGCTTGGCGGTACGATGATTGCCATGGTCGCCGATGTCGACGTCACGGCCGCGGCGAAAGCTGCCGGATAGCCGCGCTTGCGCATCTGAGGGATCATCACGGAACCGATGGCAGCCGCATCAGAGGTTGCTGTGCCGGAAATTTCAGAGAAGAAAAGCGATGTGAGAATGTTCACATGCGCCAGTCCTCCGCGCAGGTGACCGACCAGTGAGGATGCGAACGCGATGAGCTTCTCGGCTATACGCCCCTGATTCATGACCTCACCGGCAATCATGAAAAGTAGCGCAGCAACCAGCAGGTAGTTGTTCGCTCCGCCGAAGGGGATCAGACCGATTATCTGAGGTACAACAGCCGGGTCGATCAAGATCATCGTAGCGGCGGTCACACCAAGCACGAAGGCGATCGGCAAGCCGCATATCAGCAGAGCCACAAGAAGAAGCAGAACAAGCCAGCCAGGTTCCAAGAACATCACGCGTCGCTTTCCGGCAGCAGATCGTCTGCCTTGAGCTTTCCGGTGAGCAGGCCCAAAAGACGGATGGCACAGAACAGCGTGATCAGCGCTCCGCCGAGCGGCATTGCGCCTCGGAACAGCGCCATCGGCAGATCAACGGAAATAAGAGAGCGGCCAAGGAAGCTCTCAGCAGCGATTCCGCCATACCAGGCAAGGAGCGCACCAAATCCCCCCATTAAGAGAAGGTTTAGCGCTGACACGAGCCATTTGAGGCGTGGCGGCATAACCCGCAAGACGGCATCAAAACCAAGATGCTCATTTGTGCGCGTCAGGTAAGCCGCGCCGATAAACGTCAGCATCGCCAGGAGGTGAGCGGGCAGCTCTTCCCCCCAGGAAACACTGTCATTGAGAATGAACCGGGCGAAAACCGCCCAGTTCAGAAGCAGGAGTAGAAGGCCCGCCAAAGCAATGACCAGCAGGTCAAGCAGTCGACCGATCCAAGCATCGAGTTTTACAAGCATTGAAGCCATGAAACGCACAGCCCTACGGGGTTGGCTCGTTTACTCGCTGCCTAACGCCGCTTTCGTGGCTGCGATCATGTCTTCGCCGATCACATCAACAAATGTCGGGCTCTCGTAGAGAGGGGCTGCTGCCGCCTGGAAGGCAGCAAAGTCAACTTCATTGATTTCAAGGCGATCTGACAGTGCAACGATGGTTTCGCCGTCGGTCGTCTCACCCCAATCAAAGCTCCAAGGCGCAACCTCTTGCGCAACGGAAAGCACCGTTTCACGCAATTCATCATCCAGTGATGCAAGGAATGGCTCGCCGATCACCAGGAAAGTTGGCAAGTAGACGTGGTTCGACAGCGACATGTACGATTGAACTTCGAACAACTTCGCGCTGTCGACGACCTGGGCCGGGTTCTCCTGACCATCAATCGTGCCCTGATCCAGAGCTGAATAAACTTCGCCAAAAGAAAGCGGCGTCGCATTCGCGCAAAGGGTGTTGAACATCTCAACCCGCAGACGGTTGGTTGGCGTCCAGATTTTTAGACAATCGAGGTCATCGTGAGTA
>ERZ1740060.518-NODE-518-length-20127-cov-5.140793_pt1 | contig 20127 bp, 22 predicted proteins | sample MGYA00581743_ERZ1740060 | MGnify/ENA primary metagenome ERZ1740060 (study PRJEB43018, sample SAMN04849235) | marine metagenome | isolation source: floating plastic debris | place: Pacific Ocean | collected 2008-08-27 | study: EMG produced TPA metagenomics assembly...
CGTCACGGATTTTTGGCTGATCTGGCTGGGGGCAATCCTGCTTGGGATCGTTCTCTTTGCCCGGGGTGGTCTGGCGGGGTTGCTGGGCGGAAAGGCTGTCCCACATGGGTGAGCCCGGCATACGTCCTGTTCTGGAGCTGAGTGGGCTATCAAAGCGCTTCGGTGCCTTGCTGGCAAACGAGGCCATCAGCCTCGATGTACACCCGGGTGAAATCCACGCGATCATTGGACCAAATGGGGCGGGCAAATCGACGTTGATTCAGCAGATCAGCGGAGCCTTGCGCCCCGATGAAGGGCGTGTGCGCTTTGACGGGCGAGATGTCACCGGCCTGTCGGTGTCGGTGCGTGCGAAGCTGGGTTTGGCGCGTACATTTCAGATTTCCCAACTGGCGATGGAAGACACTGTTTTGCAGAACGCGCTGCTGGGAACTCTTGGCGCGCGGGCCGCGCCCTGGTCTCCTTTGCGCGATATCTATCAGGACAAGGAACTGCGCGCTCGCGCCGAAGCCGTTTTGTTGCGGGTCGGTCTGGGCGAGGTCCAGAGCATGCCATGCGCAAGCCTTTCGCACGGTCAGCGCCGCCTTTTGGAAGTGGCCGTGGCCCTGACCCTGTCCCCGAAGCTCTTTGTCATGGATGAACCGATGGCCGGTCTTGGCGCCGAGGGCTCCGTGCAGTTGACGAGACTGCTGGACAGTTTGCGCGCAGAGGCGCCAATCCTGCTTGTCGAACATGATATGGATGCTGTTTTTGCGCTCGCGGACCGGATCAGTGTGCTGGTTTCGGGGCGGATAATCGCGACTGGCCCACCGGAGGACATACGACGCAACGCGCAGGTGCAGAGCGCCTATCTGGGGGATGTGTCTTGAGCTTGCTTCGCGCCGAGGGCGTTCGCGCATTTTACGGTGCAAGCCAGGCGCTGGTTGGTGTCGATCTGGAAATCAATCCCGGTGAAACCGTGGCGCTCATGGGCCGTAACGGCATGGGAAAGACGACAACGGTCAAAGCTATCTGCCGCATGATACAGACGGAGGGAACGCTCCTGTTCGCCGGACAGGACCTGTCGCGCCTGCCCAGCTATAAGGCGGCGCGCCTTGGGATAGGTCTGGTCCCCGAGGGGCGGCGGTGTTTCCGTGCGCTGAGTGTTGCGGAAAACCTGATCGCGGCCTCACGTCCCGGACCATGGACGATGCAGAAAGTCACCGATCTTTTCCCGCGCCTCCGGGAACGCGCGGTTCAATCGGCGGCGTCACTTTCCGGGGGCGAACAGCAGATGCTTGCGATCGGGCGCGCATTGATGACGAATCCCCGGCTTCTAGTGCTGGATGAAGCAACCGAAGGCCTCGCTCCGCTTGTCCGTCGCGAGATCTGGGACGTTGTGAACCGTGTCCGGGGCGAGACAGATATGTCGATCCTTGTGATCGACAAATCCGTTGTGGAATTGCGCCGCATCGCCGACCGCGGTGTCATCCTGGAAAAGGGAACGACCGTCTGGTCGGAGCGCATGAGCGATCTGGATGAGCAGACGATTGAACGACATATCGGGGTTTGATCTAAATTTTCCGTTTTAAGTCGGCTGGGATAGGCCCAACGGACAGTGTTGATGTGGATTTGAGCACGCGGGGCAACCGTTTGTTAAAGTCTTTCCGTCTATCTCACGGAAGTCTGGCCGCATTCATGCGTCCACAGTCCAACGCTGATGTGAAGGTCGCGCCCCATGACAGAACAGGCTGTATCAGTCCCTCTGGATAGAGACGGCAAGACACTGGCCCCTTCGGAACTTCTGGAATTGCTTCGGGGAGCGGAGGGAAAGGATGTCGAAATCGACGCAGCGGAGACGTTGCTTTTGACCTCGCGTCACCTTCAGGTCCTCATTGCCGCCGAACGTCGAAGTCAGGAAACCGATCAAACCTTCAGCATCACAAATCGCAGCGCGCAGCTTGATAGTTGTCTGGCACTGCTTGGTTGGCAACCCAACTCCTAAGCATCTGAGAGGCTTCATGAAAACCAAGGTATTGGCAATCGACGATTCAAAGACCATCCGCGTGTTGCTTCAAACAACGTTGCAGGATGCAGGCTTTGACGTTGTCACAGCGGACGATGGTTTGCAGGGCGTCGAAATGTACACGCAATGCGAACCCGATGTGGTGATCACGGATATCAACATGCCAAACCTCGATGGCTTTGGCGTGATAGAGACGCTGCGTGGTGATCAGGTGAACTCCACAGTGCCGATACTTGTTCTGACCACTGAAAGCTCCGCCGAGCAAAAGGCGCGCGCGCGAGATGGTGGCGCAACCGGTTGGATCGTGAAGCCGTTTGATGATGTCTCGTTGATCGGTGTCCTGCGTCGCGTCACCGGGCACGGACTTTAACATGTCCCAGAACAATTCGATACGCGATACGTTATTTGAGGAATGCCAGGATCTGCTTGAGGCTCTGGACGAGGGGCTCAATCAGATCGATGAAGGGGAGCGGGATCCAGAGGTCATCAACGCTGTCTTCCGGGCTGTGCATTCCATCAAGGGGGGCGCGGGCGCTTTCGCGCTGACCGAACTGGTCGCCTTTGCACACACCTATGAAACGATCTTTGATGAGGTGAGGTCGGATCGGCTGATTCTGGATGCACCGCTGATCAAGACCCTCTTCCGAGGGGCTGACCATCTTGTTCAGCTGGTCGAAGCCGCGCGCGCGGACACTGATCATGACGCAGAGATGTATCAGGCCATTCTCTCAGACCTTAACGCGTATCTTGCAGATAACGACGACGAGGAGGAGGTGGAATTTGAACCAATGGCGCTGGACTTTTCGGTCGCCATTGACTTGCCTGCGCCCGAGACATCCGTCTTCACAATTCATTTTGCGCCGCACGAGGCGTTGTACAAAAATGGCCATGATCCTGTTTTCCTGCTCCGGTCTCTTGCAGAGCTCGGCAGTACAGAGGCGGTTCTGGATCACGGGGATCTTCCGGACATCGAGAAAATGGATCCTGCAGATGCCTATCTGAAGTGGTCGATCACTCTGGAGACCAGCGAGGGTGAGGGCCCTGTTCGGGATGTGTTCGAATTTGTTGAGGGGCTGTGTGATCTGACGGTCAACAAGGAGGAAAATCCCGCAAGCACTGAGGAGTCTCCCGTTCTTTCGGACGAAATTCAGAGCGAGGAGAGTACCGGACAAGAAGAATCGCGCGCGACGGCGATAGCTCTGAACGATCAGCCGTCCTCGCCCGCAAAGGCAGAAACTTCACCGCAGGACGTCTCAACGCGAACAGGATCTAAACCTCCGTCTCCCAGTCTGCGGGTGGATCCGGACCGCGTCGACCGGTTAATCAATACGGTGGGCGAGCTGATCATCAACCAGTCCATGATGGCTCAACGCGTGTCACAGCTCAGCCAAGAACAACGGCGAGATATCGAGAATGATCTTGAGGATTACAAGCTGTTGGCGAGAGATATTCAGGAAGGCGTGATGGCCATTCGAGCGCAGCCGGTAAAGCCATTGTTTCGACGCATGGCTAGGATCGCACGTGAAGCTGCACACGCAACAGACAAGCTTGTCCGCTTTGAAACGTCAGGTGAAAGCACTGAAGTCGACAAGACGGTTATCGAAGGCCTCGTTGACCCCCTGACACATATGATCAGAAATGCTGTTGATCACGGTGTAGAAACGCCTGAACAGCGACGGGAGGCGGGAAAGGACGAAACCGGCACGATCCACATCTCCGCGTCGCACCGTTCCGGAAGCGTCTACATTGAGATACGCGATGATGGCGCTGGCCTGAACCGGCAAAAAATCTTTGATATCGCAGTCGCAAAGGGTTTGATACAGCAATCAGCGGAATTGACCGAGAGTGAAATCGACAACCTGCTGTTTCTGCCCGGTTTTTCAACTGCATCGGAGATATCAAACCTTTCCGGACGTGGTGTTGGGATGGACGTTGTCAAAAATGCAGTCATCGCACTGGGTGGCCGGACGTCAATTGCTTCCAAAACGGGTGCGGGAACGGTCTTCAGCATCGTTCTTCCTCTCACGCTCGCGGTCATGGACGGAATGGTCATTACCGTTGCAGACCAGACAATGGTGGTCCCGATTTCCTCGATTGTCGAAACGATAAGAGCAGAGACGGATGACGTTCATAACCTCGATGCGCAGGGGCGCCTTTTGTCAATCCGGGGAAACTTTGTTCCGATCGTAGATGTCGCACAGAGGTTAAACCTTCGAGTGGAAAAGAACGATGCGGAACAGGTGTTTCTGCTGGCCGATACGGTCGCATCCGGTCAAACAGCGCTCGCTGTGGATGCGATTCATGATCAACGTCAAGTCGTCGTTAAGAGTATAGAAGCCGCCTATGGCCGACGCGTGCCGGGGATTTCGGCGGCAACGATACTCGGGGATGGGAAGATAGCAATGATTGTAGATCCCGAGAGCATCGTTCAACTACCCGATGTCGCTCGCTCAAAGGACACACCCCTATTCTCAAAGGAGCTCGCTCATGAATGCAAGTGACGTCGTTTCAGACGACATGGATATTGAGCTTGTAGCCTTCAGCGTTGCCGGTCTCAAACACTGCTTGGAAATCACGAAAATACTGGAAATCAGGCGTTGGTCGGCGGTGACTGCTCTTCCTCACGCACCCGCCGAAGTGCTTGGTGTAATGAACCTGAGAGGCGCCGTGATACCGATCTACGACCTCGCCGCACGCTTCGAACTGGGTGACACCAAGCCGAGCGAGAGAAATGTCGTAATTGTTTGCGCGGTGGGCGACAAGTCGATCGGACTGCTCGTCGAGGCTGTCAGTGAAATAATCACGGTGCGTAAGGATGCAATACAAGCAACGCCGGACGTGCAATCAGAAGCCACAAGGGATTGCATTGTCGGAGTGATCTCCATTGAACAGGAAATGACGCGGGTCATAAATATCGACTTTGTAGCAACTGAAAAATCGGTGGAAAGAGTATGAGGCAAAGTCTGGATGTTCAGAGCGCCGGCACGCATGGAAGCCGGCTGACACCCGAAGAATTTTCGTTTATCTCAGACCTCGCCAAACGGGAATTTGGCTTAAACTTGACGCCGGCCAAGATGCCACTTGTTCATTCCCGGATTTCAAAACGCATGCGTGAACTGGGCCTGACGGAATTCGGCGCGTATCGCCGCATGCTGGAAGCGAGAGACAGCGCTGAAGAGGAGACAAAGCTGCTGACCGCACTAACGACCAACGTCACCAGCTTCTTTCGTGAAAACCATCACTTTGAGCACCTCAAAAGAGTTGCTCCGCAACTGTTGGCGAATGCAAAACGTTCAAGATCCAAACTAAGAGTATGGTCAGCGGCCTGTTCAACTGGGCAAGAACCTTTCTCAGTTGCGATGAGCCTCGCGGCCGTGTGTACCGACACGCAGTTTCATGATGTCGAGATTGTTGGCTCAGATATTGACCCAAATGTCATAGAAGTGGCGCGGAGCGCAACGTATCCGAACTCCGAACTAGCCAGTATACCTAAAGGAGTCGCTGATCGGTTTACCCAGGAAGCGTCGAACGACAGATTTCAGATTCGAAATGAAGTTCGAAGAAAGGTGAGCTTTGGCACCGCAAATCTGGTCAAGGCATCTGGAAGTATGCAGATGTTCGACTTCATTTTTTGCCGCAATGCCGCGATCTACTTTGATCAGGAAACACAAGCTCATCTGTGGGAGAAGCTGGCGCGTTCGCTAAAGCCGGGTGGATATCTATACATTGGTCATTCAGAAAGAATTCATGGAAAGGCAGCAAACATGCTGCAAAACAGCGGTGTCACTATCTACACGCGCGTATGAAGGATGCACGGTTTGTTTAACGCGGGAATGGTGGGTGCCAAATGGGTTTAAGAAATTCAATCCGGGTCATGGTTATCGACGACATGTCGACCAGTCGAGCCATAGTAACCCAATGCCTTGATGAGATTGGGATTACACAATACACGACCGAAAACTCGGGCGAAACCGCACTGCAGGCACTTACCAATCAACCCGTTCATCTTGTGTTGTCTGACTATAACATGCCAGGCATGGATGGTCTTGAGTTGTTGAAACGACTTCGTCAAAACCCAGTTACCAAGCAGATTGGCTTCATTCTGGTTACCGGAAAGGCAACTCCCGAAATTGTAGATCAGGGAAAGAAGTACGGTCTTAATAATCTCATCAAGAAGCCCTTCACCTCTTCTTCAATGAAGAGTTGCATCGAGCGTGTTGTGGGTGCGCTTTAAGTGATGGGTGAATTTGACATACTAACGAGCAGACTGGTTCGGGAAATCAACTTGATAGAAGAGTCGGTTTCCGACGTCGAATCGACCGCAGTCGCGATTCTGACAAAAGGCTCCAATGACAGCCGCGCTTGTCATGCTAACTCTCTCCACTCGTTTGATCAGATTCTTCACGCTCTAGGCTCATTGCGCATGTTTCTCAAAGCTCTGGAAAGAACAACTCATCCAGAGGGATCTATTGAATTTGAAAATGCGAGCCGTAGTTTGCCATTGGTTGATATGAGGCGACGATTGTGCGGTGTTGATGATTCGGGTGAGGAGCGAGCATGCGTGGATATTTTCTGACCTGGGAAAGGTAGCCATTCCGGCTAAAACCATCCGGAGTGTTCGTGCCGGAAAACGTCATTTTGGTGGTCATGCAGTTGACGAATTCACGTTTTGTGTTGAATTTCTGTGACGGTCCTTTGTAATTTTCGCGCTTAAACTGCCGTGCTAAAGTGGGTTAAGGAAGATGCTATCTTTGAGTGTTGTGTTACGCTCTATGATAGGAAAGCATTCGAGATTACCGCAAAACCTTCTGAAGCTGCATCTTGAAGTCAGAAGTCGCGCGATCTGAAAGGTCTGTTTGTTGAGGATTTTTTTGAGCCGACTGTATTCATATGAACGGAACTCTCTGATCTCAAAGAGAAATGCTCTCGCTTCCAAAAATACAGAATGTGATTTTCTTTGCAGATCTCATAGGTGTCTGTCCTTCCTCATTAAGTGATTTTTTATGCTGTTAAGGCATTTTTAAGCACGAACGGCAGACGGAATTTAAGGAAATCAGATCGGCGGTTGTTTGTCTAGAAGTACACCAAACAGAAGATCATGTGATTGCAGACACTTGAACGCCAGCGCTTGGGTTGCCCTTATCTCCGGATTTATTCCAAGTCGTCGCGACTGATACGGGGAATGGTGTTTGAAAGGGTGCTAGTTATCGCACTTTTAATTTTGCTCTGATACTTGGATCGCGACGCCTTTGTGAAGGTCATAATCCTTCAGCACCGAGTGACATCAGGTATGTCCCTGATCACGTAGTACAACTCTTTGGAGACGTTTCTGTTGACAGAAATCAAAGTCATGCTTCTTACACATCTGCCGCATGTTCGTCGTTTTGTGCAAGACGCACTCGGCAGCGATTCAAGTTTTTCCATTGTCAGTGTGGCGATTAACTTGATGCAAGCCTATTCGGAAGCGGAGGAACGCAAGCCAAGGTTGGCATTGGTGTCGGCGGATTTCACACGCTTGGCAGAGTTCGAGATGATGCGCGCACTTTTTTCGGCACTGGATGTACGCTGGATTGTTCTGACACATGAAAAGGCGGGGTCGAAAGCAGATGAAACAGTCACGAAGAAGAACTTTGGGATCTTTTCGGTTGATGTCAGTGAGGGAACCAGTGCGCTCTTACAGACGTTGCGCACCCTCACAAGATCACCGCAAGCGGCCCACAGATTAAGGACGCCGGAAAACCGGACGTCTCCTGGAACGCGTGTTTCGTCCCTGTCGAATCGGGTGGTCTTGATCGGTTCGTCAACTGGCGGAATTGATGCGTTGACCGAGGTGCTGCTTCGCTTTCCTGAAGATTGTCCACCGACATTTATCGTGCAGCATACCGGATCGTCCTTTGGCGATAGCTTGGTGCGTTTGCTGAATGGCCGTTGCGCGGCTTCGGTAGTGGCGGCGCGCGATGCAACAGAAATAGGCACGGGTATGGTGTGTGTCGGAGCCGGTCTGGATGCCCATGTAAGGGTGGCGAAGGGGGCTGCCTTATCGTGCAGGCTGAAAACAGCGCCACCCGTTTCCGGGCACATTCCGTCAGTGGATGAGTTGTTTAAATCTGCCTTGCCGTTTGCAAAGCAAGTGATTGCATGTTTGCTGACGGGCATGGGGCGCGACGGTGCAGCGGGTTTGCTGGAGTTGAAAAAAGCGGGGGCGCGTACGTTCGTGCAGGACGAGGGGTCTTCGGTGGTCTACGGAATGCCAAAAGCCGCCTGGGAAATGGGAGCGGCGGAAAAACGTGTTCCTATAACGCGTATGGCAGATACCATTTTCGAGGCATGTGGTCAGTCTGTGAAACGGAATTCGGAGATCGGCATTTGAGCACTGTGCGCTATGTGACTGTTCTTCAGGGGGATTCAAAGGTTTCCAACGATCCCGATGTGGTTTTCACAACGGTTCTTGGGTCCTGCGTTGCCGTCTGTTTGCACGACCCACACGCCTCTGTCGGCGGTATGAATCACTTTCTGCTACCGGGAGGCAAGGAACAAAACTCAAACGATATGAGATATGGCGTGCACTCCATGGAGATTTTGATCAATGATCTCTTGAAATCCGGTGCTCTGCGAAGTCGTCTCGTGGCGCATGTATACGGAGGCGCTTCCGTCATAAAAAACAGATCAAACATCGGCGGGTCGAATATCGACTTTGCGACACGGTTCCTGAGGAACGAGAGCATTCGGTGCCTGGAAAGCAATGTGGGAGGCACGCTCGCTCGCCGCGTGAAGCTACATGCCGTTACGGGGCGCGTGAAACATGTACTGGTCGAAGATCCAGGCGCTGTCCCTCCACCGAAACCTGTAGCCCGCCCAAGCGTGGCCCCGTCAGACGTCACCCTGTTTTAGATCGATCTGTGAGTTGTGATCCAGGTTGTTGCCCGTTTCACCGGCCGATGGCATGTCAATTTGCCTAAAGCGTCTTGCGATCAACCTGACGTGCGGCGTTTCGCGAAACGCGGCACGTTAATACAGGGCCTGGTCCGTATCCGGGATAGCAGACCAAGGCAAAAGGCTTTTGGATGTAGAAAACACAAGAAACGAAGAAGACCGGACCCGCCATGAGCAGGTCCGGTCCTGTATCAGAAAAAGACGAAGTTGTTGTCGACCAGCAGTCCCAGGCCAAGACCGATGATCAAGGCAAGGATCAACTTCATTTGACGGCTGATCTTCATCTGACCCGCCTCAAGATACGTTGGTTTCCGGACTTGTTTTGATAGCCGGTGTCGTTTTTCGGGAAGAGAACCGCAACTTCAGGTTTTCCCACAACTTGGCCATGCCCAGTGGCTCGTAGATCATAAACAGGATGATCAAGATGCCGAAGACAACAAGCTCGATGGAAGAAATGATCGTTGCATCGATCATACCGTGGAAGAATTCGTTTCCAAGCGTGTTCAGCACGACGGGGAACAACAGGATGAACGCGGCTCCGATGAAGGCCCCATTGATTGTTCCCAACCCGCCAAGAATAACCATAAACAGAATGCGGAACGACAGCTTGATGTCAAACGCCACGGGTTCCATCGACTTCAGATACGTGAAGGCAAACAAAGCGCCCGCGACACCGCAGAAGAAGGCGCTGATGGCGAAAGCCTGCAGCTTCGTCCGCAAGAGAGAGATGCCCATGGACTCCGCCGCGACGTCCAGGTCACGCACCGCCATCCAGTTTCGGCCGGTACTGCCCCGTGCCATGTTGATGGCAAGGCAAGTCATGACGACCACGACGACCAGCACGACAAAGTACATTTCAAGCGGCGAGGTGAAGGGTTTGCCAAAGATGACAATGTCCTGCGCTGTAATGATGCCGGAGGTGTCATAGTTTTTGAACCATCCGAATTTGTCGATCATCCAGATGATGAAAAACTGGGACGCCAGCGTGGCGACCATAAGATAGATGCCGCGCACACGCAGACTGGGCAACCCAAACAGGATGCCAAAGGCCGCCGCGATCAGACCGGACAACATCAGATTGACCGGAAACCCAAGGAATGGCAGCCGGAGTTCAAGGTTGAACAGGGCGAACGCGCCAGCCGCCATAAAACCCGCCGCGCCAAGAGCCAACTGGCCTGCATATCCCATAACGATCTGTTGCCCAATGGCGGCCAGAGACAGACACAGCCAGGGGATCAGGATGGACGAATACCAGTAATCGGTCTGTACAACGAACGGGACGACAGCGAAGCCGATGCCCAGCAGAACGATAAGATTCATCATATCGCTCTTTGTGTAGTTCATGAAGATAGGTTGCGCTTTCATGTCCAGCCCTCACACCCGTCTGATGATTTTTTCGCCGAAGAGCCCTTCGGGCCGCCACAGCAGGAAGAAGATGGCAAGCACGAAAGGCGCCCAGCCTTCGATGCCGCCGCCGAAATAGGGCCCGATATAGACTTCAAGAACCTTTTCGGTCGCGCCGATGATAAGACCTCCGACAATCGCTCCGGGTATCGAGGAAAATCCCCCGATGATGAGCACCGGCAGCGCTTTCAGAGCGAGGTCAACGAGCGCGAACTGAACGCCCGCGCGCGCGCCCCACATCATGCCAGCGACGAGCGCAACCACACCTGCGGCTGACCACACCATCAGCATGATGCTGCTGAGAGGAATGCCGATGGAGCTTGCCGCGCCCGGATCATCGGCAACGGCCCGTAGCCCAAGCCCCATTTTCGTGTACCGAAAGATGAGGGCCAAACCGATGATCAGGAACGCAGCAACAAGACCAGCCGTGAGGTCCAGCGCCGAAATAAAGAGCCCGGTGTTGTCCACAATCCACTGGATTGGGAAGTCGCCGATGCCGAGGTCCAGTCGCCGGACCTCAACACCCCACGCCGCCTGGGCCAACCCTTCCAGAACAAAACCAAGGCCGATTGTGGCCATAAGCACAGTGTCTTCGCTTTCGTTCATGAGCGGTTGGATGACGAGCCGTTGCGTCGCGTAACCGACGGCAACCATCAGAAGAATGGTGACTATGAAGGCGACCGTAAACGGCAGCCCCAGCTCCATGAAGCCCACGAAGGAGAGGACGGCAAAGAACACCATCGCACCCTGGGCGAAGTTGAATGTGGACGAGGCTTTGTAAATCAGGACAAAACCCAGAGCCACAAGCGAGTACATGGTGCCGGCCAACAATCCGGCGAGCACCACCTCGAGGAAGAAGAGAAATTCAGTCATGAGCCACCCCCAGATAGGCGTCAATTACGTCTTGGTTCGATCGCACCTCTTCGGGTGGCCCGTCGGCGATGATCTTTCCGTAATCCAGCACCACGACGTTGTCTGATATATCCATAACAACGCCCATATCGTGTTCGATCAGGACCATTGTCGTGCCGAGTTCGTCATTCACCTTGAGGATGAAGCGGCACATTTCACGCTTTTCTTCAACGTTCATGCCCGCCATCGGCTCATCAAGCAAAAGCACCTCGGCCTCGGTCGCAAGCGCTCTTCCGAGCTCCACCTTCTTTTGCAGACCGTAGGGCAGCTTTCCAACCGGCGTATGTTTAATATCCTCGATTTCCAGGAACTCGACGATCTCTTCGCAGCGCTCGCGGTTTTCAACCTCTTCCTTCCGCGCGCCGGGGAGCTGGAGAGCAACCGACAGTAAATTGGCGTTCATGTGCAGGCGCCGACCCACGAGTATGTTGTCCAGAACAGACATCCGCTTGAACAAGGCAAGGTTCTGGAATGTTCTGGATATGCCTTTTCTGGCGATAAAATTCGGGCTGATCTTTTCAAGCACTTCACCCATGAAGGCGATCGTGCCCTGCTGCGGCTTGTAGATCCCGTTGATGCAGTTGAGCAAAGAGCTCTTACCCGCACCATTGGGTCCGATGATCGCCTTTATCTCATGTTGCAGAACGTTGAATGATGTGTCGGTTATGGCTTTGACACCGCCGAAACTGAGGGAGATATTTTTCACCTCAAGGATCGGGTTCCCGATCGGGAATGTTCGAGCTTGGGTCATTAGTATGACTCTTTCCGTATGTGTTTTTCGATTTGATCACGCATGGTGAAGTCCTGCATGCGTCTCGCTCTCTTCGCGCAACACGTCGCGGAAGTTCTTGCGGCCTTCTTTCGAAATTCCGAGGTAGAGCTCTTTGACCTTGTCGTCGTTAAGAAGGCTGTCCGCTGTACCATGAAGCATCACGTGCCCTGTTTCGATGATGTACCCGTAGTCGGCATTGCGTAACGCCACATTGGTGTTTTGTTCTGCCAGAAGAATGCTGACACCTTCCTTCTGGTTCAGTTCTTTGACGATGTTGAAAATCTCGGCGACCAGTTGTGGCGCAAGGCCCATGGAGGGTTCATCCAGCAAAAGCATCTTAGGCTTGGCCATCATGGCACGCGCCACGGCAACCATCTGTTGCTCACCGCCGGATGTAAAACCGGCCTGGCTCTTGCGGCGATCTTTCAGACGGTTGAAGTACCCGTAGATTTTTTCAAGCTCGTTTTTGATATCGGCTTTGGTAAGCTTCCTCGAATATGCCCCGGAGATGATGTTCTCCTCGACCGTGAGGTGCCCGAAGCAGCGCCTGCCCTCCAGCACCTGGACCATGCCGAGACCAACCATCTCTGCCGGATCCTGATTTTTGACTTCAACGCCGTCGTAGGTGATTTTTCCCTTTGTGACCTTTCCGCGTTCGGCGGCCAGCATTGTCGAGATGGATTTAAGCGTTGTGCTTTTGCCCGCACCGTTGCCTCCCAAAAGGGCGACAATCTTGCCCCTGGGCACCGAGAGCGACACATCGTGAAGTGCGGAAATGACGCTATCGTAGACGACCTCGATCGTGTCGATTTCCAGAATATTGTCAGACGTCGTGTTCATGTGAGTTCTGCCATGACGGTTTTGAGTGAGTTCGACCGCTCCGGTGGCGCGAAAGCAACCGGTCAGGTCTGGTCCAAAGGCACGCATTGCGCGCCTTTGGTCCGGTTCGTGTTTTGCTTTAGAAGCTTACGAGCAGTCTCTTGGAGTGATGTTGTTTTCCTCGGCAAACTTCGCCGCGGACGCTTCCACCAATCCTCGAATGAAACTCGGGTCCAGGGGCTCTTCCCAGTCAGTAACTTGCTGGAACTGCTGCCCATCCCACTGCATCATCGCAAACTTGCCCGCTCCGGCATTTTCGGCGCAGGACATTGCGAAGGGAGCAATCATGCCTTTGATCCCGAGCTCTTCCAGCCGTGCGTCATCCATGACGAGGCTTTCATACCCCGCGCGGAACTCTGCACCGGTTACGGCCTGCCCGACTTTGTCGTGCATTTCCTGAGCAACCCGAAGCGCTTCGATATATGTCACCGCTGCGCCCAAGCCCCGGTTCCAGTAAACGGTCCCGATGCGGTCTTGCTCGGCCAGGTTGCCTTTGCCTGCGCCATAGACCTGTTCTTCAATGGCTTGCACGAGAGGGAACTGGTCGCCCGGCAATGCATTGGCCATGGCATAGGTTCCGACGGCTGCGTCACCGGCTGGAAACATGTCTTCTTCCGCGGCCCCGAACGTGACGTAGACCAGACGTTCCCGTGGGAAGCCCACGCGCGCGGCGTTCGTCATGCCGGTCGAGTTCATGCCGGAACCCGCGCCCCAGAATGTCACCCAGTCAGGCTGCTCCTTACGAACCTGCAACCACTGCGACTGCTGTTCGAGACCTGGGGGCGGGATCGAAATCTCTACCAGCTCCATGCCCCAATCCGACGCAATCTGGCGCATCGCTGGAAGCGGCTCACGGCCATAGGCGGAGTCGATGTGCATATGCACGATCTTCTTGCCCTTCATGTTTTCGATGCCGCCTTCCTGTTCCGCCATGAACTTCAGCTTCACAGCCATCTGCGACCAGTAATGGCCCGCGGCGTTGAAGACCCAGGGCCATACTGTGCCGTCAGCGGCATCCGTGCGGCCATAGCCATATTGCGCGAGAACCACCTCATCTTCGGCCATGCGGTTGATCACAGCATAGGCGCCCGGCGTGCCCAGCGTGTCGAAAACGACAATGCGCTGGCCGTCTTTTTCAAGTAGGCGCTGATAGCATTCCACGGTTTTCACCGCGTTGTACTCGGTCTCGCATTCTTGCCATGTGAGCATAACGCCGTTCACGCCGCCGTTCATGTTCACATAGTTCAAATAGTCGATCTGTGCGCCATAATAGCCTGTGCCCATAGCTGAGTATGGACCGACACGGCTGCTTGCGATCGGGAAGTATTGCGTCTCCTCCGCGACCACCATGTCAGGCAAAGCCATTGTAGACACTGCAGCCAGCGCACCAATCGCGGCCGACGTCCAGCGTCCTATACTTCGCTTCTTCATCTACACTTTCCTCCCTAGTGTTGATTCATTCTGGCGACAGGCGGTGTGGGTGGTTTGGGCGCGGTTTATGAGCGACTGCAGTCAAGCGCCTCCTCGCGCCTCGCTGCTCCGTAGCATTCATTTTACCGATATCGATCCATCGACGTAGCGCGACGGTCACAAACCAATCAGTTCCCCCCTATGGCCAGCGACAACATTCTCGATAGTGACGTTAGCTTGCCCAAGGGGTTGGCTCGCCACCGCGAAAACCTGCCGTGGCCTCTTATGAATAGATCCGCACGCCAATGAGTCAACAAAAAAGTCTTATGTATTCAATAGGATGCGGCACCTTCGCCGCAAAGCAGAAAGGTCACAAAGTCCTCTTCAGAGAGGATTTACCAGATCGAATTGGGACAAAATGTCCACTTATGCGACTGATTTTGTCGGATTGGATGACGAATTGTCCGATGCGGGAAACCAGACACGAAATGTGGCTCCCTCTCCGGAGATGCTGCTCACGCTGATCAATCCGCCGACTCGCGTGACAAGTGTCTGGCTGATCGATAGCCCCAAACCAGAGCCGGATCCCAGCTTCGTTGTCATGAATGGGTCAAAGACGTTATCGATCTTGTCTGCGGGTATGCCTGGCCCGGTATCTTCGACCAGAATCTCTGTGCCGGGTACCCCCTCGCGCAACGCAGGTCCTGTTCTGATCGTCAGTGTTCCGCCGCTTCCCATCGCTTGGGCCGCATTGATCACAAGATTGACAATCACCTGCTGAAGTTCGGTTTCGATGACCCGGAAAGCCGGGCTGGGGCTATGCGTGACGCGTGTCACAATCGAATGTTTGCGCAGATCCGGCGCGACCAGGATCAACGAGTCGTCGACAAGTTTGGCGGCATCTACCACCGCCATCAGGTCTGACATTTCGTCTGGTCGCGTGAAGTTCAGCAGTTTGCCAACGATGATGTTGATCCGATGGGTTTGCGCATCGATCAGGTCAAACTCCGTCTTTAGCTCCGCCTGTTTGTCTGCCGCGAGTCCCATCCGAATGATCTCCAGATTGCCCTGGATCACCGCAACAGGATTGTTGATCTCATGGGCGACACCGGCAGTAATCTCCCCGACCGTGGCGAGCTTTTCGGACATCACAAGCTGGGCGAACGTCGCCTCCAGTTTCTTGTTGGCTTCTTTCAGCTCCTCCGTACGCTTCTCCACCAGCACGTTCAGGGTTTCCGCTTCATCGCGCAGCAGCGCGTCGCGCTCGGCCAATTGATCCAACAGGCGGTCCAGGTGTCCGGCGACCGCGCCAATCTCGCTTTCTGTCGCAACTGGCCCGATGCGCGCTTTCAGATCGCCGGCTTCGGCTTGCGCCATCGTCGCTGTCATTTTCTCGAGCGGCGCGAAGATCCCGCGCGCCAGCCAAAGGAAAAACGGGACAGAAAGCGCGACGACAGCAATGAACGCGATGATCAGCGTGACGACTGTCGTATTGCGTTGGGCGATAAAGGGCGCTTCCAGAAAACCGGTATAAAGCATGCCAATCCGGGCACCGGTACTGTCGGCAATCGGTACATATCCGGAAATGTACCAGTCATTGACCACAAAGGCGCGGTCCAGCCAGGTTTGACCGGTTTCCATGACCTGCCGCCAGACCACTTCGGATACGCGGGTGCCAAGAGCGCGCGCGCCTTCGAACAAACGAACGTTGGTTGATATGCGCACATCATCCAAAAAGAGGGTTGTCGTCCCGATCTGCGACACCTCGCCGGTTTCATCCCGGTAGATCAAGGCATTCATCGTATCGATGACATCGAGATTGCGGTTCAGGAGCCGCCCGCCGAAGACAACCTGATCGCTGTCGGCAGTGCGGTGCGCGGCGAGAATGAACATGCCGCGGCTTTCAACATCGCGCGAAATCGGACGCGCCGCTTCAGTCGGCACAAGCGCAATCGCCGCATGCTCCGCCAGACCCGGAGAGAGCCGTTCAATGGCGTCCGCCTCCAGCAGGACGAGGCCTGCCATGGGTTTGTCCGGCGTGGCCAGTTCGGCGATGTGTCGCGCGGGATCCGGCAGGTCCGACGCCGTCATGGTTTCGACAATCAGGAAATCCAGCTCGAGCGCCATTCTCTCCTTCGAAAGAAACCCTGAGAGCGGCTCGGGGCCTTGTGCCTGCGCTTCTGCGAATCCAACGGACTGAGCCACGGCCGCCACGCCCGCGGCTTGCGTTGCTTCGATCTGATTGAAGTACTGCTCGGCCACACGCAAATCGCTGGCCACTTTCGCGATCAGCAGATCGTCGTATTTGTCGATCCACCGCAGCATGGTGACCCCGAGCAAGAGGGGCAACATGACCACCAGGGGCAAAAGCGCGATGAGCAAAAGCTGCCAGCGGATAGAGCGCATCGTACTACAGCCCCCAGGACTGGCATTTGCGGTCTATGGTCTTGCGCGCAATGCCCAGACGGCGCGCCGCTTCCGCGCGATTGCCGCCACAGGCATCGAGAACGGTGATGATATGGCGCTGTTCGATGGTCGCAAGCGTTTCGTTGCCATGCGTGTTGGGCGTATCCCCAAGCGCTGCTTCATAATCCCCATGGATCAGGGCGCGCTCCACGGTATTGCGCAATTCCATGACATTTCCGGGCCAGTCATGCGACAGGAACCGGCGCCGTGCCAGAGGCGAAAGACTGGGCGTCGACGTGCCCATGCTGTGCGCCAGGGTTGTTGCAAAAAACGATGTGAGTTCCAGAATGTCGTCGGTCCGTTCCCGCAACGGTGGCAGGACAATCTCAACGACGGTCAGCAGATAGACCAGATCGGTGCGAAACGCATGTTCCGCTGCGATGTCCCGCAAGGGCCGCATGGTCGAGCTGACAATGCGCACGTCCAGCTCAAGGCTGCGGCTCGCGCCCACCGGGCTGAAGCGCCCGGTGCTGAGCAACTCCGCCAGAATGTTCTGGCAATCCGGGGACAGCATCTCGACATCTTCCAGAAAAAGCGTTCCGCCTTCAGCACTTAACAGCATACCCTCTTCGCCGGATGTTGATCCGTCGGCCTGCAGGTCCAGCTTGCCGAATAATCTTTGCCGAAACGTGGTTTCCGTCATGCCATAGCATTTGAGCCAGACGAAGGGTTTGTCGGATCTCGGCGACGCCGCATGCAGCATCCGCGCCGACACCTGCCGGCCAGAGCCCACTTCGCCGCGGAACACAACATAGGCGTTGGACGCCGCCGCTCGTTCAATCGCGCGCCGCACGTTCTGGATCTCGGCAGACGTTCCCAACAACGCGTCCCGATGATTCAACTGGTTTTTCCCGTGTTCCAGTTCGTGGCGCAGAACCATGTTCTGGCGCTTCAGGCGCGCGCGCTCAAGGCTGAGTGCAATCGCATTCAGAACCTGGTTGGACCGAAAGGGCTTGAGCAGAAAATCACTGGCTCCGGCACGAATGGCCTGAATAGCCGTGTCCAGATCAGCATGTGCGGGTAGCAGATTCGCGTCGCTGAACAAGCCGATCTGACGCTGCTCGGCTAACCAGTCCAAACCTGTCTGGTTCGGCATGATATTGTCCAGCACGATCACATCATAGCTGTGTTTGTCCAACAGATCGGACGCATCAGGTGTGTTCTGCGCCACATCGACTTTCGCGCAGACTCCGCTCAGCACTTTGAACAGAAAATTCCGCATCCCGGGTTCATCATCGATCACGAGAATGCTGGCGCGGGACAGCGCCTCGCCAAAACTGGCGGAAGGGGGAGATGTTTCAGGCGTGTTTTGCGTTAGGTGCACAGGGGGTGCTCGTGCTTGGACGATGTGCTTTTCCGAGGAGGGCCGGGCGCGATGCGGCCTGCTTCAGTCCACTGTCGTCTTGGTTGTGGTTCACTCGCCCGGTTTAGCACAAATAATGGGCACAGCAAAAACTGTAACAGGACACATGTGCTGACGCGTTGACTTGAGATCGCGTTCTGCCTGCAGCTAGCCCGGCTGGCTTAGCATGTGCTCGATTGGATCCTGAGGAACAGCAGGACGTCAAAGAAACCTGTTCAAGGCTATCAACGAAACGAACGGGAGAAAGTTGTTCAAACATGCACTCGACTCGCAGACGCGCGTGAGGGACCGTTTCGAAGCGATTGGAGGCCTTGCGATCAACGCCTTCGGTCTTCGGTGGACGCCTGGAACGGCCAGCCGAAAAAAGAGCCTTGTGGTACCCGCGGCCGGACTCGAACCGGCACGGCCTTTCGGCCCAGAGATTTTAAGTCTCTTGTGTCTACCATTCCACCACGCGGGCACGAGGCGTGTTGTTCGGGATTGCCCCGGTCCTCTCATTAGCTTTGTAAAACGCGGGAAACAACGCGGTTTGCCAGCCAATCCGCTTTGGGCAGCGCGCGGCCCCCGCGCGACAAAGACGAAGGTTGTTAAGGACGCCGTCGAGAAACGGGATACAGGCGGTCTCGACCCTTCAGAGCTTTTGCTCGCCCTGTTCCAGTTGCGGCAGAAGATGCCGTTCATTCAGCCAGGGATTAAGATCCAGCGCTGCGCGAAGGGACAGGGCCGCCTCTGCGTTTCGCCCGAGCGCGGCAAAGGTAAGCCCTTGTCCCGCCAGAGCGGCCACATGCCGGGGAGAGAGCTCCAGCGTCCGCTTGAGGTCCGGTAATGCGGCCTCGTAGTCCTGGCGCAGAAAATGGACGAAAGCGCGTTGATTATATCCCTCTGCATAGTCCGGGCAGTAGGTGATCAGGGCCTCGATCGCCTTCATCGCGCCAGCGTAATCATAGGATTCCCGACGGCTCATCGCCTCATCCAGCAACTCTTGCGACCGGGCATCCGGCGCATCGGCCCATAATTCCCACATTTTGTCGGATAGGGCGCGGCCGGCACGATCGTCCTCGGCCTCCCTCGCTTGCGTGATCAGGTCAGACAACGCATTTGCGTGATCGGGCGGTTCTGGACAGGCCGTGGCAACGGCAGGGCCGGCCAAGATAATTGCGAATATGCTGCATCTCATGCCGCAGCTAAATGGATCACCTTGGCCGCAAATCAAATCAGATCTTCACTCGTGGTTTCCTTGACCGCTTCCATCGCCACGTAGGTGGAGGTCTTTGCAACATGGGGCAGGGTGGAAATCTGCTCCGCCAGCACGCGGCGATAGTCTGTAATGCTCTGCGTTCTCACTTTGAGAAGGTAGTCGAAACTCCCGGCGATGAGATGCACCTGTTCAATCTCGGGGATCTGGACGACCCGGAAATTGAAATCTGTCAGAGCAGCTTCCCGTGTGTCGTTCAGGCTGACTTCCACAAAGCTGACATGGTCGAGACCAAAAGTGATTGGGTTAATCATCGCGCGGTAGCCGGTGATAATGCCACTCTTCTCGAGCCGTCTCAGCCGCGCCTGCGTGGGCGACTTCGACAATCCGACGCGGCGCGCAAGATCAGTAACACTGATCCGTCCGTTGCCGGCGAGGTTCCGCAGGATCGCAAGATCAAATCTATCCAAACCTTTTAAGGTCATTTCGACCGCCACTCGCAAAAGAAATAAGTCATTTTGGCTATACAATTACGATAATCAGGAAAAACCGACAAAAATTCAATGATAAAATCACTCAAAATGAGTGGAGAAGCCCCATGCCGTTCGACAATGACCTACGCCGGGCGATTGACCTCGCAACCTACAGCCACGAAAGCGACGCGATTGCGCAGCTGACCGACGTTGCCAATCTCGATGTAAAGACACGGGCGATCATATGCGCCAAGGCTGCGACTCTCGTGCGGGCATTACGCGTACAGTCCCATCCGGGCCTGATGGAGGTCTTTCTGG
>ERZ1740060.519-NODE-519-length-20048-cov-8.065773_pt1 | contig 20048 bp, 12 predicted proteins | sample MGYA00581743_ERZ1740060 | MGnify/ENA primary metagenome ERZ1740060 (study PRJEB43018, sample SAMN04849235) | marine metagenome | isolation source: floating plastic debris | place: Pacific Ocean | collected 2008-08-27 | study: EMG produced TPA metagenomics assembly...
TTTCTATCAAACCCTCTCCCTGTCTATCTTTTCAACTTTTGTCCTGTACCAAGGAAAGCGCATTGAAATAGCAGCTACACCAAGCAAGTCAACTCGCTGGCCTGCTTGCTAAACAACAAATTCTCTCGATAATCCACCGGACAATCAATCACTGCGGGCACATCCTGCGCCAACGCCTCCTTCAACGTCGGCACCAAGTCCTCCGTCGATTCCACCCGATACCCCTTCAGCCCCATACTCTCCGCCAACTTCACAAAATCAGGATTGGTGAAATGCACAAACGCTGACTCCCCATAATGGCTGTGCTGCTTCCACTCAATCAGCCCGTAAGCCCCATCATTAAAGACGATCGTCACAAACGCCGTACCCATGCGGAGGGCCGTCTCCAGCTCCTGGCAATTCATCATGAAGCCGCCATCCCCCGTGGCCGCAATCACCTTGCGCTCTGGATGCACCAGCTTCGCTGCGATCGCCCCCGGTATGGCAATGCCCATTGAGGCAAACCCGTTAGAAATAATGCAGATGTTGGGGCGATCGCAGTGGTAGTTGCGGGCGATCCACATCTTGTGAGCCCCCACATCAGAGATGACAATATCCTCCGGCCCCATCACCTGACGGAGGTCATAGATCAGCTTTTGGGGCTTCACCGGAAAGCCAAAATCATCCCCATAGCGCTCATAGTCAGCGCGGATCTCGTCCCGCAACTTCACATTCACCGGCTCTGGCAAGCCCTTGCGGTTGACCCGCTTCAAAATCCCTTCTAGCGAGTCGGTAATGTCGCCCACCACTTCCACTCGGGGGATGTAGCTGCTGTCAATTTCTGCGGGAGTGGCATTGATGTGCAGAATCGGGATGCGCCCGTCTGGGTTCCATTTCTTGGGAGAATATTCCACCAGGTCATAGCCCACGGCAATCAGCAGATCCGCCCGCTCCAGACCACAGGCAATAAAGTCCCGTTGCTGCAACCCCACCGTCCAGAGTGAGAGGGGATGGGTATAGGGCAACACGCCCTTACCCATAAAGGTGTTGGCCACAGGGATATTTAGCTGGGTGGCAAATTCAACCAGAGCCTCACTGGCCCGCGCCCGAATCGCCCCATTCCCCACCAAAATCATGGGGTTGGTGGCTTGGGAGATGGCCACCGCCGCTTGCTGCAAGCTGTGGGCTGAGGCCGCAGTTGGCTCCCGGCCATCCCGCCGCAGGGGTTCGCCTTCGGCGGGCATGTCGGCAATATTTTCCGGCAGGTCAATGTGGACGGCACCGGGCTTCTCAGTTTGAGACAGCTTAAAGGCCTTGCGGACGATTTCGGGGGTGATGCTGGGGCGAACGATTTGGGCGTTCCACTTGGTTACCGGCGAAAACATCGCCACCAAATCCAGATATTGGTGGGATTCGATGTGCATGCGATCGGTGCCCACCTGGCCGGTAATCGCCACCAGGGGAGCCCGGTCCAGGTTGGCATCGGCCACCCCCGTCATCAGGTTCGTGGCCCCCGGTCCCAGGGTAGAGAGGCACACCCCCGCCTTACCGGTGAGGCGACCATAGACATCGGCCATAAAGGCCGCCCCCTGTTCATGGCGGGTGGTCACAAACTGAATGGAAGAGGTCTTGAGGGCCTGCAGCACCTGCAGGTTTTCTTCGCCAGGAACCCCGAAAATATAGTCAACTCCTTCGTTTTCTAGGCATTTGACCAGCAGTTCAGCCGTATTCATTCTGTCTCCTTCCAACCTGTAGCTGTAGAGGCGCAGAGCCCTGCGCCCGTTTCCCATTTTTTGAGGAATTAAACGCCTTCACCGTACCCAGACGGTCTTAGCATTCACAAAGGCTAAAATCCCTTCTCGGCCTAGCTCTCGGCCATAACCCGAACGCTTGATACCCCCAAAGGGGAGGCGCGGGTCAGACTTGACCATGCCATTGATAAACACCGCCCCGGCATCGAGTTCATCAATGAGGCGATCGCGTTCTTGGGCTTCTTCAGTCCAGCCGCTGGCCCCCAGTCCGAGGGGGGTGCTGTTAGCCAGGGCGATTGCCGCCTCCAAATCGGGCACGCGGAAAACCAGCGCCACGGGGCCAAAGAACTCTTTGTCATCGGCAGGGGTGCCGGGGGGAATATCCGTCAGGATGGTCGGCGGATAGAAGTTCCCGGCCTGGAGATCGGTGGGCAACCGGTTCTGATAGGCAGATAAATCACCCCCAATCGCCACATGGGCCCCCGCATCGATGCAGGCCTGCACCTGTTGAGCCAACTCATCCCGGATGGTGGGTGTTGCTAGGGGACCAATATCCGTATCAAATTGCCTCGGATCACCCACGGTGAGGTCGGCAAAACGCTGGGTTAGTCCAGCAATAAATGGGTCGGCGATCTGTTCGTGCAAAATAAATCGCTTGGCGGCAATACAGGACTGGCCATTGTTGAGGGTGCGGGTGGTCACGGCGGTATCGATGGCCCGCACTAAGTCAGCACTGGGCATGACGATAAAGGGGTCACTGCCCCCCAGTTCCAGCAGGGTGGGTTTGATTTGTTTGCCCGCTTCTGCAGCCAGCGCCGAACCCGCTAGTTCACTGCCGGTGAGGGTAGCGGCTTTGATGCGATTGTCATCCAAGATTTCGGCCACCGCACTAGCCCCCACCAATAGGGTTTGAAACACCCCTACTGGGAAACCTGCTTTGACAAAGATCTCCTCAATGGCCAGGGCGCATTGGGGCACGTTGGAGGCATGTTTAAGCACCGCCACATTTCCTGCCATCAGGGTCGGTGCAGCAAAGCGAAACACTTGCCAAAAGGGGAAATTCCAAGGCATTACCGCCAGAATGATGCCGAGGGGCTGATAGCGAACAAAGCTTTCACTACCGTCCGTTTGGGCCGGCACATCTTGCAGAAAATGCTCTGCATGCTCGGCGTAAAACCGGCAAACCCAGGCACATTTGGTCACTTCAGCGATCGCGCTGGCCAAGGGCTTACCCATCTCTAGGGTCATCAACTCCCCGTAAGCGTGACGATTCACCTCCAAAATATCGGCGACGGCATGGAGACAGTGGGCCCGGTGGGCAAAGCTGGTTTTGCGATAGCTTTCAAAGGCGGTTTGGGCTTGGGTGAGACGATCGTTAACGGCGATCGCATCCAGCGATTGGAATGTCTTAACAGTTATGCCGGTGGCGGGATTAGTGGTGGCAATGGCCATGAATGCCCTCCTTGTCACAGCGAAATAGGCGAAGGTTGTGCGGCGGGGCTGTTTTTCTACTGTGACAAGCTAAGGGTCTGGCAAAGATTAATTCCTGACGGATCGTATAAATTGTTCACTATTAACAGCAGAAAATTCAAAAATCAGGAACTGCCTGCTCTCAGGGATTGCTTGCTGGGCGACAACCAACCTATGAGTATTGCTGTATAAAGGATAGAGCTGAGAAACCACGCTGGAAATAGAGTCGTTTATGGGGCTCTAGAGCAACGAGCTTGAGTGCTCGTTCAGCCCATAACTCCATCCCATATCGCCATCTTTGCCCATAGAGGCCGATGCTGAACGCACTCTGTCGTAGGGTCTTGTCTGGGTGCTCGTTGATACGGCCAGCATAAATATCTAGCCCCGTATGCTTCAGGTCTTGCCCCTGGAAAGTCGCCAGACTGTAGGCCATGGCAACCAATACCATCAAGGCCAAGAAGCGCTCATCATTCACCCGAGTCGCCTCTAAGTTGTAGCCGCCACTCTTGCAATCTTTGAAGAATTGCTCAATGCCCCATCGACAGCGATACAGCTTCAACGCCTGTTTCAGGGTAGATAAGTTCGTGAGCAGATACCACGGGTCTTTCGGGCCTCGGTTGCGGTACTTGCGCTTCCAGTAAACTGCGACATTGAATGGTCCTAACCCGTCGCCCTTGTTGCATAAGACCTGTGAATAGAAGCGAGACATCCCTGGCTTGAAGCCCATCTCCTTAAGCACTTGATAGTCTGAGCGGCCTGGGGTTTGCAGGTGCAGGTTTTTCTTCTGACGTAAGACAAAAGAAACGCCCCGATTCGTCAACCACTCTGCCAGTTTGGGGCTATGGAACTCCCGGTCACCCAGTACCAGCGCCGGTTTATTCCTAAATAAGGGCAGCACTGCTTGAAGGAGCCGCTTCTGAGCCTGAAAATCACTGCTGCCCAGTTTGTCTAGGGTTTGCCAGTACACCGGCAAAGCATGGGTGCCCCAAATCAGAGATGCCATGAAGACATTGCGCTCACGCCACTGAGTGCGGTCAATCGCAATCAGCCAGTAGCCTGAGGCGCGATGCTGAAGACGATGAAGGCGACGACGCTGCTGGCGATTCAAATCACGTCCTGTTTGCACTTGGCGGATCCAGTGCTTGAGCAAGGGAAACCAAAGGGCCTTGATGCTCAGTTGGGGGAGAAGCAGAAAGCGCTGCAAGTTGCGAATCCGACTGCGGTAGTGAATCGGTTGAGGAAATACGCTGGCCAGCGTTGACAGTTGAACTTGGCGGTGGACCTGTAGCAAGAGCAACAGCAGCTCTAGGGTCAAATACTGGCTTTCGCTCAGGTGCGCGCGCAAAGTCTTTTGGTAGGATACAGGCAACATTTTGAGTTGGGGGAGCGCTATCAGTGCCCCCTTTTTTTTTGTCACTGTTATTCTCTCAATCTATTGGCGCGTATGCCTTAGAACCGTCTTGTCACCCAGCAAGGGAAAAACTACGGTTATCAACTTAGACGGGGTTTAGAACTCCCCTTAGGTCAAAAAACGCCTCACCTGATCGGCCATTTGGGCACCGGCATTATCCATTGTGACCAGCTCTACCTGATCTGCGCTGATTGCGCCGAGACCGAGATCAGCGGCGCGGCGAATTTGAGCTTGTTCCCAGATCGAACCGCTGGCTACTGTCTGGGTTGTGCCCAGCATCCGCAAAATTGCGATGCCTACTGCATCGACTGCGATGCGATCGGTGCTTGCCAACATGACACCTGCCTGTACCCGTTGCCCTTGCTCAGGTCCTCCATTCACAAACGCATCTACCCCATCAATCACGACTAGCGACGGACGATAGACACGATTAACTTCAGCAATCATCAGTCGTTGATTGGCCGAGCGATGTAGCTCAGCCATGTAGTCGTGGCCGTCTCCGGGCACATAACGGGCTACCATGCCAATCGTATTTTTGAGGGACAAGGTAAAGTGGCCACCAAAGCGATGGGTCTTGAGGCAGCAGACATTCACAATTGCATCGGCCCCTAGGACGGGGCGGGCGATCGCAAAGCCTTGAGACCAGTTCGTGCCTTCTGCCCCAAAATATTGCCAATTGTCCCGACTCAACTCGTCAAACACAATCGGCTCAAAACCATAGCGGTTGGCCAGTGCAAACACCTGCATCTGGGTCATGGCACTACGGGTATCGGCCATGCCCGAGCGATCGCCCACGGTGATCCCCCTCGCGCCAGCCCCTTGAATTACCTGCACTAAGGTCTCTAACACAACTGGATCGGTAGCGGCTGGGGCTGGGTCGCCAGTGTTGTAGTTGGGTTTAATAAAGATCTGCTTGTCCCTGAAGCTCGGGGGCTGCAGCAACTCAATGGCCTGACGCACCCCAGCTGCCCGGTCTGTGGTTTTGATCAAGACAACCCGATGGGGGTTAAGCCCTGCCGCCGCGATCGGCGTCGGTAGGGTCAGGGGTGAGACCGGAGACACTGGGGGTAGAACCGCATCAGAAGGTCGCGTACCCAGCGATTTTAAAGTGGGCGGCAGGGCCAATGCGCCGGTTAACAAACCCAGGTGCTGTAGCACCCTGCGGCGAGAAGGCAGCTTAGGAAAATAAGGCATGGCTCCGATCAACCATTCAGCTCAACTCCCATTGAGCCAAAGGTAGATGAGAATCTTCTGAGCCATAGCCAAGTTGATCAGATTATTAAAGCCGCTCGATACTATCGCGGAACCACTTCTACGACTTGATTCCAGCGCACATTAAAGCCAGGAAGCCAGCCCCTTAAGAAGTAGTAAACCGAGGTGAGTAACTCTTCCCAGTAGCGGGTGGTGAGGCGAAGAGCATCAACACTCGGCACCAAGTCAGAAAGTTGGGCCAAGGTATCTCCCCCAGAGACACTACCGCCATAGAGGTCCGTCGGCCAAGCCATCACGTCCAATTGCCTTTCCTCAAAGGCCAGGGCCGTACGGCGCATGGTCAGTGCGGGCGCGACGATCGCCACTCGGTTCACATCCCGGCGAGGGGTGCCCCCAGGGGTGCGTAACTGGCGCTCTTCTAAAAAGCCATCCACATCACGAATGGTGCGATTTACATCCATGCCGCTGTTGCGGATCACGATTGCACTGGCGGGAATGCCATTGCGGGTGAGGGCATTGCGAAGAATCTGCTCATTTTCCGCTTGGGCTTCAGCACCGCCAAAGAGCGGGCCAGAGGTCGAAAGCACAAAGGGATCGCTACCGTTCTGGCGCAAATCTTGGTAGAGCACAGCCGCACTCAGCAGCCGGGATTCTAGGCTCGGGGTGAGGCTGCTGCCAGTGCTCACTTGGCTGGAAAACTCATTTAAAGAGGTGGCGTCGATGTTATCCCCCATCACCACCATCGTTACCACTCGATTGAGCGGAACAGAGGTGGGGATATCAGTAGGGCAAACATCTTCACAAATTTCCTTCTGGGCATCGTAGGCTTGCTGCACCGCATTTTCGGCCTGCCCCACCAACCCCCGAGCCAACATCGGCACGCTAGAGACCAGCAAAATCGCTAGGGCGATCGCCACTTGCCGCCCCTTTACCTTCTTAAGCCCATCCGTGAGGGAAAAGATCAGGAGCAAAACTGAAGCGCCGAGGGGGTTCAGCGGCAGAGAAATAATCCGCCAAATCGTGCCGATGGTCTGGTCGTTGGGGTCGAGAAACGACAGCACAATCAAGGCCAAAATGATCGCGCCCCCAAACCAAGTCAAAAACTTGCGGGGAATGATCTTCAGCAGTAGATACCAGATGATCAGGCCAACAGCGGCCCAAACCAGGATGCGGGTAAGCAGGACTAGCAGCATGGTGGCTTAAGGTGAGTAGCGCCCGCAGAGAAAATCTGGCGGCGGATTTGCGCAACAACTCCAGGAAACGTCTTTATGGCTGACTTTGCTTCAGGAATGGGGTCCTTCTAACACGAGAACAGGGTTTATGCCTCACGAATGATACATTTGCCCAACGGAGATGGCACAGGGAATCCATAGGAATTATTCAAAAATCAGCAATAGCCCCCATGGGTGCGGCCTAAATCCACCCATTTAGGGCGTAGGGAGATTCCAGACCTTGAGAAAAATAGACTCGGGCAGATGCCCTCCTAGACGCGGTTCATCAGGGATAAGCCATTAGAAAGCCAGGAATTTGGCTACTGCCGCTCAGAGTCATCTCCACCTGAGAAGAATTGGGATATGCATAATGATCTGGATAGCACCTGGAGTCCTGCAATCACTATGGGCAATAAACGGTTCACCTGGGCTCTGGGCCTGTTGAGTGGGTTGGTATGGATGCCGGTCGCGGTTAAAGCCGAGGTTAACCCTCCCCTCCTCTCCTCCTCGTTAAAAGCTGCCCCTGCCTTGACTGCCGCACCGCTGCCTTCAGCCCAGGCTCGGCCTAAGCTGTCTGGGCCGGTGCTGGCTCAGGTCGATCCCAGTGGCGATCGCCGGACTGAACCGCCAGCGCCCCTTTCACCGGAGGAAACGGACGATCCCTTACCGGAGGAGGCACCACCTGAGACCTCAACGCCCCCCAGTGCCGACATACCCTTCCCAGTTACAGAAATCGAAGTGGTGGGCAGCAGCATTTTTGATGGGGCAACGCTGGATGAAATTGTTGGCCCCTACGAGAACCGTCAGACCACCCTGGCGGAACTGCAGCAGCTCGCGGATGCCATCACCCAACGCTATTTAAACGAGGGCTACATTACCTCTCGGGCCGTGGTTAGTGCCCAAACCATTGTGGATGGGGTGGTTGAGATTCAAGTGATTGAAGGAGCGCTGGAAGCCATTCAGGTGGAAGGCACCGCCATACTGCAGGACTATATCCGAGCCCGGGTATCCCTCGGCAGCACTCGCCCCCTCAACCAGGCCCGACTCGAAGATCAGCTGCGCTTACTCCGAACCGATCCCTTATTTGAAACCTTAGAAGCCAGTCTCAGGGCCGGTAGCGGTGCTGGCCAAAGCATCTTAATTGTGCGAGTGCGGGAGGCCAATCGCTTCAGCGGTGCCATCACCAGCGACAACTACTCCCCGATTTCGGTGGGAGACGTACGGTTTGGAGGGCAGTTTGCCTATCGCAGTGTGGCGATTCCGGGCGATCGCTTCTCCACATCTATGTCTTGGTCCGACACAAGAGGCTCTGAGGTCTACGATCTGGCCTATCAGGTGCCGATTAACCCGATGAATGGCACCCTGCAGTTTCGGTTTACGCCTAACTTTTTTCGAATTACCGATGCGAATCAACCGGCCTTTGGCTTGGGCATTCGCGGTACCACTGAGATCTACGACTTTACTTACCGACAGCCGCTGATTCGCACCCCCCGCGAAGAATTTGCCCTATCCGCTGGCTTTCGCCACCGCAATGGCTCCACCCTGATTGCGGGCCTGATTACCGATGAAAATCGCACCTCTGTCTTGAGCTTTGGTCAAGACTACATTCGCCGGGATACGGTCGGGGCCTGGGCGCTGCGATCTCAATTTCGCTGGGGCACCAATTTGCTCAACGCCACGCAATCTTCAGATGCCTCGGCTGATGGCCAATTCTTGAGCTGGATTGGCCAGGTGCAGCGGGTCCAAATTCTGGATGCGGACCACTTGCTGATTTTGCAAGCCGACTTACAGTTGGCCAATGACAGTTTGCTGGGCTCAGAACAGTTTTTCTTAGGGGGCGGACTCTCCGTGCGGGGCTATGCCCAAAACCAGCGATTTGGGGACAATGGGGTGCGGTTTTCTATCGAAGACCAGATCACCCTGCAGCGGGATGAAGGGGGGCAACCCTATCTACAGATTGCCCCATTTTTAGACGGGGGCTATGTGTGGGATAACAATGCCAGCTTCCAAAGTACGGGCAATAATTTTTTGTTGGGCAGCGGCATTGGCATCATTGCTAACCCTTTTCCGCAATTTAACGCCCGACTTGACTTCGCCTTACCGCTGATTGATGTCAGCGAACTCAGCACCGATCCAGCCCAGGGGCTGCGGTTTTACTTCAGCTTGGGGTACCAGTTTTGAGGGTGACCAGGATTGTGCGGAGCTGCGCTATCTCAGCTTGATTGCCTTGCTCATCTCCCATTTTGAGCAACTGCAGTTTTTTTTGCGCTAGCTCAGCCGCCACCTGCCGCAGTTGCTTTTGTTGAGCCCGGCTCCAGCCCAGCGCTTTCAATTGCTGATGGCTGCGACGGCTACAGAGCGCCTGGTAGAGGGAAGCTGAGAGCACCGCTGGCACTTCATCCCGCAAATATTGGCGTAGACGGGCGCGATCGACCCAAGGGGCAATCAGCCAGAGCAAGAGCATGACGCCTAGCAAAGCTCCATAGTTGAGGAGCGCCAATAAGAAAGACGCACCGTCGGTGACCTCGACCAGGGTGGTAGCCGCGTTATGGATAAAGTGACCGATCATGGACAGCAGCAGGCCGCTAGTCATCAACATCACTTTGGCCACACGACTATGGCGGTAACGGGCCAGCCCAAACCCAATACCGGTCAGGGCCGTCCAAAATCCGTGGAGCCCTCCGAACACGATGGTTCGCAGCACGAACAAGGTGCCCCAGTCGACCCAATCTGTTGTCCCCATCAGGTACAAGATATTTTCCACATAGGCAAAGCCAAATCCAGCCATTGCCCCATAAACCAAGCCATCTACCCAGCCATCGAATTCACGTCGTTGGGTGGCGTAAAGGATTGCAACCGCCAAGGCCTTAAGGAGCTCTTCGGTAAGCGGTGCCCCAAAGGCCGTTTGGATAAATTCACTCTCAAAGCTGGCGTTACCCCAAAGTAACGTGACTGGAATAGCAAAGACCGTTTGCAGAATAATGGCCGCTATGATCGCCGGTAAGGCCCCCCACAAAAAAGCGGCAATCAGGTAACGGATGGGCTCTTTTTCATAGCGATCAACCGTGCAAACCAGCCAAATATAGAAACCAGTGGGTGCCATTAAGGCCAGGGCCGTAATCAGGAGTTTCATAGCACCTGGGTGCGCAATAAATAGGGGGCGTGCAGAAGGCGGATATTCGGTTTCGTCTACGTGGGCTCGTAAAGCGGAATCTCAGTGGTATTTTGGACCACACTTGGCCAAGATGGGTGGACAAGCAAGGGGACAGGCCCAATGAAGGTACTTTTAGTCGATGATGACGAATTACTGGTCCATCAATTGGTGGTTGCCCTCCAAGCTCAAAACTATGTCGTTGATACAGCTACGGATGGGTTAGAGGGATGGTCCTACAGTCAGGCCACTGTCTACGACCTGATTGTGCTTGATATTAATCTGCCCAAGCTAGATGGCATCTCCCTCTGTCGCCGCTTGCGCCAGGCTGACTATCAAGGGGCGGTTTTACTGCTTAGCGCTTTGAGCGGCAAATCTGACAAGGTAAAGGGGCTCGATGCCGGGGCCGATGACTATGTGGTGAAACCTTGCGGGGTTGAGGAGCTGACCGCTCGAATGCGAGCCCTATTGCGGCGGCCCCAGAGCTTAAATGACACGCTTCTACTGTGGGGAAACTTACAGTTGGATCCGGCCAGTCGGGAGGTGCGTTATGGCGATCGCTGGCTCAACCTATCCCCCAAGGAATATGGCCTGCTGGAGCTGTTCCTACGAAATCCCCAGCGCATCTTTAGCGCCGGCTTGTTGCTAGAGCGACTCTGGGGCTTTGAAGAAGTCCCGGGGGAAGAAACTGTACGCACCCACATCAAGCGTCTGCGTCAAAAGCTCAAACGAGCTGGGGCTATAGATGTGATCCGCAATATCTACGGCATGGGGTATCGGCTCAATACCCGCGAAGAGGAGGCCAGCATTGTTCCAAAGGCTGCACCCGACCCATCTGCCCCAGAGGTGGCCCGGCAAGCGGCGATCGCCGCTCTGGCCCAATTTAGACCCGTCATTACCGAACGACTCGCAGCCCTTTCCAGCACGCTCACTGCGCTGAGCCAAGGCACCTTAACCGATGCTCAGCGCCAAGCCGCCTGCCAGGCGGCCCACAAGTTAGCGGGTTCCCTAGGCATGTTTGGCCTGCCAGCGGGCTCAGATATAAGCCATACCCTGGAAACCTTACTGCAGCCAGAAGCCCCTTTGCCCGACGTCGAACTGTTTCAGAAACATCTGAACACCCTCCAGGATTTGCTCAGTGATTTGCCTCAAGGGCAGAATCCCCAGAGCCAAGTCGCTGCAGCCCAGACCCCCCGCACTGAAACAGAACCCGCTGCTCTAGCCCTGCCAGCAATATCGTCTGGGGAAGTAGAGATGACAGTGCTGGTCGTTGAGGATGATGCAGCGATCGCGACGCAACTCGTCACGGCTAGCCGCAGTCTTAACCTCAACGTTGTCGCCGTGGCCGATCCCAGCAGCGCCCAGCAGTACCTGCGCGACCACACACCAACCGCCGTGCTGATGGACTTAGCTCTACCCGATGATCCCCAGGCTGGGCTGAACTTCTTACAAACCCTGACCCAGCGTTACCCACTGCTGCCTGTGGTGATCTTTAGCGTTCACGATGGTCTGCAAGAGCGCCTTGCAGCAGCCCGGTATCGGAGTTGTGCATTCCTCTCCAAATCCATGGCGCCTGACCAGGTCTTGGCTACCTTGCAGGACATTGTTAAACGGCGGCAATTGGCCGACAGCCACATCGTTGCCGTTGACGATGACCCGATGGTGCTGGCCCAGTTGCAAAACATCTTGCCCCGCTGGGGCATTGAAGTCACCCCGATCGGAAATCCGCTCCAAGTCTGGGATGTCTTGCCCCAGATCACCCCCGATCTGCTGATTCTAGATGTGGAGATGCCCCAGATGACGGGCATTGAGGTGTGCCAAATCCTTCGCAATGATGTGACCTGGCAGAGCCTACCGATACTGTTTCTCAGCGCCCGTCGAGATCCCCAAACGATTCATCAAATCTATGGGGCCGGGGCCGATGACTATATCCCTAAACCCTTTACCGAACCGGAACTCGTCACCCGTCTGCTCAATCGCCTAGAGCGGAGCCGGCTGAGGCGATCGCTGACTGACTCCGACCCCATAACCGGTTTGGTTGGCTTGCAGCAGGCCACTCGTACCCTCAAGCAACAACTCGTCCTAGCCCAACGTTCGGGCCAGCCTCTCTGCATTGCCTTGATTAGCATCGGCTTGGCCAGTCTCTCCCAAAGGCAGGAACATCTGCTGCGCCCCCTGATCAATGCCCTCAAAACCCAGTTTCGTAGCGAAGACACCATCACCCGCCTCGGGCAATTAACTTTTTTGATCGGCCTTTATGGTCTCTCGTCGGAGCGGGCCTTACACCGCTTAGAAGATACATTTAAAGCCCTTTATAGTGGGGGGGCGAAAGTGAGTGGGGGACTCGCCACAGCCCCTACAGATGGGATTGATCTCGACAGCCTCTACCGTCAGGCTGAGACGGCTTTGGTGGCAGCCCAAGCCATCCATGGTAGTCAGATCATTAGAGCCATCGATCTGCCCTGATTGCCAGATATGCCTATAGATTCCTAAAAATGGAACCCCAAGAGGCCAAGATTCTAGGGATACTAGGGGCTGTGGACAATTAAAGCTAGATTCCTTGCCGCAAGGCGGTTACAGTCCCTAGTTTTATTCATCAGAACGGGCGTGGTCATGTCTACCCAATAAGGGTTTCGCCGTTGATTGTCCATACGCCCTAGGGGCTATGATCAACTAAAACTAGAATGCTTCTGGTGCAACGGTTTCAGACCCTAGCAATAGTGTAAGAATGGGCGCGGTTAACTTGTTTGGCAAGGCTTTCATCCGGTGTTGATGACGCGCCCTAAAACCCTCAAATTTTTAGGATATTGATTATGAACCAGCGGCAAATTCTGATTATTGACGATGAACCCGATATTCGTGAAATTGCCAAACTGAGCTTACAGCTCACCAAAAAATGGGATGTGTTGACCGCAGCATCCGGTGCCGACGGCATTGCTTTAGCCACTCAAGAACAACCCGACGCTATCCTACTCGATCTGCTGATGCCTGAGATGGATGGTTTGGCGACGCTTAAACAGCTCAACAGCAATCCTAGAACCCAACAGATTCCGGTCGTATTGCTAACTGCCACGGTCAAACTTGCCATTCAGGATGACTATGTTCAACTTGGGGCAAAAGGCACCCTGATCAAACCCTTTGACCCTGGCATCTTGGGCGATCAAATTGAGCAAGTTCTGGGATGGGTTGCCCTGACTTAATGGTTTAGCATTGGCTGGCTTTGCAACCCATAATCCTTCACCAGAACCTGACATGCGCATCGTCTACTTTGGTACGCCTCAGTTTGCCGTCCCCAGTCTGGAAGCCTTTTTGCAGCACCCTGATTTTGAAGTGGTGGCTGTGGTCACCCAGCCTGACAAGCGACGGGGACGCGGTAACCAGGTGATGCCGTCACCGGTTAAAGCGATCTCCACCGCAGCTGATATCCCCGTCTGGCAACCCAGCCGCATCAAAAAAGATGCAGCCACCCTGGCCGAGCTCCAGCGGGTCGATGCCGATGCCTTTGTGGTGGTGGCCTATGGGCAGATTTTGTCTCCAGAGATTTTGGCGATGCCCAGCTTGGGCTGCATGAATGGCCATGGCTCTTTGCTCCCGGCCTACCGTGGCGCGGCCCCGATTCAGTGGAGTTTGTACCACGGTGAGCCCACAACGGGCGTCACCACCATGCAGATGGATGCAGGCATGGATACGGGGCCCATGTTGCTGAAGAGGGCGCTGACCATAGGGCTACTCGATACAGCCTCAGAGGTGGCTAAAGCCCTGGCTGAGTTAACGGCCCCCCTACTGATTGAAACCCTGCAGCAATTAAAGGCAGGCACCTTGACCCCAACCCCTCAATCTGATAATCAAGCGACCTATGCTCCCCTGATTCAAAAGTCAGATTTTCAGTTGGATTGGTCTAAATCTGCGATCGCCCTACATAACCAGGTGCGGGGATTTCATCCCAACTGTGTCACTCAGTTTCGCGGCAACGATCTCAAAGTATTGGCCACAGTTCCCTTAGCTGCCGAACAGCGATCGCATCTGCCCAGCCCATGGCAAATAGCCTGCGACCAAGTTGCTGAAATCACCCATGACAATCACGCCCCAGGGCAAGTCTTGACCCTTCTTAAATCCAAGGGGCCTGTGATCCAAACGGGTGATGGCCCTTTGCTGCTGCATCAGGTTAAGCCCAGCGGCAAAAAAGCCCAATCGGGTTGGGATTTTGCCAACGGTAACCGGATCGAAGTCGGCGAGCAATTCGTAACGACCTCAGACAATCCTTAGCTTGATGAACTAGGGCGGGCGTGGTCATGCCTACCCAATAAGGGTTTTGCAATCAATTGTCCACATGGCCTAACGCTGTGTAACTGAGCATGTGTATATGTGAACAATTTTATGATTCCTTAATTTTCCGCAGGCGATGGCGGGATCTTCATGGCTAGCTTAAGGAAGGGGTTAGAAAAAGTACCAATCGCCATGACTCATTTAGGGGATGCCTTCTCCCGCGCCAACGAGCGTTGCCGTCAACGGGCTTACCAGCGGTGGCACCACCATCAACGCAAGCAGCAAATTCTGCGATCGCAAATTGGTTTTGGCGAGATCACTCCGACCCAACCCGTTGCCTGCACTGGATGCCGCTACTACCATGGCCAAGCCTACGGTTGGCAGCAAGACCAACGCCAAACCCTTGTGTGTGCCTTGCATCCCTGTGGGCAAAGTGCTGCCGTTTGCCCTGACTGGGCTGCACCAGAAACAGCGTTTACGCCCTCTGCTCCTCTAGAGGCAACGCCTGCGATCGCCCGTGCGGCGTTAAGCTAACGGCCCTCATCGCTCTTGCATCATTTTGGTCCGGCAGCGATGGAGATAAATCGTCGCAATCTCATCTCCTGGACAGTCCGCAAGGCATCGCTGCAGTTGGGCTGCGGCATCCTCATAGGCCTCTTGGAAATAGAGCAGGAGCGCCGTTTCGAATTGGGTTTTAGTGGCGAGTTTGGCCGCCTTTAGCAGGGGCGGATCCGGTTCAAACACCTCATAAACGCTGACGAAATTGCTTTTGCCCTTCATTCGCACCCGGTCAATTACCCGCATCGCATATTGATTGGCATCGTCCAGTTGCATAAAGGTATGGTGGGAAATCAGCAGGTTTACCCCATAGACACGGGTCAGTCGCTCAATGCGTGCCGCCACATTCACAGTGTCGCTAATTACCGTGCCATCCATACGGTTTTGACCGCCCACGGTCCCCAGCATCAACCGCCCTGTATTGATACCGATGCCAATGGCAATGGGAGGGCGTTCATTGGCCTCTCGCTCTGTGTTGTAGCTCTGTAGCCGCTCCAACATAGCCACACTGGCCCGCAGGGCATCATCAGCCCCCTGGCCTTGGCTAAAGAGAGCCATAATCGCATCGCCAATGTACTTATCAATAAAGCCCTGATGCTCAGCAATGGTAGGCTCCATGCGCGAGAGAAACGCATTGATGAAATGGAAGTTCTCTTCCGGCGTCATCTGCTCTGACAGGCTGGTGAAGTCGCGAATATCTGCGAACATCACCGACATATGCTGTTCGACCTGATCCCCTAGCTCAACCTCAACAATGCTTTCCTTATCCAAAAACTGCAGAAATTCCCGAGGCACAAAGCGGCTATAGGCCAAATTAATCTTAGAAAGCCGCAGGTGGGTCTTGAGTCGCGCCAACAGCTCATTTTTAGAAATTGGCTTTGTTAAATAATCATTTGCCCCAGCGGTCAGTCCTTCAACCAGGGCCGACACCTGATTTTTAGCGGTCAGCATAACAATCGGTAGGGCATAGTCAGGGTAGGTGTCTCGCACCTTCCGACAAACCTCATAGCCCGTCATGCGGGGCATCATCACGTCCAGCAGAATGAGGTCAGGACGCAGCCCATTTTCCATCATCCGCAAGGCATCGGGGCCGTTACCGGCCTGGACAACCCGATATTTATTCAGGCTCAGATAGTTGACAATAACCTGGCGATTTACGGGTTCATCATCAACCACCAGCACTAAAAACGTCTGGGGATCTCGCACGCTGCTGCCGTCACCGTTGCGGTTTAGCGCGGTTTCCCAGCTAGCCGTTGTATCTGAATTTTGGGGATTGAGCAGCGGCGTGGATAAAGCAGCCGTATCGTCTTCTGGTATGGACACCGACACATCGTCATCCGTCAGTGCGGTGGCGGTCTGTGGCCCAGCAATCGGCAAAGTGAAGGTAAACTGAGACCCCACTCCTGTTGCCGACAACACCTGTAAGGTCCCACTATGCAGCTCTACCAGTTGCTTGGTTACGGCTAGGCCAATCCCCATGCCGCCGTAGAGGCGAGAGGTCGAACCATCGGCCTGCTCAAAGGGCTCAAAGATACGCTCCAACTTATCGCTGGGAATGCCAATCCCAGTATCTGAGACGGTCACCGCTAGGTAATCACCGGGCTGGGGCGTAAAGTTAGGGGGACGACTGATGGCGATCGCAGCACGGTCAATGGCTGTCGCAATGCCGCCATCCCCTGCCTTTCGCCCAGGCTGTGCCGAAAAATTTAAGCTAAATAGTTCCTGCCGAGGATAAGAGGTGCCCTCAGCCGTCATGATTTGAGCCGAGACGCCAATCATGCCGTAGTCGGTAAACTTCACCGCATTCCCCACCAAGTTGTGCAGAATTTGCTGCAGGCGATTTTCATCGGCCAGTACAGGGGGCAGATAGGGGGACACGGCATTAATTAACTGCACATCCTTTTGACGCGCCATGGATCGGCTCAGGGTTAACACCACATCGGTCACTTCCCGAATGCCTACGGGCTGAGGCTTGAGCTGAACTCGGTTATAGCGCAGTTGTGAAAAATCCAGAATGTCGTTCACTAGGGTGGCTAACCGGCGGCCGCTGGCCACAATCATGGCTAGGTTGCCTTTGGTCTGACGGGTGAGGGGGCCGCTCACCCCATCAATCAACGATTCAGCCAGGCCAATGATGCCATTCAAGGGGGTGCGCAGTTCGTGGGACGTATTCGCTAAAAATTCATCCTTGAGCTTATCGAGTCGCTGCAATTCACGGTTGCGATCCTCTAGCTGATCGAAAGATTGTTTCAGTTGACGCGCCATGGATTGGAATGTCGTTTCCAGCTCGGTCAACTCTTTAAACCGTCCTTGCGGGATCGGCTGATCCCAATCCCCCACGGCCAATTGCTTGGAAACCGAGTTCAGGCGCAGAATCGGCTGTGCGACCCAGCGTGCAGTGATGCCTGCAATTAGGCTGGCCACAATCAAAGACAAGAGACATAACAGCAGCGTATTGCGGGTGTTTGCCATCACCTGCCCCATGAAGTCGGCTTCAGGGATGACGGTCACAATCAACCAGTCAATGCCGCGACCATCGCGAAAGGGTACGGTGTAAACTAGCTGCCGCTCACCGTTAGTTCGGAAGGTAAATTGTTGAGCGGTTTCAATACTTTCAAGGGTGCCAAACTCCCCCAGCAGGTAGCGGGCTGTGGCACTAATCAACGGCTCTTGACTGGCAATGGCAGCAAGTCGTTCTTGTTCCCCTGTTGATGAGGTCACAAACGGGGGCTCTGCCGCAGAGGTGGCAACTATCTCGCCGTTACGCTCCACGATGAAGGCGTGGCTATTCGGGCTGATGTCTAACAGCTTTAGATAACTACTAATTTGCTCCAAGGTGAGGTCAAGGGCAATCACGCCCCGCAAGCTACCGCGATCTCCATAAATGGGCGACGCTAGGGTGATTCCTAGAACTGAATAGTCTTCAGAGGCAAACTCGTAGATCTTGCTCCAACTGGAGCGTCGGTTTTTCTGAACCGCTTCATACCAGGGCCGCAGACGGGGATCATAATCTTGGGTGGCGATCACAGCGCCGCGATTACCCTGGTCATCAAGTTGATAGGTGGTCCGCACTGGGGATGAAGCTTGGGTTCTTTCCCAAAGTACGGTTTGACCGTTATCTCGCTCCTGAACGCCGACAAATTCACCGGCTTCACTGCCGTAGTAAATGCTGGTGATGCCATCCGAAGCACGAAGCTGATGCCAAAAATGGCGGGTCAGTGCATTAAAGTCGGCTGTATCGAGATCCTCATAAAGGATGTTGCTACGGCTATTGCGCTGGAGTAAATTCGGCTGAATTAAGTAAGTCTGCAGGTGTTCTTGAATACGGGCGGTGGAGCGATCGCTGAGCTGTTCGGCCAAATCGTTAACAGCCTTCTGGCCATTGCGCAGGGATAAGCCAGCGGTCAATCCGACAGCCGCAGTAATTTGCAAGACAAAAGACACCACCAACACCATGCGTAAAGGCAGTCGGTGGGTCAGGGCTGCTAAAAATTGAGACCGGGGCAAAGCCATACTTACCGGGTTTTAGAGGGTCAGATCCTTGGGGAAACTAAGCGCCCCCAGTGAACCTACGGAATTCTTTTGCATAGTATCCCCACGGAACAACAGCACCTACCTGGTATTGCCTAAAGAGCGTCTCCAACGGCCTCCCAGATCACTTCTATACTGATCTTAGGGTTTGATTCAAATCCGTATGGTTTTGGGGTGCGTCACCCATTAGCGGGGGTTGTGTTTTCGATCTTCTCCCTTAATTAAAATTACTGAGATCGCCTTGATTGCTACCGAAACCTTCACCCTTTTAGAATGGCCGCGCCTCTGTCAGCAGTTGGCGACTTTTACAGCGACCAAGTTAGGGGCAATCGCGGCACAACAATTGCAACCGGCTACTTCGCAAGCGGTGAGCATGACGCTGTTGGCCGAAACCCAAGAAGCCACCCACATTGAAACCCGGCCCCCAGGGCTGAAATTTACCGGCATTGCAGACATCGGTACGGCTCTGACCCGAGCTCAGCACCAGGGCTTGCTCAATGGCAAAGATTTACTGGCGATCGCCCTTACCCTCAAAGGCGCACGTCAACTACGCCGTACAGTTGATGCCCAGGAGGATGCCGCTACCCTGAAAGCTTTGGTGGCAGAGTTACGGACCCATCCTGATTTAGAGCAAGCGATTCACCATTGCATTGATGATCGCGGTCAAGTTGCCGATCGCGCCAGTGCCAAATTAGGCCAGATTCGAGACCAGCTTAAAACCTGCCGCCAGGACATTTATCAGAAACTGCAGCGCCTGCTGCAACGCCACAGCGGCGCGATCCAAGAGGCGGTGATTACCCAACGGGGCGATCGCTTTGTGATTCCCGTGAAAGCCCCCCAAAAAGAGGCCATTCCAGGCATCGTTCACGATGCCTCGACCAGCGGAGCCACCCTCTACATTGAGCCCAAAGGGGTGATTGAACTGGGCAATCGACTCCGCCAGCTTCAGCGTCAAGAAAAAACCGAAGAGGAAGCCGTTTGTCGCGCCCTTACGACCCAAGTGGCCGAGGTCGCTGAGGATTTAGAGCGGCTTTTGGCGATTGTCACGGCCTTGGACTTAGCCACAGCCCGCGCCCGTTACGGCCTTTGGCTAAATGCCAATGCGCCTCGATTCGTATCTCCTCACGAGCAAATTACCCTGCGGCAACTCCGTCATCCCCTCTTGGTGTGGCAACAGCACCATGAACAAGGGGCAGTGGTTGTCCCCATTGATGTGGTGGTTTCCCCCACCATACGGGTCGTGGCGATTACCGGCCCCAATACCGGCGGCAAGACCGTTACCCTCAAAACCCTGGGTCTGGCAACGTTAATGGCCAAAGCAGGGTTGTTTATCCCTGCCCGTGAACCGGTAGAACTACCTTGGTTTGAACAAGTTCTGGCGGATATTGGTGATGAGCAATCGATTGAGCAAAGCCTGTCTACCTTTTCAGGTCATATCAAGCGGATTGGTCGAATTTTGGCGGCCATTGAGGAGAGTAAAGGGGGGAAGGAGAGTGGGGGTTCGCCGG